>ULUA01018318.1_pt1 | contig 204751 bp, 200 predicted proteins | sample 1958081 | NCBI WGS metagenome assembly ULUA01 (sample SAMEA4835748, study PRJEB28245) | human gut metagenome | biome: gut microbiome; material: fecal sample | place: Denmark | collected 2008
TCGAAACAACGGATCTTATGACAGGCATCAAAGCCGCAAGCTGCGAAACTGTAAAACCCGACGATGCTTTTAAAAACGCATACGGCAATTTCTCTGTCGAACTGCTTAAGAAATGCTTTGACGGCAAATCAAACACTCTTATCTCTCCCCTGTCGGTATCATCCGCACTCACAATGACAGCAAACGGTGCAAACGGTCAGACCAAAGATGAAATGGAAAAGGTACTCGGGAGCGGAATGCCCCTTGACGAACTGAACAAATATCTTTCATCATTCAGCGGCTCGCTTACATCAGGCGAGGACTTCAAGCTGAAAAACGCAAATTCGATATGGTTCAGAGATGAAGAAAACAGACTTACCGTTGAAAAGGACTTTTTGCAGAAAAATGCGGATTATTTCGGTACGGCGATATACAAGCGTGCATTTGACAACGCAACGTGCAAAGAGATCAACAATTGGGTAAGCGACAATACCGACGGTATGATAAACAACATACTTGACAGCATTCCGGACGAAGCGATAATGTATCTTATAAACGCCGTCAGCTTTGATGCAGAATGGGGAAATGTCTACAAGGAAAATGACATTTCGGACGGAAAATTCACAAATTCCGAAGACAAGCTGATGAATGTCACTATGATGCATTCAACCGAAAGCATTTATCTTGAAAGCGACGGCTGTAAAGGCTTTATCAAGCAGTATAAGGGCGGGAAATACAGCTTTGCGGCTTTACTTCCCGATAATGATATAGCCTCATTCATATCCTCCTTATCCGGAGAAAAGCTCTGCAGGATATTAAGCAGTACCGAAAGCTGCAGCGTAGAAACAAAGCTCCCGAAATTCAGCTATGAATATTCAGACACACTGAACAACGCTTTGTCACAGCTTGGTATGCCGACGGCATTTGACGAAAACAATGCAGATTTTTCGGGCATCGGCAAATCAACTGTAGGCAATATATCCATCGGCAAAGTCATTCACAAGACTAAAATTGAGGTAAACGAGAAAGGTACTAAGGCAGGTGCCGCCGCTCTTGTGGAATTAGTTGACGAGGGGTGTGTAATTGCCGAAAAGCAGGTAATTCTTAATCGTCCGTTCATGTATATGATACTTGACAATGAAACGATGCTGCCGCTGTTCGCGGGCATATATACAGGCGTATAACTCACAGAAATTGTATAATCTGCATAATCCGGGCTATAATATTTTCTTGACTTTTGGAGTATGTATGCTATAATTTAATTAGCAGAAAACAACAAATCTTTCAGGAAAGGCTGGATGTACAAATGGCAAAACGCAGAATAGGTATACTGACAAGCGGCGGCGACTGCCCCGGACTTAACGCTACTATAAGAGGTGCGGCAAAAGCCTGTTACTCCATGTTCGGCGAGGACAACGTTGAGATAGTCGGCATATCCAACGGTTTCCACGGTCTGATCCATAATAACTGCCGTATAATGAAGCCGGAGGATTTTTCCGGCATACTCACTCAGGGCGGAACGATACTCGGCACAAAGCGTACACCATATAAGATGATGCAGGTAATAGAAGCTGACAACATAGACAAGGTCGCTGAAATGAAAGCCACCTATAAACAGCAGAAGCTCGACTGCATACTGACGCTCGGCGGCAACGGAACTCATAAGACCGCAAATCTTCTTTCCAAAGAGGGTCTGAATATAATCGGACTTCCCAAGACGATAGATAACGATATATGGGGAACAGATGTTACATTCGGCTTCCACACCGCAGTAGATATAGCGACTGAGGTCGTTGACAGAATCCACACGACTGCTACTTCCCACAGACGTATTATGGTAATTGAGATAATGGGCAACAAGGCAGGCTGGCTGACGCTTTATTCCGGTATTGCAGGCGGTGCGGATATTATTCTTATCCCCGAGATTCCTTATGATATTGATAAAGTCATCGACGCTTGCGAAAAACGTGCGCAGTCCGGAAAGACATTCTCTATAATTGCGGTCGCAGAGGGTGCAATGGATATTGCGGAAGCCGCTATGAAGAAAAAGGAACGTGCGAAAAAGCGTGCCGAAGCTGGTGAAACAACAGTTACAAACCGCATAGCAAAGCAGATTGAAGCCGCAACAGGCTTTGAGTCAAGAACAGTTGTTCCCGGTCATATATTAAGGGGCGGTTCGCCCTCCGCTTATGACAGAGTGCTTGCAACAAAGTTCGGCGCAAGAGCCGCAATGCTTATAAAGCAGGAAAAATACGGCTACACGGTCGCAAAAATCGGCAGTAAGATTTCCGAAAACAAGCTGTCCGATGTAACGATGAAGACAAAGTTCGTTCCCGAAAATGACGAGCTTGTCATCACAGGAAAAAGCATCGGCGTATCCTTCGGCGACTAAGCGGCTGTGAGCCGCTTCAAATTCCGCCTTTGGGATTGTTATTGTTCAGCCAAAGTTAGTTGAACGGCGGAATTACACAAAGCAATAAAGCAGATAAGCGGTCACAGCAAATGCTGTGACCGCTTTAATATATGTATTGTGTCTGAAATTCTCGTCCCATAATAATACAGCCCAACTAAAACCAAAAGCCCTCCGAGTTTTCCTCAAAGGGCTTTTAAAATACGAAAAAATTATTCTGTCATGAATATCTCCGACGCACCGCCGAATATCTCACTGGAAAGCTCGGCAGACATATCGGGGTTATCCTTTCTGATACGCTCGCACCGCTCAAGATAGCCGACTATATCCACATTGTTTACCGTCTTTTTGCTTGTTCCCGAAATTATGCGGTCAACGGCTGATGCCGCCTCCTTATAGAAGTCGCTTTCAAGCATACGCTCGGAAATATCGGCGTTTTTATCGGCGCACACAGGCAGATACCGGCTTTCATAGTCAATTATATAGCAGTCTGTGCATTTTACAAATATCTCCTCTGCTCTGCTTATCAGATTTTCTTTCTCGGATAGAAATTCCGTATCGTCAAAAGGACGGATTCTTCCTGTAATATCCAATCTGTTAAGCGGAAGATACGTTTTCCGTAATATTATGTTTTTCCCGTATTTTGCTTTTACGGTTCTTGCAAAATCGGAAATCGCTTTTTCAATAAATTTGCTGTCAGCATTTTCCTTAAACGGCTCGAAAACCTCATCGTCTGTCATAAAGGCTCTGTAAGCCATAGAACAGCATAATTCATCAATTGATGCGACATACGCCGACCTATGCCTGTAAATCGGCTTTACAATATCCGAAAAATCGACTAAAAGCCAGTCGCCGTGCGTATTCGCAAAGTATGAGCGTGTAAGCTCGGTAAAAACAGCCGACTTGTCGTCAATATAGCTCAGATCAATATCCGCAGGTTTCTCCGAACACACCGTCAGAGCCGAATAACCGCTTATCACACTGCCCTTTACCGTACCGTCTGCAAGCTCTGAAATGTCACCGCCGTCTGCCCTGCCAAAAACATCAAGAATCACAGGTCTGTGTTTTTCGTAATATCTACGGGCAAGCTGTGCCACCGCATCCTTGTCTGTGCCTGCCATCCACAGCCTTGCGCACTTGAGATAGAAGCTAAGATCCTTAGTCGAAAGCACACAGTTTCTGATAATCCCGTTTTTGTTGTAAAATGATTCCAACGTCTTGGCAAGATCGCTTTGTGCATATAATCCGAGCCTTATGATCTCATCAATACCCGCATTCGCAATATCGCCCTTGCGTATAGCGCAAATGCCGTTATAAACCCGCTTCAGCACTGCGTTTCTGCCGAAATCATAGCAAGCCCTTATCTCATTGAACGTGATAAGCTCACTGGTTTTCAGCCTGAGAATATCCTTGAATTCCGCACAGATAAAGTCACGGCTCAGCCTGCTTATAAAGTAGTCTACGGCATTGTTTGTGCCGAAGAAGAAGCTGTCCGCCTTGCCTGCCTTGATTATATCTAAGTTTTCAGCCACTTCCGTGAGCCATATTTCAGGGTCGTAAGCAAGCGAGTTGACATAGTTTGCCTTCTTGCCGGAGCATATACTTTTGGCAATCAACGAAATGTTATTGCGGAAATGCTCATCACGGCATACCGCATAGCTTCTTCCCCTTTTGTTTATCACACCGGGATAGAACCGTGATATGTCGATGACCTTCGGGGAAACACGTCTGATAAAGTAATTCTCCATATCAAGAAGCAGCCTGAAGTTGCACGAGCGGTCTGTCGAGCGTACATATCGTCCGTTGACATAGTACAGCTTAGGATCCGTTATGCGTACAAGTATAATCTTCTCCCTGTCGTACACAGCGGTAACCGAATCAATGAACTTGTCAAGCAGAGGCTTCCACACCGCTTCATCCTTTATATCGAGCCGTTTCAGCTGACTTTTGTTTTCCTCGTAGAAACGTGATTGTATAAACGCTTTTCCGCCCGAATAAAGCGAATCTCCGAGCCTGTAAACAGGCGTGGAAACAGCATAATAAAGGTCCGTTATAAGCGCATCAGCCTTGTTTTCGGCAAGGTATTCGTCATAGCCTTTGGAAAGGTTGTAGTAAAGAGGCACAACACCGTCACGGAAGTATTTCTCATCAACATCGCAGTGTGTTCCGTTCATAGTAAGCTGAGATATGAACAGATGTGAACGGTCGGTTTCTACATCGTTATCGTCCTTGAAAAGCTCCGAAATCAGTGCCGAGCCGAGAAGTGCAAACGATTGCTGCTCGGGCTTCTCTGCATATCTCGCAAGTTCAATTTTACTGCCGAGTGCCGTTGCCACCTGCTTTTTAAGCGTATCGTATACCGACAGCCCGAAATAACGTGCATTATCATCGGACAAAAGCACCGCTCTGTGTTCCGTGCCGTAATCCTTGAACGCATAAGGAATGTATCCGCAAAGGTCGGTATTCACCTTACCTGTTGCGGTATCACGCTTGAGCCTTACGCAAAGTAACGCTCCTATCTTCTCAAAGCGTGTCGCAGGGTCAGCGGGAATAAGCGAGCCGAGCGAATAAGCCACAGGAACACATCTGCCATCTGCGCACTCTATAACATCATATTCCGCAATGGCGTTAAGTCCGTTGCCGATAATTATATCTGCTCCGCTCTCCGCAGCCTTTACAGCCTGATTTCTCCACTTAGGCTTTACCGCAGGCGTATGACGTTCATTCCACGAGCAGAAGAAGAATATGTACTCTGCCCCCGCTTTTCTGAGCTGTGACACATACTGCGATATATCCTTGTTCACTGTCGCAGAAATAAATCCGACATTTATATTGTTGATATTTACTATGCTGAACTTTTCTCCGCCCTGTGTGCAGTCGTTCTCGGTTATAACCGTAAGGGGATACTTTTCGAGCGACTGCGGCGCTCTTTGCAGAAGTCCTGCGTTGACAGCAAGTGCGTCTATTCCGCTCTTGCATACAGCGTCGGCAATCGTGGACGGGCAGTTGATAACACGGCTGTCCTCGAATGTATACGCCTTTTTATCGTTAATATCCGTATCAAGCATCGCAACGGAAAAATCAAACGAACCGAATATTCCGCCGAGCGATGAAAAAGCCTCGTCAAAAACGGGCATTCCCTTTGCCGCATTTTTCTGCATTTCAGCCGAAACGGTAATATCGCCGCCTATCATCACGGTGCATTTATGGTGATCGTTGCACAGCCTACCGTCCTTGCCGGCAAAGCGCCTTGCATTATAATCGCCTGCCGTTTTTCTTATCATCGAATGGTCGAACTGCACTGCCTTAGCGCCTTTGGATTTGGGAAGAACGGCTTCGGCGGGAGCAGAAGAAACGCCCAGCTTTTCCATATGCCCTGTCATTATAAAACTGCGTACAACAAACGAAACCTTACCGCTTTTTGTGAAGCTGTCAAGCCTGCAGGAATTCTTTCCGCTGTAGCACACAAAAGAATATTTTCCGCTTTCATTCGAATCGGCATAGATCTTGAATCCGTCACACTGGGAGTTGTATCTCCAGGACAATGTGCATATACCGTCGCTTCCGACTATTGCGGTAAGTCTGCGTGGAGTTTCAAGCGGACACGCTATGACGATTTCGGACTCTCCGAAAAAATTATCCGGACCGTCCGCAATTCTGAACGCCTTGACCTTATACTGCATAGGAACGCCGTTCGCACGTTTTTTCATCACGGCAGTAGTGCCTTTTACGTTAATTACACCGACAAAATGATTCTTGCCGACAGGCGACGCAAACACACGGTAGCCGTCAGCATATTCAATTTTATTCCAGATAAGCTCTACTACTCCCTCTCCCGTCTTTACGGTAACGGGGAATTTCGGCTGTCTTTCACGAAGTTGCATGAAGTTCATAAGCTATCCTCTCAAAATCAGATATTGCTGAGTATCCAGTTGACAAACGAGGCTCTCTCGCTGTCTACGGGCGTTTCGCTCTGCCGTGTTTTCGGCTTATCTGTGATTTGCTTGTAATATTCGTTCAGCTTGTCAAAATTTCTGTAGAAATTATAATAACCGCCGATATAATGCTGAACATCGTCTATTCTTATTCTGTAGCTGTCATGACGCACGCAGAAAGTGTATACTACCGATTCCGGCACCTTCATATACATTGCTATCTCGGGATAGAGATAGCCGCCAAGCATATAATGCGCACGTCGGTAAATCGTCCTGATAAATGCTTCAAAGTTGAATCTCTGCATATATGACACATATATATTCTTCTCTTTTATCCTCTCATAAAGGCTGAAAGCCGCCATAAGAAGCTCAAGGAATGTATGGAAGGTCGTATCCTGATTGAAAATCTTGTTCAGATTATCGTTTGCGTTCTTAAGTCCGAAGTTCAGATAGCGTTCCTTCGGGTCGTGGATAGTGACCTCGTTTACCGCATACGCTATCCAGTGGTCGCAAAAACGTGTATAATCATTCTTGATGAAATAATCGAGTGCTTTTTCTGCGGCTTCAAGATAACGGCTGTCTTTTGTGATACTGTACGCTCTTGCAAGCGCAAATGTCGCCTCACCGTCATAGTACACGATTCTGTCACGTTCCTTGCGCTGAAAATCGGGGAATGATAAAACGTGATAATAGCTTCCGTCCTCTTCCTGCATATCAAGAACAGAGTTTGCAAGAGCGGCTATCAGCTTGTCATACCTGTCGCTGTCAAATACGGCGGCATAGGTGGACAAGGTCACTATAGCGATAGCGTTACCGCCGAGTTTTATTTCATCCGACTTACGCTCTACAAGATAGGCGTGGTCGCTGTCGGAATATTCTATGCTCTGCATAAGGAAGTCTATCGTGCTTTCGATCTTCGGCACGAGTTTTTCGTCCTTTGTGGTATCGTACTGCATTATAAGGCTCCAGATAGTACCGGAATGACGAAGTATGTTATATGTAACGAAATGAAAATCGTTCACGGGATTTACGCCGTAATCAAACTGCCCGTTATCTTTGACGGCATTCGCAAGATATACGGATGACGTTTCTATGACCTGCTTAATATCGTCTTTTGTCAGCTCCGACACAATTCTTCTGCCGTAGTTTTCCTCATCGGGATATAGCTTATACAGCTTTTTGTTTTCGTCACATATATATCCGACGGTTGTAAACGATAACACGTTGTCGGGGATTGATTCAAGGATGGTGCGGCTGCTGAGGAAATCCCTGATTTTATTATCGTCAAGAGTGCCGTTCTTATAGTTTATAAGTCCGCAGCAATTGAGCTGTGCTTCAAGAAGTGCGGTTTCAAAGCCTGTATCGAAGCTGACGCCTTTTTTGAAGAAAAATTCACGGCTTGAGCGTATTTCTTCCTCAAATTCCGCACGGGTACAGATCTTACAGCTGTTTACACAGTCAACCTTTACCCACAACGGATCAATATTATTATCAGAAACATACTTTTCGGCACTGTTCATAGCCGAGGCGAATGCCGACAAAAAGCCCTCGCCTTCTCCCGTGAACAAATCGGCAGTATGACTTCCGTCTGTTATACTTACAAATACAATGTCGTGTCTGAAAAGTGTGCCGTGTTTATAATTGCCCAGTTCTCCCGAAAGATAAGGGTCATTGGTTATGAAATCCTTAAGAAGTTTTTTCTTTGCTCTGAACAGCTTTAAATTACTGCCGATAGGGGTTTTTGCACTCATAGGGTATCCTCCCTGAAGCATATAGATATTTTAATTAGTATACCATACTTCACAAAAAATGTCAAATGAATTAATTGACCTTTTCGGCTCGGAGTAGTATAATAATGATACAAAATCAAAAGGAAGTGTCGGAATGGATAACAGTAAATACAAAAATTTTGCGGAGAAAAACAAAGAAGATATTATTTCTCTGCTGTCAATGCTTGTAGAAGTGCCGAGCGTAGAAGGAAAAGCGGAAGAAAATTTTCCCTTCGGAAAAGAGCCTGCAAAGGCACTCGGAATAATACTTAACAAAGCCGAAGAAATGGGCTTTACAGTAAATAACCGTGAAAATTATTACGCAACAGCCGACTATCTTCCCGACGGTGAAAGCAAGCCTTCTCTTGCGGTGCTGTGCCACCTTGACGTTGTTCCTGCCGGAAAAGGCTGGACATATGAGCCGTTTAAGGTCACTGAAAAAGACGGTATTCTCTACGGCAGAGGTGTTACCGACGATAAAGGACCTGCGGTATCCGCACTTTACGCTCTGTACAGCATAAAAGAGCTTGGTGTAAAGCTGTCAAAGGGTGTACGGCTGATATTCGGTACAAACGAGGAAAACGGCTCTGCCGATATTGAATATTATCTCAGAAATGACGAAATGCCTTCAATGGTGTTTACTCCCGATGCTTCCTATCCGCTTATAAACTGCGAAAAAGGTATGGCAAGGACACAGTACACGGCACAAATGAACAATGAAGACATTTTGGAAATCAGCGGCGGACAGGTGATAAATGCCGTTCCTGCTGAGTGTTACGCAGTTCTCGCTTCAAAGTACGAGGAGGCTGTTTGTTCATATATTGCAAATAGCAAGAACAGCTGTTGCTTTACTGCAGAACAGACGGAGAGCGGTATAAAGGTTATCTGCAAGGGCGAATCTGCTCACGCATCTACTCCGCAAAAGGCGAAAAATGCAATTACGGCAATGCTCGAAATGCTTGTGACGCTTGATATTAAGGATGAAACAAAAACACTGCTCGGTGATATTCTGAAACGTTATCCTTACGGGGAAACAGACGGTTCTTCATTAGGGATAGCCTGCGAGGATAAATCGGGTGCGCTTACCTGCGTTTTAAGCCTTATAAACGCTGAAAAAGGCAGACTTGCCTTTAATACCGACATAAGATTTCCGATGAGTATGACATTATCTCAGCTGAAAAGCGAGCTGGAAAATGCCGTAGACGGCACGGGTATTTCAATAGCGGAGTTTACAGGCACAAACGCTCATTATGCCTCTCCCGACAGCTTTCTTGTAAAGACGCTTCTTGATGTATACGAGGAGCATACCGGCAAAAAAGGCGAATGTATAGCTATCGGCGGAGGAACTTATGTACACGGGATCGAGGGCGGTGTTGCCTTCGGCGTTGAACATCCCGACACGGATTACAGGATACACGGAGCGGATGAATTCGTGCCTGTCGGGGAGCTTCTCGACAACACGGTAATTTTCGCAAAAGCAATAGAAAGGCTCTGTCGGTAATTTTAAGCCCATCACTTTCATAGAATGTAAAAACTCTTTGAAAGGACGGGCATTTTATGTGCTTGAATTTTTGCAGATTATTTAAAGCGGAAAGCAAGGAGCATACTTTCAGCGAAGCCGAAGAAATGCGTTCACGACTGGAGTATCTTCAAAGCAGGCTTGAAAAGACACGACAGCTTTTCGATATGGAAACAGATCCCGAAAAAATCGAGGCAATCGTCTATGAAGAAAAGGCGATACTTATAAGGCTTGACCATCTAATAAAGAACGCAAAGGAGCGTAATATAACCATAAGCTACTGTGACAGAATCTGAGATTTCCATTCGGATATGAGCCGTTCAAGCGAGAAAGCTGCGTTTGCAGGGCTGGTTGACGGCAGCTTTACGGCTTCTATTCCGACATTGTCACGGCAATATCGCTTATACATTTTATAAGAGGTCGCACCGTTTGCAAAAATTCTTGTAACGGAAGTTTCGGCAACAAGTCCGGCTATATCGTTCGGGACTACCGAGCTTATGGTGGCATCGGACGAGCCTGTTATTTCACACGAACCGATAACATCCCATACTGCGATATTATGACTTAACAGCATCAGCTTCTTCTGCTGTACCGTTACAGGCAGGTCGCAACTAAGAACCGCCGACATCACCTTCCAGAAACGGTTCTGAGGGTGTCCGTAGAAAAACTGCGCCTCCCTTGACTTCACGGACGGAAACGAGCCTAATATAAGTATACGGCTGTTTTTGTCGTACACGGGCGGGATATTGTGATATTGCGTCATTAGCGTTGCTCCTTTTATTATTATAACATTCAGAATAGCACAAAACAGCATTAATTGCAAGATGAATCGGGATAAACGAGATTACATATTACCGAAAATGTGTTTTTACAGCGCTTTATCCTGCTTTTACAGCTGACAGCTGATAATGAAACGGTAAAAGAGCCTTACGGCAAAAACAAAAGTATAACAGCAAAATATCAAGAAAAACGTACTTATTTGCAACAAGCTGAAATAAAGTGAAATCGTAAGAGAGAAATAGAGAGAAACAGTGATATTTAAAGAGATTTAAAGAGAAATAGATATATATTTAGATTTTGCGTGAAAAATCGTTTGACAAAAGACTGACGGATGACTATAATATTAAACGTTGTGAAAATAATCAAACAGAGGTCAAACCTCAAGAGTAATTGAAAGGAAGAATCAGAATGTCAACATTTATGCCTAAAGCTGAAACAGTTGAACGTAAGTGGTATATTCTCGATGCAGCAGGAAAGCCCCTCGGCCGTGTTGCTGCAAAGGCTGCTCACATTCTCCGTGGTAAGCACAAGCCCACATACGCACCTCACTGCGACTGTGGCGATCATGTAATCATAATTAACTGCGCAAAGGCAGTTTTAACAGGCAACAAGCTTGAGAACAAGTACTACAGATGGCACACCGGCTACATCGGCGGCCTTAAGGAAGTACAGTACAGCAAGCTCATGAGCGAGAAGCCCGAAAAGGCTATGCAGCTCGCAATTGAGGGTATGCTCCCCAACAACACACTTGGCAGAAAGGCCGCAACAAGAATGCGTCTTTATGCAGGTGCAGAGCACAAGAACGGCGCTCAGAAGCCCGAAGAATTCAAATATTAAGGAGGGATAACAATGTACGAATCAAAGCCTTATTACTACGGAACAGGTAGAAGAAAGCACTCAGTTGCCAGAGTACGTGTTTATCCCGGCAGCGGTGTTATTACTGTAAACGGTCGTGGCATCGACGATTATTTCGGTCTTGAGACATTAAAGCTCATCGTTCGTCAGCCTCTCGCTCTTACAGGAACAACAGAGAAGTTTGACATTGTCTGCACAGTTGCAGGCGGCGGTGTTACAGGTCAGGCAGGCGCTATCCGCCACGGCCTTTCAAGAGCTTTACTTCAGTACAGCGACGAGCTTCGTCCCGTACTCAAGAAGGCAGGCTTCTTAACTCGTGACCCCAGAATGAAGGAAAGAAAGAAGTACGGCTTAAAGGCTGCACGTCGTGCTCCCCAGTTCTCAAAGAGATAATCACTGCCCTATACATCGGATTTTATCGGATGTGGGCTTTAAGATTTACTCGTATCGGATGCGAGACAATTTAATGACAACTACCCTCTCCGGGATTTCGGGGAGGGTTTTGTGTTACCGGAGCGTGATTTTCTTGACTTTTGGGCTGTTTTATAGTATTATTAATTAGATAAACGTATATCAAGGGTGAAACACAATGGATATAAAAATAACACCGTCAAAGCTCAGCGGAAAGCTGATAGTGCCGCCGTCAAAGAGTATTTCTCACAGGATGCTCATATGTGCGGCTTTTTGCGACGGTATGACGCATATAGATAACCTGCTTGAGTGCATGGACCTGTACGCAACAATAAACGCATTGACGGCACTCGGTGCAAAAATAAACGGCAAAGACGGCAGTTATGACATTACGGGAATAACCACTCCCTCAAAAAAAGCCGCAGTGGATTGCTTTGAAAGCGGCTCAACGCTAAGATTTATGATACCGATATTCTCGGCTTTCGGCTGTGAAGCGGAATTTACGGGCAGAGGAAAACTCCCCGAAAGACCTATAACGCCGCTGATTGAGCCTATGACGGAAAACGGCGCTGTGTTCGAAACGCTTTCGCTGCCGTACAGAGTCAAGGGCAGGCTGAACGGCGGAAAGTACTATATTGACGGAAGTGTTTCATCGCAGTTTATAACAGGGCTACTGTTCGCACTCTCTGTACTTTCAAAGGACAGCGAGATAATTCTTACTACCCGTCTTGAGTCGAAGCCTTATGTCAATATTACAATAGATTGTATGAAGCAGTTCGGGATCTGGGTTTGTGAAACAGAGAGCGGTTATTTTATAAAAGGTGGTCAGAAGTATCAGCCGCATAATTGCACGGTGGAGGCCGATATGTCGCAGAGTGCGTTTTTTCTTGCGGCAAACTGTGCAGGCTCGGATATAGAGCTTACAAATCTCAACCTGAACAGCGTGCAGGGTGATAAGGCTATAGTTGACATTGCCGAAAATTTCAGAAACGGCGGCGATCTGTCGGTAATAGACGCATCGGATATTCCCGACCTTGTTCCTGCGATTGCGGTGATGATGAGCTTCTGGGAAAAGCCGTGCAGGATAATCAACTGCGAGAGATTACGCATCAAGGAATGCGACCGTCTTGCCGCCACCACAGAGCTTATAAACGATTTAGGCGGTAAAGCAATTTCTACGGAAAACAGCATTGAAATATTCCCTGTTGAAGCGTTCAATGGCGGTACGGTACGCAATTATAACGATCACAGGATAGCAATGGCAGGCGCTGTTGCGGCTACGAGATCAACAGGCGAGGTAATTATAAAAGGCGCAGAATGTACAAACAAATCCTATCCGGGATTTTTTGACGATTTCAGGGCGCTCGGAGGTATAGCAGATGTCATCAGCGTTTAAATTCGGAGAGCTTTCGGTTTCAATATTCGGCGAATCGCACGGAAAGGCTATCGGTGTTGTGATAGACGGGCTTCCAGGCGGAATCGGAATCGACTTTGACGCTGTGCTTGACTTTATGGCAAGACGTGCGCCGAAGAAAGACGGCACAAGCACAATGCGCAGTGAGAAGGATTTCCCGAATGTAGTATCGGGAATGGTGGACGGTGTGCTGACAGGCACTCCCCTTTGCGCTGTGATACAGAATACAGATCAGCATTCGGCTGATTATAAGAGCGTGAGCCACCTTGCACGACCCGGTCACGCCGATTATACGGGATATGTGCGTTATAACGGCAGTAACGATCTGCGTGGCGGCGGACATTTTTCGGGAAGAATTACCGCACCGCTGGTTTTTGCGGGAGCGATAGCATCGCAGATACTCGAAAGCAAGGGAATAACCACAGGGGCGCATATCCTGTCAATAATGGACGCAGGCGATGAACGCTTTGACCCTGTGAACGTGAATGCCGAGCAATTAAAGCAGGTCAGAAGCCGCTATCTTCCGCTTATCAATACTAATGTTGAACAGCAGATGAGAGATGTTATAGCAGATGCGGCGGCAAAGCTCGATTCGGTAGGTGGAATTATCGAATATGCGGCGGTCGGACTTCCTGCGGGCATAGGCTCGCCTATGTTCGACGGCATCGAAAACAGAATTTCACAGGCGGTATTCGGCGTGCCTGCTGTCAAGGGCATTGAATTCGGTGCAGGCTTTGATGTTGCGAATATGTACGGCAGTAACAACAATGACGAGTTCTGCATTGAAAATGGTGAAATCAGGACAAGGACGAATAACCACGGAGGTATTTTAGGCGGTATCACAAGCGGTATGCCTATAGTATTCCGTGTTGCGATGAAGCCTACCCCGTCAATCGCCCGTCCGCAGAAAACAGTTGATTATACCACTATGACGGAAGAAACGCTTGGTATCAAGGGCAGGCACGATCCCTGCATCGTTCCGAGGGCTGTACCCTGCATTGAGTCGGCGGCAAACCTTGCGATTTTATCTTATGTTATCTGACGTTCATATCTGAAAGGAGGAGCAATATGAGTATACCGGTTCCTAAATACACGCTCTATGACCGCAAGGACATTGAGGTGCTTGTGGCATATATTCTGTACAAGGTCGGCAGTATCACAAAAGACGAGCTTATGCGATGCACGGTCGACCACGATTTTGTAATGTATTTCGATCTTATCTGCTGTCTTTTCGATATGGAAGATAAGGGTCTTATAATCTGCGAAAAAGCCGGCAATGACGAAACCTGTCTGCCTACGGCGAAGAGTGAATATCTCGCTATCGAGCTTGCTTACACTATTCCCCTTTCGATAAGGGAGGACACGATATACTACGCAAAGAAAATCACTTCACATTCACGGCTCGAAAAAACCGTCAAGACCGAGATAGTAAAGGTCGAGCAAGGCGGCTATCAGCTTTGCATACGGTTTATAAACGAGATGGGCGGAACGGATCTTATGGAGCTTAAAATCTACGCTCCGACAAAGGAAAGCGCCGAACAGATGGAAAAGAGGGTTTTCGACAATCCTGTGGGTGCGTACAGAAACGTACTGAATTCATTTATTCAAGGGTATCTCACCGTATCGGAAAAGGAGATACAGGAAGTGCTTGATGATACGAAGATTTAAAATCATTTTAAAAATGCACATAAAAGCAGCGTCCGTGTGGCTTTACACGGGCGCTGTTTTTATAATCCTACTTTTTACCGCAACAACCGGGCGAACATATACCCTTGTACATTTCGATTTTCCTGTCAAGGCGGGAAAGCGTACTCTGCATTTCTTCAATCCTGCTTATAAGTGCCTCACGCTGTTCGATGAGTATCGCCATACGGGCTTCTGCGGTAGAGTCGCCCTCTTTGAAAAGCGTCATATATTCTATAAGTGCCTCAATGGGAAGTCCTGCGTTACGCATACACTTGATAAACTCTACGGATTTGCAGGAATTCTCGTCATAGTCACGCAGACCGCTCTTTGTTCTCGGAACAGGGGGCAGTAAGCCGATACGTTCATAGTAGCGGAGCGTGTCGGTTGAAATATCGTACTTTTTGCTGACTTCTGAAATAGTCATAATATATCACGTCCTTTCGGTGCTTCTATATTATCACATGGAGTCAACTCCATGTCAAGAGGGGAAAAAGAAAAACTGACGAAAGATCGGCAGTTTTCGAAAATTATGCTTTGATATTCAGAACGTGTCCTGTTACTCCGGCAGGCGGAATATCGGCGCTGTTGATAAGATCAACCACCTCTGCCCCGCTTTGCTCGATGCTGTCGATGCTCTTTGACAGCATTGCTGTGGAAACGCTCTGTGCTACGTTTGCCTGTGCCATACTGACAGACATACTCGCAATGTAAGAAGTAAGATCCATAATAAGACCTCCTTTAAGCTATCAATCGGTAATGATAGTCTTTTCTCTTATCTCTTTTTCTACCATATCGCAGAAATCAGATACCGACATTGTACCGATATCGCCACGCTTGCGGCAACGGATAGAAACGTTTTCTGTTTCAACCTCCTTATCGCCTATAACAAGCATATAAGGAATCTTCTGAAGCTGTGCTTCACGAATCTTGAAGCCTATCTTCTCGCTTCTGCCGTCAACCTCTACTCTTATGCCACGCTTCTTAAGCTCTGCGGCAACCTTTGATGTAAACTCGTTGTGACGGTCGGCAATAGGCATAAGCTCAACCTGTACGGGAGCAAGCCATATCGGGAACGCACCTGCAAAATGTTCGGTCAGGATACCAATAAATCTTTCGATAGAGCCGAATACAACACGGTGAATCATAATAGGTCTGTGCTTTTCGCCGTCCGCACCTGTGTATTCAAGTTCAAATCTCATAGGCAGCTGGAAGTCAAGCTGGATAGTACCGCACTGCCACGTTCTGCCGAGCGAGTCTTCAAGATGGAAGTCAATCTTAGGACCGTAGAATGCACCGTCGCCCTCGTTTACAACGTAAGGAAGTCCCAGACTGTCAAGAGCCTTACGCAGACCCTCTGTAGCCATATCCCAGTCTTCCTGACTGCCCATACTGTCTTCGGGCTGTGTTGAAAGCTCAACGTGATACTTGAATCCGAACAGCTTGTAAACCTCGTCAATAAGTCTTACAACGCCCTTTATCTCGTCTGTAATCTGATCGGGAGTCATAAAGATATGCGCATCGTCCTGTGTGAAGCATCTTACACGCATAAGGCCGTGAAGTGCGCCTGACTTTTCGTGACGGTGAACAAGTCCGAGTTCGCCCATTCTAATAGGTAAATCTCTGTATGAACGGGGCTTTGACTTGTATACAAGTATTCCGCCCGGGCAGTTCATAGGCTTTATGGCAAACTCTGTATCGTCAATTACAGTAGTATACATATTCTCTTTGTAATGATCCCAGTGACCCGATGTTTCCCAAAGCTGACGGTTGAGCATTATAGGAGTGGAAATCTCAACATAGCCGTCACGGGTGTGTATCTGACGCCAGTAATCAATAAGAGTATTCTTGAGTGTCATACCCTTAGGTAAGAAGAACGGGAATCCGGGACCCTCGTCCATAATAGTGAACAGCTCAAGCTCCTTGCCGAGCTTTCTGTGGTCACGCTTCTTTGCTTCTTCAATCATATTGAGGTATGCCTCAAGTTCTGATGCCTTGGGGAATGCTGTGGCATAGATACGGGAGAGCATCTTGTTCTTTTCACTGCCTCTCCAGTAAGCACCTGTGCAGCTTGTCAGCTTGAATGCCTTTACATAGCCTGTTGACATAAGGTGAGGACCTGCACATAAATCTGTGAATTCGCCCTGCTTATAGAAGGATATAGGCTCGTTCTTGCCTGCGTGTTCCTCGCAAAGCTCAACCTTGTAAGGCTCGTCAATCTCCTTGAGATACTTAATAGCATCTGCAGGAGCCATTTCAAACTGTTCGAGCTTTAAATCTTCCTTTACTATCTTCTTCATCTCTGCTTCGATAGCCTCGAGATCTTCAGGCATAAAGGGAGTATCTTTATCAAAATCGTAATAGAATCCGTTATCTATAGCAGGACCTATCGCCAGCTTTACCTCAGGGTAAAGTCTTTTGACAGCCTGTGCCAGAATGTGAGATGCAGTGTGACGGAACGCTTTCTTACCGTCTTCATCGTCAAATGTAAGTATTTCAAGTGTGCAGTCGCTGTCAATTACAGTACGCAGATCCTTGATCTCGCCGTCAATCTTTGCAACGCAAGCCGCCTTTGCAAGACGAGGGCTTATTTCCTTTGCAACGTCAAATACGGAACAAGCACTTTCAAGTTCCTTTACGCTGCCGTCTTTCAGTGTAACTTTTATCATTGTTTTTCCTCCGTTAAGCCGCCATACGAGAGCGGTCTTTAGTAGTGTATAAAAACACAAGTTAATTATAACACCGCAATAACAAAATGTCAAACAGTTTTGAAAACAACATCAATATTTGCCTTGCGTGCCTGTGAGTGCTGAAATTTTCTTTCTATCCTGTAAAGCCTGCCGTCTTTGACAAACCTTGCGCCTGTCTGACGAAAATGAAAGTCAACGCCTGCATCTATGCACTGCTCTCTGATGCTGAGAATCCAGTCATAATTACATTCTCTCGCTTCGTTTCCGGATTCGCCGCCGACAACCACCTCAGTTATCTGCGACTTGTCGAGATACGGGCTTAAATCAATATGTTCGAGCAAAGGCTCGCATATGATCGACTTGTGTTTTATCGGGGCTTTAAGAAAAATCGGCAGGCGAAAATCTGCCATTTTTTGATTTTCACAGGTACAGCAGATATGAACATTGTCATATCCCTCGCCCCAATCGACAGGGATACACTTCGAAAATCTGTGGATACGCTTTGTTATTATCAGAAATGTTACATCAGGACGCTGTCTTATCATCTGCCAGCACTCATCACGCCATTTATCCGCCTCGTCAAGAAAGAAGTCGGAGGTGAAACAGGTATAAATGATATTGCCGTCCGGCACCATTTTATAATTACCGTATTTATAACGCTCGGCAGGAGCGTAAAACGTTTTGTTTTTCACTACTGCCGTGCTGTCTATATCGTATTGTGCGTCACGTCTGTAGACGTAACAGTTTTTACATCCGTCGCTGATTTTCCTGCAACCGTGCCACGGATTCCATGTATCGTTCATAATTTCAAATCAAGGTGAACGTTATACTATTTCAAGTATCATAGTGTTGAGCTTCTCGCAGAATTTATCGTCCAGCGTTACGGGTGTTTCTGTACCGTCAGACATACGCTTGAGCTTTGCGGATTTGGTATTCATCTCATCGCCGCCTATTACCATACAGTAAGTAGCGCCGATTTTATTTGCGTACTTCATCTGTGCCTTGAAGCTTCTGCCGGAAATATCACACTCAGCCCAGAAGCCTTCCTCACGGAGCTTCTGAACAAGTTCCATTGCGTATATGCTTGTTTCATCGTCAAATGAAGCTATATAAAGGTCGCACTTCTTTTCAGGCTCAAATTCCAGCTTCTGATTTTCCATTACCATTATGATACGCTCAAGACCCATAGCGAATCCGAGTCCGGGAACGCTGTTTCCGCCTATTTCTTCTACAAGTCCGTTGTATCTGCCGCCTGCACATACGGCGCCCTGCGAACCGATCTCATTCGAGATGAACTCAAACACGGTATTTGTGTAGTAGTCAAGTCCACGCACTATAAGAGGATTTACGGTATATGATACTCCGAGTACATCAAGACGTTTCTTTACATTTTCGAAGTGTTCCCTGCAATCATCGCATAGATAATCAAGTATCATGGGAGCGTCCTTCTTGAAGCTGCTGCATATTTCGCTCTTGCAATCAAGCAATCTCATAGGGTTGCGGTCAAGTCTTTCGAGGCAGGTGCCGCAAAGCTGATCCTTATACTGAGAATAATATTCCTTCAGCGCCTTGTGGTATTCCGCACGGCACTTAGGACAGCCTATGCTGTTTATCTCAAGGCTTATATTCTTTACGCCAAGACTTTTGATAATGTCATTTGCAAGTGCGATAACTTCAGCGTCAGCCGCAGGCGAAGCAGTGCCGAAATATTCAATTCCGACCTGATTGAATTCACGAAGGCGGCCGCTCTGCGGAGCTTCATATCTGAAGCAGCGTGTGAAATAATATGTTTTAAGCGGAAGTGCATCATTAAGAAGTCCGTTTTCGATAACAGCACGGACAGCGCCTGCTGTACCCTCAGGCTTCAGCGTTATGCTTCTGCCCTTCTTATCGTTGAAGGTGTACATTTCCTTCTGTACAACGTCGGTAGTGCCGCCTACTCCTCGCTGGAAAAGCTCGGTGTGTTCAAACGTAGGTGTACGGATCTCCTTACAGCCGTATGCCTCTGCTACATTTCTTGCAATTTTCTCAACAGTGTGCCACTTATATATTTCCTTTGGCAGTTTATCTTCTGTTCCTCTGGGTTTTTTGGTTACTAACTCCATCTTTTTGTTGTTCCTTTCGTTTTTCTGCATAAAAAAGGCGTACATAAGTACGCCTGCATAATTACTTTATCCTCTGACAATTTCACGCCAGTCAAGATCGCCTCTTTCAAGAGCGTGAATAAGCGCTTCAGCTGTAGCTATATTCGTAGCAAGCGGAATATTATGAACGTCGCAAAGACGCAAAAGATTCATTTCATTAGGCTCGTACGCTTTAGCATTTAAAGGATCTCTAAAGAAAATCAGCACATCTATCTCATTACATGAAATTCGTGCGGCTATCTGCTGATCTCCCCCCTGAGATCCGCTGAGATAACGCTGAATATGAAGCCCTGTTGCCTCTGATACGAGCTTGCCGGTAGTACCGGTAGCGCATAGATTATGTCGGCTCAGTACGCCGCAATACGCTATACAGAACTGAACCATCAATTCCTTCTTTGAATCATGAGCAATTAGTGCAATATTCATATTATACCTCTTTTTCTTAACTTTTCGTACCGTCCCTGATGTTATCAGTTGATATTGATAGTAAGCGGTACATCTTCCCCAAGTATTCTCCTTGCGATAGCGGCATAAGCCTTAGCACCGGGACAAGTCGGAGGTAAAGGCATACCCTTCGCTCCGCACACCTTGATATTGTTGTCCTCAGGCACAACGCCAAGAAGCTGTATACCTACAGAGTCCATGACTTCATCAAGGTCGTAGAGGATTTCTTCGTCCTTGAAGTTCTGGCTTACCTTATTTATGATAAGTCTTTGATTTGTACAGTTCTTAACATATAAGAAGTCAGAAAGAATAGCACCGTCACGGACGCATACTGTATCTGGCGTAGTAACCATAAGTATCAGTTCAGCCGCCTTGATAACGCTGAACACCGAGCTTCCTACACCTGCCGTGTCGATGATTATGTAATCGAAATGCTGACGCATTTCTTCGCAAACACCCATAATCTTTTCGGGATTTATGTCCATGAACGGGTTTCTCGTAGCACAGACAAGATATAAGTTCTCTACTGTTTCAACCTTTGTTGTTGCAGTAAGAATGTCTATCTTTCCTTCAAGGTACTCACCTATATCATGCTTTACCTTATCCTTGATGCCGAGCATTATATCAAGACATCTTAATCCGAAGTCGAGCTCAACGAGAAGTGTTCTTTTGCCTAATGCGGCTAATCCACGGGCAACGTTTGCCGAAGTGGTGGATTTACCTGTTCCGCCCTTACCTGCGGTTACTGCTATAATCTGTGACATAAAATTCGCTCTCCTTGCGCTGATACGCATAATTTGCTTATCATTGTTCTAATTGTTATTATTGTACCATAAAAGCGAGCATAAATAAAGACTTTTAAGTGAAAAAAATCAAAATTTGTTAAATCAATATGTTTTACGCTCGTTTTTTTGTGCATACTGCATAATAATTGTCAGTTGGTTGTACTGCCTGAGGTATCTGAATTGTTTTTATCAGCCTCTCCCCTTGCAGGTCTTCCCGGAGTGTTGGTACTCTGACCGCCCCACGGAAGAATAATATCGCCCTTTTCGTTTGTAACCGGCTTATAGTTATTGTAGAAATATGACTCAATGATATTTCTAACCATAAGTCTGGAGAACTCGCCCTTTTCAAGAACGATACCAAAACATATCTGAGGGTCTTCTGCGGGATAATATCCGAGAATCGTTGAGTTGAACGTATCTGCGGTTACCTGAGGCGTACCTGTTTTTATCGCTACGCCGTAGGGCAGATCCGCAAGCTGTGTTATACCTGAGCCCATAGGCCACTGTACATCGTCCGCAACCATTATCATGCCTTCACGCACTACCTGAAATATATGCTTATCGGCATCTATTTTATACGCTACAGTAGGCTCTGTTTTCTTTATTGTCTTTGTACCGTCATAGCTTGTGACGCTGTCAACGAGATACGGCTGATAGCGTGTGCCGTCGTTTGCGAGTGTAAGTGCTATCACGGCGAGATTAAGAGGTGTTACGGTCGTTTCGAGCTGTCCTATACCTGCCTGTATAGTAGAGCCGGGCGTCCATGTTCCGCCGAGCGATTCAATGTATTCGGGCGTACTCATATTGCCTGTCGCCCCGCCTATTTCAAGGTTGAGGTCCTGACCGACACCGAACCATCCTGCCACTTTTGCAAGATAATCAATGCCCATCTGACGAGCCATATCATAGAAATAGATATTACACGAATATCTCAGTGCGGTTCTTACCGTAACATCGCCGACAAAGCCCATGATACAACCCGGCTGATAGTCGTCGTAATATGTGTAGATACCGCCGCAGTAAACCTCCGTGTTCTCGTTGGCAATACCCGAAACAAGTGCGGCGGTCGCCGTTATTGTCTTGAAGGCTGAGCCGGGACGATAAAGACCGTATATACATCTGTTGTAGGTCGGATTCGGGTCTTTCGGATTATTGATAAGATCGATATAATTATTTATATTGTAGTTGGGATAGTTCGCCATTGCAAGAACGGCACCGGTCTTTGCGTCAAGTACAACTACGCCGCCTGCGTCTACCTTGTTTCCTCGTGTAGGATCGTTATTGTAATGGAGCCATTTTATATGATTTTCAAGAATCGCCTGAACATCGTTCTGGAAATCGCTTTCTATAGTCAGCCTTACGGAATTGCCTGCCGTTGCCGCCTTTGTTATTTCGTCTGAAACCACCATACCCGATGAATCTCTTGTAATGGAGCGTATTCCGTTCTGACCTCTGAGAGTGCTTTCCATAGCGCTCTCGATTCCCCATTTACCCGTGGTATCGTTAAGGCTGTAGCCTTTATCGGACAATTCGGCATATTCATCCGCCGAAATAGCGCCTATTCTTCCGACCACCTGAGGAATGAAATCCTTGCCGTCATACTGACGTATAGCTTCTTCTATTATATCAATGCCGCCAAGCATAAAGCTCTGCTCTTTGAGTTCTATTACCGTCTGAACGGAAACATCCTCAGCCAAAGTATAACGGTTCTGATAAGAGAAATCACGGATAAGCATTTCATAGCGTACACCTGCAATGTACCTGCGCATTTCCTGTCCGTAAGAATCTGAAATCTCGAATTTTTCGTACAGCGCATTCATGCAGTTTTCCGCAGTCGCATAAACTCCAAGCTCCAGCTTTGAACGCAGCGTGTCTATTTCGTCATCATCGCCCGTAAACTTATAAGGCGTAGTTTTGCTGACGGGAAGCGTATCTATCCACTTCTGATCGTTATTCTGAAGTATTTTCAGCGTTTTTGCAATGACATCGTTTTCTGTGCCTGATTTAAAGAACGCCTTCTGCACAATTATCTTATATACCAGTCTGTTGGTATTTACTACCTTGCCATCCTTGGTAAAAATCTGACCTCGTGCCGCCTGCACAGTCTGATTTGCCGTATATGTGTTTGCTGTCTGGTCTTTATAATACTCACCGTCAACTATCTGTATCTGCAAAAGCTCAATAGTGCAGGCAAAGGATAATATCACAACAACAAGTACAAAAACCAGATTTCTTATCTGTCTGCTAAGTTTGCTCACTCCGCCCTCCGTTAATATCTTACTTTGTCTTCATCGTCTTTGACATCTTCAAAAGCGGTCAGAATATCATCGGTATTATTTTCGACTCCCAGTTTTTTGTTTATCTGTCTGATTATCAAATAAAGCGGTGCGGACAGAATTACGGTCACTATTAAAGCGGGAAGCACATAATTAATCAGCACTACATCAATGTCGTGGTTTCTCCATATTATATATTTGAATAAAAGCTCCGCAGACTGCACCAGAATAACTGCGGTCAGATTCATCCAGAGAAAGTTCAGAATATTTCTGTGAATAAGATTTACAACAAGCAGAGTAACAAAAAGGCAACACGGCATCAGCCATATCGACGTAAACCCGAACAACGAGCCCATTGCAAGATCGTGCATCATCCCTGCAAAAGCCGCAAAGACAACACCGCTCAGTTCTTCGCCGAAAAACGACACAGCCACAGCTGTCGTAAGCGTAAGATAGGGCTGCCATGACGCAAACGGCATAGTCACTTCAATTGTGTATGACACCAGCAAAACAAGTGAAAAAAGCACCCACTTTGCAATACTTTTATAAATCTCTCTGCGTGTCATGGCAGAATATCTGAGAATTCTGAATTTCATCAGTCAACAACACCCTGCCCTTTGAAATCAGTTATTACAACACAATCGGTTATTGTACGGACATCGACAGCAGGCTTTATAACCGCATGAACGGAAAGTCCGTTTTCGTCATCATATACCTTTTCGACAGTTCCTATAAGAAGATTTCCCGGGAAAACAACACCGGCAACGGATTTTACTATCTCGCCCTTCTTGATGCCGCTATCCTTAGTGATATAGCTCATAAGGCAATTACCCTCATTGGCATTCTTTATATCGTTGTCAAGTATACCGGTGACCTTGCTGTCAAAGGTCATTACACCAACGTTTATCTCATCTGAGAGTATGGTAGATACCTTTGCGTAATTTGGTGCTATTTCGCTCACCATACCTATAAGTCCGTTTGAAGTCATTACGGGGTCGTAAAGTGAAATTCCGTCATCAGAGCCTCTGTCGATAGTGAAGCCTGCATACGCATCATTAGAATTATGTGCGATTATATTACAGGGTGCGGAAAATTCAAAATCGGAGTTTTCTTCTTTTATCTTCAGTATTTCTTTAAGCTGATCGTTCTCGTGCTTGACATTTTCAAGCTCGATTATCTGACGGTATTGTTCGTTGAGCTTGTCTTTAAGCTCCTCGTTCTCAGACTTATATCTGTCTGCATTTGCGAATTTGTCCAAAGTGCCTTCGACCCACTGCGATACGGCATTTGAAACAGAAACAAAAGGCTTTGCTATTGTTGACAGCACATTTTCGGGGAAGGTAGAAAAACCGCCCGAAACCGCAGCATAAATAACAACGCCAAGCACCAACGCAAAAACGCAAACTATTATTTTGAATTTAAAGCCTTTAAAAAAGTCACGCATACAATACCTTTCAGTGCTGTCTGAATACGTTTATATAACACATTATGACTAACTGTAAAAAACAGTTAGTCATAAGCACTATATTTTCGGATAATCAATATCTTGTATCGTCGTCTGTGAGAACGTCAATCAGCTTATCAATGTTCTCAAGAACCTTACCTGTACCGTCTGCCACGCAGTCAAGGGGTCTTTCGGCAACCTTTACCGGCATACCGGTTTCGGCGTGGATAAGAAGATCAAGACCTTTAAGCAGTGCGCCGCCGCCTGCAAGCATTATTCCCTGATCTATTATATCTGCGGCAAGCTCCGGAGGCGTCTTTTCAAGAGTTACCTTTATTGCCTCAATTACATGGCTGAGGGGCTCTGAAAGCGCTTCTCTTATCTCTTCGGATGTTACGGTAATGTTTTCGGGTAAACCGTTCAGAAGGTTTCTGCCCTTTATATCCATTGAAGGCTCATTGTCTGCATAGGGATATGCGGAGCCTATTGCAATCTTTATATTCTCGGCTGTTCTTTCACCGATGAGAAGGTTATATTTCTTCTTGATGTAGTTTATGATAGAAGAATCGAACTCATCGCCTGCTACTCTTACGGAACGTGATGTTACAATACCGCCGAGCGAAATAACCGCTACTTCGCTTGTGCCGCCGCCGATGTCAACTATCATACTGCCTGTAGGCTCGGCTACCGGAAGTCCTGCGCCTATAGCGGCCGCCATAGGTTCTTCAATGATAGAAACACGCTTTGCGCCTGCGTTCTGTGTTGCCTCTTTTACCGCTCTGCGTTCAACAGCAGTAACGCCCGAAGGAATGCAGATGATAACTCTTACTCTTGAGCCTGCAAAGGCTCTGCCTTTAAGAGCTTTTCTGATAAACTCCTGAAGCATACTTGTTGTCATATCAAAATCAGCGATAACGCCGTCCTTAAGAGGTCTTACAGCTACTATAGAGCCGGGTGTACGGCCTATAACGTCCTTAGCCTCCTGGCCGACATAACGCACTCTGTCCATTTTTACATCAACTGCAACAACGCTGGGCTCTCTTATTATAATGCCCTTTCCTCTCATATAAACAAGCGTGTTGGCTGTACCTAAGTCTATACCTATATCTTTTGAAAACATTCGTCAAACCTCCGGGTGTTTCGTATTTACAATTCGATATTTATTATACCACTTTTTGAAAAAGCATACAACAAAAATGCCGAATTAAATATTCATAAATAATCGTCCGATTTTATCGGATATTTATGCAATTTGCATTACATCCGACCTGTAGAGCCGAATCCGCCCGTGCCACGCTCTGTATCATCCAGTTCATCGCACAATCCGTACTCGCATAGATCCACAGGCATTATGACAAGCTGAGCAATACGCTCTCCGTTTTTAACGGTATACGGCTCATCGGAATGATTTATAACGGAAATCTTTACCTCTCCTCTGTAGTCACTGTCGATAACGCCGACGCAGTTTGCAAGTGAAACACCGAATTTTGAGGAAAGTCCGCTCCTTGCAAACACAAAACCGCCGTATCCTGTCGGTACAGCAATCGCAAGTCCCGTCGGTATCAGCTTCCTGTCGCCCGGCATCAGTACAACATCGTCATCTATGCAGGCGCACAGATCCGCACCTGCGCTTGTCGCAGTAGCGCGCTCAGGTAACTTTGCCTTGCTGTTCAGCTTTTTCACGTTTATGAACATTATTGAACTCCTCTGTAGTATAATCCTCTTGTGAGCTTTCCGTCCGGCTTTATATCGTCAAGATACATTTCAAGCACTTCTCCCGTATCGGTTTCGTCTGTGAATTTAAGCAATACGAAATCGAACTTTGCAAGCTCAGATTGTCTGTCACTGAGATACAGCTTGTCGGGATTCAATATCTCGACAGTGTTCTCACTGCACATACACGGCATATTATTCCCCTGCCTGTCAGTTATATAATGCGGACAATCCGCTCTTTTGTTTTTTCCGCAGGGCTTACCGTTGCTTATCGGACATCTTCTCGTTATCATAAGAGGAAGTCTGCCGTAGCCGACTATTCCCGTTTTTATCTCACTGTCTGCACAAAGTGACACCGCATCGCTCATAAGCAGTTCAAACGAAAGTGCGGTATCGCTAAGTCCCATTTTTTCGTACTCTCTGAGCGAATAGCGGTTTGTAATATTGAGTCTTGACATACCGTGCGCCTTCATACCGAGCTTTCTTGCTATTCCTATATGCGAAAGCGTATGAACGGCAATATGCTCGTATCCCTGTTTTTTCAGCAATGACAGCTTTTTCAATACATCGCTTTCACAATCGGCAAGAAATACCGGAGGAACAACGATTATTCTGAATTTATCAGGTGTAGCTTCGTCAAGCAGACCCATAGGAGCGTAAATATATGAATATTCATCCTCCTGAAGTACCTGCTCAAGCTGTAAGGCTGTATTTACCTCGCATCTGAATTCGGGGCGTATCTTTTTTCCGTCCTTACTGTCAAGCGGAATATAAGGCGATATTCTGTAATGATGAGAATTTTTTTCGAGTATCTTTCCGCTTACGTTTTCAATTGCTTTTCTTCTAAGCTCGTTAAGCTGAGCCGCCGAAACGGATAACCCGTCATCAACATTTACGGTGATATTTCCCGGAAAATATACAGTACCGCCAAGCTTACTGCACTGATTTTCAAGATATTCCGCAGTAACCGCTCTGTTTACCGCCTTTTCGGGAATATCGCCTACAGCGGACGAACTTACGCCGCAAGCCGACAGCTTATAGCAAACAGGCTGTCCGCTTTTTACGTTAACGGTAATATCGGCAGGAAAGCGTCTGAAAGGCTTATGATAATACTGTTTCATAGCGGAAAGCACCTTGGACGTTGCCGATGTAACATCGTCTTTAGTGCGGACACCCTGCATATTTTTGAAATCATCATCAAAATATCCGCTTGTAAATCCGCTTCTCGAAAATACATTTTTAAGCGATGTAAGGTCGGGCGTACCGCCGTCAAGAGCCACCCTGCAGGCATTTACGGCACCTGCAACGTATTCCGGACGTTTCATTCTTCCCTCAATCTTGAACGAGGTGATACCTGCTTTCGCAAGCTCAGGCAATTTTTCCGTCAATGACAGATCCTTAAGCGACAGAACATTGTGCCTGTCGCCGCTTGTAAAATCAAGTCGGCACGGCTGAGCGCACAATCCTCTGTTACCGCTTCGTCCGCCGAGTACACTGCTCATATAGCACTGACCGCTAATGCAGACGCACAGCGCACCGTGTACGAAAAGCTCTGTTTCAATGTCGCAGCTTTCCGTTATTGCCTTTATCTGTGCAAGCGATAATTCCCTGCCCAGAACAACACGGGTAAATCCGAGCTCTTTCGCCATTATAGCGCCCTCGGTCGAATTGACCGTCATCTGCGTTGAAGCGTGTAAGGGAAGCTCCGGCACAATTTGTCGGGCAAGCCTTGCAACGCCCATATCCTGCACTATGAATGCGTCAACATCCGCTTTTGCACAGTTTTCTATCGCTTTTGCAAGCAATGGTATCTCCCTGTCAAACACAAGGGTATTCAGCGTAACATACACCTTAACACCGCTGTAATGACAAAAACGTACCGCATCGCACAACTGCTCTGCGGTAAAGTTATCTGCATTTTTTCTTGCGGAGAAGTATTCTTCTCCGAGGTATACTGCGTCTGCACCGGCATTTACTGCCGCTGTCAGACTTTCCATTGCTCCGCACGGAGCTAAAATTTCACTCATAATGTCATCTGACCGTCGTTTACAATCTCGTTCATCTGTGCGCTGAGCTCGGCATATTTCTTCCTCAGTGCCGATAACTCATCGTTCAGGTCCTTGACCTCTGCGTTACGCTGATTTGCGTATTCATCAAAGGTTTTTTCGTATGTATCCACAGTGCCTTGCAGTTTATCAATCTGAGCCAGTAAAAGCTCATCCTGACCGCTCTTTGAAACCAGATTTTCATGGTCTGTTCTCAGCTTTTCAAGCAATTCCTCTGTGTGTCTGTTCTTTTCTGTAAGTTCTGCCAGCTTTAATTTAAGTGCCTCGTTCTCAGCCAATGAAGAATCGGCATTTTCTGTTGAAGTTCTGAGCGCTTCGTTTTCCGCTTTCAACTCGTCAACTTGATTTTTCAGCTGTGCATTTTCGTTTTTCAATGCGTTATCCGCATTTTCCGCCTTTTCGGAAAGCGCTGTGTTTTCGGCTGTAAGTTCATCTATGCGTGTGCCCAGCTGTTCGATTTCATCAGCTCCGATTTCTGTGAGCGAATCCTTTTCCGCAGTAAGAGCGGTAACCTGCTCTTTCAGCCTTTCGTTCTCGGACCTTAATGCAAGCAAATCCGATTTCTGAGCCTCAACTCCCGCAAGCTGTTCTTTGAGTGCAGAAAGTTCACTTTGTGCCTCAGACGCAGTTATTTTAAGCGATGCAAGCTCGGTGTCGGAATCGGAAAGCTGTTTTTCAAGTTCCTCTGCTCTTTTTTCGCAGGCAAGAGATTTTGCCTGTATCTCCTGCGAAAGCTGCTGAGCCTTTATCACAACGTTTCTGTTATCGTAATTTTCATCGGCTATATCGAGCGCCGCAAGCATTACAATATCGGTAAGTGACATTGACGCCGCCATCGCACTCAGTTTATCTATCCTTTTCTGAAGATTCTCCGCAGTTTCGTACATTCTGTTCGGATCTTCGCTTTTCAAGTAAAAATCGTGTCCGCTTATAGATATTTTTACTTTTTCCATATACCCTCCGGGATTTATTTATAAAACTTATTTTTTGTTATTAATATTGCAACAATGACGGCAAGAATTACGGAAATCAGAACCGGGAACCAAGTATACGGAAGCGGCAGATCCAGAACATTCATACCGTAAAAGCTGAATACCATCGTAGGCACGGACATTACTATCGTAATAACCGTAAGCACCTTCATTACAATATTCAGATTGTTTGATATTACGCTTGCGAATGCGTCCATTGTACCCGAAAGTATGTTTGAATAGATATTGCTCATCTCGATTGCCTGCTTTACTTCGATCAGTACGTCTTCAAGAAGTTCCTGATCTTCCTCGTACAGCTTTATTACTCTGCCTCTCAATATCTTTTCAAGCACTGTTTCGGTAGATTTAAGCGATGTTGAGAAATATACAAGTGATTTCTCAAGTCCGAGAAGCTGTATAAGCTCCTTGTTCTTCATTGATTTGTGCAGCTGCTGTTCAACATAGTTCGACAGCTTATCTATCTGCTTAAGATACAGGAGATACTTTCCTGCGATTCTTAGCAGCATATGGAATACAAATCTTGTTTTGAACTGGGTCTGTATGCCTTTTACTATGCCTTTTGTAAATTCGTCTATTATGATGTTTTCTTTAAGGCAGACCGTTACAACATGGCTGTCCGTTATAATGATACCCATAGGCATTGTGTAATAGCTTATCGTATCATCCTTATCCTGAACCTTTTCCGCAACAGGATAGTCAAGGACTATGAGCGTCTGACCGTCATCGCTTTCAATACGGGAGGTTTCTTCCTCATCGAGTGCAGAACGGATAAAATCACGGTCGATGTTCAGTTCCTCCTGAAGCGAGGAAATCTCAGTTTCTGTGGGTGCAACGGCAGATACCCAGCATCCAGGCTCCATTGTGTCAAGCTCAACAATTGTGTTTTCAACTGTCTTGTAATATTTAAGCATAACGTACCTCTTTTCTGCACAGGAAGCCGTTATGCGACGACTGCTGTGCCGTATTATTTTTCAGTTATTCGTTTCCCGCTGGGGTCCGCAGTCATCGTCTTTCACCTCTTTTGACAGTTTTATTGCATAACCGTATTTATTTTACCACACTTTTTACGGTTTGACAACAGTTTTCGTTTCGTTTTGAAAATTTTTTTCCTGCTCTTTTTTCTCCGCCTGAATACGACTGTAGATACATCCGCAGTAATTCTGCCGGTATAATCCGTACTGTGCAGAAAGCTCTATGGAACGCTTATATCCGTTGCGTTTTTTAAAATCAGAATAAAGATACGGTATTTTATATTCATCGCTGAGCCTGCCGCCAAGCTCGTTCAGCTTTGCGGCATTTTTATGAGGGCTTACCGAAAGCGTGGTACAGAAATACTCGAAGTCCAGTTCTTTTGCAAGCCTTGCCGTTTCTCTCAAGCGTATCTCATAGCACAAAAAGCACCTTTCCCCGCCTTCAGCGATATTCTCCATACCCTTTGCCATATCAAAGAATATCTGTGGGGAATAATCGCCGTCAATCATCTTCACGGGATACCTGAACGGCTTTTCGGATATCAGACGTTTCAGCTCGTTTTTACGCTTTTCATATTCTTCCTTTTCGGTGATATTCGGATTGTAGAAAAACACGGTGATATTGAAATGCTCCGCAAGATATTCGAGTACATAACTGCTACACGGCGCACAGCAAGCATGAAGCAGAAGCGTAGGCGCATGGTCGAGCGATGTGATTATCCTGTCCGTTTCAAGCTGATAATTAATCATCAGCCTTCACCAGCTTCTCATCCGTTATCTGACGGAGTTCGTCAAGAGAGCCCTCTTTGATATCACTTTCATTTATAATGAAAAGATATCCGTCATGAGTTACAATATAAGCGTTTGACTTATTGAAATCAACAGAAGCTACTGCTGTCCACTCGGCGACAGCCTTTGCCGCACCGCTGTTTTTAAGCACAATACTGCTTGCCGTTATCTCAATTGCGTCATATCCGTTCTTTGAATTGATATCAAAAATTTCCTTAGTGTACTTTTTAAGCGTTACCGAAAGAACAAGTCCTGTAGCAACTATAAGCAAAGTACAGATAACCGTAGCAAAGATAAACCACCACATCTGAGTGACTATAGCAAGAACTATTCCGACAGCTCCTATGAGCGCCATTGCGACAAGGTAGCATATTACATATACTTTTGACGCTTTGCTCTTGCCGAAAATATTGTACTTTACAAATTCACCGACATTTTCAGATGTATATTTAAGAACCGATTCTATCATTTCAAACTCCCTTCATTGTAAGAGAAATACGCTTTTTGGCAGGGTCAATATCAAGCACCTTTACCTTTACAATATCCCCGACCTTTACAACCTCAAGAGGATGCTTTATATATTTGTCGCATATCTGCGAGATATGCACAAGTCCGTCCTGATGAACTCCTATATCAACGAATACGCCGAAATCAATAACATTTCTAACCGTACCGTCAAGTATCATACCGGGCTTAAGGCTGTTAATATCCGCCACATCCGTTCTCAGCAGGGGCGGCGGTAACTCATCTCTGGGATCTCTGCCGGGCTTTGCAAGTTCGTTTGCTATATCGCTCAGAGTCATCTCACCGATACCAAGCTCTTCCGACAGCTTCTTTACACCGATGGCTCTGACCTGTTCTTTTATCGACGGAATGCCGCCCGAAACATCTGCGAGCTTGAATCCGCACTTTTCAAGCAGTGCTTCTGCCGCCTTATAGCTTTCGGGGTGTACTGAGGTGTTGTCAAGCGGATATTTACCGCCGTGTATACGCATAAAGCCTGCACACTGTTCGTAAGCCTTCTTGCCAAGCTTCGACACCTTCAAAAGCTCCTTACGGTTAGTGAACACACCGTTTTCTTCTCTGTATGTAACTATGTTCTTTGCAACGGCGGAATTGATGCCTGCAACATATCCGAGAAGTGAAACCGAGGCGGTATTAAGATCCACGCCGACGCTGTTTACGCTGTCCTCTACTACTCCGCCCAGAGCGTCCGACAGTTTTGCGGGCAGCATATCGTGCTGATACTGACCTACACCGATTGCTTTCGGGTCTATCTTAACAAGCTCTGCAAGCGGATCCTGAAGCCGTCTTGCGATAGATACGGCACTACGCAGTGAAACATCATATTCGGGGAATTCCTCAGCCGCCAGCTTGCTTGCCGAGTATACGCTTGCGCCTGCCTCGGATACGACCATATAGCTTACCTTTCTGTCAATCTTCTTTAACAGATCTGCCATAAACACTTCGCTCTCGTGGCTTGCCGTACCGTTTCCTATAGCGATAATATCGACCTTGTGCTTTTCGATAAGGTTTTTGATTATTCTTTCCGCTCCTGCAATATCGCTCTTCGGGGGTGTCGGATACACTACCGATGTGTCAAGAACCTTGCCTGTAGCGTCAACAACGGCTACCTTACAGCCTGTTCTGTAGCCGGGATCGAAGCCGAGAGCAACGCTGTTCTTCACAGGCGGCTGCATAAGGAGCTGTCTTAGGTTGTCCGAAAATGTGTGTATACTGCTGTCACACGCTTTCTCGGTAAGCTCGTTTCTGAGACGTCTTTCAAGCGAAGGGTGGATAAGACGCTTGAAGCTGTCGTCACAAGCTGAGCGCACCAGCCGTCCGCAATCGTTTTCCGCTTTCACATACGCTCTGTAGATATGCTTCATAACATACTGTTCTTCCGGCTCAATGCTGACCTTGAGCGCATCCTCACGTTCTCCTCTGTCAAGCGCGAGAAGTCTGTGCGGAGGTATCTTACACGCAAGCTCGCTGTAATCATAATAATTCTTATAAACGGTTTCAGCTTTTTCATCGGTGGCTTTTGATACTATCAGTGCATGACCGGTATACTCAGCATACAGCTTTTTGCGTAAATCCGCATCATCCGAAACCGTTTCGGAAATAATGTCCAATGCTCCGTTTATTGCATCGTCAACGGTTTCAACGCCCTTTTCTTCGCTTATATATTTCTCAGCTTCGGCAGTGGGAGAAGCGAGCGTCTGAGCGAGTATAAAATCGGCAAGGGGCTGAAGTCCTTTTTCTTTTGCTATGCCTGCTCTTGTCTTGCGCTTTGGCTTGAAGGGTCTGTAGATGTCCTCGACTTCAGCAAGCGTCTTTGCGTTTAAAAGATCCTGCATAATCTTGTCGGTAAGATTTCCTCCGCTTTCGATAAGCGACTTTACTTCTTCTTTCCTGCTTTCAAGATTACGAAGGTATGTCAGTCTTTCGCTGAGTTCACGCAAAAGCTGATCGTCAAGTCCTCCCGTCATCTCTTTTCTGTAGCGAGAAATAAACGGGATCGTATTGCCGTCATCTATCAGCTTTACCGTGTTTTCTACCTGCGTATTTCTTATCTTGAATTCTTCCGCCAGCTGCTTTAAAATATCCATTGTTTATCTCCGTTTTCTCAGAATAATTTTCCTACGATTTCAAATACGGGTCCGTGCTGCCACAGGAACGTGCTTAGCTGTATTTCAAATCCCTCGCCCTGATTGCAGGCAAAGTCGATAGGCTTCATCTTGGGCAGACCGTATCCCGAAAGAAGATTCATAATAACGCCTGAATGCGTGATAACGGCGGCTGATGTAACCTCGTTTGCCATCATATCCTTGAATATTTCTTCAAGACCTTCAAGGCATCTTAATGTAAAATGTCCGTAGCTTTCACCATTCGGAGGTGCGGCATCATATCCGCCCTTCAGCCATTCGAGATACTTTTCATCGCTCTGAAGCTCGGCTTGCGTTTTTCCTTCGTATTCCCCGAAGTCAAGCTCTGCGATACCGTCGATACGCTTAAGCAGACGTTCGGGATAAATAATATCGGCGGTCTGCAAGCAACGCTTGAGAGGGCTGGAATAAACCTTCTGTACCTTAGGGTAAACGTCAAGAGCCGCAAGCGACGATATAGCATCTTCCCCCTCTTCGCAAAGCGGCAGATCCGTTGTTCCTATATATTTTCCTTCAAGATTTCCGCTTGTGATTCCGTGACGGATAAGATAAAGTCTGTAATTCTTCATTTTTTACTTCCTTTCGGTTGATTTTTACTGATAATTATGCCGATTACGGCGATTTTTGTTTTATTATAGAGTTATTACATAAAAAAGCACTTGATTTTTTGTATAAAATCACGCTTTACAATAGGGAATAACTCCGTTATAATATACTGTGTGAATATTGTCAGAATCAGAGAGGTTATATCGTATAATGAATACCGATTTTCCAAGAATACTTTCCCTGCTCCGCAAAGAACGTGGACTTACACAAAAACAGGTTGCCGCCGATCTTGGCATCGCTCAGGCACTCCTGTCACATTATGAAAAAGGCAAACGTGAATGTGGTCTTGAGTTCCTTGTAAAAGCGGCTGACTACTATAACGTTTCTACTGACTATCTGCTCGGTCGTTCGCCCGTTTCCAACGGCGGTATAATTACCGAAAGCGATATTCCCGACGGAAACTCGTCCGGTGATTCAAAATCGGGCGACATTATGCTTGCACTTAACAAAAAGCTGATAACAAACAGTATTGAAGTCATTTTCTCGATTTTACAGAAAATCAAATCATCAAAGCTCAGCAAGAGCGTTTCATCAATGCTTACTCTTTCCGTCTACAAAGCGTTCAGGATAACATATAATGCAAACAGAAAGAACGACGATAATCTTTTCGGCGTATCGCCCACTTCCGCACTTCATCTTATAGATTCCGCAATCTGCCTTGAAGTCGGTGCTGCCGCAGATGCCGCAAACGATGCAGACAATGCACCGTCAATAACGACAAATTCGATAGAAGCCGAATACGACAAACAAGGAACAGCGCTTTTAAGCCTTATCAAGAACGCAGAAAAGCGTTTAGACCGTATAAATACAGATTAACACCACTGCAGAAAGGGACTTTATATGAAAAAAATCGTTTCCGTAATCATAGCGTTATCTGTGACAGTAACAGCCTTAGCTGTTATAATCGACAAGCTGTACAAAAAAGCCCTGTCGGGAATGTCCGCAGCTACGGACAATTTCAGGTCCTGAGGTCTTTAAAGAATTCCGTAAGCAGCTTTGCACATTCATCCTGCAAAACTCTGCTTCTCACCATCGGACGATGGTTGAACGGATAATCGAATATTTCCATGAGCGAGGCGCAAGCCCCGCCCTTTTCATCAAAAGCACCGTAAACCAGCCTTTTTATACGGGAATTGATTATAGCGCCCGCACACATAGGACAAGGTTCAAGAGTAACATATAATGTACATTCCGTAAGCCGCCACGAGTTTATAGCTTTGGCGGCTTGTTCTATTGCGATTATTTCCGCATGAGCTGTCGGCATCTGCTCGGCTTCACGCATATTATACCCTTCACCGATTATTCTCCCGTCCTTGTCAACTACGATGGCGCCTACAGGACACTCACCTTTTTCCGCCGCCTTTTTTGCGAGTTCGATACAGAGAGTCATATATTCTTCATCAGCAGTCACAGTAACACCTCCGGAAGATAATCATACGATTTTAATTATACTACAAAAAGAGTTTAAAATCAATATTAAAAGTAATTCTCTTTGAAAGTCCGGGTTCCCTGCTTGCGAGCATAAATTTCAATATGTGACAAATTTCTGAATAATTGACACACGGCAAGGAATAATATGTTTGCAGGATCAAAAACCGTTTCTTCAGAAAGGAATGACTATATAATGAAAGCTACGGGAATAGTAAGACGTATTGACGACCTCGGAAGAGTCGTTATACCTAAAGAGATAAGGCGAACAATGAGAATAAGAGAAGGCACACCGCTTGAAATATATACAAGTGTAGACGGAGAAGTAATTTTCCGTAAATACTCCCCTGTCGGAGAAATTGCAGGTACAGCGGATCAGTACGCAGATGTATTGTACAAAGTCGGAGGGATGCCTACAGTTATATGCGACCGTGACCACGTTATAGCCGCATCCGGCATTCAGAAAAAAGAAGTGCTTGAACGCAGGGTATCAAGCTCACTTGAAGACCTTATCGAGCAAAGGAAATCTCTTTACCGTACAGCAGACGGTGTAAAAATGAACCCCATTGAAGGTGTAGATCGCTTTGCTGTTGCCTGTGCGCCGATAATGGCAGACGGAGATGTCAACGGAGCGGTCATCATGCTGTCGGATAAAGAAAATTCGGCTGTTGACGACAAAACAAAGGCTCTTGTCGAAGCCGCCGCAATGTATTTCGGAAAACAGATGGAAGATGTCTGAAAAAAATGTACCCACAGGCGAAAATATCGCTTGTGGGTATAATTTTTTGCTTATTTTCCGAACATCATATCAGTAAACTTAACTACATACTCGCTCCAGAATGTCATATCGTGACCGCCACCGCTTTCAAGGTAAACGTGAGGTATATTGTTAGTGTCCAAAAACTTATGAAACTGCCTGTTGTTTTCAAGCAGAAAGTCCTCTGTGCCGCAAGCCATATATATCTGCGGTATTTTCTTATTCTCTTGTGAAAGCCGCTTTACAAGAATTTCAGGATTGTTATCGCTTGCGACAACTTCGTCAAGGTTTCCGAAGCATTCATTGTAATATGCGTAATTTGCCACCCCATTGTCACCGCCGTCCTTCATACCTGCTATTTCATGAACAATAAGTGCGGATGACATTGCACACACCTTACCGAATGTATCGGGATAAGTGAATGCAGTATGAAGCGCACCGAAGCCGCCCATTGAATATCCCATTATTGCAGTATCTTCTGCAGTCTGTGCAAGACCGAATGTATTTCGTATATAGTCGATAAGCTCTTCACCGACATAAGTGCAATACTTATGCCCTGTAGATAATCCGTCAAGCCAGAATGAGTTTTCGCCGTGAGGAATCACTACGGCAAAATTGTATTTTTCCGAAATATATTCCGGTATCCAGTTGTAGCCGTCCTGTGTGTAACCATGCAGAATGAACAGTATTTTCATATTCTGCTTATCATAAACCCCGCCGTAATTGCGCTTATCATCGGGAATATACATTTTGAATGAAGTATAACGGTTGAGCGACCGTGAAAAGAAACGTATATCAATCTGCGACATAAAATTACCTCCGTCTGACATTAATATAATAGCACATTTTATCTGTTACAACCAATCTAAAAGTCAGGCTGAACGCCAAAATCGTTATTTCTGGGTTATTTCAAAAGCACGGAAACGTATTTCCGTGCTTAAGTATATATCTTATTTATATCTGTACAGCGAAATCTTCTCAAAGCCGTCAAGAAGATCATCTGTATAATCGAACGCCTTCGCAACACCCTTTGCAACACATTCTATCGGATCGTCCGCAACATAGCACGGTGCTCCCACTGCTTCTGTTACAAGATCCGTGAAGCCCTTGAGCATTGCTCCGCCGCCTGTCAGCACTATGCCGTTTGTCAGAATATCGCCCACAAGCTCGGGAGGGGTCTGCTCAAATACTTCCTTTATCTTATCGACTATCTCCATTACGCTGTCATGCAGAAAATCGTACATATCCTTATCGCTGATCTCAACGCTTTCGGGAAGGCCTTTTATAAGATGTCTGCCCTTTACGGTTATTTTCACATCGCCTGTCGGATTAAATACGTTGGCGATTTCTTTTTTTGCCTGCTCTGCCGTCTTTTCACCGATAAGTATTTTGTATTTCATCGTAACGCCTCTTATTATGGCCGCATCAAACTTATTACCTGCCATCTTAAGCGAACAGCTTTTTACAATACCATTGAACGAAACAACCGCAATATCAGCCGTTCCTCCGCCGACATCGACAACCATTGTGCCGTTAGGCTTTGAAATATCAATACCTGCACCGAGCAGTGCGGCAATAGGTTCTTCTATAATAAATACTTTTCTGGCACCGGCACAAAGCGCAGCCTCAACTACAGCTCTGTTTTCGACATCGGTAACAGACGAAGGGACGCAAAGAATAATTCTCGGCTTAACAATTCGTCCGATAACCTTTCTGATAAATTCGATTATCATTGCTTCCGTCATCTCATTATCAGAGATAACACCGTCTTTGAGCGGTTTTACCGCAACAATATATTCGGGCGTTCTGCCTATCATTTTGTACGCTTCGTTTCCTACGGCAAGAACACAGTGTTTCTTTTTATCATAAGCAACAACAGACGGCTCATTGACAACGATGCCCTTGTTTCCAAGCGTAATTATAACATTCGCCGTGCCTAAATCAATTCCAATATCGGTAGCAGACATACTCTTAATCCTTTCCGTTTACAAATAATTATTTTCTATCAAAGCCAAAAGGCTATCCTTATCATTTTTGCAATTTCCGTTTACAACCTGTTCAAGCAGAAAATTGAGAGCCTTCCCGATTTCTTTACCCGTAAAGCCAAGCCGTGAAATATCGGAACCGTTGACTTTAAGCTGTTTAAGGCTCATAGGCGGTTCGTTTTGAAGAAACTCCCTCGTATGCTTTTCGATGCTGTCAAAAAGCGCTTTTTCGCCGAAATATGCAGGTGATTTTCCGCAGGTGTCATAATAATGTACCTTTATCAGTTTAAGAAAACGCTCCGCACCGTAACGTGCAACGCCTCTTCTTATACTGCGAATATCATCGTTAATAACTATACCATGATTTTCGATTAAAAACAATACCTCGTCTTTAATTTTATTGCTGAAACGCAATCTTTCAAGTATTTTTTCGGAAATTTTACAGCTGACATCGGCATGACCGTAAAAATGGCCTGCACCATCCTTCATAAAAAAGCTGTCAGGCTTGCCTATATCGTGCAAAAGCATTGTAAGGCGAGCTTCTACAGTAGGCTCAGCAGCAGCTACGGTAGCAACTATATGACCGTAAACCGTCTTATCGTGATACTTTGAATGCTGTTCAAAGCCTATGCACGGATACATCTCGGGAATAATCTCGCAGATAACATCGCTGTAATTACGGAGAATGTCATAGCAATCGCCGGTAAGTATTCCGCACAGCTCACTGTTTATCCGCTCCGCAGAAATAAATGAAAGCAGGAATTTCTGTCTGTGAATAGCGTCCGATGTTTCCTTATCAATGCTAAAACCATAGCGTGACGCAAAACGCAAGGCTCGGAGAATCCTTAATCCGTCCTCGTCAAAGCGTTTCATAGGATCTCCGACGCATCTTATAATGCCGTTTTTCAGGTCCTCTGCCCCGCCGTACAAATCGATCATACCGACCTTATCATTATACGCAATGGCATTGATCGTGAGATCCCTTCTTGCAAGATCATCGGCAAGATTCGGAGTAAATCCGACTTTTGAAGGATGGCGGTGATCGATATATTCGCCGTCAATTCTGTAAGTTGTGATTTCTACCGGATGCTTATTGATTATTACCGTTACGGTTCCATGCTTTAATCCGACCTTCAGCAAACGGTATCCGTCAAAAACTTCTATTATCTGTTCGGGCAGTGCAGATGTCGTTACATCATAGTCTTCCGGACATTGACCGAGCAGATAATCCCTTACACAGCCACCGACGCAGTATGCTTCATACCCGTTGTTATTAAGTTTTTGTAATACCTCATAAACATATTCAGGAAGGTGCATAAAAAACCTTTCAAAAAGAATTATATAAAAACAATATCCGCTTGTGAAAGCGGATATCGTCTTATATAAGATGTTAAAATCTCAAATTATTCGTTGATAGCTGTAACTACGCCTGAACCAACAGTTCTGCCGCCTTCACGGATAGCGAAACGGAGACCTTCTTCGATAGCGATAGGAGTGATAAGCTCAACATCCATTGTTACGTTATCGCCGGGCATGCACATTTCCTTGTCAGCGGGAAGTGTGATAACGCCTGTAACGTCAGTTGTTCTGAAGAAGAACTGAGGTCTGTAGTTTGAGAAGAAAGGAGTATGACGTCCGCCTTCTTCTTTCTTTAATACGTAAACCTGACCCTTGAACTTCTTGTGGGGGTGGATTGAACCGGGCTTGCAGAGAACCTGACCACGCTCGATTTCGTTTCTCTGGATACCACGGAGAAGTGTACCGATGTTGTCACCTGCTTCAGCGAAGTCGAGGAGCTTACGGAACATTTCGATACCTGTTACAACTGTCTGCTTAGGCTCGTCTGTAAGACCTGTGATTTCAACTGTATCGTTGAGCTTGAGGATACCTCTCTCAACTCTACCTGTAGCAACTGTACCACGACCTGAAATTGTCATAGTATCCTCAACAGGCATAAGGAAGGGGAGATCAGCCTTACGATCAGGAGTAGGAATGTAATCGTCAACTGCATTCATAAGCTCTATGATGCAAGCATATTCGGGAGCGTTGATGTCCTTGCTGGGGCAATCAAGAGCAACCTTAGCTGAACCACGGATAACGGGAACGTCATCGCCGGGGAAGTCATGCTCTGAAAGTGTCTCACGGATATCCATCTCAACGAGGTCGAGAAGCTCGGGATCGTCAACGTCATCGCACTTGTTGATGAATACAACGATTGCGGGAACGCCTACCTGGTGAGCGAGAAGGATGTGCTCCTTAGTCTGAGCCATAGGACCGTCTGTACCAGCAACAACGAGGATAGCGCCGTCCATCTGAGCAGCACCTGTGATCATGTTCTTGATATAGTCAGCGTGGCCGGGGCAGTCAACGTGTGCGTAGTGACGCTTGTCTGTCTCATACTCAACGTGAGCTGTGTTGATTGTGATACCACGCTCTCTCTCCTCGGGAGCCTTGTCGATCATATCGTATGCTTCGAACTGAGCATAGCCCTTGAGTGAAAGAACCTTAGTGATAGCTGCTGTTAAAGTAGTCTTACCGTGGTCTACGTGACCGATTGTACCAATGTTTACGTGGGGCTTGGTACGTTCAAATTTCTGCTTTGCCATTGGAATTTTCCTCCTTTAATTATGTGTATTCCATACACTTAGTATTTTATCAGATTATTTCTCAAAAAACAAGTCTTTTTTGCTCTTTCAGAAAAATTTTATTAGTCCTTAGCTCTCTTGCTGATGATTCCATCTGCAATTGACTTGGGAACCTGAATGTAGTGGCTGGGTTCCATTACATACTGACCACGACCCTGTGACTTAGAACGCAGATCGTTTGAGTAACCGAACATTTCTGACAGAGGAACGAAAGCATTGATCTGCTTAACGCCGTTTCTGTCTTCCATACCCTGTATCTCACCACGACGTGAACTTAAGTCGCCGATAACGTCGCCCATGTATTCTTCGGGAACTGTTACAACTACCTTCATGATAGGTTCAAGGATAACGGGGTTAGCCTTGCGGCATGCTTCCTTGATAGCCATTGAACCTGCGATCTTGAATGCCATTTCAGAAGAGTCGACCTCGTGGTATGAACCGTCATAAAGCTCAACCTTAACGTCTACTGTCTGATAGCCTGCAAGAACACCGGACTGTAAAGCGCCCTGAATACCTGCGTCAACTGCGGGGATATATTCCTTAGGAATTGAACCGCCGACAATTGCGTTAATGAACTCATAGCCCTTACCGGACTCGTTCGGGTAAACGTGGAGCTTAACGTGACCGTACTGACCCTTACCACCTGACTGACGTGCATACTTTGTATCAACGTCTGCATTAGTGGTGATTGTCTCTTTATATGCAACCTGAGGAGCACCGACATTAGCCTCAACCTTAAATTCACGGAGAAGTCTGTCTACGATGATTTCAAGGTGAAGTTCGCCCATTCCGGCGATGATTGTCTGACCTGTTTCCTCATTTGTATAGGTTCTGAAAGTGGGGTCTTCCTCTGCGAGCTTTGCAAGAGCAATAGCCATCTTTTCCTGACCTGCCTTGGTCTTGGGTTCAATAGCGAGCGAGATAACAGGCTCGGGGAATTCCATAGACTCAAGGATTACGGGATTGTTCTCATCACACAGCGTATCACCTGTTGTAGTGTTCTTAACACCTACAGCAGCTGCAATATCGCCGCAGTAGCAAACTTCGAGGTCTGCTCTGTGGTTAGCGTGCATCTGAAGAATACGTCCCATACGCTCCTTCTTGTCCTTAGTTGCGTTAAGAACAGTAGAACCGGCTGCTACGATACCTGAGTAAACTCTGAAGAAGCAGAGCTTACCAACGAAGGGGTCTGTAGCAATCTTGAAAGCAAGTGCAGAGAACGGCTGATCGTCGCCTGCGTGTCTTTCAACTTCTTCGCCTGTTTCGGGGTTAACACCCTTGATAGAAGGAACATCAAGAGGTGAGGGCATATAGTCAACGATCGCATCGAGGAGCTTCTGTACGCCCTTATTCTTATAAGATGTACCACAGGTTACAGGAACGATCTCATTGTCAATCGTAGCCTTTCTGAGTACAGCCTTGATTTCTTCAACGGTGATTTCTTCACCTTCGAGGTACTTGTTCATAAGTTCCTCGTCCTGCTCAGCAACAGCCTCGATGAGTGCATCGTGATATTCCTGAGCCTTCTCCTTCATGTCGTCCGGAATTTCTTCCACACGCATGTCCTTACCGAGATCATCATAGTAGATGTCAGCTTTCATTTCGATAAGGTCAACGATACCTCTGAATGTATCTTCGGCACCGATAGGGAGCTGTATCGGAACAGCATTACATTTAAGTCTGTCCTTCATCATGCTTACAACATTATAGAAGTCTGCACCCATGATGTCCATCTTGTTGATGTATGCCATTCTCGGAACATGATACTTGTCTGCCTGACGCCATACAGTTTCTGACTGGGGCTCAACACCGCCCTTAGCACATAAAACTGTAACAGATCCGTCAAGAACTCGCAGCGAACGCTCAACTTCAACAGTAAAGTCAACGTGTCCGGGAGTATCGATAATATTGATTCTGTGCTTCTTCCAGTATGCAGTAGTAGCAGCAGAAGTAATTGTGATACCTCTTTCCTGCTCCTGCTCCATCCAGTCCATCGTAGCAGAACCGTCGTGGGTCTCACCGATCTTGTGGTTGATACCGGTGTAGAACAGGATACGCTCGGTCGTAGTTGTCTTACCTGCGTCGATGTGAGCCATGATACCAATATTACGGGTCATTTCAAGAGTTACGTCTCTAGCCATATTTCCTCCGTTTTATTGATTACCACTTGTAATGTGCGAAAGCTCTGTTAGCTTCAGCCATTCTGTGTGTATCATCGCGCTTCTTGCAAGCTCCGCCCTGACCGTTCATAGCGTCGAGGATCTCGTTTGCAAGTCTTTCCTTCATTGTCTTTTCGTTTCTCTGTCTTGCGTACAGAGTAATCCATCTCAGACCTAAAGTTCTTCTTCTTTCGGGACGAACTTCCATAGGAACCTGATATGTGGCACCGCCGACACGGCGTGCCTTTACCTCTAACTGAGGCATGATATTTTCCATAGCTTCTTCAAAAGCTTCAAGTGCGCCCTTACCTGACTTCTCGGCTACGATGTCAAATGCACCGTATACGATCTTCTGAGCAACACCCTTCTTGCCGTCGAGCATGATATTGTTTACGAGTCTTGTTACGAGCTCTGAGCCGTACATAGGATCGGGTAATACATCACGCTTAGGAACATTACCTCTTCTTGGCACTTTACTTCCCTCCTTCATAAATAATGAAAATCATCGGTACTCGAAAGCGATTAACTCCCGCCGTCCAATTGCAGAGGTAATATAATATATTACTCCACAAAAGTGGCTAAAAGTCATCAGTTACGCTTTTTTCGCACCAGCCTTCGGACGCTTAGCTCCGTACTTTGATCTGCCCTGCATTCTTCCGTCAACACCCTGAGCATCAAGTGTGCCTCTGACGATGTGGTAACGTACACCGGGGAGATCCTTAACACGGCCGCCACGGATCAGTACAACGCTGTGTTCCTGCAGTTTGTGTCCGATACCCGGAATATAAGCAGTAACTTCATAACCGTTGGAAAGTCTTACTCTGGCAATCTTTCTCATAGCAGAGTTAGGCTTCTTAGGGGTAGCAGTACGAACAGCTGTGCATACGCCTCTCTTCTGGGGAGAAGACATATCTACTGTTTCCTTCTTCAGAGTGTTCATGCTCTTCTGCAGTGCGGGAGCCTTAGACTTCTTTTCTGCAACTGCTCTGCCCTTACGAACGAGCTGGTTAAAGGTTGGCAAATGTTACACCTCCTTGCAAAATTATTAAAAATTTATGCCACAGAATAACGCTTTTACGCATTTATTCTGCACACATTTAAATATTATATACAAAAAGGCGGCGATTGTCAAGCCTTTTCATTTTACCGAAAAAACTTTGTAACAATCGTCGCCTTTGGACTGAATTACAGCTTAATTTTGTGCAGTTTTGCCAACTTCTTCACTGTCTGATTCGTTTTCATCCGATTCAGCAACAGCTTCGGCAGCCTTTTCTCTCTCTTCTTTTTCCTTCTCCATTGCCTCAAGACCTGTGCCTGCGGGAATAAGCTTACCTATGATAACATTTTCCTTCAGACCGAGCAGAGGATCTACCTTGCCGTGAATTGCAGCATCGGTAAGAACTCTTGTGGTTTCCTGGAATGAAGCGGCAGACATAAAGCTGTCTGTTGCAAGCGCAGCCTTTGTGATACCGAGAAGAACCGCTTCGCACTCTACGGGCTCAATCTGTTCGCCGGCTTCCTTGCGCTCTTCAAGCTCATTGTTTACCTTGACAAGCTCATTCTTGTCAATAACCGAGCCGGGAAGCAGATAACTGCTGCCGGGGTTGGTTACACGAGCCTTTCTCATCATCTGACGAACAATAACTTCGATATGCTTATCGTTGATATCAACACCCTGTAAGCGATATACCTTCTGTACCTCGGCGATAATGTAGTTCTGAACTGCTTCCTCGCCCTTTACCTCAAGTACATCGTGAGGATTTACGCTACCTTCTGTAAGTGTTTCACCGGCTTCGATGAAATCGCCATCCTGTATTTTCAGCTTGTAGCCGAAAGGTACGGGATAAGGATGCTCCTCGCCGTCAGCTGTTGTAATGATAACGTGTCTGGTTTTCTTTATCTCGTCGATTCTCGTCTTACCGGAATGCTTAGCCATAATTGCGGCATTCTTGGGACGACGTGACTCGAACAGTTCTTCTACTCTGGGAAGACCCTGTGTAATATCTTCAGCCGATGCAATACCACCGGTATGGAACGTTCTCATAGTAAGCTGTGTACCGGGCTCACCGATAGACTGTGCTGCTATGATACCGACTGCTTCGCCGATTGTAATCTTCTTGCCGTTAGCAAGTGAAGAACCGTAGCACTTTGCGCAGACTCCGTGTTCTGCATGACAGGTAAGAACTGAACGAATTTTAACGGTCTTTACGCCCGATGCAACTATCATCTTGGCATCAGCTTCCGTTATCAGCTTATCCTTTGAAACAAGGACTTCACCGTTGTCATCAGTGAAATCTTCGGCAAGGTATCTGCCTGTAAGACGTTCTTCAAGCGACTCGATAAGTTCCTTGCCTTCACGAATCTCGTAAATGTCTATACCATCTGTAGTACCGCAGTCATCGGTTCTTACGATAACTTCCTGTGATACGTCAACAAGACGTCTTGTAAGGTAACCTGAGTCGGCTGTTCTTAACGCCGTATCGGCAAGACCCTTTCTCGCACCTCTTGAAGAAATGAAGTATTCGAGGATGTTAAGACCTTCACGGTAGTTAGCTCTGATCGGGATTTCAATCGTTTCACCCGATGTATTTGCGATAAGTCCTCGCATACCTGCAAGCTGTCTTATCTGGTTTGTACTACCACGGGCTCCTGAGTCTGCCATCATGTAGATGGGGTTGTAATCATCAAGACCCTTTGTCAGTGCAACTGTAACATCTGTTGTAGCCTGGTTCCAAACTGAAAGCACCTGAGATTTTCTTTCGGCATTCGAAATGAAACCGTTGTTGAAATACTCGTTGATTTCCTGAACCTGTGCATCCGCATTTGCAAGAATATCCTTTTTCTCGGGCGGTATTGTAGCATCGCATACAGCTACTGTGATTGCCGCCTTTGTCGAGTATTTGTAACCCATTGCCTTTATTTTATCAAGAACCTGTGCTGTCATAGGTGTTCCGTGAACCTTGAGGCACTTGTCGATGATTTTTCCGAGCTCTTTCTTTCTTACTTTGAAGCCGATTTCGAGATCAAACTTCTTTTCGGGGTCGTTTCTGTCAACAAAGCCAAGATCCTGAGGAATATGCTCGTTGAAAAGAATACGTCCTACCGTAGCGTCGATTATCTTTGTTTCGGGATGATCTCCGCCTACGTCCTTGGTAACTCTTACCTTGATAGCCGAGTGGATTGTAATATCCCCTTCATTGTAAGCCATAATAGCCTCATTGAAGTCACGGAATACTTTACCCTCGCCCTTTTCGCCGGGCTTGTCGATAGTAAGATAATAAGAACCGAGTACCATATCCTGAGTAGGAACTGTAACAGGACGGCCGTCTGAAGGTTTCAGCAGGTTCTTTGCGGCAAGCATAAGTGTTCTTGCCTCGTTCTGTGCTTCCTCAGACAGAGGAAGATGCACTGCCATCTGGTCACCGTCAAAGTCTGCGTTGAACGCTGTACAAACCAGCGGATGCAGTTTGATTGCACGACCCTCGACCAGTACCGGCATAAATGCCTGAATACCGAGTCTGTGCAGTGTAGGCGCACGGTTGAGCAGTACGGGGTGATCCTTGATAACTTCTTCAAGAGCATCCCATACAGCAGGATCCTTAGCCTGCTCTACCATCTTTCTTGCACTCTTTATATTGTTAGCGATACCACGCTTGTCAAGTTCCTTCATTACAAAGGGCTTGAACAGCTCTATAGCCATTTCTTTGGGAAGACCGCACTGATCCATCTTAAGATCGGGGCCTACTACGATAACTGAACGTCCTGAATAGTCAACACGCTTACCGAGAAGGTTCTGACGGAAACGTCCCTGCTTACCCTTAAGCATATCCGAAAGAGATTTCAGAGGACGGTTTGAAGGGCCTGTAACCGCTCTGCCGTGTCTGCCGTTGTCGATAAGTGCGTCAACAGCCTCCTGAAGCATTCTCTTTTCGTTTCTGATGATAATGTCGGGTGCGTGAAGCTCCTTCATCTTTGTAAGACGGTTGTTTCTGTTGATAACACGTCTGTACAGATCGTTAAGGTCGGAAGTGGCGAATCTGCCGCCGTCCAGCATAACCATAGGACGCAGATCCGGAGGAATTACGGGTATGCAGTCGAGTATCATCCATTCGGGACGGTTACCGCTGAGTCTGAATGCCTCAACAACATCAAGTCTTTTTAATAACTTGACTCTCTTCTGACCCTGCTGAGTATCCTCAAGCTCCTTCTTAAGCTCCTCGGACAGCTTGTCAAGATCGATTTCGCAAAGAAGCTCCTTGATAGCTTCTGCGCCCATCTCGGCTCTGAAATCATCCTCATAACGCTCTCTCATATCAGCATACTCTTTTTCTGTGAGTATCTGCTTCTTTGTAAGAACAGTATCGCCGGGATCGACAACTATATACTTTGTGAAGTAAAGAACTTCTTCAAGTCTTTTGGGTGAAATATCAAGTACCTGACCGATACGGCTGGGTGTACCCTTGAAATACCAGATATGCGATACTGGAGCCGCAAGCTCTATGTGACCCATACGCTCACGTCTTACCTTGTTGCGTGTTACTTCAACGCCGCAACGCTCACATATTTTACCTTTGAAACGGATTCTCTTGTATTTACCGCAGGAACACTCCCAGTTCTTCGTAGGACCAAATATCTTTTCGCAGTACAGACCGCCTCTTTCGGGCTTCTGTGTTCTGTAGTTGATTGTTTCGGGACGCTCAACAACGCCGTAGCTCCATGCACGGATCTGATCCGGAGAAGCAAGACCGATCTTCATTGAATCAAATGTTTTATATGCCAATTTACAGACCTCAATTCTTTCTATAGAAGTTTATGTGTGATAACACACGCTTTTCTGTCAATGCCTATGCTTAAATCATCGTCTGATTATTCATCAAACGAGTCGTCAGCGTCATTTTCGTTGAAGTCGATGTCAAAATCATCTTCATCGTCCTTATCGGCATAGAATTCGCTGTCTTCGTCTATATCCTTAGTTGTGAAACCGTCATCAAGAGAGCCGTCCTCGGCTACATACTCAAATGTATCCTCGCCTGCTGCCTGACCGTATTCATCGTCTTCTTCGTAAGTCTGTCTGAGATCAATCTCATTCTTGTCCGCATCAAGTACCTTGATGTCAAGACCGAGTGACTGAAGCTCCTTGAACAGAACCTTGAAGCTCTCGGGAACGCCTGCCTTAGGAACAGGATCGCCCTTGACGATTGCCTCGTAAGTTTTAACACGTCCTACTATATCGTCCGACTTTACAGTAAGGATTTCCTGAAGTGTATAAGCCGCACCGTAAGCCTCAAGTGCCCAAACTTCCATCTCACCGAAACGCTGTCCGCCGAACTGTGCCTTACCGCCGAGAGGCTGCTGTGTTACCAGTGAGTAAGGACCGGTTGAACGTGCGTGAATCTTATCGTCAACAAGGTGGTGGAGCTTGAGGTAGTACATATAACCTACTGTTACAGGGCTGTCAAACTTCTCGCCTGTACGACCGTCTGTAAGCTGTGTCTTGCAGTCAGGACGCATAGGAATCTTAGAGAAGTCTATCCTTGCGGAATCCTTATCCTTGTAGTTTTCACGTTCAGCCTCAGCCTTTTCAAAGCAAGCTCTGATGTCGGCCTCGTGAGCGCCGTCAAATACAGGGGTCATTATCTGCCAGTCAAGTGCCTTACAAGCATAACCGAGGTGTACCTCGAGAACCTGACCAATGTTCATTCGTGAAGGAACGCCGAGGGGGTTCAGTACAATATCAAGCGGTGTACCGTCAGGAAGGAAAGGCATATCCTCCTGCTTTAAGATACGGGAAACGACACCCTTGTTACCGTGACGACCCGCCATCTTATCGCCGACAGAAATCTTACGCTTCTGTGCGATGTAGCATCTTACCACCATATTTACGCCGGGTGAAAGTTCATCACAGTTCTGTCTTGTGAACACCTTGACGTCAACGATGATGCCGCTTTCGCCGTGAGGTACACGAAGTGAATTATCTCTTACTTCTCTTGCCTTATCACCGAAGATAGCACGGAGAAGTCTTTCTTCTGCGGTAAGCTCTGTTTCACCCTTAGGTGTAACCTTGCCGACCATAATATCGCCCGAGTGAACCTCGGCACCGATACGAATGATACCACGCTCGTCAAGATCCTTAAGAGCGTCCTCAGAAACGTTGGGGATCTCTCTTGTTATCTCTTCCGGTCCGAGCTTTGTATCACGGCATTCAAGCTCATATTCTTCTATATGGATTGATGTGTAGACATCATTATAAACAAGTTTTTCATTTATAAGAACGGCGTCCTCGTAGTTGTAGCCTTCCCATGTCATGAAGCCGATAAGAGCATTCTTACCGAGTGAAATCTCGCCCTGACTTGTAGCGGGACCGTCAGCAAGAACATCGCCGACCTTTATCTCCATACCCTTTGTAACGGCAGGACGCTGGTTTACGCAGGTGCCCTGGTTTGAACGTTTGAACTTTATCAGCTTGTAGCTGTGTTCAACGCCGTTGTTATCGGTAACAACGATTTCATCGGCACTGCACTTTGTTACAACGCCGTCTTCCTTTGCTACTACAACCGCACCCGAATCAACGGCTGCCTTGTATTCCATACCCGTACCTACGATAGGATTCTGTGTTACCATAAGCGGTACTGCCTGACGCTGCATGTTTGCACCCATAAGAGCACGGTTTGCGTCATCGTTCTCAAGGAACGGAATCATCGCAGTAGCGACAGAAACAACCATCTTAGGCGAAACGTCCATGTAGTCTACACGGTCACGGTCAACTTCAAGAATCTCTTCACGGAAACGTGCATTTACACGCTTTCTTGCGAATTTTCCCTGCTCGTCAAGAGGTTCGTTGGCCTGTGCTACAACGTAATTATCCTCCATATCGGCAGTCATATAGGTTACTTCGTCAAGTACAACGCCTGTTTCCTTGTCAACCTTACGGTAAGGAGCTTCAATAAAGCCGTACTTGTTTATCTTTGCAAATGAAGCAAGGTAAGAGATAAGACCGATGTTAGGACCTTCGGGGGTTTCGATAGGACACATTCTTCCGTAGTGGGAATAGTGTACATCTCGAACTTCGAAGCTCGCACGGTCACGGGAAAGACCGCCGGGGCCGAGTGCTGAAAGTCTTCTCTTATGAGTAAGCTCTGCAAGGGGGTTGTTCTGATCCATGAACTGTGAAAGCGGCGAAGAACCGAAGAACTCCTTGATAGCCGCAACAACGGGACGGATATTGATAAGGGCGTTGGGAGTTACCTTGTCGCCTTCCTGTGACTGAAGTCCCATTCTTTCACGGATAACTCTTTCCATTCTTGCAAAACCGATTCTGAACTGGTTCTGTAAAAGCTCACCTACGCTACGGATACGTCTGTTTCCGAGGTGGTCTATATCGTCAACCTCACCGACACCTTCGCAAAGATTGATGAAGTAGCTTACTGTTGCGAATATATCGTCAAGAGTGATGTGCTTGGGGATAAGGTCTTCTACTCTGTTTGAAAGCTCGGCTGTGAGTGCCTCAACATCATCACCGCACTTGTCAAGTATCTCACGCAGTACGCTGAAGCATACCTTCTCGTTGATACCGAGTGATTCTGCATCTATAGATTCGGGAATGTAGCCGGCTATATCGACCATTCCGTTTCCGAGAACCTTTGCAATTTTTTCTTCGGAGAAGATTACGCATTCCTTAACGCCTGCCTGCTCTACAGCCTGTGCCTTTTCAGCGTTGATGAACTCGTTCTCGTCAACAAGAATCTCGCCCGTGGTAGGATCTATAATCGGCTGAGCAGCCTTATGACCGGCAATTCTCGAAGCAACTCCGAGCTTCTTGTTGTACTTGTAACGTCCGAATCTTGCAAGGTCATATCTCTTTGCGTCAAAGAAAAGATTGTTGATATGAGTATTTGCGGAATCGACCGTAGGAGGCTCACCGGGTCTTAACTTTCTGTATACTTCAAGTAAAGCCTCTTCGGTGTTCTTTGTAGCGTCCTTTTCCTGAATCGTCTGAACTATTCTGGGATCTTCGCCGAACAGATCGATAAGGTCATCGTCACTGCTGATACCGAGTGCACGGATGAATGTTGTTGCCGGTATCTTTCTGTTTTTATCTATACGGACATAGAAGATGTCGTTTGAGTCCATCTCATATTCGAGCCATGCACCTCTGTTGGGGATAACAGTTGACTTGAATAACTTCTTACCCGTTTTATCGTAGTCAAAGCCGTAATAAACGCCGGGGGAACGAACCAACTGTGAAACAATGACACGCTCGGCACCGTTGATTACGAATGTGCCGCTTTCGGTCATCAGCGGGAAGTCGCCCATGAATATCTCATTCTCGACAACCTCTCCGGTTTCGTTGTTTCTGAGCTGTGCCTTTACACGAAGGGGTGCCGCATACGTTGTATCACGTTCTTTGCACTCCTCTATAGAATACTTGGGGTTCTCATCGAGACGATAATCAACGAAACTCAGTACCAGCTTGCCGTTAGCGTCGGTAATAGAAGAAATATCCTTGAATACTTCCTTTATACCCTCGTCCAAAAACCACTTATATGAATCCTTCTGAATTTCGATGAGGTTCGGCATCTTCTGAACTTCATTGATCTTGGAAAAACTCATACGGGTATTTCTACCCAGCTTTACCTGCTTGACATTCACCATGGGCTTTACCACTCCTTAATTTATTCACGGATATTTATACGCTCGTGTTTTCCGCATAATAAAGGGAAAATCTACACCTTTCGACACTGCGGAATTTCAGCACGAACGCATATCAATCCATTATGATACATTTTAGTATTGTACCACATATAAAGGGCAAAGTCAATAGAAAAATCGCTTAACTTTTGTCTTATTTCTCATTTTCGTATCGTTGTTTTAACTGAAAATATGTCAAAATGCCGATTTTGCCATATAAAATTTATATATGCACATTCCTGTTTTATATGACGATACCGCAAACCCGTCCTGTAAGCAAAACGGATTTGCGGTATTTAATATAATGTTCGGAAATGTTCGATTTCAAACCGATCGAAATCTAAGTCGCCGGCAAAGGTGAAACATTGATAGGGTATCTCCCGATGCTATCTTTCCTTCATAGCTCAATACAAATCGGGAAGCGTGTCCTTAGTCACGGCATATTCGCTGTTATACACCTTTTTAAGCTGTTCAAAGGTATTGAACTTTTCGGTAAGGCAGAACGGTTTTGACCACGTCATATATGACGACCAGCCGACTTTTTCGGATACTACCGCTTCGGGACAGGGCAATGTGCCTGTTTCACCGATTATCGTTATTTTCTTAGCAGACGTTATCTCACACAGGTTATAGTACATTTCGCTCTGCGAGGTATGCTCGTGTTCAGGCGGATACATATCCCTTGATATGATATCCACGACATCATCACCGGGGTAGCACTCAGGAACCTGCGAGTTCCATACCCATATAAGATTGTCAAGATGAAACTTGTCAGTGTATCTGTCGTGCATAAGGCGGAACAGCTTTTTAACAGTATCCGCTCCTTTTTTGCCCCACCAGAACCAATCACCGTCGCCCTCGTGAAAAGGTCGCCACAGAATCGGCACTCCCTTTTCGCAGAAGGGTCGGAGTATTCCTGCCATTGTATCCATATCCGAAAGCAGAGCTTTATTTTCGGGTGTACCGTCAATCACAGCCTTGCTTGCGTCAAAGTCGGTATTTTCGCTGAAAAACGATTTTGACCTGCCGTAAAGCGGAGAAAACCAGTGCCAGCACATAGTGATAAGTCCCTTTTTCTCTGCCCACTCCCACGCTCTTTTAAGAGTGCCGTAATTCTCCATGACCTCTGTCATACATTCATCGTCCGTATCGGAATAGTTGATATTCGGTGAATATGAAAGCAGTTCAAAGCCGAGAAGTGCAGGCTGTTTTCCTGTGACCTTTTCTATAAGATGAAGCTCTTCCTGTGCCATAGTCTGCGTATGCTGTCCGGTTATGATTTTTTCGTAGGTTATATCGGACAGATATTTAAGCACATTGCGTACACCATGCTGTGCATTCGGGTTTGAAGAGGTATATAATTTATCGCTCATAAGCGTTCTCCTTTCGGGTAAATCTCTATATAATGATACCATAAATAAGTTCGGCTGGCAATAGGATTATTCGCAGTATGAAAAAAGGAAGCGAAATTACACCTCCTTTTTTCAAAATTCAATTGTGAGAACTCAGCCATACGGATAATTCTTCATTTGAAACGGTGATTCAAGAGCTGATTCGAGCAAACCCTCATCCCGCACTCCATCAGTTCCTCCGCTTGCTTTAATCAAAGAACTGTGTATTGATACAACCTGTTCTTTTGTAAGTTTTATCATTTCGCAAGCTCCTTGTATGCCCGGATATTCTTTTCTATCAGCTTTTTCGAAACGCTCATAACATCTTCATCTGATGCCGTTTGCAACTTTTCTGCTTCAGAAAATTCCATTACTATATAACGAGGAACGTTATTTTTCAGTATCACGGCAGAGCCGTTTTCATCAACAAGACGGGCGACTTTTGAAAAATTCTGATTTGCTTCAGTAATCGAAACCATCGTTTTAGTGTTTACGGTCATATGCAATCCCTCCTGTAATTATATTATATCAGAGTGTTAGGATAAATTCAACCTATTTTAATATTTTTATAAAAAAATCCGCCGTTATAAAAACAGCGGATTCTGTATAGATGTTAACAAACTGCCTGCCTCAAGAAAGGCGAACAGGGTTGCGGCGGCTTACTGCCTCAGGCGGTTTCTTCAGAGAAGTTACCGGTGTACAGGCTGTAATACTTGCCCTTCTTTTCTATAAGCTCGTCATGCGTGCCACGCTCGATAATTCTGCCCTGCTCAAGCACCATAATACAATCGGAGTTGCGCACGGTTGAAAGCCTGTGAGCGATAACGAACGTTGTTCTGCCGTGCATAAGTGCGTCCATTCCCGCCTGTACAAGCTTTTCGGTACGGGTATCTATTGACGAGGTAGCCTCATCAAGAATCAGTACAGGCGGATCTGCGACCGCCGCTCTTGCTATAGATAACAGCTGACGCTGACCCTGACTTAAATTAGCGCCGTCGCCTGTAAGCATAGTCTGATAACCGTCGGGGAGTCTTCTTATAAAGCTGTCGGCATTAGCAAGCTTTGCGGCGGCTATACATTCTTCATCCGTTGCGTCCAGCTTGCCGTAACGGATATTATCCATTACCGTACCTGTGAACAGATTGGTTTCCTGTAAAACAATGCCGAGCGACTTACGCAGTTCTGGCTTCTTTATCTTATTAATATTGATCTCGTCATATCTTATCTTACCGTCCTGAATATCGTAGAAACGGTTAATAAGATTGGTTATGGTAGTTTTTCCTGCACCGGTCGAGCCTACAAATGCAATCTTCTGACCGGGCTTTGCATATAGCTTTATGTCGTGAAGCACCATTTTTTCGTCAGTGTAGCCAAAGTCTACACCGTCAAAGACGATACCGCCCTCCTGCCTTTTATACGAAACCGTACCGTCAGCCTTATGAGGATGCTTCCACGCCCATTTGCCTGTGCGGTGATCGACCTCCGTAATATTGCCGTTTTCATCAATTTCGGCATTGACAAGCTCAACATAACCGTCATCGTGCTCAGGCTTCTGATCCATAAGATCAAACAGACGCTTTGCACCTGCTGAAGCCATTATCACGAACGTCATCTGCTGGCTTAGCTGTGAAATCGGGTTTGTGAAATTCTTGTTGAGAGTACAGAATGAAACAATAGTACCGAGAGTAAGACCGCCGAAGCCGTTTGTTGCAAGCACTGCGCCGAGCAACGCACATAAAACATAACTGATGTTGCCTATATTGGCGTTTATCGGCATCAGGATATTCGCATACTTGTTTGCCTTATATGCGCTGTTTCTTAGGTTATCGTTTATCTTTACAAAATCGTCTATTGCCTCCTGCTCGTGACAGAACACCTTTACCACCTTCTGACCGTCAAGCATTTCTTCTATAAAGCCATCAACCTCGCCCAGATCGTGCTGCTGTTTACCGAAATATTTACCTGATTTTGCGGCGAGCTTCTTGGTTACAACAAGCATCACAGCCGCCATACCTACGGCAAGTATCGTCATCGGTATGCTCATAATAAGCATAGAAACAAGTGAGATTATAACTGTAGTACCGCAGTTTATCACCTGAGGTATACTCTGACAGATAAACTGTCTGAATGTATCAATATCATTTGTATAAACCGACATTATATCGCCGTGCTGGTGTGTGTCAAAATACTTTATCGGGAGCTTTTCCATATTGGTGAAAAGGTCGTTACGGAAGTTTCTGAGCGTACCTTGTCCTACGTTTACCATTATCCTGTTATACGCATAAGATGCCGCAAGACCGACAACGTAAACAATCGCAAGTCTTAGCATTGCAAACGCAAGAGGTGTGAAGTCTGTGCTTTTGGCTGCAATCATAGGCTTGATATAATCGTCGATAAGCGACTGTATAAAAAGCATTCCGACAAGCGTCGTGACCGCCTGCACAAGAATACATATAACTACGCAGATGCATGAGAATTTATAGTGGCTGAATGTGTATTTAATAATTCTGCCGAGCAGTTTTACCTGCTCCTTCGGTGAAACATCGGTACGGGGTCCCATTTTTCTTTTATCCATTACGTTACGCTCCTTTCCTTAATTCCGGGGGCGGTCAAAGTCGCCGCCGTCCTTTGTCTGAGATTCGTATATATCTCTGTATATCTCATTATTGGCAACAAGCTCATCGTGCGTTCCGACACCGTTTATTCTGCCGTCGTCAAGAACGACTATGCGATCCGCATCCTGAACGCTTGATACACGCTGTGCAATAATTATCTTGGTTGTACCGGGTATGCACTTTTGGAATGCCGCTCTTATCTTTGCGTCTGTAGCCGTATCCACTGCGCTTGTGGAATCGTCAAGGATAAGCACGGCAGGCTTTTTGAGAAGTGCTCTTGCTATACATATACGCTGTTTCTGACCGCCGGATACGTTAGTACCGCCACGCTCGATAACCGTATTGTACTTATCGGGGAAACGCTCGATGAATTCATCAGCGCAAGCCCACTTACAAGCCTCGATACATTCTTCCTCGGTGGCGTTTTCGTTGCCCCAGCGAAGATTATCAAGTATAGTGCCTGAGAACAGGACGTTTTTCTGAAGTACTACCGATACCTGATCACGCAGGAACTTCATATCGTAGTCCTTTACATCAACGCCGCCTACCTTTACACTTCCCTGCTGTACATCATAAAGACGGCTGATAAGATTTACAAGACTGGTCTTTCCGCAGCCAGTTCCGCCGATTATGCCGATAGTTTCGCCTGACTTTATGTGCAGGTTTATGTCGGTGAGGACCTCCTCCTCGCTTGTCTTATGGTATCTGAAATGCACATTATCGAAGTCTATGCTGCCGTTTGACATTAACTCTACGGGAGCGAAAGGCTCGGCAAGATCGGGCTGTTCACGCAGAACTTCGGTTATACGGCGCATACTTGCAACGCTCATTGTAATCATAACGAATATCATCGAGAGCATCATAAGCGACATCAGTGAACCCATTACATAGCTGAACAGCGATGTAAGCTCGCCTATCTGCAAGGTCTTGTCAACAACGATAAACTTAGCTCCGAACCAGCAGATTGCCATAATACAGGCATAGATTACAAGCATCATCACAGGGTTATTGAAAGCAAGGGTGCTTTCGGCTTTTTTGAACATATTGTAAAGATTGCCGGAGGCTTTTTTGAACTTTTCGTTCTCATAATCCTCACGAACGTACGATTTCACCACTCTGATACCTGAAATATTCTCCTGTACGCTTGCGTTAAGGTCATCATATTTCGTGAATGCCACATTGAAAATCTTCATTGCTCTGAGCATAATTATCACAAGAACTGCCGCAAGGAAAACTATAGCGCCCAGGAATATAAAGCTCATATCCGCATTTACCACAAAGCACATAACCATACTGCTTATCAGCATAAGAGGCGCTCTCACGGCTATTCTTATTATCATCTGATATGCGTTCTGAACGTTTGTTACATCGGTCGTCATACGGGTAACAAGTCCTGCTGTACTGAACTTGTCTATGTTTGAAAATGAGAAGCGCTGTATGTTACGGTACATCGCCTCTCTTAAGTTACAGGCAAAGCCCGATGACGCACTTGCGGCATATTTGCCTGCCATCATTCCTGCAAAAAGACTTATCATAGCGAGGACTATCATAATTATTCCGTAAAGCTGTATCTTGTTCATATTGCCTTTCTCTACGCCTTCGTCGATCAGCAACGCCATTACGAAAGGGATTATTACCTCCATAACAACCTCAAGTGCCGAATAGACTGGAGCTAAGACAGAATCTTTCTTGTACTGCTTTACCTGTTTAAGAAGCTCTTTCACTTAATCAGCCATCCTTTCTGTTTCAAGTTATCTGTATTTATGTTGTCTATATTGTTCAGCAGCTTTTTCTGAAGCCGCATGAATTCATTAAGCTCGGAATCTGTAAAGCTGCGGAATGCCGCCTGCTCTATATTTCTCATATGACGGGATATAAGCCCTGCAATTTCCTTGCCCTTATTTGTTGCGGTAAGATTTTTGTAGCGTTCATCGCTTTCACAGCCTGTACAGCTTATATATCCCGATTTTCTCAGCTTTTTAATAAGTGCGGAAACCGAAGGCTTTGAGATGCAAAGATGTTTATGCAAGTCGGCGGCGAATATATCTTTATCGGGGGAATTTGCAATATACATAAGCACTCTGCCCTGTGCCGCAGTAATGTCAATATCGGCAAAAATCACGTTCAGGCTGTTTTCGATACGCTGATTTATGGTCTTGTTATCAATCATTATCGCCTGAATGTCGGTTTCATTCATAACGGTTAACCTCCTTACCGGTAATATGCTAACAGTTTATCTCTATTGATAATAATACACCAAACGGTCTTGAATGTAAAATACAAATATGTTATAATCAATAAAGAATATTTATCGTTAATTAAAAAAGGAGTTTGTTATGAATACTACTCAGCTTGAATGCTTTCTTGCGGTTGCGGAAACCCTCAATTTTTCAAAAGCGGCAGAAATGGTGAATATAAGCCAGCCTGCCGTCAGCCATCAGATTTCATCGCTTGAGGCGGAGCTTGGGGTGCGGTTATTTCTGAGAACGAACAAAAGCGTTCAGCTTACAAAAGAGGGACTGATTTTTATAGGCGATGCGGAAACGATAGTCAGGACGGCGATGAATTCCATACATCGTCTGAGTACCAATGTTAAGGAGAAAAAACGGACAGTAGCTATCGGTGTTCATAATCAGTACGAGCTTGATGCGGCTGTACCGGTGATGAACATTATCGGGAAGATGTATCCGAATTTTGAGCCGGAGATTACTATGATGCCGTTCAAATCGCTTGATAATCTGCTCGAGGAAAACAAGCTGCAGATCATATTCGCTATCAAGGCTGAAAACGAAACTGCAAAAGCAGAGTGCTTTACTGCACTGTGCGAGTGTCCTGTTATGCTGATATGCCGGAAAGACGATGAGCTGAGCGGAAGAAAAAGCATAAATATAAACGATATAAACGGCAGACGTGTTATACTTATTAAAAGGCACAAGTGTCCCGATGCGGCAATGGAAGGGTATATGAAGCTCGGTCTGCCGAATAACAGCAACGTACTGCTTGCGGACGGGTGCGAGGCGGCTTTTGCTATGACAAAGGCGGGCCTCGGAGTAACCGCTTTTCCGATGATGCCGTGTATGAATGACAGCGAACTTGAATATATCCGCATCGACGGGTTGGCACCGGTGTTATTGGGGCTGTATTCAAAGAAGCTGATAAAAGGCGAGCCTGCTTTTGAATTTGTTACGGAGGCAAAAAAATTCTATAAAAATTGCCGTTACCCTATTGACAAAACAAAAGCCGTATGATAAACTATATACAGTTAGCTTAGGCTAACACAGTTTACATAAGACAACTTAACGAATAAACGGCATTTCGCCGTTTATTTAAACGGATACGGTTAGTTTAAACTAACGCATTTAAACAGAAAGGACAGGATATGAGCGTAGTAATAATCGGCGGTAACGAGCGCATGGAAACACGCTATGCGGATATATGCAAGGCTTACGGTTACGATAAGGCTAAAGTCTTTGTAAAGGAAAACAGCTCGCTTAAAAAGAAGGTCGGCACTCCCGATTTACTGATACTGTTTACAAATACTGTATCGCACAAGATGATGCTGAGTGCAACACAGGAGGCAAAGCGCAACAGTGTTCCTGTGGCAAGAGTACACTCAAGCAGTGTGGTTGCTTTATCACAGCTTTTAGCGGAAAGAAGTGCATCATTATGAACGGATACTGTTTTGAACAATATCTGATTGACAACTGCTCCCCTACTCTTGCATCGCTAAAGACAGCGAATCTTTTCAATTACAGATACAGCTGTACGGATGAGCTTAACAAGGCTGTAGAGCGTTGGAACAAGGAACTGTCCGGCAAGGGAATTACCGTAACGGTTCTGAGAAAGCGTGAGAACACGGCACTTATATATGTATACAGGGCAAAATGTCTTGCTAAGGATTTCAGCCGACCGGGCGTTGAGCGTTTTATGAAATGTCACGGATACGAGAATACAGATATTGATTTGTGCCTTAAGGTACTTGGCGGCAAGCTGGCGAAAAGCGATTTATTTCCGCATGAGATAGGGCTGTTCTTAGGTTATCCGCTTGGAGATGTTATCGGATTTATTGATAACGAGGGAAAAAACAGCAGATGCACGGGCTGTTGGAAGGTATACTGCAACGAGTGCGAGGCTATGCGCACCTTTGCGAGATTTGACAAGTGCAGAGCTGTCTACCAAAAGATGTGGGCAAACGGCAGGAGTATCGTGCAACTTACGGTTGCATAATATAAAAAATATCAGAATGAAAGGATTTTTATTATGAAAACAGCAGTAGTATATTGGAGCGGAACAGGCAACACTGAGGCTATGGCAGGCTCGGTTGCAGAGGGCGCAAAGAGCGCAGGCGCAGAGGTAAGCGTATTTACAGCGGCCGACTTCTCTGCGGATATGGTAGATCAGTTTGATTCTATCGCTTTCGGTTGTCCCTCAATGGGCAGTGAACAGCTTGAGGACAGCGAGTTTGAGCCTATGTTCAACGCTTGTGAAGCAAAGCTGTCAGGCAAGAAGGTAGGACTTTTCGGTTCTTACGGCTGGGGCGACGGCGAATGGATGAGAAACTGGGAGGAACAGTGCATCGCTGACGGCGCAGTTATGGCAGGCGAAGGCGTTATCTGCAACGAAGCTCCCGATGACACAGCTACCGAGCAGTGCGTTGCTCTCGGTAAGGCACTTGCATCATAAATTCAAAATACAGCTTAAAGATAAACAAACATACTCCGTAAAACACCGCAGAGGAAATGCTCTGCGGTGTTCCCTTCCCCCCTTGACAATCCTTCTCCTCTGTGCTAAAATAATACCATACAGAAAAGCTATGACAAGAAACAGTAGATAAATCTGCGTCACAGAGAAAGAGCGGTTGGTGCAAGCTCCCGACAAGGTTTTATCGAACCCGTCTTTGAGCTGTACACGATGAGTGTTACCGGTTTCTCCCGTTACAGAGATACAAGTGCGGTTATACCGAATTTAGGTGGTACCACGGAACAATGTTTCGCCCTAAGCAAATTTAATGCTTCGGGCTTTTTTTATGCCCGGAATTCAGGAGGATATGCAATGAAACTCGACAAGCTGGTCGGCGACCGTTTTAAAGAAAGACCTTCGGACTGTCAGATAGACAGCCACGCAATTATGGTGAGAGGCGGCTATATCAAGTATATGGCTAACGGTATCTTCTCATCATACACGCCCACAAAGAGAATCACAAAGAAGATTGAACAGATCATCAGAGAAGAAATGGACAAGATAGACGGACAGGAAGTACAGTTCCCTGTCGTTATGCCCGCTTCACTCTGGCAGGAGTCAGGCAGATACGAAAGCATCGGCAGTGAGCTGTTACGTTTCACAGACCGCAACAGAATGCCTATGGTACTCGGTATGACACACGAGGAAGCCGCTGTGCATCTTGTGCGTGAATACGGCAAGAGCTACACAAAGTACCCCTTCATGATTTATCAGATACAGACAAAGTTCCGTGATGAAGCACGTCCCAGAGGCGGTCTTATCAGAGTACGTGAGTTCACAATGAAGGACGCTTACTCCTTCCACACATCGCAGGAAGATCTTGAGCAGTATTACGATAAGTGCCACAAGGCTTATGAAAACATATTCAGACGTGCAGGTGTTCCCGAGGTAATCTCGGTCAAGTCCGATTCCGGTATGATGGGCGGCAGTATTTCACACGAATTCATGCTCCTTACACCCGTAGGTGAGGATACAATCGCAAGCTGTCACGAATGTGGTTTCAATGCGAATATGGAAGCCGCAGACAGCATTATCGAGAACACTAGAGATGAAGTTTCCGCACCTATGGAGCTTGTTCATACTCCGAATATCCATACGATAGAAGAAATATGCGACTTTTTGCATACTCCCAAGGAAAAAAGCTGTAAGGCTGTCGTATATCAGAGAAACGCAGACGACAGCTATGTTGTCGTATTCACAAGAGGCGATATAGACGTAAACGAAACAAAGCTCCGCAACTTCTTAGGCTGTGAGATTCACCCTGCCGTAATCACAGAAGAATGCGGTCTTAACGCAGGATATATCGGACCTGTCGGTCTTCCCGAAAATATGACCGTTCTGTTTGATACCTCGCTTCAGAATACAAACAACCTTTCTTGCGGTGCAAATAAGGAAGAATATCACTACACGGGTCTTGACATTGACCGTGATTGTGCAAATGTTGAATATCACGACTTTGCAAAGATTCTTGACGGCGGCATCTGCCCCAATTGCCACAAGCACTCGATTTCAATATCAAGAGGTATCGAGGTCGGAAACATATTCCAGCTCGGTACAAAGTACACAAAGACAATGAATATGACCTACCTTGACAGCAACGGCGAGGAAAAGACTCCTATTATGGGCTGTTACGGTATCGGTGTCGGCAGACTTGCGGCTTCGGTATGCGAGGCGCACCACGATGATTACGGTCCTATCTGGCCTATGCCTATCGCTCCGTGGCAGGTTCATATATGCGCTGTACGTTCCGATGACGCAGATGTTAAGGCTTGTGCAGATAAGCTGTATGACACTTTACAGAACGCAGGTGCCGAGGTTATCTATGACGACAGACAGGTAAGCGCAGGCGTTATGTTCTCTGACGCAGACCTTCTCGGCGTACCGCTGAGAGTTGTTGTAAGCCCCAGAAACCTGAAGGATAACTGCTGTGAGATTTCTGCAAGAGATAAGAGCTTCTCATATAAAGTTCCCGTTGAGGAAACGGCAGACAAGGTTCAGGAGCTTATCAAGGAACTTATGGCTAAGTTCAACGATTGAGATTTTTAAGTGAATAGTCTGAGGGCTGTGTTTCGGCACTGCCCTCAGCTTGTAGAAAAAGTCTATTTTTGAAATAAACTTCTGATTTATTATCCCTATCCCCAAACCCCTTTCCCCCGGAAAGGGGCTATATTACTGGGGCTACCGCCCCTAGACCCTGTCGGGGGCTACGCCCCTGCGACCCCTTTTTTAAAAATTGTATAGGTTTTTCGATAGTCTGAGGACAGTGTTTCGGCACTGCCCTTTTTATCATAATATTTCTTTACTTACAGGGAAAAATGTAGTAGAATAATAACAGAAACTTTAAAAACACGGAGGTAAAGATATGTGTACAGCCGCAACATACAAGACAGAAGATTTCTATTTCGGCAGAACGCTTGATTACGAATGTTCATACGGCGAGGAAATTGTAATCATGCCGAGAAATTTCAGATTGCAATTTCTGAATATGGGAGTTTGCGAAAGCCACTATGCAGTGATCGGTACGGCTCATATTGCCAAAGGTTACCCGTTGTTCTATGATGCAATGAACGAAAAAGGGCTTTGTATGGCAGGGCTTAACTTTGTCGGCAATGCCCGTTATTTTAAAAACGCTCCCGATAAGGACAACGTAGCACAGTATGAATTTATTCCGTATATTCTCGCAAAATGCGCAGACGTAAATGAAGCGAAAGAGCTGATTTCTAAAATCAATATAACCGATACGCCCTTTGATGAGCAGATGCCTGCAGGTCAGCTCCACTGGATAATTGCGGACAGGAACAGCGCAATAACCGTTGAATCGGTATCGGACGGAATAAAGGTTTATGATAATCCGATAGGTGTGCTTACAAACAATCCCCCCTTTGACGAGCAGATGTTCAGATTGAACGATTATATGAATTTATCAAGAAAACAGCCTCAGAACAATTTCTCGGATAAGCTGGAGCTGAAAACCTATAGCAGAGGAATGGGTGCTATCGGACTTCCGGGCGATTTATCGTCACAATCAAGATTTGTGCGTGTGGCTTTTGTAAAGGCTAACTCCGTTTCCGGAAAAGGCGAAACCGAAAGCGTAAGCCAGTTTTTCCATATACTCGGCTCGGTTGACCAGCAGAGAGGCTGCTGTGAGGTAAAAGACAAGGAATACGAGATTACTATCTATACCTCGTGCTGTAATGCGGATAAAGGCATTTATTATTACACAACTTACGATAATCACCGCATCTCCGCTGTTGATATGAGAAAAGAAAACCTTGACGGTAATGCGCTTATCTCTTATCCTATGATAACAGAAGAAAAAATCAACTATCAGAACTGAGAGGCTGTATTATTATAAATTATTGCAAACAGAATACCCCTGTGAAATTTGACACAGGGGTATTCATATATGGGAAATGGATTAAGAGGATAGCATAATAATGATAATATCGAGATTTGCAATTTCGGGCAATCTCGTGTTTTTACAGAAATATTATAAACTTTATTATCCTGCTTGTAAACAGTTTTTTCAAAATTAACGCATTTTATGCAAAAATAGCACAAAAGAGGTACGATTTTTTTCATCGTACCTCTTTACAAAATCAATTTATCTGTTCTCGGCATCATCGGGATTAAACGCATAATCCTCAGGCTCTTCATCTGTTGATACCAGCTTGTGCATACAAGCGGTGCAATATGTGTTGCTGAATCTGTTCTTTGTACCGCACACGGGGCAGGTAACGATTTTCTTCATCAGCTCGATTCTGGCATTGCACTGCGCCATTTTCTTATAAAGATGGTCAATATCCATTACAGCCTGCGCTATTCTGTCGGCATCTGAGCTGTCGTTTTTAATCATACCGTACATAGTTCTGCCAAGCTCGGTGTATTTTGCCTTTATCAGTGCGTCAAGCTGAATACATCTCAGCTTGAGTTTTGAAATACCGATAACCTCGTCTGCCTTGCGAATGCCGGTATCGGTAAGCTGTTTTGCTTTTTCTGATATAAAATCAAATTCGTCTTTAAAATCCATAGCCGTGTTTCCTTTCAGAAATGCTTTTTTATATTGTAGCACAATAAGAAAAATTATGCAAGAGTTAATTTTTCTTCAAAGAAATTCTCAATATCACGCTTACGCTCATTCATCAGAGCAAAACGTGAAATATATTCATAAGGATATTTGTAATTGATGACTCTTGAAACGTTCTTGCCGTCATATAGCTTTGTTGATGCTCCGCAGCCTGCGGCAAGTATCGTCTGTACATCTTCCATAATGCAGATATTATAGATGCTTTCACAGCCGTCTTTGCAATAGCCGATGTTTTCAAGGTTGTCGGCTATATTCTTCTGACGGTAAAGATAATACGGAAAATAGCCTTTTTCACAAAGCATATCGTATGCGGTATCGGTCATATATTTTGCACCTTTGCCGATATTGTTTCCGAATTTTCTGAACAAGGCTGATGAGCGTTTAAGGCTCAATGTATGAACGGTGATATTTTCGGGAGATAATTTGCAAAGCTGTTGCAAAGAAGCTTCAAAGCTATGCTCTGTTTCGGCAGGAAGTCCTGCTATTATGTCGGAATTTATGCAGTCGAAACCGACCTTTCGTGCTATATCAAACGCTTCACACACCTGCTTTACCGTATGACGTCTGCCGACTGCTTCAAGTACGCTGTCGTTCATCGACTGCGGATTTATGGATATGCGCCGTACACCGCCGTTTTTAAGCGCCATCAGCTTATCTTCAGTTATGGTATCGGGTCTTCCCGCTTCTGCGGTAAATTCACGGATATTTGCAATATCAAATTCACCGAGTTTATCAATAAGGCAGTCAAGCTGAGAAGCCGACAATGTTGTAGGCGTTCCTCCGCCGATATACACAGTATCGACTTTAAGCGAAAAACGTTTCACAATATCGGCATAAATATCAAGCTCTTTCAGCAAAAGCCCGAAATAATCGTCTATCAGCTTTAATGCACCCTCGCCGGAAGCGGAGATAAACGAACAATAGCTGCAACGTGACGGGCAGAAAGGGATTGAAACATACAGGCTTATCTTCGTGAGGTCAAGCGAGTCCAGAATCGGTTTCTGAATGCGTATTACATCGTTTGCTAGCCGTATATTCTTATCGCTTACAAGCAACGAGTTACGAAGATATTCTTCCGCATTGTCACGGGTTTCATAAATGCTTCGGATATATTTCACGGGGCGTACTCCCGTAAGTATTCCCCACGGAAGCGGAGCGTGACCGTGCCTTTCCATACATCTGCAAAGAAGCCTGCAAAGCTCATTCTCATAATCGGACGGCTCACAGACGTCTGAGGATTCCTTATACACGGTATCATTATCAGATACGGTAACGGATAATTTGCCGTTATCGGCGCAAAAGTATGCGTAATCTGTACCGTCCGGAATTCTGTCTGTATAAAATTCAAGCCTGTGCGGCAATGAGAAATTTCTTATCAGCCGCTCAAGCTCGTAGGCATATTGATATGCCGTGTTATCAAAATACAGCGATTTTATCATATCAGAAGAAATCTACCGGGCTTTGTCCGAGAAACTGATTAAACTTCTTTTCCTGTTTAAGAGTAGTCGAACTGCCGTGACCGGGATAAATAAGATAATCCTCACGCAATGCGGCGATTCGTGCAAGGCTGTTTCGCTGTGCGATATAGTCGCCCGAATAGAAATCGGTTCTGCCGGCAGAGCCTTCAAAAATTGTGTCGCCTGCAAACATACAGTTATCCGCAAAGTAAACCACGCTTCCTGCGGTATGTCCGGGGGTGTGCATAACGCTGAATTCAATCTCATCAAGGCGAATTATGTCTCCGTCGGAAACAAGCACATCCGCAGTAAATGGCTTGTAGGAATAATCGGGGCAGAGATATGCCACGTTCTTTATCGTATCATCGAGCATACATTCGTCCTTTGAATGTATATATACCTTTGCGCCTGTCTGTTCCTTAAGGTCTGCAACAGCTCCCGTATGGTCAAAATGTCCGTGCGTCAGAAGTATCATTTTAAGCTCGGCGTTTTCCTTTCCGAGTGTATCAAGGATACGCTGTGCATCGTCCGCAGGATCTATCACAGCGGCATTTCCTGCGGCGCTGATTACAATATAGCAATTTGTGCCAAGCTCGCCTAATGTGAGCGTTTTAATTTCCATTACTGTTTTCCTGTCCTTTCGGCAGAGATTACTCCGGGTATCTTCTGAAGTCTGAGTATGATGCTCTTGAGCTGATCTATACCGCTGACCTCGATTGTGAGAATTATATTTGCATTACCGTTCTTGAGATAGTGGGCATTTATCTCATGGATAGGCAGATGGTTACTTGCTATCGCAGTGGTAATATCGGCGATAAGCGCAGTTCTGTCATCTGCGATAATATCTATCGTGGCTCTGAACGCACTGCTTGAGTTCACTGCCCAATGCGCCTTTATCCATCTGTCCTTGTTTTCTCCCTGCAAACCAATCTTTACATTCTGACAATCGGCTTTATGGATTGACACGCCGTAGCCACGGGTGATAAAGCCCATAATATCATCGCCCGGAAGCGGATTACAGCACTGTGCGTATTTTACCGCACAGTCTTCTATTCCGTCAAGCACAACGCCGTTCTTCTGTGCTCTCTTGTTGTTGTCGGCTATAGTCTTTTCTATGTCGATAGGCTGTGTCTGAACAGCGTTTAATCTCTGCTGTTTTACCTGTTCTTCTTTCAGGCGGGTAATGATTTTGGATAGCTGTACACCGCCGTAGCCTATAGCCGCATATAAATCGTCAACCGAGGATAAACGCTGACGGTGTGCCGTCTGCAAGAGTATTTCATCATCGACCGCAATATTATTTCTGCGTATCTCTTTTTCAAATGCCGCTTTACCGCACTCGATATTTTCTTCTCTGCGTTCACGCTTGAACCACGCTCTTATTTTTGCTTTTGCTTCGTTGGTTTTTGCGATTTCGCTCCAGTTTCGGTTAGGTCCGTAATTATCGCTTCCGCTGGTCAGTATCTCAACGATGTCACCCGTGTGAAGTGTATGGTCAAACGGCACCATTCTGCCGCCGACCTTTGCGCCTGTCATTTTATTGCCGACCTGCGTATGAATAGCGTAGGCAAAATCTATAACGTTAGAGCCTGCAGGCAGTGTTATAACATCGCCCTTCGGGGTGAAAACATATACGTCGTCAGGGGCGAGATCGACCTTGATAGCCTCTGAGATCTGCTCTACATCGTCAGCTTCCTGCTGCTGTTCAAGAAGCTGTCTTATCCAGTCGAAACGCTTTTCACCAGCAACATTTCCCGATATTCCTGCTTTATATTTCCAGTGTGCCGCAACGCCGTACTGAGCGGTGTTGTGCATTTCCTGCGTTCTTATCTGTACTTCAAAGGGTATTCCTTCCCTGCCGATAACGGTCGTATGGAGCGACTGGTAGCGGTTGGGCTTGGGCATTGCTATATAGTCCTTGAAGCGATAAGGGATAGGACGGAACATATCGTGAATGATACCGAGTACATTGTAGCATTCGACAACTGTCTGAAGAATGATCCTCACGGCATATATATCATATATCTCCGAAAAATCCTTTCCCTTGACATAAACCTTCTTGTAAATACTGTATATGCTTTTTACTCTGCCCTCGATTATCGGCGGTGGCTGAATGTCCGATATACGCTCTCTTATCATACCTTTTATCTTGTCGATAAACGTATCACGTTCATCCTTATGGACATCAAGAAGCGACTCTATCTCCTTGAAGCCGTATGGGTCAAGATAGCGCAGGGCAAGGTCTTCCATTTCTTCCTTTACATCACTGATACCGAGCCTGTGAGCTATAGGTGCGTAGAAGTTCATCGTTTCAAGAGAAGTCTTGCGCTGTTTTTCGGGCGGTCTGCTCGCAAGCGTCCTCATATTATGAAGTCTGTCGGCGAGCTTTATGATAATAACACGAATATCCTTTGACATTGCGATAAGTATCTTACGGATATTCTCTGCCTGCTGTTCCTCACGGGTGTTGAGGGGAACCTGACCTATCTTTGTAACGCCGTCAACAAGATGAGCGACATCCTCGCCGAACTTCTTCTGTATCACATCAAGACCGACATCTGTGTCTTCTACCACGTCATGCAGGAGAGCGGCGCATATTGTATCTGTATCCATGCAGAACTGTTCTACAAGTATATATGCTACTGCTACAGGGTGTGTAATATAAGGCTCTCCGGACGAGCGGAAAACACCGTCGTGCGCCTTTTCCGCCAGCTCATAAGCCGCCTGTATTTTATCAAGGTCGTAGCTCTTTCCTACTTCCTTTATCTTGTCAATAAGCATATCTATTGTATATGTCATGCTTACAGCCTCCGTTTATCGTTAATTTTTCAGCTGCAGGATTTCATTATTCTTCTTATCACTGCCGAGTTTTCAAGCTCTATACGTCTGCCGCCTTTTATGAAATTCATCGTACCGTTTATTCTGTCCAGCTCAAGATGACCGAATTCTGCAAAAACATGAAGGCACATCATAAAAAGGCAGTAATTCATACCGTGCGACATTGCAATCTGTGCGGCTGAATCTATAGAGGTCAGCTTTCTTGCAAGGTCGAACGGGAGCTTCATGTTCTCCTTATCTGGCAGGATACGTTTAAGAAGTCTTGAATCGGTTTTTTCGCCTCTGAGGATTTTTTCATAGAAATTCCTTGCGGCAAAATACTTATCCTGCGGAAAATCACTTCTGCGTATGTCCTTTACTCTTACGCTGACGCTTTTTTTATCATTATATTCGTTTATTTCGATATGGCTCAGCACATCGACCTTATCTCCGGGATAATATCCGAACTTATCAAACGATGTTCCGAAGCAAAGAAATTTGAACTGCGAGCCTTTATACTCTGCGGTAAACGATGTATATTTACCGTCTTTGAGCGGTCTTGATGATATGATTGTGCAGTTTCTCATCAAAAACAGCGGAGCGTTGTTTTCTTCACCGTAGGGCTGTAAATGACGAAGATTCTCGATTGAAGATATTTCAAGGTCGGACAGCTCCGGCTCAATATCAGCCTCCGTTGTCATAACCGGCATTGAAGGAAATTTTTCGTCCGCATAGCTTCTCAGCTGAGCTATAAAATCATCTACCTTGTCTTTCGGAAGCGAAAAGCCTGCCGCCTTCGTATGACCTCCGAAACGTGTAAGATGCTCACTGCACGCATCGAGTGCGGTATAAAGTGAAAAGCCTTCGATGCTTCTCGCTGAGCCTCTTGCCTCATCGCCCTCTATTCCTATGACGATACAGGGCTTTTCGTAAAGTTCAAGAAGTCTTGCACTGACTATACCTATAATTCCGTGATTCCAACCCTCGCCGCAAACAATAAGCACACGGGAGTTGAACGCTTTAGGGTCGGAAATAAGCTGAGCCTTTGCCATTTCAAGAATATCGCTTTCAATCTGTTTTCTCTTAGCGTTCAGTTCATTCAGTTCCTGCGCTTTTATCTCGGCTATCTGTCCGGTCTGAGCCATAAGAAGTTCTGCCGCCGCTTTCGGACTGTCATAACGTCCTGCGGCATTTATACGGGGGCATAAGCCGAACGCTATGCCTGTAGAAGTAATACTTTCGGCATCAAGTCCTGCCGCATTGATAAGCGCCTGAAGTCCCTGATTTTCGCTGTACTGCATTTCAAGAAGTCCACGCTTTACTATTATGCGGTTTTCTCCCGTCAGTGCGACAACATCGCCTATAGTGCCGATAGCCGCAAGGTCGGCATACTGCTCAAGAACACCTTCAACGTCACGTTCCAGAGCCATAATGAGCTTTAGCGCAACGCCGCAGCCTGCAAGTTCTTTATAGGGAGAGTTGTCATCTTGTCTGTGCGGATTTACGATAGCCTCCGCTTTAGGCAGAATCTCAGGGAGCTGATGGTGGTCGGTAACAACAAGCTTCATTCCAAGTTCATATATAAGCTCCGCCTCGTTGACGGCTGAAACGCCGTTGTCAACCGTTATTATAAGACCCGTACCGTCCTCGTGCAGTTTGCGTATCGCATTTTCATTCAGCCCGTAGCCTTCTTCACGTGTGGGTATGTACCAGTTTACGTCAGCACCTATTGCATCAAGATGTGTGAAAAGCATAACGGTAGATGTAACGCCGTCGCAATCGTAATCGCCGTATACGGTTATCTTTACTTCATTGTCAACCGCTTCTTCTATCGCCTGCACAGCTTTATCCATATCCGCAATAAGCAAGGGGTCGGAAAGCTCCGTACCGTTGAAATACTGCTGTGCCTGCTCGGCTGTGTATATTCCTCTGCCGACAAGCAGACTGCACAAAAGCATCGGCAGTCCCGTGTCGGTCTTGAGTTTCATTGCAAGTGCATTGTCCGTATTTCTGACAAGCCATTTTTTCATAAGAAATTATATCCTCTTGATAAGTTCTTTCAGTTCTTCCGATGTAAAACGATATTTGTTATCGCAGAAATGACAGCACACTTCCGTGACCGGCTCTTCCTCTGCAAGCTTTGCAAGCTCGTCCTTGCCGAGTGTTATCAGAACCTGCTCGGTACGCTCTCTTGAGCAGTCGCAGTAATACTGTACTTCCCAGCTGTCAAGTATCTCTCCGTCAAGGCCTTTAAGTCCTTTGAGGGCTATTTCTTCGGGAGTAAGTCCGTCCTCAAGCATTTTTGTCACAGACTGCATATCCTTTATATTTTCTTCGATAAAATCTATAGCGGCTTCATTCACGGGCGGTACAAGCTGTATCATATATCCGCCTGCCTTTTTTATCGTAAGGTCGGTATCGACAAGTACGCCCAGTGCGCAGACGGTAGGTATCTGCTCGCTTACCGCATAATACTGCGTTACGTCCATAGCTATTTCTCCGCTCACTATAGGCACCTGTCCTACATAAGGCTCTTTCATACCGAGATCTCTTATTACCGAAAGGTAACCGTCCGTGCCTACTATTCCTCCGACATCCAGTTTGCCTTTGGAGTTGAGCGGCAGATCGGCAAAAGGATTATCCATACAGCATTTTACGTTGCCTCTGTAATCGGCTACGGTCGTAATTGTACCGATTTTTCCGCCGCCGTTTATCCTCAGTTCAAGTCTGTCGGTTTCGTTTTTCATAAGCGCACCCATAATACAAGCCGCAGTTGCAAGTCTTCCTGCCGCCGCCGACGCTGTTGCGGATGTGCCGTGTATTCTGTGTATTTCATTTACGATGTCGGTAGTGTCAACAGCACTGCAGAGCGCACTGCCGTCTGCCGATAAAGCTCTTACTATCTTTCCCATTTATTTTGTTTCCTTTGCACAGCAGTAAAGCACCTTTTCACTGTCCTCACTGCCCTTTTCTGTTGTCATATAATTATATCTGTCAAGAATTCTGAAGCCTGCCTTATGCAGTAATTCTTCAATTTCTTCAAGCGGTAAAGCTATCTCTGAAAAATCCTCACAGGAACGCTCATAAGAGCCGTCCTCGTTTTCAGTGAAAATATCAAGTGCAATATCAACCCTGCTGTCTTCGCTGTCACTGTCAAGATAATTCTGCCATACGCAATAGACGCTTTCCATATCATACACAAATGTGTTATCCGCAAGCACCTCTCTGTGCTTTCTTACCGTATTAATGTCAAATACGAAAAGTCCCTCAGGGTCGCAGAAAAGCGATACAGAGCTGAAGCAACGCAGTATATCCTCTTTGCTGTCAAGATGATTTATGCTGTCAAGCACGCATACGGTAACGTCAATAGTGCCGTACATATCAAGCTCGCACATATCCTGACACAGATACTCTATGTTTTTGTGCGGTTTTTCCTTTGCCACACTGAGCATTTCGGTGCTTAGGTCCACTCCGATAACATCATATCCGAGAGCGGAAAACTGCATCGACATACTGCCCGTACCGCAGGCGAGGTCAAGAAGTATACCCCTTTTGCCGCCGTGAGAAGTAATTATCCTATCGTAATACCCGGCAAGCTCCTTATAGTCGATATTGGAAGTCAGCGTGTCGTAAACGTCCGCAAAACAACCGTATGCCGACATATTATCACCCTTTCGGTCAATCGTTATCCTTCATTCTGTCGAAAACGATGGAGTAGCCGTCATTTCCGCCCTGTAAAGACCTGTTTACACGGCTTATCGTGGCGGTGCTGGCTCCTGTTTCTTCGACTATATCGCTGTACACTCTGCCCTCTACAAGCAGCTTTGCAACGTGCAGACGCTGAGCCATTGATTCAAGCTCTCTTATAGTGCATAAATCCTCAAAAAAGTCGTAGCATTCTTCAATACTTCTAAGCTCCATTATCGCTTTGAAAAGCTCGTCTTTATCCTTTGAAACAAGTTTTGTGTTCATTGCGTTTCCCTTTCTCAAAAGCAAATAGGTAAAATACCTCTATAATAATACTACTATTTTATCACTCTAAAGTATAAAAGTCAACACTTATCCTTTTTATTACAATTCTATTTCAAAAAGCCTTGCCGTGAAGCATTCGGGCAGTTTTACAGAAAGCGACCTTGAAAGCGGATTGAATTTATGCCCACCCTCGTCAAAGGACGGGTATATACAGCTTACCTTTGCATTCTCTGTTGCATATCTTATCGGTATATTACAGCACTCGTTGCTTCCTTGTCTGCGCCATACCGCAAGATAGGCTTTATTTCCTGCTTTAAGACCCAGTGTTACCCATTCGTCACCGATATGAGATAATCCCAAGGGCCAGAACGGTATCGATTTCTTGATATCATCACGAATACTTTTATAACATTCAAGCGCTTCTTTTACAAGTGACATTCGCTCGGGGCTGAGATTTGCAAGGTGTCCGCTCTGATGGATACGCTGTGTCATAGCGTTTACCATATTGAACACGACCTCTTCCCTGTCGCCGTCTGTCAGCGGATATGACCATATAGCGCTCTGTTCGGGGCAAAGACCTGTCGGTGCGTTTGCCGCTATGGTAGCATATCTTCTGTAATCGTCCTGATCGCTCGTCGACTGTATCGAATAACGGCTGAGCATCGCATAGTCTATTCTCATACCGCCGCTTGAGCAGTTTTCTATGATAAGCTCGGGGTAACGTGCAAACACGCCGTCAAGCCACGCAAGATATGCCTTTTCGTGTCGCATAAGTCCTTCGCCGACGCTGTCACAGTTAACCTCAGTGCCTATGCCAGGTTCTATGTTGTAGTCCATTTTTATGTAGCCTACACCGTAATCTTTTACAAGGCGGTCAATTACGCTGTCGGCATAAGCGCTGACTTCGGGATTTGAAAAGTCAAGCTGATAGCGTGAACGATCGTATACACGCTTGCCGTGCCGCATAAAGAACCATTCGTCAGGCACTTTCTTTGCCATTTCGCAGTTTATGCCCATAACTTCTATCTCAAGCCATACGCCCGGTATCATACCGTATTTCCTTATCTCATCGGTCACCTTCTTAAGACCGTTCGGGAAGCGGCGGCGGTTCTCCTGCCACTCGCCCACGCTGTCCCACCAGAAACCGTCCGCATACCATCCGCAATCAATGCAGTAATACTCGCATCCTGCCTCTGCGGCGGCTCTGATAAGCGGCATTTCCTTTTCTTCGGTAGGGTCGCCCCAAAGACAGTTCATATAGTCATTGAAAATAACCGCCAGCTTTTCGTTATCGGCATTCTTTCTGCGTATCGCACGGCGGTATCTTGTAAGCTCGCCCATACCCTCGTCAAAGTCACGGCATACGCCGACTGCGACAGGAACGGACGTAAAGCTCTCCCCGGGAGCAAGGTTCTTGAACCAGTGAGATTGCTGTTCGTTAGGTCCGCTGAGCGCAAGGTAAAAATGTCCTCTCTGGTCGCTTATCTCCCAGTGCCACGAGCCGTTATGCTCTATCTGCCAGAAAAGCCCGTTTCCTGTTTCAGTGTTCTGAATATAACCCATAGGTAGATATTCGTTTGTTGACCAGTTACCTACATTCGTTACATTTATCGCCTTGCCGCAGTGTTCCCAGCCGTCTTTCTGCGACTGTGGCATACCGAGCTGTTCAAAGGTGTAGTCCTGCCACAGCATTTCCTTCTGCCACGAATTATGCGGTATCTTTATTATAAACTTATCGTCACGAGGAAGAATGCCCTCTTTTTCAAAACCGAGATAGTTGAACGATGAAACATAGGTCAACGTGTATGTTTCGGTCGCAGACGTATTCCTGACTTCCGTATAGGTGCGCACTATGCTTATGCCGTCATAGAAACGGAACGTGCTGATAACCTCTATGCCTGTCGGCTCGTCATACTGCGTTACCTTTATAAGTCTGCCGATATTGTCACGGGTATCCGACAAATCCTTGTACTTGAGTCTGTAGCCCGGTGCCGTTACTATGTACTTCGTGCCGTGACGTTCACACGGACGGTCAAGTCCCGCTATTTCGACCTGTGCTATGTCAAAACAGCCGAGATGATCCTTTTCGTACATCTCGTCCCATATATCGTTTTCGTTGAACGGGAGCGCCGAAAAGTGCATCAGCTTTATCTGTCCGTTATCCTCAATATCAAATACAATGTTGATTTTATTCTCGTTTATGTTTATCCTTTTCATTCTTCCTCCTTACGACTGTTGAACACTTCATATACTTTCGGGAATTTATCCTTCACTCTAACCGGCTTGAAATCGCTGTTCACGAAGAAGTGACGTGTTCTGCCCGTTGCCTTGACATCGCCGTTTTCCTTGCCTTTTACCACATAATCAATTGTCATTTTAAAGCCGTTGAACTCTGTGATCTTAAGGTCTATAAGCACTGTTTCGTCAAAACGCACGGCATTCTTATAATTACATTCGGCAGAAAGCACAGGTATCATAACTCCGTCCTTTTCCATTTCGGAATAGGGGTAGCCCGCTTTGTCAAGATAATGTATTCTTGTTTCTTCGAACCATCTTATATAATTTGAATGGTGTATTATGCCCATTCTGTCGGTTTCGTAATAATGAGCGGTACGCTCATACGGCTCTATAGGCGGTAGATCTTTTCTCATAGCTTTGCTCCTTTTATATCATCGAATAACAGCTTTGCGACAGAGCTGCCTGCAAGCCTTGCGCCGACTTCGGCTTCATCAAACCACTGCGCCGTGATCAGTTCATTCGAAAGCGAGAAATCGCCCTCGGGAAGCTCAGCCAGAAACCCCGTCATCAGCATCTGCTTTTTCTGATAAGCGTATGTTGCAACAAGGCGTACCTTGACCGGCTTTAGTCCGAGTTCTTCCGTAACCTCACGCACTGCTGCCTGTTCGGCTGTTTCGTTCGTCATTATGTAGCCGGACACGCAGACGAATCTTTCCTCGCTTATACTGCCGTCACCGCTGTGCTGACGGATAAGGGCGTATTTATCTCCTCGTCTTGCAAGGACTATCACGCAATTATAGAACATATCAAACCACAAACGTTTGCACTGTTCGCAATACGGCACAAGGCCGTCATCTCCGGTCTTACGTCCCACCAGTCTGCTTGCACAATCGGGACAGAATGTAAATCTCATATCATTCTCCGTTTTACAAAAAAGCCGCACGGCACAGCCTATGCGCCAAGCGGCTTTTATATATTCTGTTTTTATCAGGAATTTGCCTTTATATAGTTCCAGCTGTCACGGCACATCTGCTCAAGACCTCTCTTTGCTGTCCAGCCGAGCTTTTTCTTAGCAAGTGAGGGATTTGAGTAGCAAGCGGCTGCGTCACCGGGACGTCTGCCTGTTATAACATAAGGTACCTTGACCTTGTTTACCTTTTCGAAAGCGTTGATAATATCAAGCACAGAGTATCCCTTACCTGTACCGAGGTTGTATGCGGGACAGCCTGTATGCGCTCTTGCCGCCTTTATTGCGGCAACATGACCGAGTGCAAGGTCAACAACGTGAATGTAATCTCTTACGCAAGTGCCGTCGGGAGTGGGATAGTCGTTGCCGAATACGCTGAGCGTTGCCATTTTTCCTGAGGCTGTGCGGAGGATAAGGGGCATAAGGTTATTCGGTATGCCGTTGGGGTCTTCACCAAGCTTACCGCTCTCGTGCGCACCGATAGGGTTGAAGTAACGTAAAAGGATAATGCTCCACTGATCATCTGATGCGTACAGTTCTCTGCACATATTCTCAATCATCAGCTTTGTAGAACCGTAGGGATTGATAGCGCTCAAAGGGAAATCCTCTGTTACCGGCACTTTATCGGGTATGCCGTAAACTGTTGCACTCGAGCTGAATACGAGCTTCTTACAGCCGTATTTCTGCATTGTTTCGATAAGTGCAAGAGTTGAGTTGATGTTGTTTTCATAATACATTATAGGCTTTACACAGCTTTCGCCTACTGCCTTGTAGCCGGCAAAATGTATTACTTCTGTGATGAAGTTCTCTCTGAAAATCCTGTCGAGAGCTTCTCTGTCACAGCAGTCATTCTCATAGAATCTGAAATCTCTGCCTGTGATTTCCTTAATAGCCTCGATAGCCTTCGGCTTTGAGTTATAGAAGTTGTCTATTACAATAATATCCTCGCCTGCGTTAAGAAGCTCCACGCAGGTGTGAGAGCCGATATATCCTGCTCCGCCTGTTACCAATACTGCCATAATAATGTTCCTTTCCACAGCCTATAAACGCTGTATGCAAAACGGTTTTCAAAAAAATAACCGTTATACTGACTTATATTATATATCCGCAAGGGCGGATTGTCAATATTTTTTACTTTGATTGACAAAGAGGAAATAATGTGATAAAATCACATCAGCAGAAGTTTTTTTTACATTAATTTGCTTTATTTTTTAAGGAGGATTCACAATGATCAATTTACTTACATCTGCAAGCCGATTTCTGAACGACACAGAAAATTTCAATTCGACCACAGACAAATTGTTGTCCAGTCTGTTTGACGGATTTATTTTTTATCTGGCAGTTGTTGTTTTTATAATAACAGTGCTTATTATAACTGCCAAATACAGAAAAAATCCCACGCTCGGCAAGAGAAAATCGCTTACTGCAATAACGGTATTGCTTACTGTATTCGATTCAATTCTTCTGCTGTTCAAGATTGACTTTTTCAGGCTTCTTTGCAACCCTTACGACTATTTCACAAGCTACAATTTCACTTCCTTTGTACCGGGAACAAGCGAATATGCAATATATGTGTCATACTATATCGTTATAATCGCAACGGTCATTGCGGGAATTATAATGTGTATTGTAGGATATACAACGCTTTCTGACAAAGAGCTTAAAAAGAAAGCCTTTGATAAAGCGGCCGCATTACAGCAGCAGTACAGAGCAGGCTTCGCAGTTCCGCCCCAGCAGATGCAGCAGCCTCAGTGCAACACGTGGAAATGTAACGTTTGCGGTACAATAAACAAGGATATAGGCGGAGATTTCTGTTCGCAGTGCGGCGCACCAAAATACAATGCGCCTTCCGGCAACGCTAACGGTCAGTAAGGAGGGACTTGTATGCTCCATATAGGTATTGCTATTGCTTTACTCGTTTTATGCAGTTCTTATAAGAGTTGTCCTATCGTTTCAAAACTTACCGGAATCAAGGTGCTGACTATTATTCTGACAGTTCTGGCATCAATTAAACTGATGTCGTTTCTGTTCGGCGTATTACCGATGTATTACGGTTCGGAGAGCGAAAACTATTACCCCATTCTGTCAGTGTTCGCTTCAAGTGTCTTTGCAATAACCGTGATATACTACTGCGGCGTTATCACTCTGAGTGTCATCGCCTGTATCAAGGGATACAAGTGTATGAGCAACAATGAGCTCACCTCTGCGGCTTACAGCGAACAGCAGAGAGTAAACGCCGCAAGAGCACAGCAGATATACCACGCACAATCTGCCGCAAATGTTCAGCAGAGCTTTACAACCGAAAATACCGCATGGCAGTGTACAAGCTGTGGTAAGTACAACGAATCTGACAACAAATTCTGTATTTACTGCGGACATATAAGATAAATTCTTCAAAGGAGATATGCAAATTGGTACTTATAGCGCTTTCTATAATTGTGCTTGTTCTCTGCTCCAGATATAAGCAGGAGCCGATGACAAACAGCCGTACAGGCATAACTGTAACAACAATAATTACAGCGGTAATCACATTCTTCGAGTTGACAGGCGTTGTTGCTCTCGGTGTTATGAACGTTATTTTCGGAGGCGACGCTTTCAGGCAGATGCTTTATGACGCTATTGCAAGCGGAGAACTTGATTTTGAGGATTTTGCAACGGCAAATGAAGCGATGGATTTTGCTATTTCCGTTGTTAATGCGGTATTTGTAGTTTCAATGATAGTGTGCATTCTTATAGCCGCTTTCGGCATATTCGCTACCGTTATCGGCTTCAAAACAATGGCCGACAAAACGCTTACGGCAGCCGCGGCGGCAAATACGGCGGCACGCAGTCAGGCATATAATATGCCCGGTTACAATAACTGCAATACTTCTTTTCAGAACGGCTACTATAACTGCAGCAGTCCTCAGCAGAATTATCAGACTTACGCACAGAGCAATACAGAAGCGGCAGCTCAGCCGACTAGCAACGTTTCTCAAAACAGCGAGTGGTACTGCGTATGCGGAAACAAAAATTCCGCAGGACAGAAATTCTGTTCAAACTGCGGTGCGGCAAATCCGGACAGTAACCGTCAAGGTTGATTACAAACGCAAAATCATAATCATATTATAAAACCGGGTATTTTGCCCGGTTTTTATTTTCCGCCAAATAAATCCGAAATATGAACCACATTTTTACTTGTTCTTTATTTACATTTTTGTAATAATAAATGTTGTATTTGTGCATAAAAGCAAGACGTTGATAATTCGTTTTTTGTGCAGGTGTACAAAATATCAGCAAAATGCAAAATTAGCATCAAATATGACGTCACATTTTCGGACTTTCTGCGTTATATATATAGGTCGTTTTTTAGCAGTGCTTATTAATATACAGGTTATCCGGCATAAATCAAAAGCAAATTCCCATCAAAACTACCCTCAATGCCACACCCTGTTATCTGCCAACATCCACATACACGGCCGCTGTAAAAGAGCCATACAGAGAATACCTACTCTGTATGGCTCATTTTTTATCTGTTTTCCTGAAATAATCGCAACACCATCAGATATGCAATCTTTTGATTATCTTATAAACGACCGAGTTTTCAAGCACGAGCGGTGATTTATGCGCAAAGAACACAATTCCGTTTGCGGGCGACTTGATTTCTTCCTTGACCGTGCCTTCAAACGGATCGAGTATCTCTGCCATTACATCTCCCTGCTCCACCTCGTCGCCGGGCTGTTTTATCCTGCGGTATATTCCGCCGCTTTTAGCGTGTACCGACATCAGATGCTCTTCTTCAAGCGTAGTTGCCATATAGCCGCCGTGGCTCTGATACTTTATGACGCCCATTCTCGACAAAAAACGAAGTACAGCGCTTACCGCTATATTTGCCGATTCTTCGTCAATATGCTCTGTTTCGTTTGTATATACGGAAATTGCGCTCGTATCACAGTTCTGCCAGTTGAAGTTCAGCGTTGCCGTGTCAAACGGCTTGGGCTTTCTTAGAAGTATATACGGAAGACCGAATAAATTTGCAAGTCCTATGTTTTTATGCTCGGTATCCATCATTCTTACATGAGGTATAAAGTCACCGGAAATATAGAATGAAGTAAACTGAATGCCGTACTGATATTCCTTTATAAAATCGAATATGCCCGCGGCTATTCTCTGTGTGGTCTTTCCGTGTGCGTCACCGGGGAACATTCTGTTGAGATCGGTATTATCTACCGACCAGAAACGGCGCTGGATATTCATCGAAAACGGATTCAGCGAAGGGATGACCATTATCTGTTTACCGTAAACCAAATCGCCCTTTTTTTCAATATTTGAAAGGGCTCTTTTGATCTGTGAGCATACATATAACTGCTGAACCTCGTTGCCACGCATTGCACCGACTATACAACAGGTTTTTTCACCCTTACCGAATCTGTATCCGTTTATCTGAAAATCATCACGGTAAGGCGATTTCAATGTAACTATGTTTTCTTTATTCATTTCAGCACCCTCCGAGTATTCTTGCAAGCAACGAGCCTTCATATACAACGGGGTACTCACGCAACGTAAATACAATACCGCTGCAAGGTGCGAATATTTCCTGTTCGACAGCACCCGAAAGCGGATCGAGTATATCGCCTATATGATCTCCCTTGGATATTCCTGCCCAGTGCTTTATTGCAGGCATAAAAATACCGGATGTATCCGAATATATGAACGATACGTTTCCGTCTGTGGAAACAATAGGATGAGAAACCTTCTTCGTTTCACCTGTCCATATACCCATCTCAGCCATCAGGTTGAATATTCCGTCAAGGAGCTGATCGCCGTAAGACTTGGTTATACGCATTCCAACACCCATTTCAGCAACAAGTGTCGGTGTTCCCTCTTTGTTAAGGCTGTGCGAGAGAGTAGCCTCCATAACAGTGACGCTGGAGTGTACCCATATAAAGTCAACATTCAGCATTTTGGCATAGGGCAACAGCTTCGGTGCAGTTTCTTCCGAAATACGCACCTGCGGAATTTCACGCAGGAATATATTGCTTGCGTGAATGTCAATACATATATCCGCACCCTTTATATCGTTCATGATAGCGGCGGCAATATGCTCAGCCACCGCACCGGTTTCCGAGCCAGGAAATATCATATTCATATCAAGGTCAAATATCGGCATCTCACGCTTTATCGAATCCATTCCGAGCGGATTCATAGACGGATATATATCAACTATACCGCTTAGCAAATGCCTGTTTTCGCTGAGCTTTCTTATCAGTTCATAGCAAACGTACTGCCCTTCCAGTTCATCGCCGTGAATACCTGTAACTATACATATACGCTTTTCGTTGCCAGTAAGGTTGTACGGCTCAAAATGGTTCTTTTTTATCATCATCCGCTCATTCACAGGGAGTGAAACGGATACAACGTCCTGTAACAAATAGACACCTCCGAAATCTGTCGTTGATATAAGTATATTCCCTTTTAAATTCATTGTCAAGGTCGGAAACAACAAGGCAGGTAATTTATTTTACGGCAGAATATCCGTGTTGCTTTTACCGCTGTATAAAGCGAAACAGCACGATTTACGATTAATTCTCCGGGCAAAAAGCAAAAGGCACAAAGCATTTCTGCTTTGCACCTTTGCAAATTCTTAATAAATCTCCAGGCCTCTGCGGTATCAGCTGTCAAACTGTGAATTGTAAAGCTCGGCATAGAAACCGTTCTTTGCAATAAGTTCCTCGTGGTTACCCTGCTCGATAATATCTCCGTCCTTAAGAACGAGTATAAGGTCGGCATCTTTTATCGTGGACAGGCGATGTGCTATTACAAAGCTTGTTCTGCCTTTCATAAGATTATCCATAGCCTTTTGTATCTGTATCTCGGTACGGGTATCGACCGAGCTTGTAGCCTCGTCAAGAATCAGTATCTTGTTATTTGCAAGAATCGCTCTTGCTATTGTCAGAAGCTGTTTCTGACCCTGCGATACATTGGATGCTTCCTCGTTTAACTCCATATCATAACCGCCGGGAAGCGTCCTTATGAAATGGTCTACGTGAGCCGCTTTTGCGGCAGCAATAACTTCATCATCTGTCGCATCAAGCTTTCCGTATCGGATATTCTCCATAATACTGCCCTTGAACAGCCATGTATCCTGAAGCACCATTCCGAAAAGCTCTCTAAGCTCGCTCCTGTCGAAGTCTGCTATGTCATACCCGTCAATGAGTATCCTTCCGCCGTTAAGCTCATAGAAACGCATAAGCAGTTTGACAATGGTTGTTTTTCCTGCTCCGGTAGGTCCGACTATAGCTATCTTCTGTCCCTGTCTGACCCTTGCACTGAAATCGTTGATTATTATCTTTTCGGGGGTGTAGCCGAAACGGACGTGTTCAAACGTTACATCACCGGTAATATCAAGTGTTGTTACATTTCTGGTATTGCCTGAGGTATCGGTAAGCATTGCGTGTTCCTTTGCACATTGCTCTTCTTCGTCCTCTGCCAGGAATTCAAATACTCTCTCGGCGGCTGCGGCGGTCGACTGAAGCATACTTGATACCTGTGCCAGCTGTGTTATAGGCTGTGTGAAGTTCTTGACGTACTGGATAAACGATAATATGTCGCCGACCATTATAGTTCCGTTTGCCGCCAGTAAACCTCCGACAACAGCAACGGCAACGTATCCCAGATTTCCCACAAAGGTCATAACAGGCATCATAACACCGGAGAAAAACTGCGACTTCCACGCAGACTTATATAAAATATCATTTGCCTCGTTAAAATCTTCGATAACACGTTCCTCACGGTTGAACGCCTTGACGATATTGTGACCGCTGTAGATTTCCTCGACCTGTCCGTTTATGTGACCGAGATACTCCTGCTGTGACTTGAAATACTTCTGAGAAATCTTTACAACGAAAAGCACAAGCACCATCGAAACAGGAAGAATAAGAACGGCGATAAGCGTCATAAGCGGGCTTATCGACAGCATCATTACCATTACACCTATGATAGTGGTAACCGAGGTGACAAGCTGTGTAATGCTCTGATTCAGATTCTGTGCCAAAGTATCCACATCATTTGTTACTCTTGACAGTGCCTCGCCGTGCGTGCTTTTGTCAAAATAGTTCATCGGCATACGGTTTATCTTTGCGATAAGCTCCTTACGGAGTCTGTAGCTGACCTTCTGTGAAACGCCCGTCATCAGCCAGCCCTGTATAAACGAACAGATACTGCTGATAAGATAAAACCCAATAAGCAAAAGAAGTATAGCGCCGAGCGCATCAAAGTTCACGTCGCCTGTGCCGTTTACCTTTGCGATAATGCCGTTGAAAATCTCCGTTGTGGCATTACCCATCAGCTTAGGACCGATAATATTGAATACGGTTGATGTAATTGCGAATATCACAACGAAAACAAGCGAAATCTTATATTCGCTCATATACCTTGCCAGTTTTCCGATACTGCCCTTGAAATCCTTTGCCTTTTCTACAGGAGCGCCGGGTCCTCCTCTGTGAGAATTACGCATTTACAGCACCCCCTTTTGCGTTATCTATCGCCGCAAGGTCTTTTTGCGACAATTGCGAGTGTGCTATCTGCCTGTATACCTCACAGTTTTCCATAAGCTCACTGTGAGTTCCGATTCCTGCTATTCTGCCCTCGTCAAGCACAACTATTTTGTCGGCATTCAATATCGTGCTGATACGCTGTGCAACGATTATTATCGTGCAATCGTGAATATTGTCGGCAAGTGCCTTTCTCAGCTTCACATCTGTCTTGAAATCAAGTGCGGAGAAGCTGTCGTCAAACAGATATATCTTAGGCTTTTTGGCAATTGCACGGGCGATAGACAGACGCTGTTTCTGTCCTCCCGAAACATTCGTACCGCCCTGTGAAACAGGCTCGTTGTATTTTTGCGGCTTGCTGTCGATAAATTCAGACGATTGCGAAATCTCTGCGGCAAGTCGGATAGTTTTATCATCGGCATTTTCCGCACCGAATCTTATATTGCTGTCTATCGTTCCCGAGAACAGTACGCCTTTCTGCGACACAAGGCCTGTAACGTCATGGAGAGAATGCTGTGTTACATCTCTGATGTCGGTTCCGTCTATAGTAATACTGCCTTCGGTAACGTCAAAGAATCTCGGTATAAGATTTATAAGCGTTGATTTGCCGCTGCCCGTACTGCCGATAACAGCGGTCGTTTCACCCGCATTTGCGGTAAAGCATATATCGGTCAGAACATCTTCATTTGCATCGGGATAGCGGAACGAAACGTGATTGAAAGTAACATCGCCCCTGAGCGACGCTTTATCGAATGTTGCCGCATCGGGCTTATCAGTAATGCTCTTTTCGGCTGAAATGACTTCGTTTATTCTCTCCGCGGAAACTGCCGCTCTCGGAAGCATTATTGAAATCATTGTCAGCATAAGGAATGACATTACAATCTGCATCGTATATGTGATAAACGCCATCATATCTCCGACCTGTAAAGAGCCGTCCGAAATCTGTCCTGCACCTACCCATATGATAAGAACCGTGACAAGGTTCATTATCATCATCATAAGAGGCATCATAAACGTCATTGTGCGGTTTGTGAAGAGCATTGCGGATGTCAGATCCTTATTGGCTTTATCGAAACGTTCTTCTTCATATTTTTCACGGCTGAAGGCACGGATAACAGGCAGACCGGTAAGTATCTCCCTTGCAACAAGGTTCAGCTTATCGACAAGTTTCTGCATCAGCTTGAATTTAGGCATCGCAATCTTCATCAGAATAAGCACCACCGCAAGAATAACAATTACGGCAAGGGCGATAATCCACGCCATACCCGTACCGGTAGTCAGTACCATAAATACACCGCCAATGCCGAGAATAGGCGCATATATAACCATTCTGAGCAGCATTACAATAACCATCTGTATCTGCTGTATATCGTTCGTGCTTCTCGTGATAAGGCTGGCAGTGGAAAATCTGTCAATCTCGGCGCTTGAAAAGCTGACAACATTTCTGAACACTCCGGCTCTTAAATCTCTGCCGACCTTCGCCGCTGTTGTCGCCGCAAAGAAACCTACCGTCACGGATACCGCCATCATAAGAAGTGCGATAAGCAGCATTTTTCCGCCGGCCGACAGCAGATAGTTCTGCTGTAACACGTTCATATCAACGCCCAGCACTGAATATTCGTCTTTTACAAAGCGTACTGCGGACTGCTCTGTTATAGTTCCCGGCATTTCCGATATTTTGTCAGACAATGCCGACAAATCGGTATCTCCCATGCCGCCTTTTTCCGCAAGTGCCGTAATAATCGTCAGTGCATTTGCTTTTCCGGAAGAAATACCGAGCATTTCTCCTGCCTGTTCAAAAGAATTAAAAGGCAGTTTAATCCCCTGCTTTTCGGTCATAGAGGACAAATCTTCAAAGGAAAGCTCTTTCATCATCTCAGCCGCCGTCATAGGTATATCGACAGTATTAATGAGCTGTTGTTTTTCATCTTCCGTAAGTTCGTTCAGAAAATAAACGTCATTATCGGCAGACCCGGGAAAGCGGTCTTTCTGAGAATCGGTCGCTTCGCCTTTTTTCACAAGAGTATAGCTTTTTGCAAGTATGCTTTTCTGCTCGTCATTCATAAACGCTTTAAGCGCATTATAGCCGTCAACGCTCAGCGCATCTGCCGCCGCATTTTCTATACCGCCGTTCTGTATACCTATATCCACAATATCAGATGTGTATTGCGGTAAAGTAAGGTCGCCCCACGCCTGAATTATAAGCAGTACAATTATCAACAAAACCTGCGGTATGCTGTTTTTGAGATACCCGAATATTTTAAACAAATACTATGCTCCCTTTCCGTTACTTCAGCTCAGCCGACTTTTCGTAAGCGTCCGCAAAACGCAGAACAAGCTCAATCAGCTTATCCGTGTCCTCTTCACCGAGTATTTTAGCTATATTTTCAAGTCTTACAAAAATCTCGTCATATTTTGCTTTTGCCGTTGCTTTTCCGTTTTCAGTGAGCCTGATATATGTTACTCTTCTGTCATCCTTAAGTACGACCCTCTCAACATAGCCCTTGTCCTCCAGCTTATTGATAGTCTGGGAAAGATTCGGTCTGGTAAAATTAAGATAGCTGTTAAGCTCGCTCAGTCCGAACAGCTCGGTATCGGGTTTTTCCGCAATAATCTGCGTCATTGCCCAGAAAACGCCTGTTTCACTGGCATTAAGCCCTTCTATTATTCTGTACTGTCTTGGTTGTGCGGAAAATTTACCAAGTGCTATTATAAGTTTCATTATTCTGTTGTCCATAATTCTTCTCCTTTGTATTTCTCACAGTTATTCCCATACTGCCTGCGAAAATCAATCATTCCTCAATCAGGTAAACCACTTGCTTACCCGATGATAATATGGTATACTTTTTATGTTAACAGATTATAAATTTAATTAACTTCTTTGAACGGAGCAGAAATGAAAATAATTGATACCGAAACAGCAATTATAGGCGGAGGCGCATCGGGGCTTGCCGCCGCCATCGCCGCTTCTCGTTACGGGTGCGGCAATGTGACCATATTTGAAAAAATGCAGAGGGTAGGCAAAAAAATACTTTCAACCGGTAACGGCAGATGCAACCTCACCAACCGCAATATATCTCCTGCGGATTATACCGGTGATACGGAGCTTCTATCATACATCAGCCCCGATATTGACAATGCGGAGGATTTCTTTTCTTCGCTCGGGCTTATCTGCCGTGCGGATGATAACGGCAGAGTATATCCCTACAGCAATGCCGCAACCTCTGTGCTTGACGCTCTCAGATTTGCCGCTGATTCTTCCGGCATCAGAACAGTATGCGACTTTACGGTATCTGAAATAACAAAAACCAAACACGGTTTTATCATAACAGACGGCGAAACACAGGTAAAAGCAAAGCGTGTAATCATTGCCGCAGGAGGAAAAGCGGCTCCGTCGCTCGGCTCAAGCGGCGAAGGCTATGAGCTTTGCAGAAGTTTAGGTCACTCGGTGACAAGGCTCTTTCCTGCCCTTGCGCCTGTAAGAACGGATATTGAACTTGTAAAATCGCTTAAAGGGCTTCGTGTGGCGGCTGACGCTACGCTTATCTCGGGCGGAAGGGTGATAGACAGGCAATCCGGAGAAGTTCAGTTTACCGACGGTGCATTGTCAGGAATCTGTATTTTCAATCTGTCGGCAAAAGCGGCAGAATATATAAACAACGGTGAAATTTCACTCGATACCGCACCAACACTCAGCAAAGACGAGTTATACGGGCTTATAAAAAGCACAGCCGCAATAAGAGCGTCACTGCCGTGTGAAGAACTTCTCACGGGAATATACCACAAACGTGTAGGACAGGCAATGCTGAAAAAAGCAGGTATTTCTTTTTCTGTAACCTGCGGCGAAATATCGGATAAGGACATTTCAGTGTTGTGCAATCTTGCAAAGGACAGCCGCTACCCCATAAGAAACGTATCGGACTGGAGCCTTGCACAGATAACCTGCGGTGGTATACCTGCAAGCGAGGTTTCCGACAAGCTGGAATCCCTCAAGGCAAGCGGCTTGTATCTGTGCGGTGAAATACTCAATATCCAGGGCAAATGCGGCGGATATAATCTTGACTGGGCGTGGAAAAGCGGATATACCGCAGGTATGAACGCAAGTCTTTCTTTATCGGAGTAGAAAATGATAAAATACAGCAATATCAAAATGCCGCCGGAGCATACAATAAACGACATAACGGCATTTATCGGCAAAAAGCTCAGAACATCACAGCCTGACCCGTCACGGCTGAAAATTATAAAAAAATCCGTTGACGCACGGCACAAGGACGATATACACTTTGTTTATACCGTTGCGTTTACCTGCGAAAACGAAAACGCAGTATTAAAGAAGAACTCAGGCAACAAGAACATTTCGTCATATAAAGAAATACCGTATTCCTTGCCTCAAAGAGCAAAGCTGTCAAAGCGTCCCGTGGTAGTCGGTTTCGGTCCTGCAGGTATGTTTGCGGCGCTCTATCTTGCACAGTGCGGAGTACGTCCGATTGTTCTTGAACGTGGTCTTGATGTTGACAGCCGTAAAGAGAAAGTCAGGATATTCTGGGAAAAAGGAATACTTGATACAGAATGTAACGTTCAGTTCGGTGAGGGCGGTGCAGGCACTTTTTCAGACGGAAAGCTGAACACGGGTGTCAACAATCCGCTTTCAAAAACGGTATTCGAAGAATTTGTCCGTCACGGCGCACCCGAAGAAATTATGTATGAGGCAAAGCCGCACATTGGCACAGACAAATTATCCGAAACCGTCAAGAACATAAGAAACGATATTATATCGCTTGGCGGAGAGGTAATATTCGGAGCAAAATTCTGCGGCTATGATACCGAAAACGGCAGAATTAAAGCCATAAGCTATATAAAAAACGGCACCGAATCCACCATTGAAACCGACAATGTGATCCTTGCCATAGGTCACAGTGCGAGAGATGTGTTCTATATGCTGAAAAACCGCAACGTTACTATGCAGCCCAAAAACTTCTCCGTAGGAGTAAGAATCGAGCATAAGCAATCCGACCTTGACCGCAGTATGTACGGAGAAATGAGCGGTCACCCGTCACTTTCCGCCGCCGATTACAAGCTGTCGGTTCACGACAAAAACGGCAGAGGCGTTTATACATTCTGTATGTGTCCGGGCGGAGTGGTCACAGCATCTTCCTCCGAAGAAAACACGGTAGTCACAAACGGTATGAGTTATTACGCAAGAAACGGAGAAAACGCAAACAGTGCCGTCCTTGTAGGAATAACTCCGGATGATTTTGAAAATGATGATATTACGGCAGGAATAGAATTTCAGCGCAATATAGAAAAAGCCGCCTTTAAAGCGGCAGGGGCAAATTACAGCGCACCTGTATGCCTTGTAGGCGACTTTCTCAGTAAACGCACCTCCGAAAAATTCGGCAACGTAACTCCTTCCTATCCTATAGGCACAACATTTGTGCCGCCCGATGAATACCTGCCCGATTTCGTATGCGACGCTTTAAGATACGCTTTGCCGCAGTTTGCCGGGAAAATCAGCTGTTTCGGCTCTCCTGATGCGGTTATGACAGGTCCTGAAACAAGAAGCTCATCGCCTGTGAGAATAGTAAGAGATGAAACACTTTCATCGGTCAGTGTGAAAGGCTTGTATCCTTGCGGCGAAGGTGCAGGCTATGCCGGCGGTATTGTGACAGCGGCAATGGACGGACTTAAATGTGCAATGGCGGTAGTTGGCAGGAACAACAGAAGTACCTAACTGCACAGACTTTCCATTTCCTTTTTGAGCCTTTTTATAATACGCTTTTCAAGACGTGATATATAACTCTGGGAGATCCCGATCATATCGGCGACCTCCTTTTGTGTTTTTTCAGGGCGGTTATTAAGCCCGAAACGAAGTTCCATTATCAGCTTTTCCCTTTCGTCCAGCTTTTCCACCGCCTCAAGAAGCATTTTTTTCTCTGCCTCAGATTCTATATCCACGCTGACAGTATCATCATCCGTTCCGAGAATATCGGATAGGAGCAATTCGTTTCCGTCCCAGTCAACATTAAGAGGTTCATCTATTGAAACCTCCATTTTCTGCGGATTCGTTTTCCTCAGATACATAAGTATTTCGTTTTCTATGCACCTTGAGGCATAAGTAGCGAGCTTTATGTTTTTCTCCACGCTGAATGTGTTCACCGCCTTGATAAGCCCTATAGTACCTATGGAAATAAGATCCTCAATTCCTATACCGGTACTTTCAAATTTCTTTGCGATATAAACTACCAGCCTCAGATTATGCACGATCAACGTTTCCCTTGCGGTTTCAAAGTCCGTGTTCAGCTTTGCAAGCGTTTTTGCTTCCTCTTCCTTTGAAAGCGGAGGAGGTAAGGTTTCCGCACCGTTTATATAATCGCACTCGCATTTTCCGTTTGCCGAATTACGCAGTTTTGCAATAAGATTGCTGACAATTTCAATTATCTTGAGCATTTTACACCTCACACAAGTATTTTCGGATTGAATATTGCTTCATATTCCTGTCTTCCGCCTATCACTATACCGATAAGCGCATTGACGGGATATTTTTCTTCATTCGTTTCATCGTCAATAACAACGCTCTCCGCTTTGAACATACAGATAAGTCCACCCTTCCCCACTGTGGAAAACGGCATTATCCTGACGCCCTTTATCATCTGCGTGCCTATTTCCGAAATATCGCTGTTATTTTCTATCATTTCGATTGCAGGAGGTGAAACATCGGCGCACATATCACGTCTGCACACTATCACAGGCAATCCGCTGAAACAGTCAACCATTCCGTTTCCGCTGTCTGCAAGTGCCGAAAGCCTGCATTCCCTGCCGTTATTTTTTATGATAACAGTATACTTGCCATCGGTTTTTCCGTTTTTATCGAGTATATATCTTATTATTCTGACAACTCCGTAAGCCGCACAGGTAGACAGAATTATCGTCATCGTATCAACACCGAAATATACAGTGCCGTTTATAAACAGCATCTTCATAGGAGCGGCAAACAGCCACACACAAAGCATAAGTCCCGAAAAGACGAAGCTGACAAGCATCAAAAACAGCACGCTCACCGCATATGCACGAAATCCCGTATAACCGAATGCGACAAAAGCAATCAAAGCACAAAGAAATATCTTAAGTAAAGTAAGAGTCAAAACCATTTCCTGCGGAATGAAAATACTCAGTGATGCCACCGCACCTATGCCTGCCGCAGACAGCTTTCTGTACCATACTGTTTTTCTGTGAGTAAATACGGATACGGCAAGAATCTGAAAATATGTAACATAAAGATTTATCAGAATCAACACATCAAGATAAATAACCATTTTTATGCCCCTCGTTTATTATAGGACAAACGGAAGTAAAAAAGTGTCGGTTTGTGATACGGACATAAAAAAACAGCCTGAGTTTCCTCAGACTGTTCTGTAATTTATATCACGTTTTTTCTTAGCAGCAGCATTTCGGCATTTTCAAGCGAAATCGGATCGTTTTCATCACCGGAAATAATCCTTGCTATTTCTCTCTTTCTGCCTTCAAAATCCAGCTTTGTAATGCCCGTATAGGTGCGTTTTTCATCGCTGGTCTTTTTTATAAGAAGCTGTGTATCCGCCATTGCCGCAATCTGTGCAAGATGCGTTACACAAAGTATCTGCCTGTTTTCCGCCGCCTCGTGCAGTTTTAATCCGACCTTGGCGGCGGCTCTGCCGCTTATACCCGTATCAATTTCATCAAAAATCATCGTATGCAGTTTGTCGGTTTCGGCAAGCACGTTCTTGACAGCAAGCATTATTCTTGACAGCTCACCGCCCGAAGCAATCTTGCTCATAGGCTTCAAATCTTCGCCCTTATTGACGGATATAAGCATTTCCACCTTATCCATTCCGCTGAGTGTGACTTTATCCTGCGATATATCGAACACAAGTCTTATATCCGGCATATCAAGAAACGTAAGTTCCGCAGAAATCCGCTTTGCAAGATCATCCGCCGCTTTTTTTCTTCTGCTTGTAAGTACTGTTGCAAGACGCTTTACTTTTTCGCCTGCTTCTTTTTTCTTTTCTGTAAGTTCTTCTATTATATCGTCGCCATTATCTATTTCGTAAAGTTCGTTGCGCCATTTCTCCGAATTTTCAAGTATCTGCGCAAGGTCTGTGCCGTATTTTCTTTGCAGACGCAAAATAACGCTGAGCCTTTCTTCAAGAACACCGAGCATTCCTGCGGTATCCTCGTCTTCATCAGGTATTCTCTGCACTATTTCTTCTCTTATATCCTCAAGTTCTACCAGCATATCGGATATACGCTCTGCCAGTTTATCAAGTTCGGGGATAGTGTCGCTGAGCGATGAAACGCTGTTTTTGCAGTGTTCGAGCATAGAATATGCTCCGTCGGTATCATCATCTCCCGATATTGCCGTCTGTGCATTATACAGATTCTCGCTTATGTATTCGGCATTGCGAAGTTCCTCAATCTTTTGCTTTACGGTTTCTTCTTCATCTGCGGAAAAATTATACCTGTCAAGCTCCTCAAGACGTTCTCTCAGAAGCTCCGCCTTTTCAAGCGATTCGGTTTTCTTACGGCTGACTTCTTTAATTTTCCTAGATAAAGCCGAAAACTCCTTGAAAGCGGTCGCATATTCCGACAGCAACCCGCTGTTTTTGCCGTAGCTGTCGAGTATCTCACGCTGATTATCTCCATCCATAAGCAGACGGTTATCGTGCTGTCCGTGAATATCAATAAGTTCAGACGCTATATCACGAAGTATTGCCACTGTTGTTGCTCTGCCGTTTATTCTTGCTGTGCTTTTACCGTCCGCATGAATATCACGCTGCAGCAAAAGCTCGTCATCGACAGCAAAACCGTTATCGCTGAGTTTAGCTTTGACGCTTTCGGGCAAATCGTCAAAAAGGCCGGTCACAACAGCCTTTTCTGTGCCTGCTCTTACGATATCCTTGCTTACCCTTCCTCCGAGTATCGCATTTATGCCGCCGATAAGTATACTCTTACCTGCACCCGTTTCACCCGTAAACACATTCAGCTTATCGTCAAAGGCTATCGACGCCTTTTCAATCACAGCAAGATTTTCAATAGATAATTCTCTGAGCAAAACGCCGACCTCCTTATCTTAAAGCAGTTCCTTCAGGTGACGTGTCAGCATTCTTGCATCACCCTCCGTTCTTGTCAGTACAAATATCGTATCATCGCCTGCGATAGTTCCGACAACATAGGAAAGATTCATCATATCAAGACCGGCACAAGCGGCATTCGCAAGACCGCTGTGGCATTTTATTGAAACTATATTCATTGCGTAATCAATATTGACAACCGCTTCCGAAATAATATTATGAAACTTGACCGTGTGTACCTTTTCCGCTTTTGCATAGCAGTTGACGCCGTTTGAAGAAACCGTTTTTTCAATATTGAGTTCGTTTATATCACGGGAAACGGTCGCCTGAGTCACATCATAGCCCTTTTGCTTCAACAGATTAAGCAACATTTCCTGCGTTTCCACTTCGTTTGAAGATATGATTCTGAGAATTTCTGCCTGTCTTTTCTTTTTCACAATATCACCCCTTGTAAGATTTTATTTGAGCGGTCTCATCAGCTTGTTGTGTACCGCTTTATAGAAACTGCTGCCGTTTATATCAATAATAGAAAGCTGCTGCTCTGAGCGTCTTATCTTTATTATTTCGCCCTCTTTGAAATCCATATCGTCATTACCGTCAATACTGAGCGAAACGCCGCTGTCTTCATATGCGGAAAAACGCACAGTTATTTCCGAATCTGCTGAAAATATCATAGGTCTGCCGAAGAGCGAATGAGCACACAACGGAGTAAATTCAATGCACTGTGCATCAGGGGATATAATAGGCCCTCCTGCAGATAAAGAATATGCCGTAGAGCCTGCCGGCGTACTGAAGATAATTCCGTCGGCTCTGATTTTTGTCACCTCATATTCTTCTACCGAAACAATAAATTCAGGCAGTTTTGAATAACGGCATTTGCTGAACACGACATCATTTATGGCGCTGTAATTGCCTTTGCCCTCATATTCAATATCGAGCATCATTCTTCTGCTCACTGTATATTCGCCTGTTCTAAGACGTTCCAGCGTATCAAGCTCGCCGCTCTCTATAGAAGTCATGAAGCCCAGCCTGCCCGTATTTATTCCAAGCAGGAGCTTATTGCAGGCGGCGGCTTTCTGTCCCCACTTGAGAATAGTTCCGTCACCGCCTATAGTCATAAACATATCGCAGTCGGTTATAAGGCTGTCTGTTTCAGCGTATACGGCGTTATCAACCTTTATGATATTTTCGTACTGCTTTTCTATCATGGGCAGAAAGCCTATTTCATTCAGCTTAGCGCACGCATCTGCCGCCGCTTTTCTGCTCCGTTCTTTAGCGAGATTGGCACATATCATTACCTTCATGATATTTCACCTGCCTTTGTAAGTTATATGTTATAAACGTCTGAGATATATGAGATACTCGGTATTGCCGTCACCGCCGGTTATGGGCGAGGATATGACCTCTCCCCGTTCAAACCCAAGAGTTGAAGCAAACTCCGATATATCATCGCATACTTTTTTATGTACTTTGGAATCTCTTACTATTCCGTGTTTGCTGAGATGGCTTTTTCCTGCTTCAAACTGCGGCTTGATAAGCGCTACGCACTCTCCGCCGTCCTTAAGCAGTGCATAAGCCGACGGAAGAACGAGCTTCAGCGATATAAACGAAACGTCGATACCGATAAAATCCACCGCAGGTAAAGAACCTACGCAGTTTCTTATATCGGTCTTTTCCATAGAAACTACTCTGGGATCGTTTCTCAGCTTTTCGTCAAGCTGATCTGTTCCGACATCGACAGAATAGACTTTTACCGCACCGTTTTGAAGCATACAATCGGTAAAGCCGCCTGTTGACGCTCCTATATCTATACACACCGAACCGTCAAGATGAAGTCTGTAGTGGGATAATGCCTTTTCAAGCTTCAATCCGCCTCTGCCGACATATTTCGGCATCTCTCCGATTATTCTGATATTATCGTTCTCATCAACTGCAAACGATGCTTTTGTGCATATTCTGCCGTTGACCTCAACGCTTCCCTGCTTTATGAGCGATGCGGCAAGGCTGCGGCTTTTTACTGTGTTGTTTTCGGAAAGATAAACATCCAGTCGTTTCTGCATCTTATTCTCCTGTAATTTTTCTCATGCCGTCTGCGTCGAGCATTGCGTTATGCAGCTGTGTCGCAACATCGGCATGACGGACAAATCCGTCAACCGCCGTTATGGTAAACCTGCCTTTATATCCGGCAAGAGCCAGAGCGGTACACAGCTTCTGAGCAATTCCGCCCTCTCTTTCGCCTTCCTCAAAGGCATATATTTCATCATAAGCAAGACAAATATCAATTATTTCATCGGCGATAGGAAAAATTTTTATTGCCTGTAAAACATCGACACCGTGAACGGTATAGGCGTAGGCGGATATTCTGCCGTATGTGAAAATCAGCTTTCTGCTTTTATTTGAAACATGCCTGAAGTCGCTGTACGCCTTCGTGCCTGAACGGTATAGCTCGCAACCTCTTGGGTATCTTACGGCAACTACGCCTTTATCCTTGTAAAGAGCCTGCTCAAGACACTGTGAAAGCTCCGCCGTATCTGACGGCGAATACACGGTAACGCCGGGTACGGTCGTAAGCATCGCAACATCAAACAAGCCGTGATGCGTTTCACCGTCCTCACCGACAAAGCCTGCTCTGTCTATTCCAAGCACAATATGACGTTTTTCTATTGCACAATCGTGTATAAGCTGGTCATACGACCGCTGAAGAAATGAAGAATACACCGCAAACACGGGCAGCTTACCCTGACTTGCAAGTCCTGCCGAAAAAGTCACTGCGTGCTGCTCCGCAATACCGACATCAAAGAAACGCTCCGGGAAAGCCTTGTAAAAATGCTGAAGCCCTGTTCCGTATTTCATAGCGGCTGTAACGGCATATATGCTGTTGTCATTATCGGCAAATGAGAGCAGAGCTTTTCCGAAAGCATCTGTAAAGCACTCACCTTTGCAATTGTTATCATCGTCTTTTTTAGGCGGCAAACCGTGATATTCTCCCGAATTATCCTCTGCGGGAGCATAGCCTTTACCTTTTTTTGTATAAATATGAACAAGGCACGGACGCTGCATCATTTTTGCAACCATAAGTGCCTCTGTCAGCTCATCAAGATTATGACCGTCTATCGGTCCCAAATATTTAAAGCCTAAATCTTCAAACAGGTTTGAATGATAAATCGCATATTTCAGCAGCTGCTTAGTGCCTTTTACCGCTTTTCCGATGCCTTTTCCTATTATCGGTGTTTTATCAAGAACATTCTTTACGGAATTCTTTGTGCTGTAATATTTTCTTGTAGAACGTATCTGTGCCAGATACAAAGCGAGCGCACCGGTATTTTTGGAGATTGACATCTCGTTATCATTCAGCACCACTATCAGATTACAACGGCTTTTTCCGGCATTGTTAAGACCTTCGTAAGCCTCCCCGCCGGTTAATGCGCCGTCGCCGATAACAGCAACAACGCTGTGATCGTCGCCGTCTGACCTCATGGCCTCGGCAATACCGAGTGCCGCAGAAATAGAAATACTGCTGTGACCGCCGATAAAAGCGTCATGCTCGGATTCTTCCGCCTTCGGAAATCCGGAAATACCGCCCTCACAGCGCAGAGTATTCATTTTTCCCGCTCTGCCCGTAATTATCTTATGTGTATAGGACTGATGTCCTACATCAAAAACAAATTTATCCTTCGGAGAGTCAAACACGGTGTGCATTGCCACCGTAAGTTCAACTGTACCGAGGTTTGACGCAAGATGACCGCCGTTTACCGTTACCGTTTTCACAAGTAACTGTCTTATTTCCGAACACAGCTTTTTTCGTTGTTCGGGAGTAAGCGATTTCAAATACTCGGCGGACATATCGTTTTTCAGTATCAAATTGTATCTCCCGATATTATTCTATCAGCCGACCACCTGTATCGGTACAGCCATAGCTATAAGTATTCCGAGCAATGCGCCGCAGAGCACCTCAAGCGGCGTATGTCCGAGAAATTCCTTCAGTTCGTGTATTTCTTCAGGCTTCTTTTCCTCAATCTCGTCAACCTTATCGTCGAACTTGTCCATAAATTCCTCGTCAAGCTCGTTGACGACACGCCTCAGACGATTGATTTCCTTAGCCTGAAGTCCTGCAGATCGTCTTACACCCATAGCATCATACATTACCACCATGGCAAGTATCATAGCAAGTGCAAACTCCGGCGAGCATATTCCGCAGACTCTGCAAGTGGTTATTGCTGTCGCACATACAGTAGCCGAATGTGCTGACGGCATACCGCCCGCACCCGTAAGACGCTCCGCTTTAAAGTTCTTCGTCTTTATGAAATGTATCAACGTTTTTAAAATCTGTGCAGTACCCCAGCTGATAAGTGCAATCAGCAGGATAACATTGATCTGATCAGTTCTCATTTATGTCTGACCCTCCGGGGTTATATTCCACTGTCAATTTTTTCTGTTTAAAAGCAAATCGGTAAGCCGGCACAAAAACTCGTTGTTTTCAAATGCCGAAAGTGCCTTTTCAGCCCCTTCGGTATATTTTTTTGCAAGCTCCCTTGCTTTATCAAGTCCTAAAAGAGTAACGCTTGTAGTCTTTTCCTGCTGTGCGTCACTGCCTATAGGCTTACCGAGTTCTTCCACTGTAGATGTAACGTCAAGAATATCGTCCACAATCTGAAAAGCAAGTCCGACATCGTGCGCATAGGCTCTTGCCGCCGATATTTTTTCCTCATCTGCGCCTGCCGCTATACATCCCATAACAGAAGCCGCAGTAAGAAGCTCGGAGGTCTTCATTTCGTACATTGACAGCAATCCGTCAAGCGTGTCGAATTTTCCGTCCGTGTCTATCGTCTGCCCCTCTATCATGCCGAGCGTCCTGTCATACAGTTCTTTTATCATAGCCGTCTTTTTTTCGGCGGGTAAGTCGCTGTCGCAGATATATTTACCTGCATAGGCAGATAATGCGTCACCTGCCAGCAGTGCCACAGCCTCGCCGTGTGCCTTATGACAGCTCGGTCTGCCTCTTCTCATATCGTCATCGTCCATACAAGGAAGATCGTCGTGAATAAGCGAGAATGTATGGATCATCTCAACGGCAACAGCAGCAGGCACGGCATCGTTTATATCTCCGCCGCACACTCTGCACATTTCAAAAGCAAGCACGGGTCTTATGCGTTTTCCGCCTGCCTCAAGGCTGTATGATGCCGCATCGTAAAGGGCCTTGTATTTTGCACCGTTATCACAGAATGAATCACATACCGTTCTAAGCTGCTTCTCAAAAATTGCACGGTATTCCCTGAACACAGCGTCAAATCCGCCGTAGTTTGCAGGAAATGTGTACTTCTCTGCTGTCATTTTAAACCTCTTCCAGTTTCTGTACCGTCAGCTTTGCTTCATCAATATACTTACGGCAAAAAGCTATAAGCTCGACCGCTTCTTTATAACACTTCATCGAATTGTCAAGTGTTATATCGGGCTGTTCCATCTGCACTGAGATTTCATCAAGTCTTTTCATGGCCGTTTCAAAGCTCATCTAAAACACTCCTTATTATTTTCGTGTATTTCCTTTATCTGTGCTGTAGCCGTACCGTCCGCAAATAATATCTCAACGGTATCGTTTTGTTCGATATCACCGATACTGTTTACGGCGCTGTTGTTTTTGGTTACTGCACTGTATCCGCGTTTCAACACATTTATCGGGCTTAACGCCTCTATCTTGTCCGAATAATTGTCAAGCAACACGCTGTTTTTTGTAATAACTGCGTCGGTTGCCGTTCTGATTTTACCGCTTATAAGCACAAGTTCCCTTTCGGATCTTTCTATTCTTTGTCCGGGGCTGTAAGCTGAAATGTGCCTTTGTATACTGTCTATAAGCTGTTCGTAGCTGTCTGTCTTTGAGTGGATAATATCGCTGAGCCTGTCATAGACAAGCTCGATATGCTCCGAAAGATCATCGCAGGTAACCGCAGTAGCTATCTCAGCCGCCGCAGACGGTGTTGGCGCTCTGAAATCCGCTACGAAATCGGAAATGGTAAAATCCGTTTCGTGTCCTACAGCGGAAATTGTCGGAATCTCGCTGTTGTACAGTGCCTTCGCATATCCGACATCGTTAAAGCACGACAAGTCCTCTGCCGAGCCTCCGCCCCTGCCGATAATGATAAGATCAGAGCCTGTACTCTGAGCCAGAGCCAACGCTTTGATAAGGGTTGACGGTGCGTATGCTCCCTGTACCGTTACCGGAATAAAAACCACTTCCAGTATAGGTCTTCGTCTTGCAATGATATTCAGCATATCCTGAAGTGCCGCACCCTTTTCAGCGGTTATAAGGCAAACCTTTTTCGGCTGTTTCGGTATGGGACGCTTTTTATTGAAATATCCGCCTGCCTCAAGCTCACGCTTTGCCTGTTCATACGCAAGAGCAAGCTCACCCTGTCCCCTTTCAATCATACCAGTGATATAAATCTGATTAGCTCCGTCACGCTCATAAACATTCACGCTTCCGTGAACGATTACGCTCTGACCGCTGTACGGAGTGAAATCAAGACTGCAGGCATTACCTGCAAACATAACGCATTTTATTGAAGCCGTTTCGTCCTTCAATGTGAAATACATATGTCCTGACGCTTTATGCAAGGTAAAATTCGAAATCTCGCCCGAAACATATAAATCGTTCAGAGCCTTATCGCCCTTTACTATCATCGAAAGTCGTCTTGTCACCTGAGAAACCGTTACGGTAAAAAAATCAGGCATCAGGCTGTTCCTTTGTCGGATTGTCCTTATAATATGAATTGAGAACGCCGTTTATAAAGCGTACATCTGTCTTGTCGGCATATTCCTTTGCAAATTCTATTGCCTCGTTTATGGCCACCTTATCGGGTACGGACGGGCAGTATTTCATTTCATACAGTGCTATTTTCATAATAGCAAGGTTTATGTACGAAATTCTGTCGAGCTTTCTTGAGGGTGAATAGCTTTCGATGATGCCGTTCAGCTCATCTTCATGCTCTGCAACACCCTTTGCCAGCTTCACTGACTGGGAATTGTATTCCATCTCAAAGGACTCTTTGCAATCCTCCAGTATCTCGTCAAGCGTTTCGGGGTTAAGTTTCATCTGAAAGAGTATAAGCAAAGCCGCTTCTCTCATTTCGTGACGTGTAAGTTTTCTTTCTGTCATTTAATCTGTTTCCTTTATTTAATCAGCTGATTTTGAAAGCATAATATCAGCAATTTTTACATTTACCTTAGATACGGATATGCCTGCCATATTCTGTATAGCAGACTTTACGCTCTCCTGTACGGAGCGTGCTACATTCTCCGCCTTGAAGCCCTGTAACACAACAATGCTTACTGTAACCTCGACAGCATCGTTTTTCAGTACTGCCTTAACCGGTGACTGAGGCATAATTTTTCCCGTAAACTGAGCCATATTCTTGTCGCAGATAACAAGATGCTCGCCCTCAGACGCAACGCCTCTTATTTCGGTTGCCGCAACCTCTGCGATTTTTGTAAGCACATCATTTGATATTCTCAGGCTTGCGCCTGTATTATTAACTTTTTTATTCATAGATTAACTGCCTTTCCCGCAGGCAAATATGCACTGCGTAACCGTAAATAACAGTATCCGTGCCAAAGGGCACACTTAACTACTATAATGCTATTGTATACATTATACACCAGACACGAGAAAAATACAAGTGCATAAGCTATATTTTATTCATCTCTTCAATGCACTTTACACTTCTTCTATAATCGAATTATCGCCTGTCAGCAGACGTAAAGCAGTGACTGCCATAATCTCGTACAGGCTCTCAGCGCCGTTTCTCTTTACGGGTATTTCAAACGGCTGTATTTCATCACCGCCAAGCGTGGTTACCGTCCTGCCGAATGAAACCGATATTTCCTCATCTGTAATACTTGTATATGAAACCGTATCCATTATAAGATTTCCGCAAGTTATCACATTACACGTCAGATATGACAAAGTATTCATCTGTTCTTTGTTGAGAGCGTTTGCTATTATTACCGCCGTGTCGGGTATAAGTCTTGGAATAGCCGCAGTATTTTCACCCATTACAACAATGCAATCATCCGTTACAAGTCCATGTAACGAATCGGTACGCCACAAGTTTACAGCATTACCCTCTCCCGACAGATACATTGAATTCATATTATAAAACCGTACCGAAAATGAACGTGAAAGTGTTTCCGCTATAAGCAGGGACAGTGATTCCTCACTGTCAATTACAATTATATCCGTCATAAAGTCCTCCGTACTATATCAATATAATTTACAGTAAGGCGTATTATATGCAAAAAAATCCGCCCTGACAAAATACGTCAGAGCGGACCCGGAATTCCGGAAAAATTCTCCTCTTAATTACTTTAAACGATAAATATAATTGCTTATCTGCATTCAACGATGAACTTCATCGCAGTGCGTTCTTCACCGTCAATGCTGACAGTTGTGAAAGCGGGAATGCAAACAAGATCCACGCCGGATAAAGCCATATAGCTTCTGGATATTGCAATAGCTTTTACTGCCTGATTAGAAGCACCTGCGCCTACAGCCTGAACTTCAACTTCGCCGTTTTCACGAATAACTGCTGCTATAGCGCCTGCAACCGACTTTGGAACGGATTTTGCTGAAACTTTTACTACTTCCATTTTAAACCTCCCGGTAATTTATTCAGTATCTGATTCTCTTGATAGAGCTACAGATACCGCTTTTTTCATCAACAGATACGACAACGCCGCAAATAAAATAGTCGCCGTCTGCGTATTCATATCTCTGCGGATAGCCTGTCATCATATTGCTGATAATAATCTCTTTTTTGATTCCCAGTACGGAATCTGTTACACCTGTCATTCCGACATCGGTGATGTAACCTGTATGACCGCCAAGAATCTCTTCATCGGCTGTCTGGACGTGAGTATGAGTACCAAGCACCGCCGATACTCTGCCCGTCAGATAGTGTCCGAGCGCTCTTTTCTCAGATGTTGCCTCAGCGTGAAAATCAACGATGATCACCTTTGACTTCACTTCACTCAGAATCCTGTCGATGCAGTGGAACGGATTTTCAAGGTTCTGCATGAAAACCACGCCCATAAGATTAATGACGCATACGGAATATCTCCCGTGGTCAAGAATCGTATATCCTTTACCGACAACATCATCCGGAAAATTCGCAGGGCGGATAACAAAATCCGACGTTTCGTAAAAAGCGTCCATCTCTTTTCTGCGGAAACAATGATTGCCGGTAGTAATAACATCGGCTCCGCTTTCTAAAAGGTATTTTGCGGTAACGGGCGTAATGCCGTTACCGTCAGCAGAATTTTCGCCATTCACAATAATGGTATCAATATTATACTCTTTTTTGAGTAGCGGTAATTTTTCTCTGAGATTAGCGCAGGATTTCTGTCCTACAACATCCCCGATAAAAAGTATATTCAATAAAACACGTCCTACAGTATTGTTATCGTATTTGTTATCTTTCGATTATCTGCTCTCTGTCGGGGCCTACACCTACCATAGAGATGTGGCAGTCGCAGAGTTCTTCAAGTCTTTCGATGTACTTCTTGCACGCCTCGGGCAGTTCATCAAAGCTGCGGCAGGAAGATATATCATCGTCAAAGCCCTTGAGAGTTTCATATACGGGTACACAATCGGCAAGCTCTTCAAGCGCTGCGGGGAAATTCTCAATAACAGTGCCGTCGGGCTTCTTATAAGCAACGCACACCTTTAAATCACCAATGCCGCCGAGCGTATCCAGCTTGTTTATAGCAAGTGAAGAAAGTCCGTTTACTCTTACGGAATGACGTACAATAACAGCGTCAAACCAACCTGTTCTTCTGGGTCTGCCTGTCGTAGTACCGAACTCGCCGCCCTTGTTTCTGATTGTTTCGCCTATCTCATCATCAAGCTCTGTCGGGAAAGGACCCTTACCTACTCTTGTTGTATAAGCCTTTGCAACACCTATGATGTTTGAAATAATCATAGGTCCTACGCCTGTACCTACACAAACACCTGCGGAAAGCGGATGAGAAGAAGTAACATAAGGATAAGTACCGAAGTCGATGTCAAGCAGTGTTGCCTGTGCGCCCTCGAACATTATCGTCTTGTTTGCCTTTGCAGCCTCGTATACGATTACCGATACATCGTCAACGTACTTTGCAAGACGCTTGCCGTATTCGGTATATTCCTTTATGATAGCTTCAATATCGTGAGGCTCGCCGCCGTAAACTTCTGTGATTATCTTATTCTTGAGTTTACCTGTCATTCTTACCTTTTCTGCGAAAACTTCGGGATGAACAAGATCATAGACACGGATACCGCAACGCTCGTATTTATCCATATAGCAAGGACCTATACCACGCTTTGTAGTACCTATATCGGAGTTGCCTCTGAATTTTTCTGAAAGTCCGTCAAGAGTAATGTGCCACGGCATAACAACGTGCGCTCTGGGATCTATCTTGAGGTTGTCGAAAGAAACGCCTCTTGGTGAAAGGCTGTCGATCTCGGATAAAAGATCCTTAGGATCAAGCACTACACCTGCGCCTATAAGGCAGGGCGTATTTTTATAAAGAATGCCCGAAGGGATCAGATGGAGTTTGTAAGTCTGACCGTCATTTACTACAGTATGTCCTGCATTGTTACCGCCCTGTGAACGAACGACCACATCGGCTCTGGAAGCGATAATATCAATAATCTTACCCTTTCCTTCGTCACCCCACTGAGTTCCTACAACTATATTTGCTGGCATTGGAAGTCCCCATTTCTTTTAATTAAATTAGTATCATATCCGCTAAGGAAATCTGTCCTTTCGCATAGTACATTGTTATTATATCAAAGACCGTCGCAAATTGCAAGTATTTTTTGTTTCTTTTGCAGAAAGTATACTAAAAATGCGGCAATTTTAACTTGCCGCATTTTTAAACACAGGAATATCAATATGATGATACGCCGCTTCTTGTTACATATTCCTTTATTCCGTCAACAATAGCCTGTGCTATACCGTCCTGATCGGTCGAATTTGCAAGAGCCATCGCATCCTCATAGTTGCTGACAAATCCCATTTCTATAAGTACCGACGGGAAATCCTGCTGTTTTGTTGTCCACATATAGCTGTACTGCGCTCCTCTGTTGCAGTTTGCTCCGTCCGAATAAACATTATTGCTGAAATATGACGAAACGTGCCTTGTGAGCGACTCGGCGAGCGGCTGAGAGTACGATGTGTAATAATAGCACTCTGTTCCTCTCGGACTTTCCGAACCGGCCTTGTTTGAATGAATGGCTATGTATAAATCACAGCCGTAATCACGGGCATAATAAGGTCTGCGTTTTGTATCGTAGAATTCGCTTTCGGTCTTGAGCCTTACAACGTTTACGCCCAGAGCCTTGAGCTTTGATTCAACCAGCTTTGCTACCGCAAGGTTTGCGCCTGCTTCTTCAATATGTCCTATCGCACCGGGATCGTCATAGCCGTACTCAGTCACACCGTGACCGGGATCTATTACTATAGTCATATTACCGATGTCGTTTGTAAGTATCTCGAACTTGAACAGCAGATTGCCTTCGCTGTCGTATGTGGCGCTGTTTCCTGCGTAAACTCCCGGCTGTCTTAATTTAAGCACGAGCCGGAACTTCATAACGCCGTCAACATCTACCTGCTGCCACTCACCCGCACTGAACACTGTACAGTTGTCAAAATCGGGAAGTGCAGTAACCGAGGTTATATTATCAAACGTGATGTTGATATGAGTAGCCGTGAAATCATCAAGGTTGAACTCGCCGTCATAACCGGAATAATAGTCATTTCCGATAGGGGTAACAGTAAATGACGAGCGATCCTCCAGCGCCATCTGTATGAACGAATCTCCGCCCATATTTCCTATTGCATTTACAACAAGAGGATTTTCACCCATTCCGACACCGCTTGTAAGGTCGGCATCTTCCTTAAGGAATCGCTTGCCCGATGTTGTGACATAATATTCGTCCCATTCGCTCTTATAATAGTCGAGTGTGCCTTCGGGAAGCTGACCCACGTTCGGAGGATTGACAGAATCGGTATTTGCGCCGTCATAGATGTAAGCAAAGTTCTTGTTCAGCTTTACATAAGTAACGCTTGTATCCTCCGAAACGGCGGCAGACAGTCGTCCGACTATCTCTCCCGTACCGAAAGAGCTTTGATCTGTCGGGATCTTGTCGATTATCTCTATATTCTTATCGGGCAGCTTTACTGCGTTTACAATGACCTCGGCACCTATATATGTTCTTGAATATCCTGCATATGAAGCGGAAATTTCAACATTTCCGAGATACTGTTCCTCATCGACTATGCCCTCAGGAACGACAATTTTTCCTGTAAATGCCGCATACGATGAGTTAATGTCAACAACATCCGATTTTGCGTTTTCGGTAAGCTCGATTGTAGTGCCGCCGAGCGTAGCTGTAGCATAAGAGCCTTTATAGGCGACCGCAAGCACGGATACCGCCATTCCTCCGTCGACCTTAAGTGTCTTGCCCTCTGCTACTGAGCTTCCTATAGATTTAAGAACGTTGATTGTGCGTTCGATGTTATAATATATGGTTTTGCCTTTGTGTGTTATAACGAAAGTGTTCATTCCGACTTCAAGATGCTTTTCAAAGTAGAAGTTTCCCGCCTCGTTAAGCGATAATTTTTCGCCGTCAAAATATACGTCAAAATTCTCGTCAAACGTACCCATAAACGCTACCGATGTATCATCCGTCGAATAATTCGTGTAATACGGTGATGTCATTTCAAGGTCTTCAAAAAGGCTGTCAACATTTATCTGCTCATTGAAATACTTCGTGAGGGTATCTGTTGTTCCCATCGGGTTTTCCTCAAGAGATTTCTCTGAATAGAACACGCTTCCCGAATAATTATCAAGCTCGTCGGCTTTTGCAAGCTGTTTGAGAAGCTGATCCTCAACACCCCAGCCGTCTTCATCTGTTCCTATTTTCTCATTATGATGAACAATATAGAACGGTATCTTCGCAGATTTAGCAACATCGCTCCACCAAGAACAAACGTTCTCAAATCCGACAGTTTCATTGTCAAGCGAACCGGACGCATTGACTACAATAAAATCCGTAAGACCCTTTTCTACAAAAGACTTGGTATCGGCATAGCCGTTATAGAAAGCAGTATACTTTGCAGATGTATCACTGCCCTTTTTATTCTTCGAAGCGTTTGCCCAGACATCCTTTGCGTCAATGCCGACCGCTATGGAATTGTCCGACAGACGAATAACACCGCTCACGGTTGAGAACTTATATTCAACCGTATCATAAAGCCAGTTCTTATAGCCTATGCCCGAGCCGTTCTTCATATATTCTTCATAAGCGCTGTTATTGTTCGTACCGTAAAATCCAGTAAGTATTATGCCGTTGCATCTGTATTTGAGCGCAAATTTATGAGCCTCGCTCACAAGATAATCGTAGCAGTCCTCGCCATCGGGGCAAGCCGCCATTGTTTTGTTTATGTCGAAATAGACATATCTCTGCATTCCTTTTTTAGTAGCCGCCTCAAGAGCCTTTTCAAGCCTGTCGCCGCTCTTGTTCATATTTGTAGTATAATATGTACCGTCTTTTCCGTAAGGATTGATGTACACTCCGTTCATACCGTAAGCAATGAGGGTATCCAGCTTTTTTGAAAAATTCTCACCGAACTTCTCAGCCGCAAAATCCCCTAAATTTATCACCGTTGCTTTAAGCTCGTTCGATAAAGTCAGCTTAGGCTCGGCTATCTGCGGAGTTGTCTGTTTTGACTGCTCGGCCGATTCTGCCGATGCGGATGTGTTTTCACTTGTGTTTTCCTCAGCAACGGCAGTCAGCTGTGACAAAAGCATAAAAGCCGACAGCACTCCTGCCATTATTCTGATAAATTTATTTCTCATCTTCTGCTCTTCCTTCCGATTATTACGGCACTTACTGCGTAAGAAGCGGCTTGAATGCCGCTATTTCCTTATTAACAGCTGTTTTAACATTGCTGTCAGGCTCAAAAATGAACTGATAGCTGTAAAGAATAACGCCGCCGTAATTCGACGTTTTCTGCGATTTTACAATCTGCCTTTTAATTATTTCTTTATCGTTTTGCCATTCGTATCTTCCGCTTCCTGCCCATTCGTCCTCAGTGCCTATCTTGTAAACTGCAAGACCGGGTATAAGCGATTTTCCGGTACCGGCGAGCATTTTATCCCACTGCTCGACCACCTGTTCAAACGGCTGACCGCCGTTATCAAAACCGTAATATATCTGAGGTGCCATATAATCGACATAGCCATCCTCTTTTGACCATTTTTCAACATCTGCATAAAGCTGTGTTTCATTGTTTGTAACATTGCCCTGTGCGCTGACCCCGAACAATGCGGTGGGATTGTGCGACTTCACAGCCTTATACATATCCCCTACCATACGGCTGCAATTATCCAGTCTGAACTGTGACAGACTGCTATATGATGAAGCATTGAACGCAATGCTGTCAAAATACGCTTCCGTTGTGGGATAGAAATAATCGTCTATATGAACGCCGTCAACATCATATTTTGAAACAAGCTCCGCCGCTCCGTTTGCGATAAGGTCTGTAACCTCCTTATAGGCGGGATTGAGCCACCAGTAAGAATTGACCTTGACTATATAGTCGCCGTCCTTCGTGTCATACCACTGACCCGTTTTATACGTTGTGCTTACATCAGGTGCGTCATCTTCGTAATAACAGCGTAAAGGATTGACCCACGCCTGAAAAGAAATACCTCTTGCGTGTGCCTCGTCTATCATGACCTTGAGCGGATCATAGCCTGGATCTTTTCCTATATATCCCGTGCAGTACTTTGACCACGGAAAATAGTCGGATTTATATATTGCGTCACCGAAGGGACGGACATGAACATAGACCGTATTGATGCCCAGTGAAAGACAATTATCGTAATACTCGCCTATACCGCTTCTGAGCTGTGACTCGCTTTTTCCGGTAAGAATCGGGTACAATTCGGAATACCATATCCATACGCCCTTCACCTCGTTATAATTCAGTGCCGTATAGTTGTTTACAGGCAGATTATCGGTGGCGGCAGGAACATTATCATTCTTTTTTGATGTTACAGTCACATCTTTTTTTGTTGTAGCAGCCGATGCTACAGTTTCCACAGGCGGAACCTCCTCATCGGGAACGGGCGGTTCGTCATAAGACGTATCGACAGACGGCTCATCGGCGGATGAATCTTCCTTCGGTGAGGTTTCTGTTTTCTTTTTTGTTGTTGCGGTCGCTTCGACCGTAGTATGCGAGCCTGTCTGTTCGGGTATGCTGAGTGCGGGCTTTACCTTGCTTTCTGTCAACGGAATACCGCTTATTATATTTCCGCCGGTTGTATCCTGCGGTTCGTTATCAAATACCAACGCTTTGCCGCATCCGCCTGAAATCAACATTGCGGCTGCGGTGAGCAGTATTATACCTGTTTTCTTTTTTACGGACATATATCTTCCTCGGATCTTTCGTTAATGTTGTTCAGCACGCAGTAAATACGCCTCGTAAAAGCTCCCGTGAATACGGGATACACAGTAAATTATACAATATTCCTACTGTCGAAGTCAACCGAAACGGGTTTATTTTCTCAAATTTCATAAAATCGGATCGCTCAGAAACGAATTTCTATAAATCCTCTAATAAACTCCTTTGTCGCTTGTGCAACATCCACAAATAATTTTTTGCAATTTCACACACTCCTTCTTTCATAAACGGTTGCAAATTCTTGACTTTTACTTTAATATAATGTATAATTAACTGTAATCTTTTTTTCAGGAGGACAAAAATGGGAAACAACGAAAGCAAGGGACTTACCCTTACCGAAAAAATCATCAAGAACCACATAATTGACGGCGAGATGATAAAAGGCACTGAAATAGGTCTGCGTATCGACCAGACTCTGACACAGGACGCTACCGGTACAATGGCATATCTTCAGTTTGAGGCTATGGGTATCGACAGAGTAAAAACCGAGCGTTCACTCGCTTATATCGACCACAACACGCTCCAGTCAGGCTTTGAAAACGCCGATGACCACAGATACATAGGCAGTGTTGCAAAGAAACACGGAATCTATTTCTCACGTCCCGGTAACGGCATCTGCCACCAGGTACACCTTGAGCGTTTCGGCAAGCCCGGCAAGACGCTTATCGGCTCTGACAGCCACACTCCCACAGGCGGCGGTATAGGTATGCTCGCTATGGGTGCAGGCGGTCTTGACGTTGCGGTAGCAATGGGCGGCGGCGCATATTACATAACAATGCCCAAGGTTGTAAAGGTAAACCTCACAGGAAAACTGAACGACTGGGTTTCCGCAAAGGATGTAATCTTAAAGGTACTTCAGATAATGTCCGTAAAGGGCGGCGTAGGCAAGGTTATCGAATACTGCGGTGAAGGCGTTAAGAGCCTCAGCGTTCCCGAACGTGCAACTATCACGAACATGGGTGCGGAGCTTGGCGCTACAACATCTATATTCCCCTCCGATGAAACAACTCTTGCTTTCTTAAAGGCACAGGATCGTGAAGAAGACTTCGTTGCTCTCAGTGCAGATCCCGATGCCGTATACGATGAAGAAATCAACATCGATCTCTCCGAGCTTGTTCCTATGGCAGCTTGTCCTCACAGCCCCGACAATGTAAAAACCGTAAAAGAAATCGGTGCAATCAAGATAGATCAGGTATGTATCGGTTCATGTACCAACTCCTCATTACAGGATATGCTCAAGGTTGCTCATATATTAAAGGGCAAGACGGTACATCCCGATGTAAGCCTTTCAATAGCTCCCGGCTCAAAGCAGGTATTCAATATGCTTGCAGACTGCGGTGCGTTATCAATTCTTATCGGTGCAGGTGCAAGAATTCTTGAAAGTGCTTGCGGTCCGTGCATAGGTATGGGTCAGTCACCCAACTCAAAGGGAATCTCTCTGCGTACCTTCAACAGAAACTTCTTAGGCAGAAGCGGAACAAAGGACGGTCAGATCTATCTCGTATCTCCCGAAACAGCTGCAATCTCGGCACTCACAGGTGTATTCACAGATCCCAGACTTGCAGGAGATATGCCTCCCTATGTAATGCCCGAAAAGTTCCTTATAAATGACAATATGGTAGTTCCTCCCGCTTCACCGGAGGAAGCTCCAAATGTAGAAGTTCTCAGAGGACCGAACATAAAGCCCTTCCCCGTAAACGTTCCTCTGGCGGAAGATATAAAGGCAGAGGTTTCACTCAAGGTCGGCGACAACATCACCACAGACCATATTATGCCTGCAGGCGCAAAGATATTACCTCTGCGTTCAAACATCCCTGCAATTTCTGAATACTGCTTTACAGTATGCGATGAAACATTCCCGACAAGAGCAAAGGAGCTTGGCAAGAGCATTATCGTCGGCGGTGCAAACTACGGTCAGGGTTCTTCAAGAGAACACGCCGCACTTGCTCCTCTTTATCTCGGCGTAAAGGCTATAATCTGCAAATCGTTTGCCCGTATTCACAGACAGAACCTTATCAACAACGGTATTCTTCCTCTGTGCTTTGTAGACGAGGCTGATTATGACAAAATCGACCGTGACGATGTTCTTGAGCTTCCCGGCATAAGAAACGCTATAGAAAACGGTACTGAGATAACCGTCAAGAATATAACAAAGGGTACAGAATACAAGGTTACCTGCGAATTATCCGAGCGTGGCAAGGGTATGATGCTCGCAGGCGGTCTGCTTAACTACACTAAGCACAACAAGTAATATCGAAAGGAACGGCTATAATGGCAAAGATTCAGATGACCACCCCCATCGTTGAGATGGACGGCGACGAAATGACCAGAATTATCTGGAAGATGATCAAGGATATACTTATCTGCCCGTATGTTGACTTAAAGACAGATTATTACGATCTCGGTCTTGTTCACAGAAACGAAACAAACGATCAGGTAACGATTGATTCCGCAAACGCTACAAAGAAATACGGTGTAGCGGTAAAGTGTGCAACAATCACTCCCAACGCACAGAGAATGACAGAATATAACTTAAAGGAAATGTGGAAGTCGCCCAACGGCACTATCCGTGCTATCCTTGACGGTACTGTATTCAGAGCCCCCATTATCGTAAAGGGTATCACTCCTCTGTTGCCCGGCTGGAAAAAGCCGATAACTATTGCACGTCACGCTTACGGCGATGTTTACAAAAACTCCGAGATGAAGGTTGCCGACGGCAGTACAGCAGAGCTTGTTGTGACAGATAAGGACGGAAACGAAACAAGACAGCTTATCCACAAGTTCAGCGGTTCTGACGGCATCATTCAGGGACTTCACAACATAAACGCAAGTATCGCCAGCTTCGCAAGAGCCTGCTTCAACTTTGCGCTCGACACAAAGCAGGATCTCTGGTTTGCGACCAAGGATACTATTTCCAAGAAGTATGACCATACATTCAAGGATATTTTCCAGGAAATATTCGATAATGAATACAAGGAAAAGTTTGATGCCGCAGGTATCACATACTTCTATACACTGATTGATGACGCTGTAGCAAGAGTTGTACGTTCTGAGGGCGGATATATCTGGGCTTGCAAGAACTATGACGGCGATGTAATGTCCGATATGGTGGCAACAGCCTTCGGAAGCCTCGGTATGATGACATCCGTACTTGTTTCTCCCACAGGCGTTTACGAGTATGAAGCCGCACACGGCACAGTAACACGTCACTACTACAAGCACTTAAAGGGTGAGGAAACCTCAACGAACTCGGTAGCTACCCTGTTTGCGTGGACGGGCGCATTAAGAAAACGTGGCAAGCTTGACGGCAACAAGGAGCTTTCTGACTTTGCGGATAAGCTCGAAAAGGCTACTATAAAGACGATTGAAGACGGTGTTATGACCGGTGACCTCTATGTACTTTCAAATCTTGACAACAAGAGAAAGGTAAACACAGAGGACTTCCTGCTTGAAATCAACAACAGACTTAAAGCAACACTCTGATTTCAATAAAAACTGTAAGGAGGCAGTATCTTGTCGAAAAGCATTAATATATCAAATTCAGTAATACGCAGACTTCCCCGCTACTACCGCTTTCTCGGCGAGCTGGAGGATCAGCAGATCTCTAAGATTTCTTCAAGAGAATTATCGGAGAGAATGCACCTTACCGCATCACAAATAAGACAGGATCTCAATTGCTTCGGCGGCTTCGGGCAACAGGGCTACGGCTACAATGTTTCGGAACTCCGTAAAGAAATAGGACGTATTCTCGGCGTTGACAAGCACAGAAAAACGATTCTTATCGGTGCGGGTAATCTCGGCACTGCGCTTGCCGTTCACATTAATTTTGAAAAAAGCGGATGCAGTCTTATCGGTATATTCGACTCCAACAAGAAAATAGTCGGAAATCCTCTCGGAAAGCTGACAATAACCGATATTGACGATCTTGAAAAGTTCTGCCGTGAAAATAAGCCGGAGGTTGCTGTTTTATGTATACCGAAATCGGTTACAAAGGAGATAGTCGACCGCCTTACAGAGCTTGGTGTGAGATCGTTCTGGAACTTCTCGCACTACGACATTAACGTTGAGCATAAAAACATAATCGTTGAAAACGTTCATCTGGGCGACAGCCTGCTGACGCTTTCATACGGTGTCAACAACAATCTTGACAATGACAAATAAAATCTTACCGGGGAATTTATTTCCTCGGTATTTTTTTGCAATCTTCACAATTAATTTGAATATTACAATAGACAAACAGCTTTGTTTGTGGTAAAATAAAATATGTATAGATATAGAACAACCGCAAAAGGAAGGTAGCAAATATGAACGACCCCGAAATTCTGATGGACGTACACAATCACTCAAATTTGTCGCCCGACGGCAGTAACGATCCGGAAGAAATGGTCAGACGAGCGACAGAGCTTGGTATCAGATATTACTCGCTCACAGATCACCTTGAAATAAATAAATTCTACGATGAGGAATATCTTTATGAAGAACCTGTAAAACGAGCGTCGGAGATCTCTCCTGCCCTTATTAAAAAGTATGCGGATAAGATAAATATGGCATACGGTGTTGAACTGGGTCAGCCTTTACAGGATATGGAGCTTACAAAAAGGATGCTGTCAAGCTATGATTATGACTTTATAATCGGCTCGCTCCATATGTGCAACGGCTGGGAGGATTTTTATCTGCTTGATTATAACGAGGTACAGCCCGAAATGATAATGAAGCTGTACTTTGAGGAAATGCTTGAAATGGCTCGGTGGGGCGAATTTGACGTACTGGGTCACCTGACATACCCTCTGCGTTATATTGTGGGCGAATCGGAACTTTACATAGATATGAGCAAGTACCTTCCGATAATCAAGGAGATATTCTCTGCCCTTATAAAAAACGATATAGGTATCGAGATAAATTCTAGCGGACTCAGGCAAAAGATAGGTCTTACGCTGCCAGATGAATACTATGTAAGACTTTATAAAGAGCTTGGCGGTAAAATACTTACTGTCGGCTCGGACGCACATTGCACGCAAGACCTCGGAAAAGGTATTCCGGAGGCTATAGAACTCGCAAGAAATGTGGGCTTTACAGAACTTGCATTTTTCAAGAAACGTAATCCCACATTTATAAGCATAAAATAATTCGGAGGATAAGATTATGACAAAGAAAGAAAAGCTTGTTGACCTTTTAAGACAGGACGCCAGACTTTCAAACGAACAGCTGGCGGCGATGCTTGATACTTCGGCTGACGATGTGGCGGCGATGATAGCGGAGCTTGAAAAGAGCGGAATGATAATCGGCTATACCGCAATCATCAACGAAGAAGAATTCGACAGAAACTCCGTCTGCGCCTTTATTGAAGTCAGAGTTTCCCCCGAAATACAGTGCGGCTATGATGATGTAGCGGCAGTTATCGCTCAGTATGATGAGGTTTCATCGGTATACCTTATGAGCGGCGGTTATGACCTTGCCGTAACTATCAAGGGTACAAATCTGCGTGATGTAGCTATGTTCGTAACGGACAGATTAGCGCCTTTAGGCGGTGTTCTCAGCACAACAACGCATTTCATTCTGCACAGATATAAGGAAAAAGACAAGATGTTCTTAAAGAACACGGACGAAAGGAGTTTGGTATCTCCGTGATGGATTATGAAAATATACTTTCCCGAAAGGTGCAGGATCTGCAGTTTTCGGGTATAAGAAAGTTTTTTGACATAGCCGCAAGCTATGATGATGTTATATCACTGTCGGTCGGTGAGCCTGATTTCAAGACACCGTGGGCAATAAGAAAAGAAGCAATCAGAGTTCTTGAAAAAGGACGTACAAACTATACCGCAAACGCAGGTCTTGCCGACCTTCGCATTGCTATCAACGACTATATCAATGACAGACTGCACGTCAGCTACGACCCCTTGCACGAGATACTTGTAACGGTCGGCGGCTCGGAAGCGATAGACCTTGCTATAAGAGCGCTCATTGATACGGGCGATGAGGTACTTATCCCTCAGCCCAGCTTTGTCTGTTACGGTCCTATCGTAACGCTTGCAAACGGCACACCCGTTGCTATAGAAACAAGCGTTGAAAACGGCTTCAAGCTGACTGCCGAAGCACTAAAAGCACATATAACCCCGAAAACAAAGGCTCTGGTACTTCCCTACCCGAACAATCCCACAGGTGCGGTTATGAGAAAATCCGACCTTGAAGCGATTGCGGAGGTAATCAGAGGCACAGATATAATCATTATTTCCGACGAGATATATTCAGAGCTTACCTACGGTGATGAGGAACACTGTTCTATCGTTGAAATAGACGGCATGAAAGAACGTACCGTTCTTATAAACGGCTTTTCAAAAGCGTTTTCGATGACAGGATGGCGGCTCGGTTTTGCCGCAGGTCCCGCTCCTATAGTTACCCAGATGCTGAAGATTCACCAGTACGGCATAATGTGTTCGCCTACAATGAGCCAGTATGCCGCAGTAACAGCACTTAAGGATTGCAAAAAAGACATTGAATATATGCGTGGCGAATACGATATGAGAAGACGTCTTATCGTAAAAGGCTTCAATGAAATGGGTCTTGATTGCTTTGAACCTGAGGGTGCATTCTACATTTTCCCGTCTATAAGGAAAACAGGACTTTCATCACAGGAATTCTGCGAACAGCTGATTGAAAAGCACAGAGTAGCCGTTGTCCCCGGCGACGCTTTCGGAAAATGCGGAGAGGGTTACATCCGTGTTTCCTATGCATATTCGCTCCAGCATATCAAGACTGCGCTTGAGCGCATAAGGCTGTTTCTTGAAGACCTCGGTGTACTGTAATCTATGAAAATAAAGGTAAGAGCATACGCAAAGCTGAACCTGTTTCTTGACATAACGGGCAGACTGCCGAGCGGCAGGCACTCGCTCAACATTGCGACACAAAGCGTTGATATTTATGATGATATAACCGTCAGCGTTATGAGTACGGATAGTTACGATTGCAGGATAACCTGTAATAACCCCGACATTCCGTGCGATGAAAAGAATATCGTATGGAAAGCCGCAAAAGCATTTTTCGATGCAACCGGACTTGCCGCCGAGATAGCTGTCGATATTGAAAAGCACGTTCCTCTGATGGGAGGAATGGGCGGCTCTTCCGTCGACGGTGCAGGAACGCTTGTCGCACTAAATGAGCTGTTCGGTAAAAAACTCGATGCCGAAGCATTGTGTGCTGTCGGTGATAAAATCGGTGCAGATGTTCCTATCTGCATTAAAGGCGGCACGCTTTACAGTATAACAAGCGGAGATATGATTGCGGCTGAATGCGACACAAACTGCGTATTTGTCTGCATTTATCCCGATTTTACTCTGAGTACGGCTGAGGCTTACACAAAATACGATGAAAATCCGACTGAGATAAATCCTCATTATGCCGATTTTGTAAGCAGCATTGTCTGCGGAAGCCTTTCTGAAGGAGCAGGCTTTATAAGCAACGTATTCACAGAGATCTATCACGACAGCAGGATAGAAGAAATGAAAAACGACCTGCTTGAAAGCGGAGCCGTAATATCGGAAATGACAGGCAGCGGAAGCGTTGTTTTCGGAGTATTTGAAAGCGAAGAAACAGCCGCCTATGCAAAAAAAATCCTGTCGGGAAAATATCCCCATGTTTTTACTACACGCCCTGTCAACTGCGGAGTTTATGTCCTTGAACGGTAATTTGGCATTAACGCTTGAAATTTGCCGTGAAATATAGTATAATAATATAGTCCGATTTACAAGGAGGTTATACAAATGATCACGATAAACAACCACTTAGGAACGATTACCTATTCAAAGCAGTTCTTCTACAGCCTTATCGGCGGAACTGTTACAAATTGCTTCGGCATAGTGGGAATGAATGCCGGTGACGCAAAACAGACCTTCGTTGAAAAAGTACCTCTTAAATTCATCAAGAAATTTGCCGAAAAGACTATCCTTTCAGAAAAAGGTGTCACGGTAAGATATAAAAATGACAAGCTCTATATCGACCTTCACATTTCCGTAATGTACGGGGTAAATGTGTCTACGATAGTAAAGAGCATCATTCATAAGGTAAGATTTGCAGTTGAGGACGAAACAGGCTTTACCGTTGACAAGGTAAACGTTTTTGTCGATGCTGTTAAAGTATAATATCAAGGAGAGTATCTGACTAATGCTAAGCGGAAAAATTCTCAGAGATGCGATCATCTCAGGTGCAAACAATATAATCAATAATAAAGAAAGCGTAGACGAGCTTAACGTATTCCCTGTTCCCGACGGCGACACCGGCACGAATATGTCGATGACTATAAGAAATGCCGTTGCTGAGCTTAATATGCTCAGTGACAGCGTAACTGTCGAAACAGTGGCACAGACAGCGGCTTCTGCTATGCTGAGAGGCGCAAGAGGTAACTCCGGCGTTATCCTTTCCCTGTTATTCAGAGGCCTTTCAAAAGGTCTTGCAGGAAAGCACGAGGCTACTGTCGAAGACTACTGCAACGCACTTAAATTAGGTGCAGAGGCGGCTTATAAATCAGTAATGAAGCCCACTGAGGGTACTATCCTCACCGTTGCAAGAGTTGCCGCAGAAAAGGCAAACGACGCTCAGTGCAAGGATTTCCCCGAACTGTTTGATGTTCTTACAACAGCCGCAAAGGAAACTCTCGATCAGACCCCCGAAATGCTCCCCGTTCTTAAAAAAGCGGGAGTTGTAGACGCAGGCGGTATGGGATACTATACTATCCTCAAGGGTATGGCATCCGTTATCTGCGGCGGAGTGATGATTAGTGCAAAGGAAGAAACTGCAACAGAAAAAGCTGTCGTAACAAATGCCGCAGGTACATTTGAAACCGATATAGAATTCACCTACTGTACGGAATTTATCGTTGTGAAGAGCGACGTTAACAAGGACGCAACAAAGCTCCGTGCTTTTCTTGAATCAATAGGTGACTGTGTTGTGGTCGTTGATGATGACAGCATCATAAAGGTTCACGTTCATACAGAGCATCCCGGTAAGGCGCTTGAAGAAGGTATCCTTTACGGCTCGCTTATAAACCTCAAGATTGAAAATATGAAAGAACAGCACAAGGGCGCAGCGGCAAAGGCTGAAATGCAGAAGAAGCAAAAGCTTGCTCCCGCAGAGCCTGTCAAGGATTTCGGCTTTGTGTCAGTTACATCCGGTGCCGGACTTGAGGATCTGTTCAAGGATCTCGGCGTTGACGTGATAGTAAGAGGCGGTCAGACAATGAACCCCTCGACAGAGGATATTCTTGAGGCTATCAACGCTACCCCCGCAAGAAACATTTTTGTTCTTCCCAACAACAAGAATATCATTATGGCGGCTGAGCAGGCTGTAAAGCTCACCGACAGAAACGTTATCGTTTTACAGACAAGAACTATACCGCAGGGTATCACAGCTATGCTCGCCTTTGATGAAAGCAGCGATTTCAGCACAAACGGCGTAAATATGACAAAGGCGCTTGATAATGTCGGCTCAGGCTCAATAACATTTGCTGTCCGTGACAGTGATTTTGAGGGCAAGCAGATAAAGAAGGGCGAAATTCTTGCTATGGAAAACGGCAAGCTTGCCTTTGTTGAAAAGGATGTTACAAAAGCGCTCATCAAGATAACCAAAAAGCTGATTCGTTCAGGCTCATCATATATCACGATTATTTACGGAAGCGACGTTACCGACGAAACCGCTCAGGCCGCTTTTGAAGCGCTCAGAGCCAAGATAAGCGATGATATTGAAATTGTACTTGTAAACGGCGGTCAGCCCGTATACTACTATCTCATATCAGTAGAATAATTTATGAATGAAATAAAAAAGATTCCCGACTCCCCTGTCTGCTATATCAAGGGAGTCGGTGAAAAACGAGCAAAGCTCCTCGAAAAGCTCGGCATAACAACGGCTTTACAGCTTGCCGAGCATTATCCGAGAGGATATATCGACTTCAACGAAACAACCGCAATATCGAATCTGGTAAATGACGGCGAAAATCACGTTGTAAAAGCGATTGTCACGAAGAAATTTCCTGCATACTACGGCAGGATCAATATATTCAAAGTGCTTGTCAGCGACGGCACAGGCGATATGCTGATAACATTCTTCAACAGCGATTATTCTTTCACAAGGCTTAAACTCGACAATGAATATTGCTTTTATGGCAAGATGGCGGGAGATTTTCTGAGAAAAGAAATGAACTCGCCTGTTTTTATAGATTCTCAAGACCCCAATAAGCTGATGCCTCGCTACAGCCTGACAACAGGTATATCTCAAGGCATTATGTCAAACTGCATTAAAAACGTACTGCGTGATTTTACATTTCCTGAGCATCTCTCCGACACGCTTATGGATAAATACAGCCTTATTTCCTATGATAACGCTTTACGTTGGATTCATTTTCCGGAGAACAAGGAACAGTATGACAAGGCAAAATATCGTCTGACCTTTGAAGAGCTGTTTCTTTTACAGCTTGGCCTTAAATCTATGAAAAACCGCAAAAAAAGGCTTGCCGGCGCACCTATGGAAAGCAAGAGCATAGATGAATACTACTCCTCTCTGCCCTTCACTCTGACAGGCGCACAAATACGAGCCATATCGGAATGCTGTGACGACATGCAGAAATCCGTTCCGATGAACAGGCTGTTGCAGGGCGATGTCGGCTCTGGTAAAACCGCCGTGGCGGCAGGTGCGGCTTATTTTGCATACCTTAACGGCTATCAATCCACTCTTATGGCACCTACCGAGATACTTGCAAAACAGCACTACGACACGCTTTACAAGTTCTTAGCTCCGCTCGGAGTGACTATTGCTCTGCTTACAGGCTCACAGACACCCGCTCAGAAAAAGCAGATAAGACAGCTTATAGCCGACGGGCAGATTGACGTTGCCGTCGGTACTCAGGCACTTATTCAGAAAAGCACAAGGTTCAGCTCTCTCGGACTTGTAATAACCGATGAACAGCACAGATTCGGAGTGGGTCAGCGTGCGGCACTCGGCTCAAAAGGCAACGAGCCTCACGTTCTCGTAATGTCAGCTACGCCTATTCCACGCACGCTCGGAATGATAATCTACGGCGACCTTGATATATCCATACTTGACGAAATGCCGAAAGGCAGACTGCCGATAAGAACATATGCCGTTGATACAAGCTACCGTGAAAGACTGTACAGATTCATCCTGAAATATGTAAACAACGGCTTTCAGGCATATATCGTCTGCCCTCTTATCGAAGAAGGCGTATCCGAAAAAGCGGCGGCGACAGAATATATAAATTCGCTTCAAAATACCTGTCTTGCCAATGTTCCGACAGGGCTTCTTCACGGAAAGATGAAGCAGGCAGACAAGGACGCAGTTATGCAGGATTTTAAGGACAATAAGCTGAAAGTCCTTGTTGCGACATCGGTAATAGAGGTCGGTGTAGACGTTCCGAATGCCGTTGTAATGGTGATTGAAAATGCCGAGCAGTTCGGGCTGTCACAGCTCCATCAGCTCAGAGGCAGAGTAGGCAGAAGTACAGAGCAATCTCACTGTATCCTTGTCACAGATAATAAAAGCGATTACACAAGACAACGTATGGATACAATGGTAAAGACCTCGGACGGCTTTGAAATCGCAAACGAGGATCTGAAACTGCGTGGACCCGGTGATTTCTTCGGCAGTAAACAGCACGGTCTGCCGCAGCTTAAAATCGCAGATATTTACGCAGACCTTGATATACTGAAAATGACAGGCGAAGCGGCCGACGATATTCTGCGTGATGACAGCCGTCTTGAAAAGCCCGAAAACCGCTGTTATACAGAAATGGTAAACAATTTATTTGAAAATGCACCAAATGCTTAAAGGAGAATATATGGCTGAAGAACTCGAAAAATGGAGGTATCCAAGATTTTTCTCGGATACAATAGACGAAAACGACAGAATAATATATATGAATGACGAGGACTCAAAGCATATCGCTCAGGTGCTCAGAATGAGAAAGGGCGACAAGGCAATAATATGTGACAAAAACGGACACGATTACCTTTGCGAGCTGTCCTCTGCCGATAACAAGAATTCCGTTGAATTTGCTATTCTCGACAAAAAGGACAACTCGGCAGAGCCTGACATAGAAATAACGCTCTATCAAGCTATCCCGAAGAACGACAAGCTCGATTTCATAGTCCAAAAAGCTACTGAACTTGGTGCAGTGAGAATAGTACCGTTCCTGTCAAAACGTTGTGTTTCAAGACCGGACGCTAAAAGTGCCGATAAAAAGGTACAGCGCTTACAGCGTATAGCGTATGAAGCGTCAAAGCAGTGCGGCAGAGGAAAAATTCCCGGAGTTATGCCGTTTACGGATTTTAAATCCGCAGTAAACAGCATCGACAGCGACACCTTGCCGATAATTTTCTATGAATGCGGTGGAAAGAAGCTGTCGGAGCTTGACCTTTCATATAAGAAGATTGCTGTATTCATCGGCAGTGAGGGCGGCTTTGAAAAAGAGGAAGTAGATTATGCACTTTCAAAAGGTGCTACCGCTGTACATCTGGGCGAACGCATTTTAAGATGCGAAACGGCACCTGTTGCGGCACTTGCCGTATTGATGAATTTAACAGGAAACCTATAATAATTTTGTTTAATATGCTCATATTGATAAAAAGCACTTGAAAAACCGAAGTGAATATAGTATAATAATTACAATAAAGTTGGTGTGAAAGCACCGGAAAAGAGGTTTAAAATGAAAGCATTTACCGGTTTTGCCATAGGCACACTTGCAGTACTCGGTGCTGTTGCGGCTGTCTTTATATATCTCAAGAAGAAGACAGAAAAGGAGATCGCTTACGATCAGTTCGATGACATTATGGACAGCGACGAAGATTTCGATGACGAATTCTTTGATGATGACGATGAAGTTCTTGATCCTGCAGAGGTAATGAACAAGCCTGAAGAAGAAAAGGCTGAAGCTGAAACAGCAGAAGAAAAAGAGCCTGAGGCTGAAACTCAGGAATAATCAAAAAGAATAATATTAACGGGGCTGTATCAGTTGTACAGCCCCGTTTATTTTGCCGCTATTTTCTGTTCTGTTTTTCCTGCCTGTCAATGCAATACATCAACTCTCCCGATGTTACGCCCGTCTTTTCATAAAATCTTGTGCCGCTGTTATCTTTAAGCGTCATTCCAAGCTTTTTCATCACGTTTTCGGATGCCTTGTTTCTTATATCACAATGGGCTATCACCTTATCGGCGGACAGAACATCAAACGCATATTCCAAAAGTGCTTTACCCGCCTCTGTGGTAAATCCTTTATTTCTGTAATCCTTGCTTAATACCCAACCTATTTCATAAGTTACTTCATCAACCGCTTCAAGACCGATACCGCCGATGATTCTGCCGTCATATAGCATCACAAATTCCATTACGGACGGTTTTTCATCCGCCCACTGTAAAACCGCATTTCTGACAAATTCAGCTGTCTGTTCCACAGTATCATTAGGCAGAAAAAGCATCATATCAATGCTTTTATCGCCTGCATACTTATGAATTTCGTCTGTGTCCTGGGTTAAAACGGGTCTTAAAGTCAGTCGCTCTGTATTTATCACATTTTTGCTCATAGATTCTGCACTCTCACTTCAGTGTATAAAGCCGGTAATACACATTTACATAAGGCACTGCAACGGGTGTTCCGTCCTCGCCGATTTCGATACTGTAGTAATAATTGCAATATTCCTTTTCGCTCACCGTCTGCGATGATGTCAGATCGTAAAGCGTGGCACGTCTTACAAACGAATATGCACGTCTGCCCTGCTCCGCTTGTGATCTGCTTGTAATATCACTGTCAGAGCATACAATATACCTTACGGGCGATACGTCAAAACCGACTTTTGTTAGCTCACTTTCCAATGTGCTGTCCTTTTCGAGCATATTCTCAAGCTGGCTGATTTCTGAGAGCGATATTTCATTGACAGCGTTATGAAGTGCCGAATTGACCTTCTGAAGTCTGAACGTTCTGTCAAGCGTGGTGCATAACACACCGTCACCGTTATCTATCTCCTCTACCTGATTAGAATCGGTGTATCGGTACAGCTTTGAAATATCATCAGATAACGATGCGTATGCTCCCGACGTATCCTCGCTTCCTGCAACCGAAATAAACTGTATCGCCGCCGCATTCACAATAACGCTCTGCGACATAGCCCTGAACATTTTCTTGTCATTGACGCTCTGCGGATACCAGTTATATATATCGTCACAGATGCTATCAAATGCTGTCAATGCACCGCCGCAATATTCCTTTGTCACCCTGTCAAGCATTTCAGAATATGATATGCCCTTGATTTTCGTAGAATATACGGAAGTGATTTTTCCTATAAGCTCATCCGCCTCAGAGGTAAGTGCCTCAAGCTCCTGCTTATCCTTAGTCGAATTCATACTTTCATATACGGCAAACAATCTCGCAAGGCTGTCGCTGACAGGCTTTATCAGAGAATGAAGTGCCTTTATGTCATTCATATATCTTTCAACAGCGAATACATATTCGATATTCTGAGTACCTGCCGAGATACGATCGGATTTCACAAGCTTATCCGTCTTGTTTATAAGCCCGTAAACACCGCTGTACTTTTCGCACTGTTCAAAGAAAATCTTTCCGAAATTTGTGTTGCCAATCTTATAGCCGGCAAGATCTTCAAGCGAAGCATTCCCGCTCACACCGGTAAAACCGGTATACTCACTGAGTGCCTCGCATACCTTATTCAGCTTTTGTGCATCGGGAATTACAATCTTGCTGTTGTTGCTCTCCGAATAGCTATAATAAAGAGGAAAAGATGATATACCCGTCTGAGTTCCCCACCTGCTTACGACCGCACCGGATTTAAGACCCAGCGTACCGTAAAGTTCAGCGTTGCCGGCAGAAGATGTTCTGGGTATGTCAAAGCATACCGTTGCGGAATTATCCTGTGCCGTAATTGACGTTATTACCGCCTTTGAATAGTCCCCGCTGAATATAAAGCTGTTCTTGCTTATTACATTGAACGAGCCGTCAACAACGCCAAGCTGTGCCGTAACGCTGAAATCTGAGCCGTTTTCCTTAACTTCCGTAATTGTAGCACTTACGTCAGGGTTTTCAGGATTGACATTGAAATGCAGCGGATAATTTATGCTCAGTGCGGTATCCTTTATCGTAAACGTGCATCCCGAAATCAGTTCGATTGCCTTTGCAGGTGTTTCCGTGTCAAATGACAGATACAACACACCCTCACTTGCCGACACACGATCAAAACGTGTTATCTCAACATTGCCGTTATCGCACCCGAGCATTGACACTGATACACTGTCACTGAACGAGCAGTCAACAAGCGATACGGTTATTCTGGCGTAATTTGTAGACGCCTCAAAGTCAGCAGATGAAAATACTACTGACGGTGAAACTATGCTTACTGTCGCAGATACGTCAACGGCGGCATCGGCTATCGCACTGCGCTTTATAGTGATGCATCCGTTCTCGCCCGACTTATAGCCGTTATCAGTGCTTATAACAAGAGATAACGTATTATCTCCCGTTCTCTCGATTTTGCTTACCTTGCAACCTTCAAAGCCGCCCGACAGCACAATATCGTCAGCATTTATCCCGTTTGCAAAACTGCTCTTGTCAAGCGTCAGCTTGAACCTGTTGGCACTGCTTTCAGAACGTATCTGTGTCGTGTCGCTTACCGCCGAATAAGCGGGGTATCTTACAGGTATCATCGACACAAGATACCGCCCGGTTTCATTTGTGCTCTTATCGAATACGATAAAAAAGCAATCCGGCCTATTTCGGCTGAAAGAGCTGTCGTTGAACGAAACCGTAGCCGAATGCCCGGAATTCAGCGTAACCGCCGAAACCTTTGCATATACAGCCTTATATTCGCTGTCATTCAGCTTCACTGCGTCAGATGCGTCTATATCTGTCAGCTTATTGCTGTTTATAACAGAATAAAACACCTTTACATCATTTATTCCGGTTTTATCCGACAGAGTTATATTATCGACCGACAGATTGACTGAAAACTCTCCCTTGCTGTTATATGCAAGTTCACCGTCCGTCTTCATCTCGGAAAAGCTGTGTTCCTTGTTGTTCTTATCCTTTTCGCTTACCGAACAGCCGCTGACACATGATACAAATACGGCTGCACAGATGATCACGGCAATTATATTAAAAATACTTTTTTTCAATCAATCACATCCTTATTAACATCAATCACATTAATATAAAAGCATATTTGAAACAGAATATTCCGTTCCTCTCGCCGCAGGTATCGGATAATAGTTAGAATCGTTGTACATATCAAGTATAGGTCTGTTCTCGTTAAACTCCGGCGAGATCGTCCGCTCTCCGTAATCCTTCAGATTCTTGTCGTTGAACGCAAAATAATAGTACCCTATTTCAATGCCGTCACCGTCATCCCATGTGAAATCGGCATGATACCACTCTCCGCCGAGCATAACCATATTCCACATATGCGGTTCGTCATTGCTCGTTCCGACAACCAGCAGATTGTCAACACCTATGCACTGGCAAAGATACTGATACGCCCTTGAATACGATTCACAAACTCCGCTTCCTGCCGTAAGAACACCGAAAGCCTCATATGCTCCGTCACTTTCCAGCGTATAGTCGTAATCGGCATTTTTCAGAATCTCATCATGTATTGTAAGAAGATAATCAAAAAGAGATTCCGAGCCATCGGCGGTATTCAGTATTTCTTCTGCCCTTTTCTTTGTCTTTTCAACATGATATTCACTTGCTTCTTTAGAAAAATCATAAATCAGCTTTATAGAGCTGACATCTTTCTTATTGCCGCTCCAGCTCACAAAAGAAAGCGGCGCCTGAATAAGAAGAGGATTATCGTAGTTTACGCACATGAATATTCGGTACAGCCTCTGATAAGAAACATTTGTAAACGGTACGTCAAACTTCGTTTCATAGTTACTCATAGCCTTGTAAAGACTTCTGTAGATATATCGGTCGTATTTGTCAAGCGAGTTGTAGCCGTAACCGTAAAATGCGTCTTCCGTCGAGCCGAGTATCACATAAGAGCCGACGTATACACGGCTCATTTTGCCGTCCTTCTCTGCCCTGACGCATATATTTGTCACGCCGGTATCAAGCCTTATGCCCTTTTCATCGTCATAGAGATAAGCGGTTTTGTTCTTTTCGGGCAATGTTCCATCTGTGGTGTACCATATCGTGTCACTGCTGTCAAATCTCAGTGTCTGCGGCTTGTGATAATATCCCGAATGAATATTCGGGTTTAATTCATACTCAAACCCGTTGTTGAATTCCTTATCGTCAAAAGAATACTCAAAAGGAAGCTCTGACGGCATTCTCAGATGTTCCCTTGTATCATCATAATTCAGCTTGTTTTCTTCATCAGCTATCATATATGATGTCAAAGCGCTGGTAAATCCCCTCTTCGAATTATCAGGTATGACGTAGGATAAAATAATCGAAATCAAAGCCAGTATTATAAATACCGCAAAACCTCTGTTCATAATGCACCCCTTATTAAAGCTGTTACTGCTGTCTGTGGTTATACTTTAGCTGTCACTTTTTCTTCTTTAATTTCATGCGTATGTCCTCGCCGCTGAAAACAAGCGTTTTCATCGAATAAAGACGTGATACTATTCTGTCGGAATAACGCTTTTTCAGTTCCGCACCCGAAAGATTCGTGTTAACTATTGTAGGTTTACCGTAACCGGTTCTGCTGTTGATAAGCTCATAAAGGCACGACACATAGAAAGTAGATTCAAATTCCGCCCCCAGATCGTCAAGCAAAAGCAGGTCACATTCCTTAAGAGTGTTGATAACCTCTGTTTCATCTTCCGATTTGTTGAAGTGAGCGTTCTCTATTCTTCTCAGTAAGTCCGGCACAGAGCCGTAAACAACGGAATAATTCTTTTCTATTACTTTTTTTGCTATTGATAACGAAAGATGTGTTTTTCCGAGTCCCGTTCCGCCAGTCATAAAAATGCTTTCATTCGGCACACGGAAATATTCCGCATATTCCTTGCAGTACTCATAGTTCTGCGTCATCATTTCACGGGGAGAACGTTTGGTGTTCATTCCGGGTGTCACCGTATCGCTGTACAGCGATAAATCAAAGCTCTCAAAGCAGGTAAGCCCCATCGGCAGACTCTTGCTGAGTTCCTGTGCCGCAACAGCTTTCAGAGCGTCATTGAAGCACGAGCATCTTCCTCCGTCGCCGTTACCGGTATCGTGACATTTCCTGCAGGTGTATATCGGGTCAAGATAATCGACAGCATAACCGTTTTTTCTGAGCAACTCTTTCATGCGCTCCTGTAATGCAAGGTTTTCTTCCTTAACCTGCTCTATAAGCTGCTTTTTGTCAGGTTTATCCGAAAGGATTATCTTCACAAGCTCATCAATAGTTTTACTGAGCTTGCTGTCAATCTCAACTATTTCGGGTATCTTGCTTCTTACCTCACGCAGACGTTTTTCTGCCTTCAAAGAATTGTCAAAACGTCTTTTGTCAATTATCTCCTGCGCTTTTGTATAGTATTCGGAAGGATATGCCATCGGTCGTTTCTCCTTTATTCGTAATCCTGTAACAACAGTTCATCTATTTTATTAACGTCGAATGAAGAGTTACTGCTCTGCTGTTCCTGTCGCTTGATATTTTCGTCATTTACCTGTTCTGCTGTAGCTATGCCCTTTGAATGCCAGTTTTCAAGTATCTTGCTGATATACGGGAATGCAAACTGCCCCTTTGCGTTGACATTTATTTCGTAGGCAAGTTTTACCATTTCAGAGTCGAAATTCCACACGTTGAACCAAAGATTCACGAAGTCTTTTTCCTTTTGCGTAAGCGCCCTGTTTAACCCGAACATTGACTTGACCGAGCTTTCGGCAACATTTTTCGCTTGCAGCATTGAAATCTGTCTTTCAGCGGAGGCAAGGTCGGTTATGCCGTTTTCCATCCAGTTCATCGCCGTTTCTTTAAGATATGCAGGCGATGATTTGTTTATCGAAAAGCAGTAATCGACCATCATAAGTACAACCTCGGCAGGAAGCCCGATATGCTCCGTTATCGTGATAATTGCATTCTGCTCCGTATGTTTCAGCGGTCTGCCGTAAAGCGTTTCGCAGGTCTTGAAAAGAAAGTCGATCTTATCGTCACTTTTTATCGTATCCGCAATTTCGGCAGGTGAAAATTCCGGAGAACGAAGTGCTGCCGCCTTGACTGCGGCAAATTCGGCATCTTTCGCCGTAACGCCCGACGGCACTGTTACGCTTGCAGACACACCGCTCACTGCAGGTTCTTTTTCCTGCGGTCTTGCGGCTTCATGTACAGCCTGCATAGGAGAGTAAACACCATCGCTCATTGTAAGAAGCCCCACCTGCACCCAGAACGAAAGTGCGTCCTTGACATCTTCCTCGTTCATAGAAAGTGCTGTTGCTATAATTTCATCGTTGAGAAGTTCACCGCAGTGCCTCAAAAAATACAAAAGCACCTTGATGTTACTTCCGCTTGCTATCTTTATGTATTTATCCACCACATCGGACGGTACAGCAAAAATGCTGTTCCAGCCGCCGAGATTTATATTATAATTCATATCTGCTCCGTTTTTATCTGTATTATTTTAAATTATTCTTTATAATTATACCACAATTGAAACAGAATTGCACTACTTTTATAAAAAAACTCTTGATTTCGGATAACCTTATATATCTGCGATAAATACACAGAAAAACGGACATCGGTGAATGCCGATGCCCGTTTTTATATTCAGTTTAACCGCTTACCTCTTCGTCCTTACCGTAAGTTCTTTGCTCCATGAGCCGTACACTGCTTCGCTAAACTTAAAAATGATATAAATAGCAGTCACAGCTTGTCGCCGTAACCGCTTTATATTGATTATTGCTTTGTGTAATCCCGCCGTTTCGCCGTCCTGCGAATAACTCAGACAATTTCAAAGGCGGAACTTGCGGTGCCGCATCGGCACCTTAGGGGTGGGGTTTGCCTTCTCTGTAGGCATTCATTATATCACGGAACACCTCGCCGTTTGTGGGCGGCGTCCATGTGATAGCATTCGCTCCGGCTTCAATAGTCGCAAGAATCGACTCGCTTGTAGGTCCTCCCGTTGCGATAATCGGAATGTCGGGGTGACGCTTGCGTATTTCTCTTACAACATTTGTTGTCTTGCCTGCGGCGGATACGTTGAATATCTTTGCGCCTGCCTCAAGCCTGCTTTCAATATCCTCATGTTCCGAAATAACCGTAACAACTACGGGAATGTCAATAGTGTCGCATACCTGACGCACAACATCATTCGACGTCGGCGCATTCACTACAACACCGATAGCACCCTGAAACTCTGCGTGCATCGAGAGATTGACTACTCTCTTGCCCTGCGTCAGCCCTCCGCCGACACCCGTAAAAACAGGTATATCAGCGGCACTCATAATTGCCTGCGTGATTATCGGCTGTGGCGTAAACGGATAAACCGCTATTACCGCATCAGCATTTACATTTCTGATTATACATATATCTGTTGTAAATACTATAGATTTTATCAGCTTGCCCATTACTCTTATACCGCTTGCCTGCTGAATTTCCTCGGGAACCTTCAGCATAAAGCTCCTGAGCGGACCGCTGATCTCGGGTATGTACAAATTTTCTGCCATATGAACTCCTTTCGGTTAAGCGTCAGACGTATTCACCTCCGACACCTCTCACTCTGACAAGACCCGAGTTGACTGTAAATTCACCGTTCTCGTTCTCGCAGATAAGACAACCGTCAGGGGCGATAGCCTTAGCAAATGCAGTTGTTTCTGTATTGTTCTGCACCAGTTTCACTGTTTTTCCGAGCGTTACGCATCTTTGCGAATACTCGTTTATAACTGTAGAAAAATCCTCGTCAATGAGCCGTGTCAGCTCGTCCACTATATACTCCGCCGCAAGCATTTTATCGTATTTGTTGCCCGTCAGCGTGTAAAGGGATGCCGCATTCACAAGACCGCTTTTTTCAAAAAAATCCGCATCCTGATTTACGTTCAGCCCCATTCCGCAGATGACATTGTTGTAAATTGCTCCGTTACAGGAACTTTTTAAGGTGCTTTCGCATAAAATACCACATACCTTGCGTTCAGAGCAGATTATATCGTTTGTCCACTTTATGCCTGCTTTGATACCGCTCAGCCGTTCAATCGCACGGCAAACCGCTACCGCACATATAACCGTAAGATCGTGTGCGTTATCCGGTGCCTTTATAAGCATTGAAACAGGGAGCATATCACGGGTAGCAAGCCATGTGTTGCCGATTCTGCCCTTACCGCAGCTTTGCAGGTCTGCTGTCACTACCGTTCTGTCGGGAAGCTCGTCGGCGTGTTCCTTAAGATAGGTGTTGGTTGACGGTAAGGTGTCAAATGTCAATAAAGGACAGCCGGCTATATTACTGCTTATCTGCATGGTAATCAAGCGCAACTATGTTCATTGTGATTTTCTTGTTATCATCTATGGTGATTATACCGTATGACGGCGGACGTTTATCTCTCGGAGAATCAATGCTTCCGGGATTCATAACGTATATACCGTCGATAAGCTCGGTACGGTAAAGGTGAGTATGACCGTAAAGAGCTATCTTACAGCCGTTCTGCTTGGCAACAGCGATAAGCGTATCAAGTCCCTGATGCACATGATGCTCGTGGCCGTGCACGCAAAGTATCTTGATGCCCTTTGCATTTGCGATTCTTATCGTTTTGTTGTCGGCAAAGTCACAGTTTCCCTTTACGAATAAAAAGCTCTTTTCGGGGTGAAGATTCCTTACATCGTTGAATTCGTGTTCGCCGTCACCCAGATGTATAAAAGCGTCGGCGTCAAGATTATTCTCAACCACCGAATTCAGCTTATGAAATTCCTTGTGCGAATCGGATACTACTACAATTTTCATAATTTCTATCCTTTCAGTCGGGCAAGCCCGATACGGCTTTTATTGCCCACTTTGTTATTATAACACATAATGTGTAAAAAGAAAAGATTAGTATCCGTATTTTTAGAAATTCTACACAAAACAAAAACAACCTTTTGTATATTTTTACAAAAAAATATGAACTGAATATAACGTAAATATCCTTTTATCGTTGATTTTAGCAAAAAGTTCATCAGATACGGTTTTAGGGCAGTCTTAACGGGAATATATTTTCCGCATTGACAATATAATTTCAGGAGGCAGTTATGAATAACAACGTTGATTCAATGCTTGAGGCGGTCAGCAGTAAACTCGGTATCACACCACAGCGTCTTAAAGAAGCGATGCAGAAGGGTGATATTTCGATAGCACTCGAAAAAATGCCGGAAAAAGACGCAAAAAAGCTAAAAAGCATACTTGGGAACCCGGAGCTTATCAAAAAAATGATGAAATCCGCACAAGCACAGGAACTGAAAAAATCTATGAAAAATCAGTAATGGACGGAGGGCAGTATGAGTGAGATAGATGATATTCTTAAAGCGATGCTGTCCGATAATAAAAACGACAATTCAACCTCAGAAGAAACAAGCGGTACGGAAAACGAGGAAAAATTCACAACCGATACCGACAGCGATGATATTTTCGGCGGAATAAACATAGATATGTTTATGAAGATAGGCGAGATAATGTCAAAGATGAGCGAGCAGGACAGAAATACAGGTCTGCTGCTTGCTCTGAAGCCTCACCTAAGAGAAGAAAACAGGGCAAAAATAGATACGGCGGTAAAGCTTTTCAGGCTGATTTCACTGCTTCCCTATCTTAAAGACAGCGGTCTGTTTGATAATCTACTATGAAAAGGAGTAAATTTATGGAATGGAGTAATATAAGAATGTCAAAATCCGAATTTGAGCGTTTGCAAAAAGAATATGCCGAGGCGGCAATAAGAACAGCCGAAAAAGCAAAGCTCAGTTACGATGCAGATGAACCGAAAGAAGAAATTCCGAAAACCGAAAATATCGCTGCGGCAATATCACGCCTTCCAACGCAAACAGTAGAAAACGTGAACGAAACAATAAAGCCCGATTCGGCAAAAAACACAACAGTGCAGGTGAAAATTACCGAAGCCGAAAGCGAGATTACGGCTTCTGACACTGAAGATGAAAATAAAGAAAGCGAAGAAGCCGAAACAAATATTTCCGTAAATGAAGAAAAATCTGCCGAAAACACGGATACAGCCGATACTGACGACAAACAGCAAAATTCATCAGCCGGCAGCACAGACGATGAAGAAAGCAACGCTGTAATCTACAGCGATAAGTCTGATAATACAGCCGATTCCGAGATTCCCGACAAAACCGAAAATCACACTGTAGACGAAATACTGCGCAGCTTTGAAAGCACTTTTATGAGTGAAGAGGAAGCAGATAAAAAGATAGAAGATTTTTCTAAGTCTGTTTCAGACTCCCGACCTGCGCCCGATTTCACCGCAAAGATACATAACCATAATAACAATCAAGATAAAAGCGGAAAAACCTGCGGATGTGAACGATGCCGCTGTCAAAGCGGCGGTCGTATGCAGGAGAAGGGCGGGCAAAAACCAAACTGAAATTCAGCCCGCAGTACCGATATGGATATTATAGGCAAGCTGATGAAGGACGACGACTTGATGAAGGTTGCCGCTGTAGCGTTTATCTTATGGCGTGACCACGCCGATTACAAGCTGATTCTGGTACTTTTTTATGTATTTTTCATGAAATAGCACTTGCATTTTCCGCCGTCTTAGTTTATAATACCAGTATGTAAACGATGTCAATCAATTTACAATTCCGACAAACAGGAGGTATTTTATGGCTAAGTGGTTGGAAAATGCAATTTTTTACGAGATATACCCGCAATCCTTCAATGATACAAACGGTGACGGTATCGGAGATTTTCAGGGTATAATCGAAAAGCTGGACTATATCAAGGAAACAGGCTTCAACGCAATATGGATGAACCCCTGCTTTGATTCGCCCTTCGGTGATGCGGGCTATGATGTAAGGGACTATAAAAAAGCCGCCGCAAGATACGGAACAAACGATGATTTAAAGCGACTTTTCGATGAGTGCCATAAGCGTGGGATGCACATTCTTCTTGACCTTGTACCCGGTCACACTTCGGTAGAGCATGAATGGTTCAAAAAGTCGATGCTCCCCGAAAGTAACGAGTATACCGACAGATATATCTGGACAAGCAATATATGGGAGCAACCGGAGGGTCTTAACTGTATAAGAGGCATATCGGACCGTGACGGCAGTGCCGCAGTCAACTTCTTCTCATCTCAGCCTGCGCTGAACTACGGATATGCCGAGCCTAAGTATGCTTATCAGCAAAAGCCTACAGATCCCGGACCTATGGCAACAAGAGCCGCAATCAAGGATGTTATGAAGTTCTGGCTTGACATGGGCTGTGACGGTTTCAGAGTGGATATGGCAGGCTCGCTTGTAAAATGCGATCCCGAATATAAAGAAACAATCAAGCTATGGCAGGATATAACGGGTTATCTTAAGAGCGAATATCCCGAAGCCGCTATGGTATCGGAGTGGGGCGAGCCGCAATATTCGCTGCAGGGCGGCTTTGATATGGACTTCTTACTGCACTTCGGTCCTGAGGGCTACAACTCGATGTTCAGAAGCGCTGAGCCATTCTTTTCAAAGAGGGGCAAAGGTACTCCCGCAATCTTTGCCGAGCAGTACAACGGCTATCACGAAAAGGCAACGACAGGCGGCGGACTTATCTGCATTCCGTCAGGCAATCACGATATGGACAGACTTGCAAGAGGCAGGGATGAGGATGAGCTGAAATGCTGTTTTGCTTTTCTTCTCACAATGCCCGGCGCACCGTTTGTATACTACGGCGATGAGATAGGATTACGCTATGTCGAGGGTCTTGTATCGGTAGAGGGCGGCTATAACCGTACCGGATCAAGAAGTCCTATGCAGTGGGACAGCACCGTAAATGACGGATTTTCAACTGCGGACAAGTCACAGCTTTATATAAAGCAGGATGACGCACCCGACAGACCTACTGTCGAAAAGCAGATGCTCGATGACAAATCACTTTACAATGAGGTAAAGAAGCTGATAAAAGTCAGAAACGATAATCCCGCTCTTCACAATCTCTCAGCCTTTGAGTTTGTCAGCAGTGACGGTTATCCGCTGGTATACAAGAGAAGCAGCGACAATCAGACGGTTTATGTGTTCATCAATCCGTCCGATAAGGCCGTAACTGTCAATGCAGATTATGCAAAGGGCGGAAAGGCAATTTACACGCTCGGCGAAAACGGTTCTGTAAAGGCAGATACAGTTACCGTTCCCGCAAGCGGTGCAATTTTTGTTGAGGTATAATTAATCAGATATAAATGCAAAGCCGCACAGATGGATGACCATTCTGTGCGGCTTTTATTTATTCGGTTTTTGCCTGTTCTTTTTCCTTCTGCGCCTGCTCTTTCTTTATCTTGGTACTCTTGATAACCTTCTGACGTGAGAATTCCTCACGTTCCTTTTCTTCAAGAGAATTTGAGATAAATCTGACCTGTGCCTCGTACTTCGGAATAATTATATTCTTCAGTGCGTTGGCACGTTTCTGCGTCTTTTTTATAGCAACGGCGAGCCTGTATATACTGTTTTCAATCTCGGCGAGTACGACTGTCAGCTTTTTTGTTTCATTAAAGCAGATATAAGCGTTGTCAAGATATGAATTTGTCATTGCAATATCATACTGCGGAACTATAGGCTTATCGGGAAGCTCAACTGTAGGAAGCTCAACGCCCATAACGCTTCTGAACGATATTTTAAGATCGGTTTCTTCAGGTACAAACTGCGTCAGCGTTGATACCGAGCCCAGCGTAATGTTAGCCTTCTGTAAGGCGGCATAAGCCTTTTCATAGGTCTGCTCGATATTTCCTCGCACCAGCTTTGATTTATCGGTCAGCGCCACCATTTCTCTTATCAGAACGTTACGCTTTCTGTCCATAAGCTCAAAGCCCTGCTTTGCCTGCTGTAAAGAACGTTTAGCCTTGATAAGATTGCCTTTGGTCGGGAAAACCTGTTCAGCCATACACTCACCTGCCTTTCATATAGTAACTGTTATACAAATCTCTTTGCATTTTCAGGGTGATAATGTTCTTTTATGAGCTGTTCGTTTACACGGTCAAGCTCGCTTGCAGGAAGAAGCGAAAGCAGATCCCAAGCAAGATCCAGCGTTTCGTCCATAGAACGGTTCTCATCGAAGCCCTGATTGAGAAAGTACTTTTCAAACATCGTGCCGAACTTCATAATTGCCTTATCCGATGCGGAAAGTTCGTCTTCACCGATAACCGACGCAAGAGCTCTTGCATCCTGCACTCTTGCATAGCAAGCAAAAAGCTGGTTTGAAACATCGGCGTGATCCGCTCTTGTGTACTGTTCTCCTATGCCGTCCTTCATAAGACGTGACAGCGAAAGCAATACGGAAAGTCCGGGATAAATTCCTGTCTGGTCAAGGTTTCTGTCAAACACTATCTGACCCTCCGTGATATATGCCGTAAGGTCGGGGATAGGGTGTGTAATATCATCGTTAGGCATTGTAAGTATCGGTATCTGCGTAACAGAGCCTGTACTGCCCTCTACTACACCTGCTCTTTCATACATAGAGGCAAGGTCGGAATAAAGATAACCGGGATAACCCTTTCTTCCGGGAATCTCTCCCTTTGACGAAGAGAACTCACGCAGAGCCTCACAGTATGAGGTAAGGTCGGTCATGATAACGAGTATGTGCATATTCTTCTCAAACGCAAGATATTCCGCCACAGTAAGCGCACATCTGGGTGTCAGGATACGCTCTATGATAGGATCGTTCGAGAGATTAAGAAACATACAAACACGCTGTATAACACCGGTTTCCTCAAATGAACGTCTGAAATACTCCGCAACGTCATTCTGAACGCCCATTGCGGCAAATACAACTGCAAAGTCCTTTCCCTCGCTGTCGGCAATCTTAGCCTGTTTTACTATCTGCACCGCCAGCTTGTTATGCGACAGACCGGAGCCTGAGAATATAGGCAGTTTCTGACCTCTGATAAGCGTCATAAGTGCGTCAATTGAGGAAATACCCGTGTGTATATAGTTTCTGGGATAAGAACGTGCAACGGGGTTCAATGCACGGCCGTTTATATCGCCGTATTTCTGCGGAAAAACTTCACCAAGTCCGTCAATCGGCTTGCCTGCGCCGTTGAATGTTCTGCCGAGCATTTCAGTAGAAAGCGGAATCTCAAGCGGCTTTCCCGTAAAGCTGATTTTTGTATTTGTGAGCGAGATGCCGTTTGTACCCTCAAACACCTGCAAGACGACTTTATCGCCCTGCATTTCAACGACACGGCCTAAACGCTTTGTGCCGTCCTCCAGCTTTATCTCTGCTATCTCATCATAAGAAACACCTTTGGCACCCTCAAGGCAGACAAGCGGTCCGTTTATTTCACTCAGTCCTGCATATTGAATCATAAAATAATCTCCTATCGGGTTTAATCATCGGCAAACTTGCTGTTTATCATATCAAAATATTCGTCAAACATTTCGAGCTTGTCGTTAGGTATATCGTACTTCATCTTTATCAGTTTATCGAAGAAACCGTATGAGATAATCTCCGATATCGGCTTACCGCCGTTTATAGCGTTCAGCGAGTTGTGATAAAGAAGTAAGATTGCTTTCATCATCAGCTTCTGCTTTTCAAGCGGAACGAATGTATCGTCCTTATGGAAAGCATTCTGCTGTAAGAAGCCTACTCTTATAACACGGGCGATTTCTATTATCAGCTTCTGGTCGTCAGGCAGAACATCCGCACCAATCAGCTTTACTATCTCCATAAGGTTGTTCTCTTCAACCAGCAAGGTCGATATTTCCTGTCTGTAGCGGCAGAATTCTTCGCCGACGTGTTCGTTGTAATACTCAGCTAAATCGTCGCTGTACTCCGAATAGCTCATATTCCAGTTGATAGCCGGATAGTGTCTTGCATAAGCAAGATTCTTGTCGAGCGCCCAGAAGCAACGAACGAAACGCTTTGTATTCTGCGTTACAGGCTCAGAGAAGTCCGATCCCTGCGGAGATACGGCGCCGATAATCGTAACACTGCCCTCTCTGCCGTTCATCGTTTCGACATAACCTGCACGCTCGTAGAATTCGGAAAGTCTTGACGGAAGATATGCCGGGAAGCCTTCTTCAGCAGGCATTTCTTCAAGTCGTCCGGAAATTTCACGCAGTGCCTCTGCCCAGCGTGATGTCGAATCCGCCATTATAGCAATATGATAACCCATATCACGATAATACTCGGCAAGCGTGATACCCGTATAGATAGATGCTTCACGGGCGGCTACGGGCATATTTGAAGTATTCGCAATAAGCACCGTTCTGTCCGTCAGCGGACGGTTCGACTTCGGGTCGATAAGTTCAGAGAATTCCTCAAGTACCTGAGTCATCTCGTTTCCACGCTCACCGCAACCGATATACACGATAATATCCGCATCGCACCACTTTGCAAGCTGATGCTGAGTCATCGTCTTACCTGTACCGAAACCGCCGGGTATAGCGGCTGTACCGCCCTTTGCAAGCGGTAACACGGTATCTACTATACGCTGTCCGGTAATAAGCGGCTTTGAGATCGGCAGACGCTTATTTATAGGTCTTGGCGTTCTGATAGGCCACTTCTGCACAAGAGTAAGCTCCTGCACCGTTTCTTCGTCTATCCTGAGTTTTACTATCACATCGTTGACCTTATACTTGCCGTCAGGCGCAACATATTCTACTGTACCTTCAGTATAAGGAGGTACCATACATCTGTGCGTAATAAGCGGCGTTTCGGGACACTGCGCATATATATCTCCGCCATGCAGTTTATCGCCGACCTTTACAGTCACTGTGACATCAAATTCACGTTCTTCATCGAGTGCGGCTATTGCACTGCCCTCAGTAACATATACGCCGCTGAGAGCCGTCATAGCTTTAAGCGGACGCTGGATACCGTCATAAATATTGGATATTATGCCCGGTCCGAGCGTTGCGCTCATAGGTGTTCCTGTAGGCTCTACAGGGTCGCCCGGCATAAGTCCTGCCGTACCCTCGTAAACCTGAATCGTTGTCATTTCATCGGTTACGCCGATTACCTCTCCTATGAGCTTGCTCTTACCGACCATTACCATCTCACGCATTGAGAATGATTTTGTATCCCTGACCTTTACAACGGGTCCGTTAATCGCATAAATACAGTTCATTGCAACTCCTCCCGTTATAGTGACAGTTCGCCGTGACCTGCCACAAAAGCCTTTCGCTCCTGTTCTAAAGCAAGGTCAAGCGTATAGTCGATATATATATTTTCTGACGGATAGTAAACAGACAATCCGCCAAGCTCGATATTACGGTCAACAGCAACACCGATGCCGTACTTCTGCGCTATATCATCGGCAAGCCGTTTATCGTTTCTGCCGACATTTATCACACAGTCTTTGCTGAAAGCCTGCTCTTTGTCTGCTTTTTCGGCAAGAGCGGTCATAAATCCGCTATATTTATCGCTCTTTGCAAATTCTTCAAGTTTATTCTTAATATCTTCAAACAAGCTGTCTACAAGCCCGCACCTGTGAGCAAGCACCGACTTATGTGCGGCAAAGTCGCTCTTTGATAATTCCTTTGCGTAAAGAGTATGGGTCTTCTGTCTGTCGAGTGTGACCTCGTTTTCTTCACTGCGTCTGTACTGCTCTCTCGCCTGCTCTGTCAGCTCGTCAGCCTGCTGCTGTGCCTTGCTGATTATTTCTTCCGCTTTTTTCTGAGCGTCGGAAAGAATTGAATTGCCCAGCTTTTCTATTCTGTCCTGAACTTCCGGCATACAGCTGCTCCCTTCTGATTAATTATAATTTCAGTCCTATTGCATCACGCACATAGCCGTCAATGGATTTGCTTATATCCGATGTTCCGTGTCGGTCGGGTATCTCCACTATCAGCGGCTTTGTGCTGTTCAGTTTCATATCATACACTGTCTGTTTGCACATATTGATGAGCTTTTCCGTCATAAGTACAACTCCGATGTCTTTATCGGCCTTTGCTTTTTCCAGTGCATCCGTGACTTCTTCGGGTCGGCTTACTACTATGCCTTCAATCCCTGCAAGACGCATACCCATCTGTGTATCTGTGTTGTCACTGATAAGAAAAAATTTCATTTTTCTGTACCTTTCGGCTATTATGAATAAAGGATAAGTATCGAAATCAGAAGTCCGTAGATAGCGACACCTTCGCCGAGTGCAACGAAGATAAGAGCCTTCGTGAAGTTCTTGTCGTTTTCTGCGGTAGCTCCGATAGCTGCGGGAGCGGCACCGCCTACGGCAATACCTGTACCGATTGTTGCAAGACCTGTTGCAAGCGCCGCACCGAGATACTTAAGTCCGTCACCTACGCTGAGCGCTGTCTGTGCGGCTTCTGCGGCACCTTCAGCCGAAGCAAATGCAAAAAGCGGTACGAATATGCTCATCATGACCATAACGCCGATAAACGAGCCTGCATTTATAAGTATAGCTTTTCTTGTCTTTAAGGGCTTACCCTCTTTTCTTCTCTTAAGCATTACAAAGAACGGCAGCATAATCAGTGCCAGTGCAAATAAAGGCAGTAAAAACAGTAACATTTTTCAGTTCCTCCCGAAATTAATTCAAATTAGCCTTAAGCGGCTCAAAGCTCTTTCCGTCGCTTACATAGAAACGACCGAATATCTCATAAAATTCAAGTCTTAATACCTGAATGCCTACAAGGAATCCCTCCATACCGATTACGAAAGCGTTTCCGAGTATCTGTACAATCACGGTACCGACGCCTCCGTCACCAGCCAGCACTCCTACGACCAGCATCATACCTGCGTGGCTCAGGATAAATCCACCTACACGGAGGAATGACATTGTGTTTGTAAGATATGAAAGACAGGTTTCGAACAGTTCGATGACGCCTTCAATAATGAAGTTGCCGACAGACTTTTTCTCCTTCGGCTTATCCTTATCGTTCTGGTCGGGTCTTCCGGGTGACGTAAGCTCTGCGGGCATCTTCATACGTTCAAAATAAAGACCTGCAAATATATCATCTACCATTGCCCTGTGCTGTTTTGATACAAAATAAACACCGTAGACGTTATCATCGTTTTCTGTGATAGGAATGAACACAAATTCCTTGTCGGTAAAGTATCCCAGCTTGTCATAGCTTTCACGGGGCATCTTTCCGTAAACCGCACGGACAAATTTCAAATCGTTCAGCTTTTCGAGGTCTTCTCTTGTTTTTCTGAGCAATTCTTCGCTCATCGTATCGGAAGCCATAATTGCCGCATCGGCAACCGTCTTATGCTTTAAATTGACAACGTTGCGTTTTATCGAGTTTGCGACAAGGTGTGCAAGAGGCTCTTTGAACATCATAATGCCGAGTGGCAGTATCACCAGAAGAAGTATATACGGCAATGTGAACATCTCAATGCCGAATCCGAGCTGAAGTCCTGCCGCCGCTACGACTGCGATATAGAATATCATACCGGTTATGCCGTTTGCTCCGAACAGTGCGGAGGAATAATCCTTGCGCCTGAATGACAGCACAATATTCATCGTCATTGAAACCACTATCAATATGACACCTATCGCAAGCGCCGCTATAAGCAGATAGGTTGAAATCTGGAATATGCTGTTCGGCTTTCCGAGTACAGAGTAAAGCGGTTCGATATGGAAGAAAGGCTTTATTATATCTTCATTTCCGAATACCGAGCCATAAAGACAGCCGAATATCGCCGAGCTTATGCCGATACGCTCCATTATCGGACCGAGCTTTGCTTTCTTCCACTTTGTGAGTATAAATCCGAAAAGCGAGATTACAAGCCCTTGTCCGAGATCGCCGAACATTATGCCAAATATCAGCATATACGTTATAGCGACATACGGCGTCGGGTCGATGCCCGTGTATGACGGCAAGCCGTACATATTGACGAACATCTCAAACGGTCTGAACAGCCGGTTGTTTCTGAGTTTTGTCGGAGGCTTCATCCTGTCATCAACGAAATACTTCTTTTCCTCGATAACAATATCCGATACGCCCGACAGATGCTCCCTGAACTTTTCTACTTCTCTTGTCGGGACAAAACCCGCCATATAGAATTTATTGTTGATTACCGAAACCTGACTTCTCAGTTCATAGCTGTTGTTAAGGAAAATCAGCTTGCTGCGCACCTTTTCAAACTGCGTTTCTTCATTTTTCTTTATGACCGCAAGCTCTTCCTTTACATCCTTCAGCTTTATTTCCAGTTCCTTAAGCTGTCTGTTAAGCTCTGCGGCGGCTGTTTCTCCGTCACCGTGAAGGAAGTCCGGTAAACGTATCCGCTCAAAATAAAGGCTTCTGAAAATATCGTCTATCTGTACGCTTTCTTCCACCGGGGCGAAATAAAGACCCCAAACATAACCGTCCTTTTCTTCAAGCGGTTCAAACACAAAGCCTTTTTCGCTGTAGAAATCGAGCTTCGTATAGCTTTCCGACGGCAATTTGCCGAAACGTATCTTGACGTGCTTACAGCTGAACAAATCCTTGAAATCAACGTTTAGATTCGACAGGTTTCCGACCTGCCTTAATACATGGCTGTATTCGTCTATTGATTTCTCAAGCTCGTTCTTTTGCTCTATGACAGGCATCACACGCTGTTCAAGCTCAGTGAAATACATATCGAAGTCATGGATTGCCTCCATCTGTATATCGTCATACGAAACGGTTTTGTTTTTTATCCCAAGCCCGACGGACAATACATCCGCTCGTTTCATAAGACCGCCGTAAATGTCCTTGTCTTTCAGCGTCTTGAAATGTGCGGAGCCGTAGGTCATGGTATAAAATGACGGCTCAATGTGAAAGCATTTCGTTTCGCAACATCGTACAAGAGTTTTGTTGACTTTTTTGAGAGGTCCGCTGACCGATATAAGTGACATCTTCTCAACTGCCATTATATCATTCCTTTCGCTGTATATTTGCTCTATAATATCAGCATTTTTTCTATCTGTGACGGCTCGAGCGAGTACCTTACGCCCTCTATCACAGTTGTTAAATTTCTGTTTTCGATCTGCAAAAGCTCAGTCAGTGAATATATAACCGTGCTGTCGCACTGCGATAATGCGAGCTTTGCGTCATAATAACGTTTGTTTGACGTATATACCGCCGTTTCTATGTCCGTTGCCTGCTCCTCGTTAATATCCTTGAAATAAGGAAGCTTCAGCAGAAGCGGCAATATCGGCTCGTTATCGGCTTTCGTCAGTATCTGTTCCATTGTCTTTTTATCAAATCTGTCGCAAAAAGGCAGAGTATGCGCAACCACATCTTCGGTTGACATTTTGAAAAGTCCTTTCAGCCGATAGCATATCTTGATATTGTACATATCGCAACGTCTGCGTATACATTTTTCTACTTCCGTGCGTTCACTGCCGGACATATCCTTTTTTATACGGGAAAAAAGCGTCGTATAAAGATATTTTGTAAGCTCATAATCAACAGAAACAATGGGCGGAAAAGCCTTAGTTCCGTCGGAAAGAGGAGCAAGAACGTCATAATACGGCGTACCCTTCAGAACATCCAGTATTTCATCAAATGTTCTTGCTTTTGAAAGTGCCCGAATATCGTAAGAACAGATATTCGTCAGATAACCCGGAAAGCCCGGAATGAACAGATCGTAAACGCCTGCGCCGATATACATTGCGGCATTGATAATCTGTTTTATTTCCTCCTGTATAAGCAAAAAATCATAGAACTTGTTTTTACTGCCCGGACAGAATTTTCTCAGTTCGTCATATATTCTGAAAAGACGTTTTTCCATCAGCCTTTCAGACTGACTGCGCCTTACCGTATTGTCAACCGCTGAAAAATCCTCACAGAAATCGCCGTATGTTTTCAGCTGAGCCACGATCTCACCAACATTTGCCTTTGAGATCAAGGTCTTATATTCATCAAGACCCAGAAGCCCGCCGTACTTGGCTCTTGCTTTGGCAATGACCGCCGCCGAACCTGCCGACATGAAATCACCTCCGAATACTTATGCTATGCTGTCATTCAACCGAAATGATATTTTTATATATCTCGTCTGTCCATTTATCCCTGTTCTTCGAGAATTCATCGTCAAGACGCTTAATGACAGCGTTGCACTCGGCTGCAGTCGCAGAGCAATGCTCTTCTCCGCTCTTTTTAAGCTCATCGTGATAGCTGTTTATCTTGTCACTGCGTTCTTCTTCGCAGACGATACGTTCTTTTTCACGGAGAGCCGCCGCATCGGAAAGAATGGCTTCGGCTTTTTTGTTTGCCTGTGCAACTATTTCTTCGGCGTGCTTCTCATAAGCGATAATCTCGCTGATTACATCCATCGGAACACCACCTTTCAATAGGCATAAATCTAAAATCATAATTAAGTTTACTACAATTATTCACAAAAAACAAGCCGAATTATTACCAAAAAGACTTTGAAAAATTTGTATGATAATATCCTTGACAAGACTTTTTCCTGTCGAACGCAAATGTCAAGATATTGAAAAACCGCAGGATGTCCTGCGGTTCAATGTTAGTTTTTAAGGCTCTGTAAGGGTGCGGGAATACGTCCGCCTCTTGAAATGAATTTTGACGAGGAGAACTTGCTGAGCTTCATTACCGGACCGCTTCCGAACAGACCACCGAACTCAAGCGTGTCGCCTTCCTTCATTCCTATTGCGGGAATTACACGGACTGCCGTTGTCTTTGAGTTTACCATACCTATAGCGGCTTCGTCTGCGATGATTGCCGAGATCGTATCGGCGGATGTATCGCCGGGAACGGCTATCATATCAAGACCGACAGAGCAAACAGCTGTCATGGCTTCGAGTTTTTCTATTGATAATGCGCCACGGTTTACAGCGTCTATCATACCTGCATCCTCTGATACGGGGATAAATGCGCCTGAAAGACCGCCTACGCTTGAGGACGCCATTACGCCGCCCTTCTTTACCGCATCGTTCAGCATCGCAAGTGCGGCTGTTGTACCGTGTGCGCCGCAACTCTCAAGACCGATCTCTTCAAGGATATGCGCAACACTGTCGCCTACTGCGGGAGTAGGAGCAAGTGAAAGGTCAACGATACCGAAGGGTACACCGAGCATCTTGCTTGCCTCAGCGCCTACAAGCTGACCCATACGGGTAATCTTGAATGCGGTTTTCTTTATCTGCTCTGCGACTTCGCTTATGCTTGCGTCAGGCATCTTGGAAAGTGCCGAACGAACAACACCCGGTCCGCTTACGCCGACATTAAGAACGCAATCCGCCTCGCCGACACCGTGGAACGCACCTGCCATAAAAGGATTATCCTCAACGGCATTACAGAAAACCACTATCTTTGCGGCACCGAAACAATGGTTATCCTTAGTTGCTTCAGAAGCCTGCTTTATAATCTTACCCATAAGAGCAACAGCATCCATATTGATACCCGCTCTTGTAGAGCCGACATTGACCGAAGAACATACGTTTGATGTTTCTGCAAGCGCTTCGGGTATAGAGTTTATAAGCTCAAGGTCGCCTGCCGCAAAACCCTTCTGAACGAGTGCGGAATAACCGCCGATGTAGTTTACGCCCGTACCCTCTGCGACTCTCTGAAGAGTTTTTGCGAACTTTACGGGGCTTCCCTTTGCGGCTGCCGCAAGCATCGAGATGGGTGTTACCGAAAGACGCTTGTTGATTATCGGAATACCGTAGCGCTTTTCTATTATCTCACCTGTTTCAACGTGATGCTCAGCAACACGCATCATCTTCTCGTATACCTTTTCGCAGGATTTGTCTATATCGCTGTCGATACAGTCAAGAAGCGAGATACCCATTGTGATAGTACGGATGTCAAGATTTTCTTCCTGTATCATCTTGATGGTTTCAAGAATATCTTTTGAATTGAACATTTAGTTTCTCCCGTATGTAATTATATATTGTGCATCGAATTGAAAATATCTTCATGCATAACGTGTATCTGAAGACCCATATCGTTTCCGGCTTCTTTCAGCTTGTCTGCAAGTACGTTGTAATCAACGGAACACTTTGTTATGTCAATAAGCATTGTCATAGCAAAAAGATCCTGCATTATCGTCTGTGTAACGTCCATAACGTTTGCATTGCACTCCGCACAGATATTACTTACCTTAGCGAGAATACCTACTGTATCTTTACCAATAACCGCAACTACTGCTCTCATAAAATAAACCTCTCTTTTCAGGATAAAAAATATATCTCTTGCTATTATACACCACTCGGCTCTAAAAGTCAAAGCATTTTTTAAAAAGACGAAAAAACACATTGCGCCGTTATTCGTCAATATTTTCAAAAACTACTTGTAATCGGACATAAAAAATGATACAATATAAATATCTATATGGATAATTTAACTGATTTTCCGGAGTGTGTGACCATTGAACGATAGACTTGGCTTTTTAAGAGATAAATCGAATAAGCTGTCGCTGTCCCCCGGTGTCTATCTGATGAAAGACAAGACGGGCAGGATAATCTACGTCGGTAAGGCAAAAGCCCTGAAGAACCGTGTAACAACGTATTTTCATGCGCTTGAGAGCCATAACGCAAAGACAAGGAAGCTGGTCGAAAATATCTATGATTTTGACTTCATTGTCACACCGAGCGAACTTGACGCACTTGTTCTTGAATGCAGTCTGATAAAGCAGTACAATCCCAAATATAATATACTGCTAAAGGACGATAAGGGCTATAATTATATAAAAATCACAAAAGAGCCATATCCGAGAATTTCTTATGCGCTTAACTGCAACGATAAGAATGCGGAGTATCTCGGCCCGTTCACGAGCGGATTTACTGCAAAGCAGGCGGTCGATGAGGTCAACAGAATCTTTATGTTCCCGTCCTGTCACAAGGTCTTTCCGAAAGATTTCAGGAAAGAGCGTCCGTGCCTTAATTATCATATAAAAAGATGTATGGGCGTTTGTACCGGCAAGATAAAGCAGGACGAATACAACAGCCTTATACACTCTGCAATAGAGTATATGCAAAACGGCAGTAAGGCGAGCGTAGAACGTCTTACCGAGCAGATGTACGAAGCATCGGAGAATCTTGAGTTTGAAAAAGCCGCAAAGCTCCGTGACCGTATAAACGCAATTGAGAAAATGAAGGACGGTCAGGATATATTCTCCGACAAGACATACGATTTTGACGTTGTCGCACTGGCTCAGAACGTTGAGCTTGCGAGTATTGCTGTTATGTGCTACCGTGGCGGAAGAATAACCGACAAGATGAATTTCTTCATCGGTGACGAATATGACCCGGGTCAGATGCGTTCGGATTTTCTGGTCGAATACTACAGCGCAAGGACAGATGCGATTCCGAAACAGATTTATATAGACAAGGAAATGGAGGACAGTGCAATCCTCGAAGAATACTTCTCCGCTCTTTGCGGACATAAGGTTACTGTCACGGTGGCTCAGCGGGGCGAAGGATTGTCAAGGGTGCTTTTAGCTAAGCAGAACGCCTCTGAGTACCTTTCGATGAAGGTCGGCAGAACGGTAAAGGAAATAAACGCACTGGAGGATCTTGCAAAGCTGCTGGGCTTACCTAAGATACCGACAGTTATCGAAAGCTATGATATATCAAATCTCGGAGAGGACAGCAGGGTCGGCGGTATGATAGTGTACCGCAACGGCAGACCGTATAAGGCAGGCTACAGGAAATTTACAATAAAGAACGTTATCGGTCAGAACGACTATGCGTGTATGCAGGAGGTATTGCAAAGACGCATACAGCGTTATCTTGACGGTGACGAGAGTTTTGCGCCGCTGCCCGACCTCATTCTTCTGGACGGCGGAAAGGGTCATGTACACGCTGTACAGCAGGTGCTTGACAGCATGAATGTTTCAATACCGCTATACGGACTTGTAAAGGACGATAAGCACCGTACAAGAGCGATTGCGGCACAGGGGGAAGAAATACAGATAAACGCCAACAGGAAGCTGTTTTCACTGATGACAAACATTCAGGACGAGGTTCACCGCTTCTCGCTTTCATTCCAGCAGCAGACGCATAAGAAAAAGACTTATGAACTGGAGCTGACAAAAATCAAAGGCATAGGAGAAGCAAAGGCGCTCGCTCTGATAAAGCATTTCAAGACAAAGCAGGCACTCAAGGACGCATCTCCCGATGAGATTGCATCCGTAGCTAAAGTTAAAGAAGAAAAAGCAAAAGAAATATACGATTTTATTAAAGAGAATTTTTGATTGACAAAGGAAAGGAAATAAGATGAGAGTAATCACAGGAACGGCAAGAGGCAGAAAGCTGATTGCACCCGAAGGACTTGATGTGCGTCCCACAAAGGACAGCGTAAAAGAGGCAATATTCAGCGCTATACAGTTTGAAACAGAAGGAAGCGTTGTGCTTGATTTATTTTCAGGCTCCGGTCAGCTTGGAATAGAGGCTGTAAGCAGAGGAGCTAAAAAAGCGTATCTTGTGGACAGCAGTCAGAATTCGATAAAATTCATAAAGCAGAATGTAGCCCACGTCGGCTTTGAAAGTCAGTGCGAGATTGTCAATATGCCGAACTCTGCATTCTTAAGAACCACCGGAGAGAAATTCGACATTGCCCTGCTCGACCCGCCGTATGAGAAAAGCCTTATACAGCGTTCTCTGCCGGCTCTTACCGAAAAAATGAAGGATACAGGCGTAATAATATGCGAGCATGAACCGGGTTGCAGATTACCCGAAGAAATAAACGGATTTGTCATTACAAAATCAAAAAAATACGGCAAAACCGCACTTACATTCTACAGAAAACCACAGACGGAAGACGAGGAATAAAATATGAAAACAGCTATATATCCCGGTAGCTTTGACCCTGTAACATACGGTCATCTTGAGATTATTTCAAGAGCGTCAAAGCTGTTTGATAAAGTAATCGTGCTTGTATCGGTAAATCCGCTCAAGCCGTGCAGTTTTACAATAGATGAAAGAAAACAGTTCCTGCGTGAAAGCGTTGTGGCGGAAGGCATAGGAAATGTCGAAGTTGACAGCAACGAAGGACTTCTCATAGACTATTTCAACGAGCATAACGCAGATGTTATCGTAAAGGGTCTTCGTGCTATTTCTGACTTCGAATATGAATTCCAGATGGCACAGGCCAACAGAAAGCTGTGCTACAAAGCCGAAACGATATTCCTGACTTCAAAAAGCGAGTATACCTATCTGTCATCCAGTATGGTAAAGCAGATAGCGATGTTCGGCGGAGATATAAGCGATTTCGTTCCGGAGTGCATACTTGACAGAATAAACGAAAGGCTGAAAAGATACTGACGAATTATATTTCGTAACAATAAATCGGATGTTTGAAAGGATGGTATTAAAATGAGCATTGAAGAAATTCTTGAGGCAATGGACATTGAGCTTGACAAATCAAAGAGCGTTCCCCTGACAAGAGGTAAATCCCTTATTGACGTTGAACAGTTCAGAGATCTTATCGGACAGGTAAGGCTGAACCTCCCCGGCGAAATAAAACAGGCACAGGCACTTGTAAACGACCGCAGAGTGATTATTAACGATGCTAAGGCAGAAGCCGAAAGCATAATCAGAAAAGCCGAAGAAAAAGCAAAAGCTATGGTATCCGAGGAAGTTATCACAAAGCAGGCGCAGAACAGGGCTCACGAGATACTCACCTCGGCGCAGACAAAGTCCAAAGAGATTAAAAGTGCGACCAACAAATATGTTGAAAGTATGCTCAGCAGAGTTGACGAGCTTCTCACCTCGAACCTTACCGATGTAAGAAAGACAAGAGCGTCGCTTAAAGACAGCAAAAACTGACAGAGGCGTATATTGAGCTACAAAACGATAAGAAACCGCACTGAAGCGTCTTTTACCGAGAAAAAATCAGAATTTATCGGATACATTTCGCCTGCCGGAACCGAGGAAGAAGCGATAGGCTTCATAAACGAAATAAGAGCGATGCACAGAAAAGCCACCCACAACTGCTATGCCTATATTCTTCGCAACAACAATACAGGCAGACACAGCGATGACGGCGAGCCGGGCGGTACTGCGGGTATGCCCATTTATGACGTTCTTTCCAAAAACGGCATAACAGATGTCGTATGCGTTGTGACCCGTTATTTCGGAGGGATTCTGCTCGGTACGGGAGGGCTGGTCCACGCTTACTCAAAAGGTGCATCGATGGCCCTTGCAAATGCCGAAATTGTAAATATGGAGGTAGCGGACAGCCTTAAAATAAGCTGCGACTATACTATGTACGGTATAGTCAATTCTGTGTTGCCTGAATTTGAGTCGATTATCCGTGACACAGAATTTACAGACAGCGTATGTATCTATGCCGACGTAAAAACCGAGCTTACAGAAAGTCTTACGGCAAAGCTTATCGACAGGTGCAACGGCAAGGTCAAAATTGAGAAGCTGAAAAGCGGATATGTCGAATTTTAAACAAAAATAAAAAAATAAAGGACTTTTTTCGTATTTTAAAGTATATTACTTCGGAAGATGAACAGCCGGACGGTTGCTCATCTTCGATTTGTCGTTGACGGAAAGGTCGTGTGATATTTGGACTCAAATAACGGTAAATCACCACGCACGGTAACCGAAGAAATTGAAAATCTGACGCTTTCGCCCTACGCCTGCAAAAGCACAGCTACGAATGGCAGAAAGGTATATGAGCCTCCGTGTGATATACGCACGGAATTTCAAAGGGATCGTGACAGAATAATCCACTGCAATTCTTTCAGACGGCTCAAGCACAAGACGCAGGTTTTTCTGATACCGAAATCAGACCACTACCGAACACGTCTTACGCATACCCTTGAGGTATCGCAGATTGCCAGAACAATAGCAAGAGCGTTAAGACTCAACGAGGATCTTACGGAAGCTATAGCGCTCGGTCACGATCTTGGGCATACTCCCTTCGGGCATGACGGCGAGAGAACACTGGATCAGCTTGTTCCCGACCATTTCAGGCATTACGAGCAGAGCAAGCGAGTAGTCGAGGTGATTGAAAAGAACGGTCAGGGGCTTAATCTTACAAGCGAAGTGATTGACGGCATCCTGTGCCACACCAACGCTACCGCTAAAACACTTGAAGGTCAGGTCGTAAAATTCAGCGACAAGATAGCGTACATAAATCACGACATTGAGGATGCAATAAGAGGCGGCGTTCTAAGACAGGAGGATTTGCCGAAAGGACCTATAGAGGTGCTTGGCAAAAGCAAAAGTGAGAGAATAACCACTCTGATAAAATCAATAATCGCAAACAGCACAGATCTTATACAATACGATGAAGTTACAAGACAGGCGCATGACGAGCTGCGGAAATTCATGTTCGACAAGGTTTATTTCGCACCGAGTACGAACGCCGAAAAAGGCAAGGCCTGCCACATAGTTGAATATCTGTATAAGTATTTCATCGGTTCCCCGGAGAAAATGCCGGAGCTTTATGTCGGCTTCGCAAAAGAATACGGGCTTGAACGTGCGGTATGCGACTTTATAAGCGGAATGACGGACGACTTTGCAGTTGACTACTTCAAGGAACTTTGCATTCCGAAAAGCTGGTCTTATTAACAGTTTTCAAAGAAAGGAAGAACGATGCGTTTATCGGAAGACTTTCTTTTAAATATCAAAGAAAGCAATGATATATATGATGTGATTTCATCGTATGTACCACTGAAAAAGTCAGGTACGGATTATGTCTGCAACTGCCCTTTCCACTCGGAAAAAACACCGTCCTGTCATATATATATGGCCACGCAGAGCTTTTACTGCTTCGGCTGCGGAGCGGCAGGCGATGTTATAAATTTCATACGGCTCTATGAGCATCTCGACTATATGGAAAGTGTGAAATTTTTAGCTCAGCGTGCAGGTATAGCTATGCCTGATGAGGAAGGCGACAACGGCATAAAAAGGCGTACAAGGGTTTATGAAATGAACCGTGAGGCAGGTAGGTTCTTTCATAAATATCTGTACTCCCCTGCCGGCAAGGAAGGCCTTGATTACTTATATGACAGAGGTCTAACAGACCACACGATAAGAACATACGGTCTTGGCTATGCGCCAGATACATGGGATTCGCTGAAAAAACATATGAATTCGCTCGGATACAGCGATTCCGAGATGGAAGAAGCGTCACTGCTTTCAAAATCATCAAAAAGCGGTAATTACTTTGACTTTTTCAAGTACAGGGTAATGTTTCCGTTTATTGATGTCAGAGGCAATATCGTCGGTTTTTCCGGCCGTGTCATCGGCGGCGACGATAACAGAAAGTACCTTAATACAAAGGCGACTGCGGTATATAATAAAAGTACATTCCTGTACAGCCTTAACCACGCAAAAAATGCGGGCAAGAGCGTTCTGATAATGTGCGAGGGAAACCTTGACGTCATTTCAATGTATCAGGCGGGCTTTAAAAACGCCGTAGCGACCTGCGGTACAGCCATAACGGATTCTCACGCAAGGAACATTGCGAATCTCGGCTTCAAAAAGGTCATTCTTGCGTATGACAGCGATGCCGCAGGACAGAAGGCTACCGCAAGAGCGATGAATATTCTTGACAAGGTAGGAATTTCCGCAAACGTGCTGACTATGCAGGGTGCAAAAGACCCCGATGAATATATCAAAAAGTTCGGCAAAGAGGCGTTTCAGCTTCTGATTGACGGCAGTCAGTCGGGAATGGATTACGAGCTTAAAAAAATACGCTCTGAGACAGACCTCACCGCACCCGGCGGAAAATCGGAATATCTTAAAAAAGCGGTCAGCTTTATAGCAAATATAAACAGCCCCATCGACCGTGCCGTGTACATTTCGACTATAGCACAGGAATGCGATGTAAACCGTGCAAATGTAGACATAGCCGTAAATCAGATTATCGCAAAGAGAAACAAGACACGGGAAAAGGATAATCGCCGTGCGATACTTAACGGCTCGGTAAACAGAGATAAGATTAATCCGGAAGCGTCACGCTATCCTGCTGAAACTCAGGCGGAACGGGGTATCATAGCATATCTGTTCCACTCGCCCGACGCTCTGAAAAAAATAACCGATAAAATAAGCTCCGATGATTTTGTTACGGAGTTCAACAAACGGCTGTTTATCGATCTCACGGCAATGATTTCCTGCGGACTTTCAAATGACGTTTCAATGCTTGCCGATAGATATTCTGCGGAGGAAGTTGCGTCAATATACAAGCTGATACACGAAAACAATAATTTGCCATTCAGCGTTGAACGTCTGAACGATTATCTGAATGTGCTGATAAAATACAGAGATAAGAAGCAATCAAAAAGTGTTGCGGATATGTCGGAGGACGAACTCAGGCAATTCGCTGACAAAATAAAAAACAATAAATCATGACCGGAAGGTTTTGAAAGGAACGATAAATATGGCAGACAGCAAAATAAACGAACTCATTAATCACGGTAAGCAGAACGGTAAGCTCACAACGAAGGAGATAACCGATGTGCTTGAGGAGCTTGACTTTGATGCCGATGAAATCAACAAGCTCTATGACGATTTTGAAAGCAGCAATATCGAAATCGTCGATGACTTCTCTGCGGATGAAGACCTTGACAGTGCGCTTGACTTTACCGACAGCGACGATTTCGAGTCTTCTCTTTCATCTGAAGGCATCGCTATAGACGACCCTGTTAAAATCTATCTCAAGGAGATAGGCAGAGTGCCTCTGCTGACAGCGGAAGAAGAAATTGAGCTTGCTACCCGTATGGCGCAGGGCGACAAGTATGCAAGGAAGCGTCTGAGCGAAGCAAACCTGCGACTTGTTGTAAGCATCGCAAAAAGATATGTCGGCAGAGGTATGCAGTTCCTCGATCTTATCCAGGAGGGTAATCTCGGACTTATCAAGGCAGTTGAAAAGTTTGATTATACAAAGGGATACAAGTTCTCAACCTACGCTACATGGTGGATAAGACAGGCAATCACACGTTCTATTGCAGACCAGGCAAGAACTATCAGAATCCCCGTTCATATGGTTGAGACCATAACAAAGGTAAAGAAGGTTTCAAGCCAGCTCCTGCACGAAAACGGTCACGAGCCTACACCTCAGGAAATTGCGGACAGACTCGGAATCACGGTTGACAGAGTAAGAGAAATACTCAGAATATCTCAGGACCCCGTTTCGCTTGAAACCCCTATCGGTGAAGAAGAAGACAGCCACTTAGGCGACTTTATTCCCGATGAAGATGCACCCGCACCTGCAGAAGCGGCATCAAGAACGCTTCTCAAGGAACAGCTGAGCGAAATTCTCGGTACGCTTACTCCCCGTGAAGAAAAGGTTCTTCGTCTGAGATTCGGTCTTGAAGACGGCAGACCGAGAACTCTTGAAGAAGTAGGTAAAGAGTTTGACGTTACAAGAGAACGTATCAGACAGATAGAAGCAAAGGCTTTAAGAAAGCTGAGACACCCTTCAAGAAGCAAGAAGCTGAAGGATTTTCTGGACTGATAAGGAGTAAGAAATGCACATTACTCTGGAAACCGACTATGCTATCAGGATAGTTGATTTTATGGTAAAGAATGACGGCAGATTCGATGCAAAAGCGATTTCCGAAAAGACCTATGTGCCGCAGACATTTGCTATGAAATTCTTCGAAAGCTGGGAAATGCCGGTATAGTAAACTCGTACAAAGGCACTAAGGGCGGATATGAGCTTGGCAGGTCGCCGTCAGAATTATCGCTGTATGACGTGGTCGAAGCGGTAGAGGGTACATATATGTTCAGCCGTTGCCTTGACGGGCATTATAACTGCAATCGTGCCGAAAACGGTCTTCCCTGCAATTATCGCATAGCGTTTGCCAGAATTTCCGATATAGTATGCGACGAGCTTAAAAAACTCACTTTTGATGATTTTACCGGAAAGGCTTGACAAGACAAAATTGATATGCTATAATATATAGCGTTAAGTTTTGGAGTAACTGCCGAGAAGGAGAACAGTATGACGTATAAAGAGAGTTTTATTAAATTCATGGTTGACAGCGGAGTTCTTACATTCGGCGAGTTCACGCTCAAGAGTGGCAGAAAAGCTCCTTACTTCATAAACACGGGCAACTACAAGACCGGCGCACAGCTTGCAAAGCTCGGTGAGTTCTATGCAGAGTGCATCCACGACAACGGCATTAAAGCCGATGTACTGTTCGGACCTGCCTACAAGGGCATTCCCCTTTCGGTAAGTGCTTGTGTGGCACTTTTCAACAAGTTCGGCATTGATGCAAGCTACTGCTTTGACAGAAAAGAGGTCAAGGATCACGGCGAAGGCGGTATGTTTGTAGGAAAACAGCTTGCCGACGGCGATAAGGTAGTTATCATAGAAGATGTAATGACATCGGGCAAGGCTCTAAGAGAAGTTCTTCCTAAGCTCAAGGGTGCGGCTGATGTAAATATAACGGCAATGGTAATAACAGTTGACCGTATGGAAAAAGCACTTGACAGTGATTTAAGCGCAGTGCAGTCTGCAGACAAGGATTTCGGCGTAAAGGTTTACTCGATTGTTAATATCAATGACATAATCAGTGCCATTGAAAGCGGCGTTATCGAGGGCAAGCAGTACCTTGACGCTATGAAGCAGTACCGCAGCACTTACGGCGTAGAATATTAATTGAATACTCTTCCCTCTTGAAAAAGAGGGATAACATCGAGGTGTGGCTCAGTTTGGTAGAGCGCTGCGTTCGGGACGCAGAGGTCGCAAGTTCAAATCTTGTCACCTCGACCATAACAATAACCGCTTAAGCGTATTGCTTAAGCGGTTTTATTGTATTTTCAGTAACCATTATCAAATCTTGAATTTTACTGAAATTAACTTAAATTAACTATAGTAGGGGTGTCAAAAGGGGTGTCAAGTTAGGAAGCTAACTATATATTAAACATAAAAAAATCCCCCGACAGAGCCTTTTTTGCTCCACCGGGGGATTCTGTCATTTTACTTCTTTATGAGGTACTTAATATCGATCGGGCTCTGAATATCAAAAATATCGTTTGTATCCTTACCGAGTACAGCACGATTGCCGACAACTTCGGTGACTATCCAGATCTTTTCAAACAACCAGTCCTTAAGCGGATTCGTTTCGCCGTACCATGTAGCTCCCTGCTTTATCTGCACACGGTCACCCTTGCGAATTTCTGCCGCAGGCTTGCTTTCAGCAGTCTTACCGCCTATATCACTAACTTTTACCCAGCCTGTCACTGCGCTACAGCCTTTCGGTGTGGTGATGCGGATCCTGCCGTTTAAAACATCATCAGCGGTGTGTATGTAATATGTGCCTGTCAGATGATTTGCGGGCTGTGATGTGGTTGACGAGCCATACAGTGCGGTATTTGACAGCTGTACCACGTCACCTGCCTTGTATGTCTTTACAATGGGCGTAGTATCAGGCTTAACAGGTTCTGACGGCTTTGCGGGGGTATCTGTGCCGCTGTGCGTCTTGTACCAGTAGTCAGTCTTTGCAGGATAGGCAATAAAGCATATATCAGAGTCGACGTCTTTGCCGCCGATGTTTTCAACGCCCCACTGCCATATCAGCTGACCGAAATCAAATTGACTAGGTATTTCGGGATCATGCGTCCAGTTTGCGAGCCATATATCTATGCCATTCAGACGGTCACTGTCGTAATAGTTGAGCATCCATGACGGATTGGCATAAATACCTGACGGCAGACCGATAGCGGTCATTTCGGCACAAAATTTCAGTGCCATATCTGTACGCTTTGCAGTTGTTAAATTGTCTATCTGCTTCTGCTCCTCCATGTCTAAGAACACAGGATATGACGGCTTTAAGCCTTGTACAGCTTTTTTACAAGCGGCAAGCTCTTCTTCAAAAGCCGTGTCTGTAGTGGCTTCAAAGTACCAGTAAAGCCCGTAAGGGATATTTTTTCTCAGGCATTCTGAAAGGTTGTGCCTGAAATATGTATCCTCGTCTGTGCGTATGCCGGCACGGATAATAACGTACTTCACGCCTGCTTTAACAGCGGCATCAAAGTTAAACCGTTCCTGCGCTCTGCTGATGTCAATTCCCTTAACTCTTAACATATTATTCGTCCTCGCTTTCGTTTTTTTCGGTGCTGTCACCCTTGAGCTTCAGCTGTTTTAGCACTTCCAGCATTTTCTTCGGTATGGGTATGCCTAACCCTGCGGCGTTCTCCACGAGTGATATGCCTTCGTTTGCGACAAAGAACATCATAACCGCCGACTGTAGTACGGGAGTCGAGTTAAGCACATAAGCGTCTAAAACGAGTGCAACGCCGACGAGCATTAAAATCAGGATTTTTTTGACGATACCCTTGAACCCGATTTCGCTCGATACATCTTTTCTGACTACCGCACACGCAACACCGGATATGTAGTCAAGCGCCATGCACACGATCAGAGCGGCAAGCAAGGGCGTAAAATCGCCCCATATCCAGCCTATTACGCCACCGATAGTCGCAACTATCGCACCGAAAATACTACTTAACTTTTCCATAATTTTTCCTTTCCGCCTATTCGGCGCTGTTTGCTTCTTCTTTTCCCTGCTTTGCAAGTATTGTGAGCGCTTCCTCACTGTCATCCGGGATAATTCTTGCGCCCTTCATTACTGCGTCCTCAGTTTCGATGCCACCGAGGACAAACGTTCCGTCCGGAAATATCTGCATTTTCATCACCTACGCTCTCTTGTTAGTGTATTTTATCATAAATGACAGGGTTTTTGTTCCTGTCAATGACATCGTAACGGTGCCGTTCTCGATTTTCAGATGCTCGACAGAATCGCCGACTGTCAGCACATCTCTGTCGTAGAATGTGGCACTTGTCAACGTCAAAACAATACGGTTTCTGATAGGGCTTGCGTTGTTGTCATAGTACGGCTCAATCTCTACCTGATTGTAGCCTTCGCCGTATGTGGCATAGTCAAAACTTTTGGGTAATTCTGCCGTTACAGTGCCATATATAACTATATCCGTATCACACATCCACGCTCGATATATATTATCGTCACACCAGCGTGTGTACGACCGCTTTCTGGTAACGGACGTGTACCTTTGGACGCTGTTAAATGCGTCGGCATTCACATAGCGGATATTGTCAACAGTAAGCTCAAAAGGCTCATTTGCAGACACGGGGCGATTTGATATATTCTGTGCGGATGCCGATGTGCAAAAATACCGTCTGCTTTTGCCCTTGTCTGATGCCGTGTTCAGCGCAATATTGTTTAAATCGATAGTCTGCCCGGTTATTTCTGTAGCCTTGAGATAATCCTTGCTATCAAGTGCCATCTGTGTCGCTGTCGATATAGGCTTGTCTATATCTGCGGTGTTGTCTACATTGCCAAGTCCGACCTCGCTTGCCGTGTACACAGGCTTGCTTTCAGCTTTTGCCCAGTCCGATATTTCGTCTGACAACAGATAACCCGACAGGTCTACTGAAATCGTTCCGTCTGTTGCAATTGTTATATTATCGCCAATCATCACCCCGCCGAGCGTGTCAGCAGTTGCAGAGGGAAGCACATAGCCAACACCCCCGTCAGCTGTAAACTTTCCCGAAATATGAAGATTACCATCACTGTCAAGCGTTAAGGCATCCCTCAGATTCTTGCTGTCCGCCCCGTTGCCGACCGCAAGTAAAATACTCGTGCTGTCGCTCGTCCAGTTGTTTCCGAATCTGGCTGCACCGTGTATTTCGGCGCCTAAATAATCCCATCCGGGACTATTCGCTGTCAGATTTCCGGCAAGTTTCAGATTACCGCTATAGTCAAGCGTCAGTGCATCGCTTCTCCGCTCATTGCTACCGCTTCCCCAGCCGTTGCCAACAACAAGTGCCACATCTTCAGCCTTTTTGTTATACCTTCCGAGTGCAAAGGCCTCAAACCCCGCAATTGTGTGACTTCCCGATGCGTGCGAATGCTCGCCTGTAGCCATCGTGCAATACCCCTCTGCGTGTGAGTTGCTTCCGCTTGCGATACAGCCTGTGTTTTCAGCATGAGAACAATTTCCCGAAGCGGTCGTTCCACTGCCTTCTGCATGACAGGATAGATTGGATGCTACAGTGTTGCTTCCTTCCGCATGGCTGTGCGGAGCGCTCGCTGTAGTCATATACCCTTCGGCATGAGAATAGTACGCTGATGCAACATTGTTTTCGTAGTCGTTGAACACCTCGCAGTTTTTATCTGTGTTGGTGAACTTGCCGACACCGCCGGCATCAGAAGCCGTTTTACCAACCCCATCAAGACGTTTTTCCATCTTGCTTTTTACTTGCACAGGCATCTTGTTTATTGTGCTTGCTTCCGTCGCTACTAAAATTGCCGCCTCAGATGCGCTCGCTGTTGCCTCATCCGTCAGTTCCGCAAACGCACAGCTTACCTTATGAGCCCCTCTGTATTTCCATACAAGTGATGTCGGGAAGAAAGCTATTGTGCGGTTTACATCTATCTTTCCTCCATTACCGCAAAGCGTATCAAAGCACTCAATAGCAGGATTTCCGTTGAAAGAAAATTCCACACGGCGCAGTGCGATATAAATTGTGTCCGGACACGCTTCAAAAGCTGTCTTACGTTCAGCGTCGGATACAGAACGCAAAAGCGGATTTTCGGGAAGAAACAATGTCGCTTTTCTTGCAATCGTATCCTCAAGCGCTGAACTGTTTGCATACACATACTGTTCACCGTCAAAGGTTGTAGAAAAATACTTCGTCAGCGCTCTGAGGTCGAAAAACTCCGTGCCGGTACGCTCATACCCCTCGACCGTATAGTCTGCGTCATATACAAGCACACCGTCAACGGTTTTCTTCTTTTCCTTGAGTTTAACAATTTCGAGTTTGCCGTATCTGTTGATTCTTGCCGATGCCGCCATAAGCGCACAGCACCACTCGATAAGATCTCTGTATGTCTGCACGGACGAAGAAACCGTTGAATCCACTATCAGATTGTAGTTCGGATATGAACTGAAATCTGTAGTAGCAAGCGTTATTCCGACATCTGCGGCGAGATTCTTTATGTGCTGCTGCACCGTCTTTTTTCCGCCCGAATACGCCGATATATCAACGTCAAACTTTGTGCTGTCGTCAAACGCCGTCAGCTTGTGGATACTGCCCTTGCGCTTGGTCAAACTGTTGTCTACCGTGAATACTCCGAGCAGAACACTTTTCCATGTACCGTCGGCAAGCTGTATTTCGTATTTCGGCGTTATCCTTGCATTCGCATAAGTCCGTGACAAAAAGTTATTGTCATACACCGTTATATCAAGCTGATTTGTGTAGAACGTGCCTATTTCAAAAGTATCACCCGATACAAGCTGTTCTTTCAGTGTGACGCTGTTGTTAACAATAATATCATCGGTTATGTTTATCGTTTCACCGTCACAGAGCTTAATTGTACCTGCAATGCGGTCTGTGCGGTTTTTATCCTTAATCGCCGCCGTGTAAGCGGCTGATACATCAAGCATAGAATCACCTCTTAATATTCGATAAAGTTTACGCTTAAATCCCACAGTGTTTCTGCGGCAGTGTCGGCGTTAAGTACCATAGTTGCGCTTCTGTCGCCGGCATACATCGTGCAGGTCTTTGTGCTTGCTGTGGTCGGGTCGAAAAATGTTACAGAAAACGAATCGGGAGAAATTGCATTTGCTATAGCGGAAAGCTGCGACCTGTTCACCCTCCAAGTTACCTGTATCTTATACACGCCCGCTCTGATACGGTTGCGGAACATCTTGCCTGTTTCGCTTCTGCCGCTGTCCTCACTGTCAAGATCGGAGCGCTGTACGCCGTATGATTTGGGCGAAATCGGTGTGAAATTGCCGAATTTTATAAGTGTCTGCATATTAACTCCTTCCGTTAAGTCTGCGGTTTCTGACGGCATTATAGCGTGCTACGGTTTCACCGACCGTATCTCCGTCTATATCGACCGTGACGTGTATATCTGCAGACTGACCGCCTGTACTGTCTGACATAGCCGAGCGTACAGCATTATATATTGCTGTTTCTATGCTTGACGAGTTTGCAACTGCGGTACGGTTGCCGATAGTGCCGACAAGCTCAGGTCCTCTTTCATTTGCTATGAACAGATCTCCGTAATCGGGGAAACCGCCGTCGGCATAACCGAGAATACCGAGTGAACTTATATCTTCCCATGTAGCCTGCCCTTTTAGCCGACGCTTAAGAACAGGGTCAACCTCGTCATTCTTTATCTGCATAGCCGTTGTTTTTGCAAACTCATAAAGCGAAGCACCGTAATTGCCTTCATTAAACCATTTTTTCAGTTCTTCATCATTGTTAACATTAAAATGGCTGACTGTTTCGCCGTATGCGTCATCTGCACTTGTGCTGTCGTTTTTCACCATCCAGTCACGCATATATGTCAGCATTTCGCTGTATGTGGTGTTGTATTTCTGACTGCGTTCCGTCTTACCGGCAGTATCGTTTATAACATTACTTAGCATAACACCTGCCTGATAGCATAACTCAGCACATTTATCAAACGACTTTCGGAATGAAGTGCCGAGCAATTCGTCAACCTTACCGAGAATTTTACTGCAAATAGTGGTTATGCTCGGTGTTAACTCCACAAAAGCATTTTCGACAAAAGAAAATAAATCGTCGATTGCCTTATCAATGTCACCGTTACTGAGATCAGTAACAATATCTCCGATAAAAGTACCGACATCACCAAGCCATTTATCAAGGTCTGTTCCAAGCACTTCGTCAATTCCATCAAGAAACGGCTTTAATTCGATACTAAGATCTTTGAACATTGTTTTAATGGAATTACCTATTTCACCGCTTTTCAGTTTTCCCCAGAGTTTGTCTACCTCACCCCATATATTTGAAAAATCAATATCAAATGACAGCGAACCCAAATCAATATTTTTAGTTTGCTCCTGCACATCACCCAACGCATCAGCAAGGCTCTCCGCATTATCCACATCATCGCTTGACACCACGCTTGAAGCAAGCGTACCGGAATTTCCCGATAATCGGTTCAGCTCGTCAAAGCCTGCAAGACTGCGTTTTACACTGTCTGTAAGATTATCTGTGCTTTCTGCAACATCGTCAACGCCTTTTGCCGCCTTGTTTGCCGCTTCGTTTTCTTTTTTTAGCTTTTCGGAATTGTCGTCTATGCCCTCTGTGCCTTTATTCGTGGCTATGCCAAGCAATGCCAGCGCACCGACTATTATTCCTATCCACCCCATAGTTGCCTTTAATGCGCTTGCATACGTTAACTGCTTCGGTATAAGTATGTTCAGTACGCCGGTATATGCAAGTTTTGCGGCTCTCATAAGCCTTGTTGCCGCTGTTACGGCAGGTATTGCCACAGCCATACCGATAGCAATTTTCAGCATTGTCTGCTGTGCAGGTGTTGCCGCTTCGACCTTTGCCTGTATATCAGAAACAACGCTACCAAGCCCCCCGACAGCTTCTGCTACCGTCATTATAACAGGCTTTAATGCATTAAGAGAGCTTGACAGCACAGGGAGTACGCTCTGAGCAAGCGGCAGGAGCGCTGTACCGGCTTCTGCGGCAAAATCCTCAAGTTCTGCCTTGAATGTCGTAAGCGCACCCGAATAGGTATCGTTTTCCTTTGCGTAGTTTCCTGCCGCATATTCCGACTTATCAAGGAACATCTGCATAGCGGCGTTGACCTTCTGCTGTGTGGTTTCAAGCTTCCCAAGTCCTTTTTCCTGAGCATATATCTGCAGGTTCGTGTCGTTTATAGCAACACCGAGATTATCCATCATGGTGAAGTTGCCCTTAGCCATGCCTGCGACCGCTTCCATAGCGCTGTCAACAGATATACCCATAATACTTGCCACATCAGACGCTCTCTGCATTGACTGGGTTACCATGTCGGCAGATTGTGCTACCGAAAAGCCCGAACCCTGAAAAAGTGCGCCCATTTTTGTGGCGGTCGCAAGATACTTACTCTGCGAAAGCCCGAGCGAAGAAGCGGCAGTTTCTGCGGTTTTCTGAATTGTCCCGGCATAATTTTTGAATACCGACTCCGAGCCGCCTATGTTCTGCTCAAGGTCACCTGCAAGGCTTATAGCATTCTTTATCATTGCACCGAAGCCAAGCGCCGATAGTCCCGAAGCAAGTGTCTTAAAAGCACTCAGCGTTCCGGCAGAGGTGTCTTCCGCCTGCTTTTTTACATTCACAAGGTTTTCATTCACCATTCGTATCTTACGGTCAAAATCATCCTTGTTTGCACTGACTATAACGTTCAGTTCTTCTACTGTCACTTACTGTACCTGCCTTTCGTAGCCGCCGCATATTCAGCCATATTCTGCTTTGATAACTCCCAGTCCGACACGGGTATTCCCTCCGACTTATCACGTCCGTACAGCTTAGGAAATGCCTTTTCAATGCTGTGCGGATATTGCCTTGGAGCATTGACACCTATGGCAACAAGCTGACCGATGCTATAAGCAAAGGCACACATCAAGCGTTCATTAAACTCGGTGTGTGCCTTGTCATATTCATTTTTTGCCTGTATCGCCTGCGTTATTTCCCGTACCGATAAGTCCCAGAAATCTTTATGTGTTATTCCTGCCGTCAGTGCCGGGCGGTAAAGATTAGTTATCAGCTCTCCTGCACTGCTCCACTCTCTGCCTTTTCTGCGAGCGCCAGCAGTTTTTCCGCCTGCTGACGCTTGAAAAAACCCGACACCGTAAGCGTCTTAAAGAGTATTTCCGCCATATCCGAAATGTCGCCGCCTGCGTCTATGTAATCGTCATAGATCTCCTGCGCCTTTCTGATGTCGATATTCGCCTGAAAGCGATTTAATGCGCCCCACAGATACAGCGTTACTGTTTCGAGCTTGTCAAAATCCGCCATACCCGCAACAAGCGACTTGCCTGTTTTCTTCTCGATCTCGATCGCCGATGAAGCCGAGATTTTGAGCTTGTACTCAGTGTCACCGATTTTCAGTGTTTCATAGGGTAATCTGTTTTCTTCCATTTTAATATCCTCCTTAATGGAAATTGTAGTAATGTATAAAAATACCGCTCCAAAAGGGGCGGTAAAATTATTAAGTTTTGTGCAATTTACTGCACGTTTATAAGCATTCTACTTTATCATCGCCTTCGGACGATTTCGCACTTGCCCAACATTTGCCTAATGTCAACGCATTATGTATAGTAGCCGCAAGGGTAACTCCTTTACGAGTGTAGCCCATCAAGTTCCAGCAAAAATCATAAGATTTGCTCTCTATGCGGTCAAAATAAACAAATTTGCACGAGTTATTCTCTTTGTCTGCATCAACCGCACTGATTATGTTTTTCCCAAAAAGTTCAATCATAGTTTTGCGTGGAATAACATCATCGCCTGTCATATTGATGCTGTACTTATCGAACAGTTCATCAATATCACAAGTGGTAAGTGCTTTTTTCTCACGATACTCCGGGAACGGATTTTTCGGCTTTAGCGGCACTATCTCAAAACAACCGGGCAACGCTATATGCTCACCAAGCATTTTTATTATCTTAGTAAAACCGCTTTTAGTAACAATAAAAAGCTGCGCCGACATTTTGGGAACGCTTGGATTTTCTGTTTTAAATGCTCTGAGTTCATCGTCTTTCAAAAGGAAATAGTCCTTGTCTTTTATCGTCTGATGTATACAGCTGTTTATCACATAACGTTCTTTATGCGTAAAATAACACATATCCGCAGATGTCAGCACCGGCTCTCCCCTGTACGTTTTGTCGTAATAGTGATACTCTGCTGTTTCAAGCGTCAACTGCTCTGTGTCGGGCTGTTTAACATTTCCGTGTACAGCTTTCGGTACAACGTCCTCAAACACCCACTTTTCAAATGCCATAGCAGACGGCAATTTACTGTGGCAGATAAGACGATAAACGTCAGCTTCGGGAATGAAACTTAGCGATTGTACACCGCCTTTCGTAAGGGTGTCACGTTTCGTTACACCCTTGCAATGATCAGCTACAGCCTTTCGGGGATTGACATATCCTAAAGCTTTCGCAACATCAGACGCACAGTACACAACTAAGCCTTTTTCTTCAACACATCTTACAGAACCAAACTCTGTACTCGTTTTAGTGACTACTTTGTTATTCATAACATATCCTTTCTGACTTGACAGAAAGGCTCTATCCGAGTATAATAGATTTCAGATAGAGCAATCTGTCTGTTTTGGTAACGGTAACGCTTTACTTCCTACGGTGCGGCGTTGCCGTTATTTTTATTTGCTTTCAACCTCTTGCTTAACCTTTTTGATACCTAACCGAATAACATCGCTTCTTGTTAATTTAGTTTTTTCGCAACAAAACTCTAAATCCTCAATAGTTTGCCTATCGGCACGAATTTTCACTTGAATATCCTTAGGGTTATCAGCCTTAGGTCTGCCTGTACGTGGCGACATTGCTTCACCTCATTTCTTGTGTACACGTTTATTATATCACTGTGTACACGAAAAGTCAAGGTTTTTTTTGAAAACTTTTTTAATTTTTTCGCATAAGAAAAGCACACCCTCTCAGATGTGCTTAATCTTATACCTCACCGCTTACTCATCAATGCAGTATTCGTGCGATACTCGCTATGTTAAGGAACATTACAGCAAAACCGATTATCGAGATAATCAGGAAGAAAAGCGCAACACTCTTGATTGACTTCACATCTTTTCTCATTCTTGCCTGCTGTGCGTGTTCACCCTCAAGCTCACTTACAAGCTGTTCGAGCTTGTCATTTGTTCTTGCATTCTCGATAAGTAATAACTGCGTGATTTCATCGTTCGATTTAATCTCGTAGTACTTGTTCTCCTTGCCGCAGAAATATACGTTATCGGGCAATTCTCCGCCGCTTGCTTTTATTTCGGCACAAGCCGCCTGTACGTTTTCGCCGCAAGGTTCACCTACAACATAGTTGTAGTGGTTAAGGTAGTTTTCTAATTGCTTAGTCATTATATTCCCTCCGTGATACTATATTTGTATCTATAATACCACGAAGGGTTATAAATGTCAAGTTATGCCGCAGTTACGTCCTCAAGCTCTGTAAGAGGTGTGCTTCTGAGCGTGAATTTCAGCGCGGCATTGACCTCTGCCGCAGAACGCTTTACCGATACCTTTGAGCTCCACTGATAGCCCGTATTATCCGGATAAATCAGCTTGAACCACACTGTTGCGTTCGATGTCTGTAACGCTCTCAGCGTGGAATACGCCGCCGCTACGTCCGCTTCCGACACGGCAGGATTTTCATCTTCATCGTTATAAAAGAACGTGAAGTCCAGATCGCCGTAGTCCTTGACACCGGGTATGTAACGCTTCGCACCGTCCGCAAGGTTCGTTACATCGACCTTTTCAGGATCGCCGCCCATATCGGGAGTTGACTGTAAGCCGTAAAGCGTCTTATATGTGCCTGTCTTTGTGTCGGCATACTGTAATTTTGTGCCTTTTGATAAAAGTTCCATTATAATTTTCCTTTCTGCTTAAGGGCTATAAACCCTGTGATTCAGTTCATCTATTTTTGCGGAAAACCGCATACATTTACGCTGTAATTCGCCGTCGGGCATCATCTGCCCAAATATACGGCGAAAGCCTTTCGATACCATTACAGCGCTTATCTGTGCCGACATATCGGCTACAACAGCAGGCGTGTCCGCCTTATCCCATACATCAATCTGTACCGTGATAACCGACAGCCGCTCCGCACCGTGAAGTACGGTGTCGCTCTGATTTGCTATCTCACTTAACGTAATGACAGGAAAATCGGCTGTGGTGTCGGGGAACTGCAATTCCACCGTGCCTATATCGGCAAGCATATCAGCAATTGTGGGTATAATATCTATCATGCCATTGCACTCCTTATTGCTTTTCTGAGTTCTGACTGGCACATTTTGAAAACATATTCTCTATTACTCAATAATGCAGGATATAGGTACGGTCTGGGAGGCGCACCATACGTTGTATGATAATTGCCGTCCGCATCACGCCAAGTCCACGGTTGCATCGTGTGAGGTACACCCGGTGCGCCAAGCTGAACTGTGCCGAACTCTACAAACATGGCATATTCAACGTTTGTACCTACCACCCAACATTTAAAGCCGCCGCCTGACACACTGCCAGTATATTCATTCTTTTTATTGTCTGCATAGCTGAAAGAATGAAACTCCTGATTTGTACATTCAATGCTATTTTTTAATCTTGCGGTATCGTAAGGACAGTTCTTTTTAGCGTCACGCTTTATCTTCTGTGCTCCTCTGCCTAAGCCTTTATTCATTGCCGCATCTACGCTTCCGCCGAGCCGTCTGAGCTTTGCCATAAGCCCTTCAAGTCCTTCGATTGACATTTCCATATGCTTAGGTCCTTTCTGCCGCTGCACTGTCGTGCATAGTGTAATGTGCGACAGAGAGTATCTTATAATCTGCTCCGTCACACCTTACTATATCTCCGACTTTAAGCGTGTCTTTATCCGTTGTTGCTATCGTCAGCATACCGTGTATTCTCTCGCCGTACAGTTCGACAGATACGCTGTCGGTTACCGGCTTTACAACAGCAGATATTGTCGCTACCTGTTTAAGCTCCGATACCGTTCCCACATAGTCGCTTTTCTTTGATACCTTGCGATACACCGCAAGCGTTCTTGCATCAACCGTCATCATTCGCACGGATAACACCGACCTTTCGGGGATAGTTCTGCAATCGTTTCTGCATATCGGGCGGCAGATCGGATATAAAGGAACGGGAAATACCGCCCTCGCTGCGAGCGGTTTCTCCCTCTGCTCCCTGTCTGTTATAGGCTATAACGGCAAGCTCTGTCTGCACGCTGACAAGCCTTGCAGGCAGTTCATCTCTGCCGATAACATCAAGGATAGTGTCCTCTGCGCTGTCAAGAAGCACGGCAAGCAGTCCGTCCTGCTTTTCATCGGAAATGCCAAGACGGATTTTAAGCGTTTCCAGTGCTGTCATTGCGTTTCTCCTTACGATGTCGATTTAGGCAGTATCTTAATGCCGGTCAGCACACCTGCTTTTTTGGTGTTCTTGAGCGCAACACCGGCGATAAGCTCAACATCACCTTTCTTTACCGCTCCGGGAGCTGTGAGGTCGGGCATATAAGAGGATATTACCTTTGTACCTGTAGGCGAAATACCGTGAAAAGCGTCAAGACCTATCTTTATTGCGTAAATATCCGTTGTACCGTAAGCGGTAGTTGAGGGCGCTGTAGTATCAACGATATCTACCGAAGCCGTACCGTTGTAATATTCGCCACAGTCAAGCAGTGCTATGCCGTTGTAATATTCAACAGGAGTACCGAATGAATCTTCGTTTCTGCTGTAATAGCCTGCTCTCCTTGCACACGCTCTGAGTTTTGCCAGCATTTTTCCGTTCATAAGGAGCATATCTGGCTTGCCGTCAAGCAGTGAAAGGAAGCTGTCAAGCTCATCAAGGAACGCATTATAGTTAGTATCGGTAAGCGCCGATGTTGAAAGGTCCGCCGTTGACGTTACCTTTGTGTCCGCTGTTGAAAGTATCTTTTTTAATCCGTCAAACGTGCCTGTTACATAGCCTGCGCCCGAAGCGGCAGATGTGCCGTTAATAACAAGGTTCGTAAAATAGTTGGATGTTGCCTTTATCTTCTGCTCTGCCTGGAATGCGAGTTCATCAACTGCGCCGCTTGTGTTGGCTATAACTCTGTCAACCTCAAACGAACCGCCCATGATTACCGCTTCAGTCGTTTTCTTTTCTCTCTTTGCTTCGCTTGCCGTGTACTCACTGTTTATGGTACGCACCGAAGCGGTAGCAGGTGTTTTTAGCTGTACATATCCGTATGACAGCGTTGAACCGTTAGTGCCGGGTGAAATTGAATTGTCAAATACAAGTCTGTCAAGGAGAAGGCTTGAACGTCTGAATGTGTCGATTACCTGCTGATCCACTTTATCAGCCATACCGACTTTTGCTTCTGCAAGTGTGATTGCCATAATTTTTTACCTCTTTCTGATTATTTCCCTGCCTGCTTCATTCTCAGGGCTTCGGCAAGAGAGGCAGGTTCAGCTTTGCCCTTGCCCGATGCGCCTATTTTCGGCGGATTGCCCTTCATTCTTTCGTTGACCGCACATTCAACGGCTTCAGCAAATGCCTTGCTGACCGTTTCAATGCTTGTCTTGCATTCATCCGCACCGGTATAATCAAGCACAGCGGCAAGCCCTACGGGAAGGCCCTTATCCGCAAGCTGTACCTTAGCTTCCGCCATAAGCTCACGCCTTGTAACCTCCGCCTCACGCTTTGCAAGCTTTTCCTCAGTCTGCTTACGCTGGTACTCGGCTTTCTGCTCTGCGTTCATTTTTTCGAGCTTCTTCGCCTCCGAGAGTTTCTCGTCTGCGTCCTTCTGCCACTTTGTTTTTGCTGTTTCCAGTGCCTTGCTTACACGCTTGTCAAACTCAGACTGCATATCCTTGTCCTTTAACATATCGTCAAAGGTTGGTTTCTGCGATGCGTTATCCTGAGCATCACCGCCGTTATCGGCCGTCTGATTTCCGGGAACGTTTGCGCTTGCGCCACCGTCCCCATCGCCTTCTGCGAAGTGCTGTAAGCCGATGAAAATTCTTCTGTTGTTCATGTTTCTGTCCTTTCTCCGCCCACTGCGTTCATTGCCCACAACGTTCGGAATAATTTGTTTTTGGGTATAAAAATACCGCTCCTTTCGGGGCGGTAAAATTATCAGTCTTTATTTGTAAAAGTAATCGGTATAATCATTTCCGGCAGAAAATTCATTTCATAATGATATTTATCAACGTAAGCACCGCTTACGTCTTCCACTGTGTACATTGTCCAGTCATTCAAATACACATAATCAACCTTGTACACGTTCGGAGCAACTTCTATCGTTACAACCAGCTCGTTTGCTTCGTTGTTTGAAATAGAAAAATTACCAATAAGCTCAAGCACTGGTTTGTCGCTCCTTGCATTGATAACCGACAACCGCCTTGTCACATTGAAGTTATCGGCTTCTTTCTGCACATTGTACGTCACTCTGTCAGCTTCCGTGCAACCACACAGAAGAACCGCCGTCAGTATAAATCCGGCTCCGGAAATAATGATTTTCTTAATTTTGTTCATACTAAAAATCCTTTCGTTCGTATTTTAGATATAAATATACCGCTCCAAAAGGGGCGGTAAAATTATTAAGTTTGGTTGTGCAATCAATTGCACACGGGTATAAGAAAACCGCTCACTGCTGTGGGCGGTTTTGTTCATATAAATTCAATAATGCTGTCAGTAAAGTCGCGATTGCTTACAATCGCAACACAGTTCTCCATATCGTATATTGGAACAGGTGCGAATTTTTCTTCACCGATTTTAATGTGAGAATATGGCTTTTCAGGCATTGCGGATAATTTTAAAACGCGATATTTGCCAATTGAAAATGATGATAAAATCTTATTCATAGCTGCCATACTCCTTTACATATTTTTTTAGCTCTTCTTCATAGCTTTTTAAATGATGTTTTGTGGTTTCTATTTCATTCCTCGGGATTTTATATTTCTTACTGTTCTCAATAAGATACTTTTTAGCCTCAATTTCATTCAGTATAGTTCTCAATGGTTCTGGCTTATCTGAATTTAAATTCCCTATATTCTGCATATAATGATGTGTTTCCTCTAAGACATCACTTATGCATACGTCATTTCTAAACAGCAATGTATCTCCGACAATTGCGGCACTTGCGCCTACATCATCAAGGTGTTTTTCTATTTCATCACTGCCGCGAATAATATTGGCGCCGTTTTTTCGTGCTTCTATTGTTAAATTGTTGAACTGTTCATCGCTAATAAAACGAAGTTTATCTCTTGATTTACCCAACTTTCTTAATCTTTCTTTTATTATACCACTTCCGCCCGATTTGTCAACACTATTAGCCTTATAAACCAGTTTTCCGTCCTCAGTTTTCTGCAAATTCTTGACCCACTCGTCAAAGTCAACATCTGCGCCTATCTCATCGCCCAGTTCGGCAAGCTCTTTATCAAGATCCTCCTCGCTCGGCAGAACAGGGAGCGTTGTAGAACGGCAGAACGGGTGCATAGGCGGAAGATTTACACCTGCCTGTGCGCTGTTACGCTTGAACACCTTACCGTCAAGCTCACGGCATAGATCGCTTGTGCGGCTGTCAAGACAGGCGGAAAACTCGTATTCGTCAATGTCAAGCTCCTTGTAGCCATACAGCTCCGCCATATTCGCAACGCAGGTAGTTTCCGTCCGGACAAGCCTGCGTGCCTCGAAAGCGCCGACACCGCAGCGGTTCATTATATCGTCCGCCATGTGCTGCTCGGACTTTCCCGCCATAATGCCCACAAGCATATCGTGCTTCAGCCCGTCTGCAAGTGCGTTTGTGTTATCCCAGATACGCTGGGAGAACATCTGACCACTCCAGTTAGTAGACAGAATAGCTTTCACACGGCTTTCGGGAATTAAATCAAAAGCCGCACGGTAATCCGCACCCTTCGTCACATCGAAAACCGTCTGCATATACGCACTCTGAATTATATCGCCCAGATGCTCTGTATCAACGCCTATTTCGGCGTTTGCAAGGCGTGAGCACATATCACTTATCTTGCTGTCAAGATCATTCAACCGCCCTATTCTGTGGGCGTATGCAGGCGATGATAACAGTGTTTCAAGCTGTTGTTTCTTCTGCTCATCGGTGCAGGTAGCAAGAGCGGTCTTCATCTGTTCAAACATAGACTTATCCGGTGCATTTTTGAGCATTGTTTCGGCTTCGGCAATACTCAGTTCAAACTTATCTGTAAAGGCGTTAAAAACGTCATTCGCTTTCCCTTGCAGATACCGTGCTGTTGCGTAATAAGCCTTACCGAGCGTATCAGCGGCGCTTTCCGCTTTTGCCGTGTAGCTTACCATTCGTCCTGCGGCTCTGTCCTCCCAGTATTTCTTACTCGGATTCTTCATTGCTTTCACCCCTTGCAAGCGGTGTGTTCATAAACATCTGCTGCTGTGCCGCTATAGCGTCCTGCTTCTGCTGTCGGAGTTCTTCAGCGGCACTCTGAGGATCTTTAACAAACGGCAGGAGCGAGAGCAGCGTTTCCTGCGGTACTTTACCGTCAAGCGTTGCCACCACCTGAGATAATTCAAGCTCATTTTGAGGAAGTGAGCGTGTAAAGGTTATGTCTATCAGCTTCGGGTCGATATGACCGCCTTTTATACTGATTATGTTGGAAAGGCACTCAAGGCGGTAACGTAAGCCTTCTGTGAAATACCGCTCTTTCGTCTTGGTTATCTGTTCAAGGTTCAATAGCTTGTACTTCATGGCAACACCCGAAGCATTCCCCGCAAAATTGTCGTCCGACATATCGGGTACGCCAGAAATCTTGTGAATATCGGTAACAATACTCTTTCTCAGCACTTCCACGCTTGCTTCATCAAACTGCCGTGTCAGAAAGCCTATTTCGCCGTCCTGCGACAGCTCAACGACCCTGTTGCGCTGAATATCGCTGTAGGTTTCAGCCTTTTCATCGTCTGTTTCACCGAGTATCTGACCTTTAATGTACATCAGACTGTCAACGAACTGCTCCTTGTCGTTAACCCGGTCTGACTGCAACGTGTTATATGCGTCAATAAGGCTTATAACCTGCTCAAAATCGCCCTGTCGCTGACCGTCATTATAAATCTCATTCAACGGCACTTTGCCGAAATAGTGCGGTACTGCCTCGCCCTCCGATTTAAGTCCGAAGTTGCTTGTAAGCTCAAAGTCCTGCGTTATCGTATCAGTCATAAGCTGACACTTGAAGCACTCAGGCGTACTGTTGCCCGGCTCGAAAACCGGATAGTAATACACCGCAAATACGGGATTTTGCTCCACGGTATCATCATAAACGACAAATGCGGACAGCGGAGTGATACGGGCAAACTTCGGGCGGATGTCAGCGTCCATATAGATAAGTTCGTATGCTCTGCCGAATATTGCGGCATCGAGCGCAAGGTCTGCGTCCTGCGTACTGCTGTCGGCACGAGAAAGGCAGTCGGTTATTGCCGTAATATCCGTATCATCTTTACCGCTGTAAGAAACAGGAGTAGCTATCAGATACGAAGATGTGAACTTTGCGATATATGCGGCGTGGTTTATCATAACACGGTTGTTGCTCAGCATATCGTCACTTTTACGTCTGTCACAGATGTGCTGTCTGCCGCAGTAGTAATTATCCAGCATCGTAAGGCGTGGCATTTCGTACTTATCGTGCTTTTCTATGTAATCCCGTGCTATTTTCGGCGTTATCATCTCCGCCGTTTTCTCCGTCGTGAAAATCGGTGATGTTATCATAAAATCTCCTTAATAAATGCCTAATTTCCGCTTGCTGAGCGTTGATTTCACTATCTTCCTGCCGATATAGTCCTCAAGGGCATAACGGATAGCGTCTATGGTGTGATTGTTCTTGTCGGGGAAATCCGCTTTCAGTTCTCCCCTGCTGTCACGGTCAAGTTCATATTCGTTGAACTCACGAGCGGCATTGGGGCAACGTGTGCCGTCAATAACGATTTCTTCAAGGTTCTGAAGCCACGTTATACCGTGCTCGACGCTTCCCGGACCTTTGACCGCCGTTCGTATGTGAAAACCCCTGTCCCGAAGCTCATCGTTTGAGCGTGGCTCGGCGGATTCGGCAATGATTGTACCGTTTTGTGTATTCTCCTTGCGGATTGCATTTGCAATAACGTCATACTTTGCGGCGCACCTGAAAAATTCGTAAAAAATAAACAGCCTGTTTCGCTTGCTGTCGAAATGAGCTGTTATATATACAAACGGGTCTGCGCCGTAGCCCCAGTCTATACCACGCTTGATATGATCGAATGACTTTATTTCCTCGTCCGTGATAGGACGGATAGTAATGTTCGTAAATACCTCCGCACCCGTGCCGGTCACCTCTCCGAGATATTCATGCCTGTACTGCTCCGGCTTTGTCTGCTCAAGGTGCTTTGCTTCAATCAAAAACTGTTCTCCGAGCCATTCTGCCGGCACAGAACGATAGTCGCTGTGATGCACTATCTTGTCCGAGCGGGGAACAAGCACCTCGCTGTTTATCCAGTTTCTTTGGCTTTTCGGCGGATTGAACGTGTAAAAAACGGTGTATGTCGCACCGCCTCTGAGCAGAGATTGATTGATGGTGCGTATCTCTTCCATACCGCCGAACTCGTCCGCCTCCTCATACCACACATAGCGGATATAGCCCTTTCTGACTTTGGTAGATTTCAGCTTTTTCGGCTTGTCTGCGCCACGAAATAAAATACGCTGTCCTGTCGGCGTGTAGACAAGCTCGAGCGGTGACTGCCTGCACTGCCATAAGTGCGACACGCCGAGCCTTTCTATCGCCCACAGGAGCTGTTCATACACGCTGTCTTTCAGATATAGGCCGACTTTTCGGATAACGACCGCATTCGCCATAGGATCTTTCATCATACCGAGCGGTATCTCTGTTGACGCAAAAGATGATTTTGTCGAGCCTCGTCCACCTTTGAGCCAGTAATGCGTGTGCCTGTCTGCCTTTATATCCTTGTGCAGATCGTAGAACGAGGGCGCTATAATGTCGCTGAGCTTAACAGTCGTCAACTATCTTCACTCCCACATCTCCGTCAATACTGACCTTCTGCGTGTACTCCCCCGTCATCTTATTCAGCGTGTCGATCGCTCTGATACGGTCCGACAGCTCGTTCTGCTTATCCTTAGCTATATCGGAAAGTGTCGCCTGACGTTCACGGGCGGTCATTATGCGTGCAGTCTGGGCGTCTTCGGTGAGCTGTTTTATGTATTCCGTAATTGTAGTATTTTGTAGTAATTTTGAAGCATTAGTATTTGCATACTTTTTGCTGTATCCTGCCTGTATCGCACTCTGAGCGGCGTTACCGCACTGAGCGTAATATTCGGCAAATTTCTTCTGTCTTTCGGTCACGGTAACACCGTCCTTTCTGATAATGGGTAATAAAAACGCCCGACACTCAAACTGTGCCAGGCGTTCAAATATAAATTTAGGCGTTTTAAACAAATTTAGTGAAACATTTTTTAATTTTTTGGTTATGTTTCACAATATTTAATAGAAAGCTTTATTGAAGATGTCTATAGACATCTTCAAGCATTTGTGTTAAAATAATAAGTGCCAAGAGGCAAACAACAGCAAAAGGAGGTGTGCGATGTTATGTATAATACTTGTATTATAAATTCATCTTAAACAGGAGGTACTTTATTATGAAACGCAAAAAATCGAAAAGCAAAGTTACAAAAGCGAGTAGGAAACTGTCAAAGGCGTTCGTAACGTTTCTCACAAACAAGAAATGCTTGAAAAAGCTCAAAAAAAAGTTTGTTGAAATTTTTGTCATTCTTGTACTTGTTCCAACTCCTATCCTTACAACGTGGATTGGGCTTAATGAAGACAACCCTAAAACACCGATCATGGACGTAAAAGTGATAGTAGCAGACACCATCTTCTACAGCGAAACAAGCGACTAAGCTTGACTAATACCAGGCATCCATTTGCCTGGTATTTTTATGTTTTCTACTCGCTTATGATATTTATCATTATACACTATCCGTTTTTGATTGTCAAGCACTTTTTGTTTTTTTTCTATTTTACATAATACCACAGAAAAAACGAACAAAACGAACAGCCTTACAGATTTCTTTTGATAAAGCGGTCATGAGCCATCCGTATCGTATCAGCTGTGTTGTCCCCGCCTATATCCATAGCAACGGCATTCCAGCTTTTACAGCAGACGTGGCGCAGATACATAGCCCTGCGCACAAGGCTGTCATCAACCGTCATTATGTACTCGATAAGCTCACGCTCCTTCGCTTCAAGCTCTGCCTTTTTCTCCGCTATTATTTCCTCGATCGACCTCGTGTTTTCCACTCTGTCCTGTACCCTGTTGCTTATTCCGCTGTTGCAGGGTATAGTATCAAACTGCGGAGAACCGACAGGAGATTTATTTCTTATACGCTCAAGCGCCCGTTCCCAGAATTTTATCTCGTCACGGAGCGAACGGATGCTGTGTAGTTCTTGTTTTGTCATTTATTCCTCCTCTTTCTGCACTGCCTCATCGCTAAAATCTTTTGCAGGACAGTCTTTGCAATCTTCTGCTATCGGCTCTTCACAGTAAAATCCGCATTCTTTCACCAATGCAATTCTGTCTTTCGGATCTGACCAGTCCATTTCTGTTTTTCCCTCAGCGTAATACTTGTCCATTTCAGGTGCTCGGCTGACTTCAATATCACAGAAATTTGCGTCCTCCCACTTTATCCACTTCGGTATTACTTGCCCACAAAACAAGCAGGTTTCCGTTGCGGGTTTGCGTTTACTACTCGTTACCTGCTTACTTATCGGCGGTTCAGGAAACGGCATCCAAGCAATGACGACTTCACGGCCGTTAAATCTTCCATCTTTGCAAAACCCTTTTTTCTGCTTAAATTTTTCGGCCGTTTCAATAGCATATAAGTCTTGCTCTACACTGATTCTGCCTGTTTTTGTGTCAAGGATGGCGATGTGATTCCACGACTGTTTTTCAGGAAGTCTATCTTCCACGCTTATCCATTCACTCATATTTCCCTCCTAAACATTCAGCATTTTGCTGATTTTTTTATCGAGCTTTTGTTCGGCTTTGAATAATACTCCGAACCCTCCGTCTACAGCAACATGCAGTATCATCAGGTTAGGCAGCTCTTTTATTTCATTCAGGGTTTTCATTGGTTACTCTCCTTACTTTTTCATTCGTATGGGCTGTAGCAAGCCTATAAAGCCGCCTGTACTCTTGACTATAATCGGCTTTTCACTGCCTGTTACAGTCAGTGTTATTGACGGATTATCTGCACCCGCAGCGTGAAGCATTTCACTCATACAATCACCGTTAAATGCTACACTCACCGTTTTATCGACAATGTTTTCTATCTCGATCTCTTCCGAAAACGATTCAAGAGAGTCGGTCGTTTTAATCGTTACTGTATTAGCATTTGCGTCAAGCATCATGACAATTGCCGAACGCTTTGTGCCCTCGCATATTTTTGCTCTTTGAAGTGCATTGAGAAGTGATACGCTGTTGATTTTCAGCTCATTTTCGCTTTTCTGTTTTGTAAGCTCTACAAGCGGCTTGTAGTTAAAGAAATTGTTTTCCAACAGCTGAACAAATAGCGTGTATTCTCCTGTTTCAAATGCCAGCTGATTGGCACTGCTTGTTTTTTTTAGCGTGATACCGTTGCCGTTTGAAATCGACAAAAGCTTTTTAAATGCAGCTTTAGGTATTACCGCTCTGATCTCGCCGTTGTAATCAACCGAGTTTGCGGCGAGTTTAACTCCATCGCTTGCGATTATGTTCAGTTTGCCGCTGTCCTCGCTGTCAAGCAAAACGCCCATCTGCGCCGGTCGTGTCTCAATAACGCTACAAGCGTATGTTACGCTGTTGGCCGCTCGCAGAAAATCATCATCTGCAAACACCAAAAGCGTGTCATTTGCTTCCGGCTCGCTTACATGATAGATTGACGGTGACACTGTAGCAAATGTTCCCTTATTTCGCTTTCCTTTAATGACAATTTTATTGTTGCTCGGCTGAAGTTCGATTTCATCATCAGCCATATTTTCGATGAAATTTATTGCCGTTACCGGTAACACAAAATCTTCGGAATTGCCACAGTCGAAATTGGCAGACAGGGCGAACGCAGGATTGCTCGCTACGATTTTCCCGTCACGGAAAAGTGCGCCTGAATCCTTCATGATTACATCCTTGAGCTTTTTAAGCTTATCTGAGAGTTCTTTTCTATTGGCCATCATCTTTTAATCCTCCAAGTTTATTTTTATCGTCGGGTATTTTTCGTGTAAGCTTTTCATTTTGAGCTTAAACACTGGTGTCTGAATGCCCTTGACATCTACAATGCGATACGTTCCGTCATTGTGAAATTCGATGAAATCAGCAACATATTCTACACAATGTGTATTGTCGTCGCCCTCGGTTATAACAAAACGGGGTTGACGGCAGAAACCGGCGATTTTTTTAGCCTTTACAAGCATTCTAAGCTTGTAGTAGTAATTTGCTTCTGCTGTGCTCTGAAACGTTATACCATCAATTTTACAGGCTTTTGAGCGATATTTATTCGGCTTCTCGCTCTCGGAAATTGATATTCCGAGAGCTTTCAGCTGTTTTTTCGTGAGATTAAGCGCCATTGCGCACCTCTTCGTATTCGATGAAGTAGGTATATGTACTACTTCCGTTCATTTTCTCTTTGCCGATCCTCACCTTATATCCGGCTTTTATCAGCAGTCGTGCGAGATCCAGTCTGTCATTTTCGTTCAGAGCACCGCCTCTCTGAGGGTATATTCTTATCATACGCTCACCTTTTCGCTTTCGTCTGTATTTTCCATTAAGTCCTCCCGAAGCACCGTAACAAGTAAATGTCCTTGTAATGTGCCGTTACGGATTCTTGCTTTTGTACGTTCAAGCTCCTCAAACTCTTCGTTCCTCAACTTCTTGCTTTTGCTTGCAAGCTTAATATCTTCGGAGCTAAGTCGCTTTGATATGATTTTCTGCCATTTGCGCAAAAACGTTTTTGCATCCTCTATGTCGGGGTTCTGCCTGTCAAATTCCGTCCGCTTCTGCCGTACTGTGCCGTTCGGTTCAACTTCAAGGGTATAATATGGCTTGTCCTTTTCGGCTGTTCGGCGCAAGAACATCAGATATGATTCCTGTGCATTTATGCGATCAAAATATCTGTCTGTTTTGTCTATGCAGTGGTGCAGTGCCGCTCCTTCGGCGAGAATATCCTCTATTTTTCCCGGTATGAGTATTGAGTACGTTTCGTCTTCATACTCGTATTTTGACTTTATTTTTTGCAAAACCGCTTCTATGTTAGGATATTTCTTGCTGATTTCAACCGCTCTTAACGCACGTTCTTTGTCATCAACCTCTTTTACCAGTTCGTCGTGACGCTGCCTGAGCTTTTTTGCTCGGTACACGATAGGATCAGCTATATTCATTTTCAGCCGTTCGGCCATACCAAGATAATCGCTCCACGTCTGTATTACATCTCTGCTTGTCATACTGTTTTCGGACATCTGACGGCATATATAGTTTTTTATCTGCTGAACACTCATTCTGTCGGAAATAAATTCTATATCCTCCGGTCTGATATTCTGTTGTTCAAGCCACTGTATTGTCGTATCATCATATACAGTGTTCTTTTCTTTTTCATTTTTTAGCCACTCGAGATATACAAGACCGCCGTTACTTTTTACGAGGCGTTTCATGCGGTATTTGTCGATATGCAGTGCTTTTGCCGGCTCTCCGCCGTTAAATCTATAGTCGCAATCGTAGTGATAGTTGTAAATACAGTCGTTTATAAGGCGGTGCAGGCCGACTTTTGCAAGCTGTTCAACACCGGGCGAACGCTTTAGCTCGGTTAAGAATACTCTCGGATCGCATTTTTCTGTGTTCTTGATGTATTCAATAAGTCCGGTTCTGCACAGGCGATTAACGATCTTGCCGCACAAATTTCTTTTATACACAATTCCGAACCAACTGTTAAAATAGCTCGGAGAAGTATTGCCAAAGCAACACCACCGTACTTCACGTTGTTTATATAACTCATAGCTATATCCGATTGCTGAATTGTTGCCGTCGTATATATAACGCAGTTTCTCTGCTGCATATACCCGTGCTTTTCTGCTTAATCCGCCGAATTTGTCTTTTTCATAACGGCAACGAGCCTCGAAAACCCTAATTACAAAGTTATCTTCATACGGCTGAACAAGATATGCGACAAAGTTTTTGGTGTAGAATGCGCCTGTTTTGCCGGTAGCTTTATATTGAATTTCGTGGCCGCAATGAGGGCAGAGACCATTAAAGTTATGCTTAGGGTTCTTAACCTTAACATAATTTTCACACCAGGTACAGTACCCGTCTTTTTCATCTTTTCTGCTATACTCGTAGAAAATATACTGATCTTTGATAACTGTTTTAGCAGCAAACCTATCCCAGTCTTTAGGCAGATCTGCAACTTTATTCATTGCCTTGTCCCATTTATCCGTATCCTTCTTATGCCTTGCGAGCAGCTGACGTTCTCGGACTCTCTGCTGAAACTTCCGAATACCGTAATAGTCGACGCAACTATCGTCTTCCTCGATTTTCAAGTTTATTTTCAGAAGTGCTCTCTCTTTGGCCGACATATACTTTTTTTCTTTTGCTTCGGACCACCAATAAAAGCTTGTGTCAAGTTTTTCTATCGTTGCGTTGCTCCAGCGGTTTGCGCTGTAATCGTAAGTGATAAAATCTTCATTTTTGTAATCAATGAATATCTCATATGCCGGCATCGTTGCTCCGATCCGCAAGTTCTTTGTATAGAACAAAGCAACTTTGATTATGTCACCATATATTCGGCATTTTGCATACTCCCTTGTTTCATATCTGTACTCGGTCGAACCGTATTTTTTTATCATACGGGGAGTATCTTTTCCTGCCTTTTCAACGAACGACTTTGGTGCAGTGATTTTCGGAAGCTTACTCAGCTCTTTTAATTTCATGAAGGGCCTCCATTTCTGCCTCTGTCACTATATCGCCGTATTCGTTGTACGGCACACCTGCCAACATTGATTTACCGTCAACCTTAAAAATCGAATACCACAGTATTTCTTTGCTATACTGGCTTTCTTTGAGCATACACACTACGGTGTCTTTCTGTGCGCTTACTGCCATTGTTTTCCCACGGACGATAAGGAACTTATCGCCTTCTTTGCCACAAGCCATATCGTTATGTACATGGTGATTCTGTTCACGGTATGGGTGCAGCGTGATGTATTTTGCCGCCGCCTTTACAAAATCAAGCACATCAAGCTTTTTGCGGAGCGTGAGAACAGTACAGCTTATCTTGCTGTCTATATCATCCTCATCAACATCGCCTGTTGCATCTACCTCGTAAATCACGCAGTTATCAAAGCGGTAGTATGATAAGCAGTCAAGCGGATTTTCGGCGCAGTGGAATCCATTTTCCCTGCAATTAGCCTTATCTGTGTAGTTAGGCTCATTTTCCTTGAATTTGTACTTACGGCAGGTCAGATCTTCGTTGAAAGCTTTATATGCTATCATCTTCTGTTTCCTCCACACCCATATCGAACAGTGAGGACTGTTCTAATTCTTCTTTTTCCTCGGCAGGCTTTGTTTTCTTAGGTTTATCCGCTGTTTTCTTCTTAGGCGTTTCAGCTTTTTCGACAGGTGCAGACTTCGGCCTTTCTGCTTCAAGCTTTTTCTTCAGCTCATCATCAGAAAGCGTGTAGTATTCGTCTGCAAGTGCAAATATCTCCTCAGAAGACATTCCTATCATTATTCCGCCCCGCTTGTCGGTATTGCTCATTTTACGGGCTTTTTCATACGCTATATCCGATATGTACTGATAGCACTTGCTAAGCGTCTTGCCCTCGGCTATCACTTTTTCGGCGTAAATGACATCGGTCATTATGCGCTGAGCAATATGATCTCTGACAGCGATTGCCGGCACATTGTAGCCGCTAACTGTAGCAGCTTCGTTATTTAATTTGGTCATAGCACTTTCTTTATTTTCCATTGTATTATCCCTTCCTGCGATAATCAGCCCAAGCCATTGTTACTCGCTTGTAGCTTTCAACAAATCGGCTGATTATTGCCGCAGCTGTTTCTGTGTCGCCCTTTGCAGATAACTTTTCTGCAAGAGCGGATGTGTTATAATTCGTTGTGATTATTGTCGGCAGTAGTGCTTCATAGCGTTCGTTCAGAATGCTATACAGCACGGGCACCGACCATTCAGTTGTCTGTTCCTTTCCCAGATCGTCTATTATCAACAGATCAACGCTCTTGTACGCTTCGAGAACTTCTTCTTCCGTTACTTCGCTGTTACGCTCGTAACAGCGTTTTATATCGCCGAGAATGTCTATTGACGTTTTGCAGATAACCGGAACGCCCTTGCTTATCAGTTTCAGTGCAATAGCAACTGCGAGATGTGTTTTACCGGTTCCGCACGTTCCCTCAAGGTATAATCCCTTACCTTGTGCCGAGTATTTATCAAATTGCTTGATATAATCAACGGCAATTTTAAACGCTTCGCTGTTTTCGGCGGTAACTTTAAAGCTCTCAAGCGTTCTTGACAGGTAACGTTTCTTTATTCCCGATTTGCCAAGGATAGCTTCAATTTTCGCCTGCATAAGGTTTCGTGCTTCCTGCTCTTTGCGTTGCTTTTCTTCTTGCGCTGATTGTGCATCTCGTCGCTTCCAAAACTCTATCGCTTGTGCACAATCGCATCTTTGCGGCTCGTTTGTGCGCCATACAAGCACCTTACCCATTAGCACTATGCCCTCATAGTACAACCGCTTACCGCAGAATTTGCACGTTTCGGGCTTAGGCGGAGGATAGTCATACGGTATGCCATACTCGTGTACTTCCTTACTTGTGTAGATAGGACCGTGAACATTACCAATCGCTTGGCTTGAAAGGTTTTTCATTTCTTCCATTGTTCACGCCGCCTTTCTCTTTTAGCTCATACACGCTTTGCCATGAGCGCTCAACAGATTGTTCAAGAATCTTCTTTTGCGTTACCGTATCACCGGGCGCAAGAGTTTCAAGCTTTTTGATTGTTATTTCCATTGCGTACTCTGTCATCGGCTTGCGCATTTTCTTTCGCATTTCAATGAATGCCTGCCATGCCGGCTCAAGCTCCGGAGCAACTGCGATAGCTGTTGCGGTTTTAGTTTTATTTATTTTATTTTTATTTTCTTTTATTTTATTTTCTTTTGTAGGGTTTTTCTCGGATTTATCGGGGTTTTTCTCGGATTTACTGGGGTTTTTCTCGGAAAAACTCTCTTTTGGGTGCACTTTAATAAACCCTAACGTCGCTTCTTCGCTTAAAATCCAAACGCTGGGTTCCACAAACACGTCTCTTTTTGTGGATTTTTTTGCTTCTTGATAACGTGTTTGTATTGATGCAGCAGTAAGTAAGTTGTCCGTCGAAAACCGTGTGTTATCAAACAGTGACTTGCTTGCGAGGAGCTGTACTATCTGCCTTGTCTTGCCCTCCGGCACTCCCGTGTCTGCACTTGCGCAGCACACTAAATCGTCGTCGTATGCGATGTAGTACCCCTTGCCTTTGTATATCTCACAAAGTAGGTAAATGTAAATTATTATCGCATCAGTGCCGTATTCTGAGCCTCGTATAATCTTGATTTTTCTATCCGAAAAAAAGTCCACATCAAAAGGAAAGTACGACAAACCGTCGCATTGAGGTCTTGCCATCGCTACCTCCTTGACTTTGTATTAAGCCTGAGCTTTTTACATAAGTATTCGTCAAGCTTTATACCGTAGATGTAGTTTTCTTCAAACAGCTCTTTTTCTCTGATATGCGCTTCCATGTGATGTTCGTGACATAGAGCGATCGCCCTCATTCCTATGTGGACTGTTTCTTCACGATCTCCGCCTATGCCTATGCGGTCTACATGGTGTACTTCCGCTCGTGCGTTGCATATAGCACATTTGCGGTGTTCAAGGCACATATACAGATATTTACCTATATCGTCTGTTTCGTGAAGCAGTGTGTCTTTCGTCGGCACATCCCAATGAAAACAGAACTCTATCAGATGTGTTATAAAGTCCTTTGCCGTTGTCATATTGACATCGGACAGCGAAAACCATTCGCCGTCGTGACGCTTGATGTAGTCCCACGTCATGTATGCCCTGATAAATTCAGGCTCATGCCCGCTCCACAATGCAATGTCACGAACGATAGCGAATATCTTTCTTCTTTGGTCGGCGGAGATCCTGCGACCGTCATTCAGCCGCAGTTCCACACTGCCGATATGCTTTTGTATCAATTCCCGTTCTATGCTTTCGGGAAGTTCCAGCAACAGCTTATTGCCGTGCTTGTCAAATTTAAGTATCTTTCCGGTCGTTATCATCTGTATCACGCTCCCTGTGAGTGTGCATATACACATATACGCCGTTAGGACCTATGTTGCGGTAGATAAAGTCATCGCATTTTTCTTTAGACAGATGATTTTTCTCTGCCTGAATTTCGTAGGCGTATTCGCCTGCAATTTTCTTTTTTGCGATGCGTTCCTTGATGTCGGCTTCTGTGTGATTAGCCTCTATCATATACAGGTCGTAATTGCGGGCTGTAACGCCGTTAAGGTTGTTTGTGTCGGTGGCATATATCATCTTGCCCTTGTCAGCAAAATGTAGCTTGTAGCCGCAGTTTGGTACGTTGTGCTTTAGCGGTACAGGGATTATATTGCATATCCCGTAACCGTACATCTTGCCGTACTCGAAAACATCTATTTGGCGTTTGGATATACCCATATCTAAAAGCACAGGAACAAGCCAACCGCAACAACCGAAACGCAGCAACGGTCTGTCCCTTGCAAGGCTTCGTATCGAAGATTTGTTGAAATGATCTGAATGAATGTGGGTAAGCAATACAAGCTTCAGCTTGTCCGCATACGGACGTATCAACTTATAGCTTACACCGCAGTCAATCAGAATGTTATCCTCGATAACCGCCGCATTGCCCTGCGAGCCGGTGGAGATTATCTCGTACTTAATCATAAGTCTTCAAGGTTTATATTCTCTACAACATCAGCAACTTCGGGCTGTGTCACTTCGTTATTACTTACAAGGTGCGGTTCTGCGAGCATTACGTCCGCTTCGGTTGCGATATTTTCAAAACCGTCAGAACTACGCTGAAGAACGTTGTTATCGTGTTCAAGCGCTACTCTCAGCGGTTCTACCGCCATTCCGCCCCACTTGCTGATCAGCTGACGTATCATAGTCTTTTTCGCCATATCATCAAAGCTTTTGTACCAGAACGACGAGTATTTCCACATCTCGTTTGCCGGGATTTCGTTGTTTATCAGCTTTGCATACGCATCTTTACTAAATGCAGGGCTGTACTTGTCTGCATACACAAGCATTTTATCCTTGCTCCAGTACAGCGTTTTTCTGAATCCGTCAACGTACTCAAACATTGCGTAATATCCGATAGTGTCCGTCTTATCACGCTTTTCTTCGTTTTCGATGAAGCTCGCTTCAAATTCTTCCATCAGCGGATCCCAGCGTATCAGTTCACCGTCCTTGATTTCGTGGACAATTATCTTGCGGTACATACCGCTACGCACTGCAAGCTGTATGTAGCCTTTGTAGCCAAGAACAAACTGTGCGTTGACGCATTCGGGCGAAATCAGATTACGATTACGGTCATACTTTGCTTTCTGCTTGAACGGTACTAAATAGAACTGACCAAGCTGTGGTGACGGCGAAAGATTAAGGCTTTCGCCGAGGAGTGCGCCTGCTACAATCGTAGATGTTTCGCACTCCTGCAACTGCGGATTGACCGCTACCGCAGATGTGATTGACGCAATAAAGCGTTTTGCCCTTTCGGGATCGGCAAGCGTGTTGCGTATCAGATTCTGATACGTTGGTGTGCTTATCGCCACCGAAAATTTAGGCTTCTTCTCGACCGGTGCATTATAACTGCTCATACTTGTAACCTCCGTTTACCAAGAAATTCTTTAACGCTTTTATTTCTTCAAGCGTTCCATTAACAGCGAATGCAACACGGTACAGCTTTGCAGGCTGTTCCTGTGCTTCGGCAACAGTGGGCGGTGCAATCGCTTCCTGCTGTTCTTCGCCGTAACTTTCGACTGCCTCATCGACACGAGCCTCAGCCGCTTCATAGATTGTCTGCTGTTCCGCCTGCTGTCTGGCTCTCTCTGCTTCTTCTTCGATAGCCTTTTTGCGTTCAATCACCGTCTGAATGGAATACGCAACATTGACTGTCCGCTTGTATTCAACAAGGATTTCCGGCTGTAAGTCCTGAGGCTGAGTGGCGATAAGCTTCAGCTCGTCCGCTATTCTGTCAAGATATGCGGCAGCCTGTTCCTTGAGCTTTTTTGCACTCGCTGAAAGCGTTACCGTGATACCGCTTTTTTCGTAGGGAACAAAGTCGATACCCAGACTTTCTGCATACTCGTCATAGTACGCTTTGACTTCCTTATCCTTGTTAGCTTTGATTGCGTTTTCAACAATCGCTATGCGTCCCTTGAGGATTGCGTCCGTCTGCTTGTATATGTTGGTTACGCATTCGGTATACACTTCCTCAAATCTTTCATACGGTGACATAACCGCACGCTTGACCTCTTTGCGCTTTTCCTCGAGATCGCTGAAATCCTTGTTTAAGTCTGCTCTGAGGCTTTTGATTGCCTTGACTGTAGCGTCGTTACAGTCAAGCGCTAAAACGTGCTGTGTCTTAGCGTCGATCTCAGCTTTGATAAGCTGTAATCTTTCTTCGATTATCGGCAACTGCTTTATTGTGATAATCTGACCGTCCATTTTGTGTAGCACCTCCTAAAGTTTCTGACATCATTCTGCTTATGACTATCTGTTCTGCAATCAGCATAACAGCATAATCTATCGTTAATCTTGCTCCGCCCGCATCTCCCTCTCTTTCTATAATGCGGAAGAGCTTTGCGTGAGCCTTCGGCAATGCCACCCAGAACTCGTCCTGTGTTATAGGTCCGATGAGAAGCATTACCTTCATTGCCAGCCAGTTATTATGCATCAGGATCGTATTCATTATCAAGTCCCGTTCCTTTCAGATCAACCATCTCGGCAAAATCATCATAAGCGCAAGGCCGCACGTCAAGAAGCGTAAGCTGTTCTCCTGCTGCATCTATCATTCTTGCTGTTCTGCCTAAATCGGTTGTTGCCGCTAAGATGTTTTGATTTTTCTTCATTTCAAAGAGCTTGTTTAACTCATGCTTATATCCATACTGATCCATACAAACACGATATGCTTTAGGATGTGTTTGTCGAAGAACAGAAAGATGGTTATCTTTGAACTGAATATCCGTACCGCAAAACATACATCCGTTGCGCTTGATATACTTTTCTTTGCCATCCTTATCGGTGTATGTAATGTCATAAAGGTTCGAATACTCTACATCATATTTATGGATATACTCCCAAATGTCATCATCGGTCCACATCGCAATCGGCGATACATGATAGAATGAGCCATCTTTAACATGAGGTCTATGGCTTGCAAAAATATGACCTCTTGTTGCTACATTTACCATTCTTGTATGACTCTCTGCCGCCATAAGTCCCTTTATAATAACATCGCAATCAAGCTCTGCCTGTATCTTTTCACTCGGTTTCTTTTTGAGTAACGTACAACAATGCTGAGAGTATTTACATTCTCTCAATGTGTCGTAATACTCTTTCAGTTCATCTTTTTCCGAAGCAGTGTCTGAGTATTTCAAAAAGCATTCGATGTTTATACGATGCGCATCAAGTTTTGACGCAGATTTACCGAGAAGCGGAGCGCCATATTGCTCCAAGCAGTATGCAAATGTCATCTTTGTACCGATTGAGAAGCAATTAGAACGGTCAAGGATATATCCTCTCTTTTCTGCCGCTTTAATCAATGCTTTTTGGCCTTTCAACTTTCCGTCCGGCTTTAAGATTTCATCAAGTGCGTTTTCTTCTTCAAGTCGCTGTACTATCTTTTTTGCGAAATCGTATCGAAGTTCAGGCTCTTTTAACTCAAGAAACTTAGTTTCTTTGAAGCGTTCTCCGAAGTGTTCCTTGCCATAGCTCCGTGCAAATTTCAAGCTCTCAGGAAATTCAACACCTGTGTTACCGAATATGCAGAATGTTTTTGAAAACTCTGTTGGCAAAAAGCGTTCTATAAGATCAGCAACCACCGTGCTGTCTTTTCCGCCCGAAAAGGCAATCGCCACATTGTGACGGCTCAGAGCATACGCTTTTCTGAGAACATCCACAGATAGATGTATTTTCTCTTCAAGAGGCTTTTTCTGCGCCTCGATTATTTCTTTAAAGGTATAATTGTCTTTTATCAATTGACATTCCTTTCCGAATGTGATATACTCATAACAGTAGCACTTTTATATTTATTTCTTTGGCTGTCCTTGTGACAGCCTTTTCTTTTATGCCGATTCTCTGCCGACAACCGTAAAAGTCGTTTCGACTATATCCCGGTACTCGTAGCATTTCTCTGTGTTTTTCACGCCGATGCGATGAAAATAAGTTACCGTCATACCATTACCTCCAGATTCACAGCGCTCGAAAACAAACTTGCACCGGTTACCCTCAATGCCGTATTCGGTAACAAACACATCACCGAATTTCATCTCAGAGACCTTCTTGATGATAGGCTTCTCATATTTGATCATCGTCTTCGTCCTCCTCGTCAACCATCTCGACCTCATCGACAACACCGACAAGAGCATTGACAAGCGCCATTGCCTCGTTTATCGCATCAAACGTAGCTGTTACCTTGTACTTCATTTCTTCTTCCCTCTCTTTCTTCGTATCTCCGCTACCTGCTGTGCTCTGCGGAAGTGTACCTTGTCGGCGAGCTTCTGACCGTCCTTGAGTGACCGCCACTCACCGTAGCTCAATCCTGCTCTTGCTGCTTCGTTTGCGTCACGTGCGAGTAGGGCGTTAGGGTCGTTTGCTTTCATTTGCGTCCTCCTCTCATCGTCCTGTACCACTCCCGCATAAGCCATCCCAGCCCGTACCAGACCGCAACAGCGACTACTGCAACGGGCAACATCTCACCGCCGACAGCGAGGTATCCACGCTGTCGGTATGCTGCATTCATAAACAGCAGAGCCGTTATGTTGCACGCAAGAGCCGTCACGATTGCCTGTACTGCCCTTGCGAGTATGTACAGGATAACTTGTTTCTTCATTATCCCTCCATATAATTTCTCAGTACCGATTTCTCGACGAACCAGTACTTTCCTACCTTCTTTGCACCGGGTATCTTGCCCAGTCTGCAGTACCTTGTGACTTCGGGTATCGTGATACCCATAAGCCCTGCAAGGTACTCCTGCGACAGCATCACGGGCAAGAGGTCCCAGTTGCGTACTTTTGTCTTAATGCTTGCCATTATGTACCTCTTTTTCCTTGCGTCTTACGCTGTCTTGTCCTTTACCTTATCGCCGTATGCCATTGATATAGCAAGCAGCTGCGCCGCTGTCGCATTTATCAGTGCGGCGGCAAGTTTTTTCTCGTGCTCCGGGAGCTTCTCATAAAGCTCTGTTGCGATTTTTACATCATCATTTTTCGGCATATTATCCACTCCTTTACATTATTTTCTCGCTGTGGTATAATCACCTTGAAGGGAGGTGATTATTATGACAGTTTCTCAGCTCGATGCTAATCTTGAAAAGATACTTAATGATTTTTCGGAAGAAATCCGCTCAAATTATCACGACGGCTCAACAGAGCCGATTACCGAGCACGATATCAACGAGTTTGCACGACAAACTTTCTATGCAATGAACGAATTTCGCAAAGAAATTGTAAAGTATCTTAACGAACATTAGTCTCCCGACCGGTTCTGTGTTGCTGCACAGTTCCGGTCATTTTCTTGCTTTCAGGTCACTGATATCGTGTTCTATAAGTTCCGCAAATTTCGGAAAATCAACTTTTCCGTAATAGAATGTCATTGCTTGCGACTGACTTTGAAGAATGCGGACATGTGTCTCAAGTGACGATATCCGTTCTTTTATTTCGTGGTAACGCTTTTTTGAAATAAACATTTTGTTCACCTCGCTTTCTGTGATTTTTATTATAGCACCATTTTTACTATAAGTCAACAATTTCATAGCATTAAATTTACCGTTTTATAGCCAAAGTTTACCGCTTGTTTTTGTACTAATTGCACAATTACTGCTATTTTGACACCAAGCCGATAAATTTTGTATTGACGAGTAGCATTATTTTTGCTATAATGTAATCAAAGGAGGTGATACAGTGAAAGAGCAGTTACAGCAGTTGCGAAAATCAAGAGGCTTGACGCAAGATGATTTAGCAGAAATACTTGGCATAAGTCTTAGTTCTTATCAAAAATACGAGCGAGATGCTATCAGTCCTTCGTATGAAACGCTATGCAAAATCGCCGACTTTTACCATGTGACTACAGATTACTTGCTCGGCCGTGAGCCTGCAACAGACCCTTTTGATATGTTACAATTGCCCGAAGATCAGAAAAGCGTTATGGAACGATTTGCAAGCTTTCCCGACGATGTAAGAGCGATAATTCTTGATGCTATCAAAGAGCTTGCAGAAGCGGCAAAGAAACGTCAGAAGTTAGACACTACAACAGCATATACAGCGGCTCGTGACGGAGATCCCCGGGAACAGTAGAATTGCCAAACGAAAAAGTAACTCAGTTGTTAAATGCGGAAACAAAAAACAACGATTACTAAAGCCATTGATTAAAAATCACCTCGTGTCGCATAATAGACATGAGGTGATAAATCTATGGAAATTAAACGATACAACATTGTCAGGGACACCTGCTGGAAGTGCCTTATAGAATGCGATGTTCGTACTCTGCCTACACCGCTCGGTGAAATATGTACGCACTACGGCATAGGCATAGTCAACGACAGCGACGTAAAGCTTCTCCGTGAGGACGAAAGCGGAAGGATTGTGTGTGTCAACAACACAATACGCATAGTTGTTAATGACAGACACCCTATACAGCGCAGAAGATACACGATAGCTCATGAGCTCGGGCATTATCTGCTGGGGCATCTCGGCACTGATGTTTTGCAGTTAAACCGCAGGCGTTACGATATAAAACCGGACGAAGAGGTTGAAGCAGACGCATTTGCCGCTCGTCTTCTTGCTCCTGCGTGTGTCCTTTGGGCGCTGGATCTGCACACTGCAGACGAGATAGCGGGGCTGTGCAATATGTCAGTACAAGCGGCAAGCTACAGAGCGGAAAGAATGAAAAAGCTGTACCAGAAGAACAACTTTTTGAAATCTCCGCTTGAAAGAAAAGTCTACGAACAATTTAAGCCATTTATAGAGAAAAACACCCGTCACTAAAGGCGGGTACATAGGAGGTCAGAATGGCACGGATAAAAAACAAAGCCCGTGATGACGGGCGCTTGCAGTCTAAGGTGTACATCGGCACCAAGAACGGCAAGAAACAGTATAAGTATGTGTACGCTACAAACGCAAAAGAGCTTGAGCAGAAAGTACAGGAGCTGAAAACAAAACTAAATAAAGGTCTTGACCTCACGGCCGACCGTGATACTTTCGGCTACTGGGGTGAGAAATGGCTAAAGCTAAAAAAAATAGAAGTATCGGCAGGAAGATATGTCACTTACTGCGCTCGGTACAAAAACCTTGAACCGCTGTACTCAATGAACATCTCGAAAATCAAAGCTACAGACATCCAGGACATTATAATCGACTGTGCCACAGAGCCGTCAGAGCGTACCGGAAAACCGTATGCAAAGAAAACGCTTATCGAGATACGCAACACGGCAAGTCAGATCATAAAGCTTGCAATACAAAATCGTGTACTTGACTATGACTGCGCCGAAGCGGTCAAAATACCAAAGTCGGCGGAATCGTCTACCCGCCGAGCTCTGACGGAAGAAGAACAGTCCTGGATAACCGATACTCCCCACAGAGCTCAGACGGCCGCCATGATCATGATGTATGCCGGCTTGCGCAGAGGCGAACTACTTGCTCTGACGTGGCAGGACATCAATCTTGATGAGGGTACAATATCGGTCACAAAGGCTGTGGAACTGATAAAAGGCTTGCCGCACATAAAGCCGGGTGGTAAAACCGATGCGGCTACAAGGACCGTGTATATCCCTCGCAAACTGATCAGCTACCTGCAGAGCACACCGCATGATCCTCTCGGCCTGGTATGCCCGACAATAAAAGGCACACCGATGACTGATACAGCGTGGCGCAGACTGTGGGATAGTTATCTCGCAGATCTAAACATCAAATATGGTGACTGGTCCGGCTGTATGCAGACAGGCGGTAAACGCCCGGCAAAGCACTCGCCCGTAGAAAAGCCGTTTTTGATACCTCATATCACTCCGCACTGGCTCAGGCACACTTTCATCACCATGCTATATATGGCGGGTGTGGCCGTACTCACGGCAAAAGAGCAAGCCGGGCATGCTGATATATCGACTACTATGTCTATATATACGCACCTGGACGAGAAGTACAAGCGTAAGAGTATATCAAAGCTGGACGAGTACCTTGAGAGTATAAGTTAATAAGTGGGGGTGTCAAATGGGGGTGTCAGAAAATTTGTATTTTGCATAGTAAAGCCGTTTGCAAGCATTTTGTTTGTGCGTTCGGGACGCAGAGGTCGCAAGTTCAAATCTTGTCACCTCGACCATATTTCTTTCAAACCGCATTTTTATGCGGTTTGTTTGTTTATTACCGGTGCCTTCTCTGCCGTGCCGTTATCGTCCGTCTGCTTGTTTTCGGCGGGCTTCTCTTCAGGCTTGGGCTCGTCCTTCTGCTCCGTTGTGGGAGCGTCGGGCTTCTTCTCCTCTTCGGGAGTTTTCTTTTCGGTTTCCATTGCTTTACCTCGCTTTCTTTGATTTTGGGTATAAAAATACCGCCCTTTTTAAGAGCGGTAAAATTATTAAGTTTGGTTCTGATTTGCACCGAACTTCACAAAAAACGGCTGTTTTTGCAAAGTTTGTGTTTAATATCAGCTATAATTGCAAATAAACACTGCAAATTAACATTTGGCTTTGTTAAGCCGTTTGTTATATCGTTAGTGCGTACTGTGCAAGTTAAAATCAAGTGCAATCAATTGCACACGGGTATAAGAAAACCGCTCACTGCTGTGGGCGGTTTTAATCTTCATCCTGATCTTCACAAACAAGTGGTACATCATCCCAGCTTGTAAGTTTTTTATTTTCTTCTTCTGTGGAAATGCACGCCTTTTCCCGTTCTTCTGAAGAACGTCCACTATCTATATAATGTCCATGCTTAAAAGCCATTATCTTTCACTCCATTCTATTCCGTAGTCACGTTGATATTGTTTTAGCGTTTCAACTATTGCTTCATATTCATTATATCCCTTTGAGCGGTTTTTGTCAACTGTATTATCAAAAGATTTCGCTAAAAAGGGCTTATTTCCCGCTTTATAAGTAAATACACGTCCATCGTGAGTAACAACAACACCGAGTTTATATTTTCTTCCGCCGTTTGAAGCCAAATCACTACCTGTTGGCGGATTGTTAGTGGGGTGGTTATGTATAGATATTAAACTATACGGTGGATTATCTGCTATTGCTTTATTTAAGCTGCTGTTATACTCAACGCCATTCTCAGAGGAAGAATTTGACTGTCTTCCCTCTACAGTTCCTGTTTTAGCGTTAATCAATGTCAAATCTTCACCATACGTTCCATTCCTATGGGTCAGTTGAGCAACGGCTTGCGAATATAATTGTTTATCAACCTTAGGCTCGCCAGTCAGTCCATCAAACTTTTGCTTATACTCATCGGAATTTATATATTCCAAATCAACTGTATTTTCACCTGTTGAAGAAGTGAATTTACCGGATATACCGCTTTCACTGGAATTGTCAACACCCTCGCTCATAATCTTCTTAGCTTTTGGGCTATCCTGCGTCACTTCCGGTAACTGCGGTGTTGTGTTCTCGGGCAGTTTACTCATAGGCGCTTCTTCCGTTCTCGGAGCTGCCTGTTTCGGCTCACCCTTACCGCTGTAGATCTTCTCCCTCGAATAATCTCTGCGGAGAACATCGTCATGCTCTTTGATAAACTCTCTGAGCTTACCTTGCTCCTCACGGAGCTTACGCTTATACTCCTTGACCTTCTTCTCGTCCTGCGTGCCCTCAACCTTGCGTTTGAGCGCTCTTATCTTGCGCTCCATAGCACGTTGCTTTTCTTCGAGTGCTCGCTGTTCCCGTATCTTCTCGGCAGGAATCGGCTGAGGTATCTTTGTAAGCCCCTCTATGTACTGTCCCATAGTATGACGGCAGTTAGGGTGGAACAGCCCGCCTCGGATTGCCACAGACAACAGCATAAACCACTTGTCGCAGTAGTTTGACTTGCCGAAGTCGCCGCTTCTCTCGCCGTTCCATATCGTGAATACATCATCAATGTAAACCTTGCCCTGATACGGCTCGCAGGTTTCTGAACAGCCTCCGTACTGCGATATAAGCACAGTGTCATATCCAAGCTCCGCAAAGCGCTTAGCCGCACCCTGCAACGTACCGCCACTTGCCGTCCTCGCCCTGCTGTAAGTTCCGCTCCCACTCGTCAAAGCCAACATCTGCGCCTATCTCATCGCAAAGTTCCGCAAGCTCTTTATCAAGATCCTCCTCACTCGGCAGAACAGGGAGCGTTGTAGAACGGCAGAACGGGTGCATAGGCGGAAGATTTACACCTGCCTGTGCGCTGTTACGCTTGAACACCTTACCGTCAAGCTCACGGCATAGATTGCTTGTGCGGCTGTCAAGGCAGGCGGAAAACTCGTATTCGTCAATGTCAAGCTCTTTGTAGCCCTCAAGCTCGGCTTTGTTGGAAATGTACGTTGTTTCGGTGCGGACAAGCCTGCGTGCCTCGAAAGCGCCGACACCGCAGCGGTTCATTATATCGTCCGCCATGTGCTGCTCGGACTTTCCTGCCATAATGCCCACAAGCATATCGTGCTTCAGCCCGTCTGCAAGTGCGTTTGTGTTATCCCAGACACGCTGGGAGAACATCTGGCCGCTCCAGTTGGTAGACAGGATAGCTTTAACACGGCTTTCGGGGATAAGGTCAAAAGCCGCACGGTAATCCGCACCCTTCGTCACATCGAAAACCGTCTGCATATACGCACTCTGAATTATATCGCCCAGATGCGCTGTATCAACGCCTATTTCGGCGTTTGCAAGGCGCCGATGTTGTGGTTTTTTCATCCATAACGATTTTTCTTTTCTGTAAAACAGATAATATAAAAACAGCACCATGAAAGTGCTGTTTAAACGTAATATGAAACCTTATCTCCTTTTTACCATAAGAAAAACACTCTTGAAATGGTGCTTAATCAATAAATTTGACGGATTCAATGTCATCATCTATTAAAAGAATTTCATATCCGTCATTAGTTTGATAACGAATACCGTCTTCATCTTCACCGTCATCATTTGTAACGATACAATCACCGATGCATCGTCCTTTGTATATTGTACCATCCTTGCAATATACAATAGATTTACGGTCATCGATTTCTAATTGAACTATATATGGTTTCACTACTTATCACCTCTTTCTTTTGTCGGGAAAATGTTATTAAATCGAACTCTGACTGAATATAAACCGCACCTACATAGTAACTGTTATGAACCGTCACCTTTTTGCCGTCTTTAAAATAGACAGCGATTTGTGAACCATCTATATCTATTAGTATTTCGCTCTTTTTCAAGTCCGGAATGTTTTTCTCCAAAGCCTTGCATTGCCTTAAAAAATATCCGAATCAGGTGCATTGCAAACCCTATAATCAAACATATAACTTACTCCTATCTTGATTTTTCGTTTACGTTTTCTTGCTTTTTGAAGCATTTTTATTGCCGGCGAAAAAATTCGATAAAAAGCTGTGACGAAATGTTTGTGGTTTGCCGCATCTTCTTTTCGGCAGCCGGAAACGTTCTCTAAAATGTGCTAAACGTTGTATTTATCTCTTATAGTTTTAATTCGTTTACGAAAAGCTATGGTTAAATCCATAAGTTCTTTTGCCGATCTGTCATCTCGTCCGTGAAAATCTTTATGCTTAGATTCAATATCGGCGTATTGTGACTGATATTCTTTTTTTAACTTTTCTAATTCTTCATAACAACCTTCAGGGCAGTTCTTAGCGTTTTTATGCAATTCCGAATTTTTCACAGGCTCTTTTAATTCTTCCATGTTGTTCATCTCCTAACGGCATGAATTACGGATTGTGAAACAGAATATCATCAATTTCAAGCCTTGCTTTCTTGCAATAGCGGCAACTTCTTTGCTTGAATCCGGGTTGTTAGCGTTATTATTACGAAGTATAGCCATTTCAAACTGTTTTTTCATGGCATCTGTCATTATCTTAGACTGATTACCGTAAACTCCCTACCGTATATTGAATATACCTCATTGCCTTTTTTCACAGCATCTGCGCTTTCTGCCTTTTCGATAATGTCAGTCTTTACATACGTAGGAGTCTCTTCTTTTTCCTGTATCGTTTTTTTCGTTACGGCATTTTTTGCGCTTACCGTATCAGTTGCTTTTACAGCTTTGCTGTCTTTTGTTTTGTTCTCTTTAACAGAAAGTTCACTGAAAACGGGGCAATTTTTACTGTTTTTCTTTATTGTGTCGTTGATACAGGAAACGAGAGAGTCATGGCTGTTATTTATACTATGTTTGATGGATGTCAATTCTTTCAGCATATCGGCAAATCTCCGGGATAATAATTTTTCATTCAGCTTATTATTCTGTATAGATTTTTTTAGCTTTAAATAACCTGCCATGGCATTTAACGTTTCTTTACTTGGAGATCCGCCTTTTTTTCCAACTCCAGGTTTATGTCTAATTGCTTTGCTATATCTTCAAATGCTCCCCTTGTATTATTAGAAATCCTTAAATCCTTTTCACGATCACCTGCTTTGGGATTATTATTATATAAATGGGTAATATAGGTATATCTTCTTGAACGGCGGTAAGCACTTCAAGAAAACAAGCGTAACTGCAAACATACTCATTGCTGACAAATATTAATACAGCCTGGCTCGCTGCCAAATTTTACTGCATCTGATTAACCCATTCATCGTTTTTGTAGTCAAATGCTTTATCCGCATATACTCGCAGTCCGTATTTTTTCTGCATAGGAATAACTACATCACGGAAAACAGTTTTTTATTTTTATTGCAATAACTTATTAACACAAATCCTTCATTTTCGTTTTTGTATAAGTCATCTGCTGTAGTAATTTCCAGTTCATCCATATAGCTTTCATCGTAAGCTTTTACTTTATTTTCACTCATTGTTTCCGTTCTTCTTTAAATCCAGTCTGTATACTCTTATGCCATCATCTCTGGCGAGTACTTTAAGAAAATTGTTTATAGGTCTTTTGTCTTTTTTTCTGTCCGTGTCGTCAAGACCCTCGTGATAATGTCGGATTGCGTTCTCTTGAGAATATCCCTCTGACGTATCAATCATATCCTTGTGGATACGCATCCTTTCTCTTGCAACCGCCTTGTCGTCAGCAATATCATAATCTTTTCCGGCAATCCAGCCCATTGCGTAATGATCAAAGCACCATCTGTCATGCTCCAGTTCACCGATTCTGTCAAGTGCATTGTCTGTATTCTTATCATCATCGGTTATCTCGTTTACTACCTCAAAATCCGGTTGTTTGTCCGAATAGAAGCAATTTATTTCATGAAGATAGCGAGCATACTTCTTTGCCCTTCCGATATGAGTCATTTTATACTCAAGAGAAAGCTCGTTGAATTTCTGCTCCATTTCCTCGTCGCTTATCTCCGGGTGATTCATCTGATGAACTTTATAAGCCATAGTATAAAGGTGCAGGAAATTGCTTGAGGAAAGATAAGTTCTTCTGTATCGGTTGTCTGTTTCAGCCACCATACTGACGGAGAGTTCTGTTTTTGCCGCCCCACTGCCGAAGCTGTTGTCGCCGTTGATGCTTACGATACTTTCTATATCTTTAAGAAATTCGTTGTCACCTGCAATTTTACTGTACGTTCCTTTAACTCCGGCATATTCTTCTTTAAGTGAAAGATTGCCGTTTTCGTCTTTGTTGAAATATTTGGAATCGAATACATACACAGCGTCCATCTTGTCGCCTTTGAATGAAATGCGGCAATTCATCGGGTGTATCTGACCCCTAGAATTTTTACCGTATGAAGTTCTGTCCCAGCACTGTATCTCATCACAGAGCATAAGCAGAAAGGCGAGAGGGCTTATATCAACCGTAAAGCGATGAGCATTGTTATACGGTGATTTGTAATTGGTTACCGAGAATTTGTAAAAACTGTTATGAAGAAGAATAGCGGTTATTGCGTTAGTGTACATCATGTTGATTTTGTCGAGATCAACCGTTTTCAGCAGATTTACCGTCAGCATTACCGCACTGAAAAAAGCATGGTCTATAAAACCGTTGCACTTTGACGGGTCGTTTCTTTCAGAAAGTACGTTTTCAAGATAATCCCTGTATTTCTTTCCGGGATTTTTCTCAAGATAAGCCTTATACATTTTTGAATCTTCATACCGTGTGCCAAGACACTGTTCAAGAGCATCCGCAAGATAAATATACAGATCGTCGCCGACGTTTTCGTTATATCCGGCAGGAAGCATTTTTTTAAGCTTTGCCTCAGCCTCTTGCTGTTGCCGCTTTAATGTGTTCATTTTATCGGGATAGCTTTCAACAATTCTTTTGTAATTGTTTATATCCTTTTCGTTAATGCCGCTGTCATTTTCGGATAACCGCTTCTTTGCTTCTTCAAGCTCTTTTTCCATTTTCGGAATGTGATATGTAGCCTCACTGACAAGGTAATTGTTCATATTGTACATTACAAACGGAACATAGTTTATATTGTTTTTGAAATAGCTTTTTACCTGTTCAAACGAAAGTTCAAACGGATAACCGATATCATGAAATAAAGCTGAAATACCCCAGTATTTAAGAAAATGCGCCGCAAGATCCTCATCGCTTTCTGTCAGATTATCAAGCGGCAAAAGGTCTTTATAATGCTTTTTGTATTCATCACGGTAGCTTTCGCTTGAATCATAATATGCCAGACCGATTAAAAATACATATACGGAGTGTGAGTAATGATCCCTGTGCTTCATAAGAAGTGAACTTGCATTTGTTTCAAATTCGGACAGCATTTCGATCATTTCCCTAGTGCTGCCGTAAGAGCTTATAAACATTTCAAGAAATATATAATAGATATCGAAAGCATCTTTGGCAACTCCCGACTCGAGAAAACGATGTATTGCGACTTCAAGACATCTCCTGTCAATATCCATTTCCATATTGTAAGGGATCTGATTAGGTTTAAGACTTTTTCCGTCAGAATCCTTTAAGTTTATATGTCTGTCGTCTTTCTTGAAACGAAGACCTACACAGCGGTTCCTAATAAAGTTTACAGCATGCGCCTCAAGCTCAGAACGCTTACAAGATATTTCTCTTTTTCCTCTTGCGTTTTTCTCCCAAAAACGTTGATTTTTAAATTCAAACATATCCGCACTTGTGGGATAAGGTCTTTCCATGCCGTAAGTTTTCATATTGATTTTGCCCATTTCTTCAATGGCGGTATAAGCTGTTTTGTTCTGCATTTTTATTTTCCTTTTCTATTAAATATTACACCAGTTACAAGCCATATCGTTATAGCTGCAATAATTCCCTCAATTGCCAGTACAAGTGTTCCTCCGTAGGACAAAAAGCTCAGGTGGGTTACATCGTCCGCTGTGATAAGATGCCCCGTAACCGATAGCTCCATTGCTATCAGTGACAATGCAAGACCCCATTTGTTAAAGGCGTTGCCCTGTGCTGTGCTGACAAGCTCATAAAGCGAATTTATCTGTCCTGTGATATCAGCGTATTCCGCTTGTATGTTCAGTTTTTCACGGATACTGTCATATATGAACCTGCCCTCGCTTTTGACGGTTACTTCGCTCAGTGCATACTGATTTTGGAATGTTACAAACTGTTTCTGTAGGCGCATGACGCTGTTGACCTTGTTCATAGTTATCTTTTTGCCGGATGATCCCAGAGTGTCCGTCCATTTGTTTATTCTGGTTGAAAATTTCGCCAGCGACATACGCTGGGCAATGCCCAGAATAATAATTTTTGTATATATTTTATCAAAATACTCAACGTCATAATCGGGCTTTCCGATAAGCTTGATATATGCCTGATCGGATATTGCTGTCAGTTTTGGGTTTCCGGTCGTGAACTCATCAAGATAAAGGCACCCATACAGCTTTTCTTTTACTGTTCTGATGTTTTTGTTATGATATCCTTCGTCGGTTTCCACATACAGAAGTTCGGCAAGTTCTGCTTCCGATTCCCTATCGAATGAGCCGTCATTCGTTTCGTATGAATTAATAAGGCTGTCGGCAAACGTTTTGTCGTATATCAGACAGCAATCATACATTTTTTCATCAACAATTGTGCGTATCTGGATTTCATTTTCCTTATCGGTGTATTTAGCTCTGAAAACTCGCCCGGACCCGTTTTTATTCAGCAAGCAACGGAGAACTTTAGAAACGTAACAGAATGATACTTTCTCATTCCTATAAGAACAAAAGTCATCTCGTTCATTTATATGCGGTCCTTTAAGCTCAAGCAGATCAGCACACTTTGAAAAACCGCTGTTTCCCGGCCAGAACGGCATCGCAATGCGCCGTCCGTATTCGTTGATTTCTTTGACCGCTTTCAGATTACGGTGCTGTCTGTTCCTGCATTTTATTTCTATTATTGCAATGCCGGTGCTGAAAATATGAAGAAGTATATTGCTGATATCAAGTGTATATTTGTTGCAACCTTTTGTTATAATGTACTGCGTTCCTGACACAATGTCGCTTTTCACTATGAAATTGTGAACCAGACCGCTTTCATCGGGGAAAATCAGATTTCTTGCTGCCTCATTGAAGAAATGAAACTCGTTATATTCTGTAGGGTTCATATCTCCGAGAAAAACTGCTCGTGAAAAATTACTGGACTGTATAGCCGTATCTGCCACAGTCCATATATTTTCTGCATTTTCATTCCTGAATACCGTTAACATATTAACGCTGTCATCTTCCCACGCAAACGGAAATAGGAAAGTATGATAGCTGTAAATATCATCCAAGTATAATGCCCCCCAACAAGTATTTATCTGATGCTCAACAAAACAACCGATATAAATTTTAATATGATACAATAAATGACATAATTTGATTTTAGCATACTGCACAGCGAATGTCAAGTAAAGCCGAATATTTTATACATATTTCAACATATTTTAACTCGAAATAAACGTTGCCAAAACCTTTGTCCCCTATCAATACGATTCTCGAATTCCTTGACATGCTATAATAAGCAGCAACAGCTTCCTCAAAAGTGATATAATAAGCGTAGCATTTCAATCCACGCCCTCGTGAAGAGGGCGACTTTTCATTCGGTGCGCCCCTGCGCTTATCTGCTCCTATTTCAATCCACGCCATCGTGAAGAGGGCGACTTGACGCTGACCGATTACCTGTGTTCGTTGACGCTATTTCAATCCACGCCCTCGTGAAGAGGGCGACACATTGTTATCAACAAGGTTGACGCAAAGACCGGCATTTCAATCCACGCCCTCGTGAAGAGGGCGACAAAATATGTGCTTTTATAGACGCAATACCAGTCAATTTCAATCCACGCCCTCGTGAAGAGGGCGACAAGTTGCTGTAAAGACGCAAATATCTGCGATATTATTTCAATCCACGCCCTCGTGAAGAGGGCGACAGCTTGCAAATAAGCAGGAATACATAGACAGTCTATTTCAATCCACGCCCTCGTGAAGAGGGCGACAGCCAACCAAAGCCAACGCCAAAAGCAATTACACAATTTCAATCCACGCCCTCGTGAAGAGGGCGACTTTCTTTGCAGATAGTCAAGTAAAATGTTCCACGTGATTTCAATCCACGCCCTCGTGAAGAGGGCGACTCAATTCAAAATGTTCACAAAGAGCTTGGTGTTATTTCAATCCACGCCCTCGTGAAGAGGGCGACATATCCCCCGAATGTGTCCGTTACATCGGGTTTAGATTTCAATCCACGCCCTCGTGAAGAGGGCGACTAGTACAAAAACTTGATTATACGTTAAATTCGTTGATTTCAATCCAAGCCCTCGTGAAGAGGGCGACCAGAATTTCGTAAAATTAATATTTAGTTTAAGCATTTCAATCCACGCCCTCGTGAAGAGGGCGACCACCGGAGATTTCGGTAAAGAACGTCAGTATGGTATTTCAATCCACGCCCTCGTGAAGAGGGCGACACAGTGCTTTTGGGCAGTATACAGCAGGACTTGATATTTCAATCCACGCCCTCGTGAAGAGGGCGACCGAAGATTAAATACCTTTTTTACATCTTCCTTTGCATTTCAATCCACGCCCTCGTGAAGAGGGCGACTGTTTAACACGTTCATATAAATCAGAAAGAATATTATTTCAATCCACGCCCTCGTGAAGAGGGCGACTATCTGTTCATATCTCGCACAAACAGTCTAAAACATTTCAATCCACGCCCTCGTGAAGAGGGCGACCGCATAGCCGATACAGCTTTATTTAATTGTCAATATTTCAATCCACGCCCTCGTGAAGAGGGCGACCTCGTCTGCACTTTCATAAAATCACCCTTTCATAAATTTCAATCCACGCCCTCGTGAAGAGGGCGACACAGGGTATTCTTTTTTTGCTGTTCGGGCTTGCCATTTCAATCCACGCCCTCGTGAAGAGGGCGACTAAAATGCAGACCTCACGTCAGGAAACTCCCGCTATTTCAATCCACGCCCTCGTGAAGAGGGCGACAGTTTGGGCGTATGCTTGGTGCATGCTCGGCTCTATTTCAATCCACGCCCTCGTGAAGAGGGCGACGCGACCCCTGACGCAAATACAATCCGCGGTATCGATTTCAATCCACGCCCTCGTGAAGAGGGCGACAAGAGGGGCTTTTATTTTTTCACCTAATTTTCACATTTCAATCCACGCCCTCGTGAAGAGGGCGACAAGCCCCTATAGTTGCCTTATTTTCGGCGAGTTTATTTCAATCCACGCCCTCGTGAAGAGGGCGACGCTTTTATTACTGACGTAGAATATATTAATAACATTTCAATCCACGCCCTCGTGAAGAGGGCGACCACTTATCGCCCGTCAAGTAAAAGCGCACAGTTTATTTCAATCCACGCCCTCGTGAAGAGGGCGACCAATAATGGTGTTATAATCTATAATAACTATTTGCATTTCAATCCACGCCCTCGTGAAGAGGGCGACAGCAGTAGAATACTACAAATGGATAACATTCGGCATTTCAATCCACGCCCTCGTGAAGAGGGCGACATTTTTTTGGTAACTTTTTTGGGAATTGTGTGCTATTTCAATCCACGCCCTCGTGAAGAGGGCGACATTGCCCTCATCTCGGTGAGCTTATCGTAAATTTATTTCAATCCACGCCCTCGTGAAGAGGGCGACCTCGTTTCATTGTCTATATTATAACGTACCTTTGTGTTTCAATCCACGCCCTCGTGAAGAGGGCGACCGGGTTGGGATGGGGCTGATAAGGTCAACCCCTCAGTTTCAATCCACGCCCTCGTGAAGAGGGCGACGTCGCCCATACTGGCACTGTGTCAGACATGGGAAGTTTCAATCCACGCCCTCGTGAAGAGGGCGACAGCATATCTGTATTATAGCACACACGATATGAGCCGTTTCAATCCACGCCCTCGTGAAGAGGGCGACAACACAGACAGGCAGACTGCCAAACTATTTATATGTTTCAATCCACGCCCTCGTGAAGAGGGCGACTAGTTATAACATTTACAAAATCTTGTAAATTTTCAGTTTCAATCCACGCCCTCGTGAAGAGGGCGACCTACAGATCCTTTCCTTATTTATTTGTCGAAACGGTTTCAATCCACGCCCTCGTGAAGAGGGCGACTGACGTGTCTTTTAATGCAAGTTATATTGAGCGTGTTTCAATCCACGCCCTCGTGAAGAGGGCGACCACTTATCGCCCGTCAAGTAAAAGTGCGCAGTTTGTTTCAATCCACGCCCTCGTGAAGAGGGCGACGTGTTTCGGGCGTTAAATACAAGCTGGTATCCAAAGTTTCAATCCACGCCCTCGTGAAGAGGGCGACAATGCCCATGGCAGTTTTTAAGCTGTGCGCCCACGTTTCAATCCACGCCCTCGTGAAGAGGGCGACAACCTATATTGAGCATACGACACACGAGGACGGAGTTTCAATCCACGCCCTCGTGAAGAGGGCGACAGGAGGGTGATAACTGGAAGCACCCCTATGACGTCATTTCAATCCACGCCCTCGTGAAGAGGGCGACAACATATATGGCGGATTTCGAAACGACAGTTTTTATTTCAATCCACGCCCTCGTGAAGAGGGCGACGCCGTGAAACAAATAAAGAAAGGAGTAAAAAATATATTTCAATCCACGCCCTCGTGAAGAGGGCGACACGGCGGAGAAGATTACACTGCGTTTTCTATCGTCCATTTCAATCCACGCCCTCGTGAAGAGGGCGACCCACGCCGCAACAGATAAAGCGCTTGACGCAATAATTTCAATCCACGCCCTCGTGAAGAGGGCGACTTTAGCTTATTTGTATCTTTTCATTAGCACCTTATTTCAATCCACGCCCTCGTGAAGAGGGCGACCGGTGACCCGTTGGTAACAGCATTTTACGACATTATTTCAATCCACGCCCTCGTGAAGAGGGCGACTCGTAAACGTAATCAAACGGCTTTGTGCCGTCTGAATTTCAATCCACGCCCTCGTGAAGAGGGCGACAAATACCCACTCGTCAATCAAGTTCTCCCACTCGATTTCAATCCACGCCCTCGTGAAGAGGGCGACCTTCAAAGTAGGCACTTTTCGAGCATTGTAGAGGGATTTCAATCCACGCCCTCGTGAAGAGGGCGACATGTCACAGTCGAGGGAAAATTTACTATCGTTTTATTTCAATCCACGCCCTCGTGAAGAGGGCGACGGCTTGCGTGGTGCATTCTTCATAAACGGCGATATTTCAATCCACGCCCTCGTGAAGAGGGCGACTGCCTACCTGTACATCAAAATGCAGATGCGTACCGTAGATTTCAATCCACGCCCTCGTGAAGAGGGCGACTAAATTTTCTAAGGGTAATTCTGGTTATGGATCTATTTCAATCCACGCCCTCGTGAAGAGGGCGACCCTTTTCGCAAGTATCAACTTGAGATGAATTATAAATTTCAATCCACGCCCTCGTGCAGAGGGCGACGGACTGGGAATCAAATTTTCCTGATATGTATGATATTTCAATCCACGCCCTCGTGAAGAGGGCGACGGGAGCGGCACGCAGGCGGAATTATAACCGATGAGATTTCAATCCACGCCCTCGTGAAGAGGGCGACAAGCAAGGTCTTTAAATCTAAAATTGCCATTAATATTTCAATCCACGCCCTCGTGAAGAGGGCGACCAAATGTCGGTGTGTTTAGCACAGCGGACGGAAATTTCAATCCACGCCCTCGTGAAGAGGGCGACCAGGGATAACCCGGAGGAACTCGCACGGCTAATAATTTCAATCCACGCCCTCGTGAAGAGGGCGACTTGCGCTGAGGTGTATCGAGCTGATGACCGGCGAGATTTCAATCCACGCCCTCGTGAAGAGGGCGACCAAATTCATCAACTATCGGCTTTATGCAGTTCAATTTCAATCCACGCCCTCGTGAAGAGGGCGACTGCGAGCGCTTTTGCTTTGCCTCGTGTTTCGGCATTTCAATCCACGCCCTCGTGAAGAGGGCGACTTATGTAGTTAATTATCATGTAGCAGCTGTGTCTTATTTCAATCCACGCCCTCGTGAAGAGGGCGACGTGTTATTTTCAAATACTTTATGTTGTATAATATTATTTCAATCCACGCCCTCGTGAAGAGGGCGACGTTTGCAAAGGCTTTAAACAGCCTTACGCTTACCATTTCAATCCACGCCCTCGTGAAGAGGGCGACCACATTCATACAGTTATAGAATACGATTTAGACATTTCAATCCACGCCCTCGTGAAGAGGGCGACGTGAAAAAGCACTTTTGAGGTCACATAAAATGTGGATTTCAATCCACGCCCTCGTGAAGAGGGCGACCGTATCAGATTCATGACCGATTTCTGTATTACAAAATTTCAATCCACGCCCTCGTGAAGAGGGCGACACCTCAAATTATTAGAATTATAGTCCGTGAACACTATTTCAATCCACGCCCTCGTGAAGAGGGCGACTGCGAAAATCTACGATAGGGAATTGCTGACCTGCTTATTTCAATCCACGCCCTCGTGAAGAGGGCGACCGCCGGAGACACAAGAAAATTAACAAAACAGGTAATTTCAATCCACGCCCTCGTGAAGAGGGCGACGCGCCGAAGATGTTACATCTAATCGTGTTACGCTTATTTCAATCCACGCCCTCGTGAAGAGGGCGACTCGTATTTTAGGTAGGTGATGTTATGTATTGGGATATTTCAATCCACGCCCTCGTGAAGAGGGCGACGCGTTCCGAAATCGGTGTATTTTGATAACGGTTCTATTTCAATCCACGCCCTCGTGAAGAGGGCGACTGCAAAGCTCGCCGCATATTTTGACACCAAGACAATTTCAATCCACGCCCTCGTGAAGAGGGCGACTCGCCAGAAGAATTGCAGATAAATGTTGTCAGCAAAATTTCAATCCACGCCCTCGTGAAGAGGGCGACAGAACTTGTTAATTTCAGAGTGCACAAGGTTGATAATTTCAATCCACGCCCTCGTGAAGAGGGCGACCGTGTCACC
>ULUA01044686.1_pt1 | contig 178819 bp, 149 predicted proteins | sample 1958081 | NCBI WGS metagenome assembly ULUA01 (sample SAMEA4835748, study PRJEB28245) | human gut metagenome | biome: gut microbiome; material: fecal sample | place: Denmark | collected 2008
CTATGCAAAATTTATTTCAGAGAAATTTAAACAGGCTCTAAGTGTTATTTAGTCTTATCGGATTCGCAATAAATTGAATCGGAACATATACTTTTGTTGTAAATATAAAAGGATATGAAAACGCGCCTCCGATTTAAGATAATAGCTGTGCTTATTTGCCTTTCGCTTGTCGGACTCTTGATTTCACAAGGATACTGGCTGAAAGGTTTATATGTGTCTAGTAAGAAAAGCACGTGGGATAATATAGAGGATGCCATGCGGATGGCCGACTATATGGAACTGTTCCTGCGCCTGGACTCTCTAAGCAATAACAATTTTCACAGCCAGATAAATCCTCAATTCAGCTTTAGCCAAGACACGGCATGGGAAAAGAGGAAAGATTCCCTTTCAACAGATAATATGCCGATATCATCGCCGAATTCGACAATCCAATATATAGAAGCAGCCCAAACTCTAAATGAATATTTGCAGATTATCGGTACACTGGAAAGGAACGTGCAGATGCTCATGCATCAAAAGATAGACACGTTACTTCCCGTCAATTACGCACAATTCAATACACTATTAAAGAACGGATTAAAGAAACAGGGCATCACCGTCCCGTACCGCCTGCAGGTAATCCGGAAAGAAGCGAAAGACTCCGTATTATATGCCTATACGGATGCTTCCGAAAAAGGGGAATCCTGGAAAGACGCTGTCCACTTCACACATGTGATCGAACCGGAATATTATTACGAATTGGAACTCCAATCTCCTGACCGGGTTGTATTCCGGCAGATGGCAGGTATATTGATTTCATCTTTCCTGCTTTTTATGGTTATCTTGGTCGCTTTCGTTTATTTGCTCTACACAATACTGAGGCTAAAGACGGTGGAAGAACTTAAAACAGATTTCACCAATAATATGACGCATGAGCTGAAAACCCCGATCTCCATTGCCTATGCCGCCAATGATGTATTGCTGAACTACAGCAGTACGACAAACGAGAAGCAAAAGAAATATCTAGATATCGTGCGGGAGCAATTGAATCATCTATCCGGTTTGGTCGAACAAATCCTCACTCTTTCCGTTGAGAACAGAAGTACTTTCCGCCTTCATCTCGAAACGATACAGGTTGCAGAGCTACTGACTCCGCTTATAGAACAGTTCAAGCTAAAAACAGATAAACCGATCGACATCACGACAGAAGTACCGGAGCATATGACCGTAACGGCCGACCGTACCCATCTGTATAACATGCTCAGCAACCTGATCGGGAATGCAATCAAGTATTCCGGAGAAAAGACCTGCCGCATTATCCTCAAAGGAACAGTATCGTCCCAGGAAATGACTCTCTCGGTCACAGACGAAGGGATCGGTATTAGCGAAGCTAACCAAAAGAGGGTGTTCGATAAGTTCTACCGCGTGCCCAGCGGCAACCTGCATGACGTGAAAGGCTTCGGTCTAGGTTTGTACTACGTCAGCGACATGATGTCTAAACACAACGGGAGCGTAACGGTTAAAAGCCAACTGGGGAAAGGTTCCACATTCACCCTTCATTTTAAAAATTAACGACAATGGATAAGATCAGAGTATTATTGGTAGAAGACGAGCCGACACTCGCCATGATTATAAAAGACACTTTGGACGGTGAAGAATTTGAAGTGATTCTCGCCGCAAACGGAGAAGAAGGATTGTCACGATATAGAGAAGCAAAGCCGGACATCATCGTCACAGACATCATGATGCCGAAAATCGACGGCTTCACGATGGTCCGGCACATCCGGAAAACGGATCGACAGATACCGGTTCTTTTTCTTTCCGCCCGTTCCGCAGCCAACGACGTGGTCGAAGGTTTCGAACTAGGGGGTAACGATTACCTGAAAAAGCCGTTCGGCATGGCGGAACTTATTATCCGTATCAAGGCATTATTGAACAAAATAAGTGTCCGTAAGGAAGAAAGCAGCAACTTCACGCTCGGACAATATACATTCGATTCCATCACACAAACGCTCCAGTACTGCGGAGAAAAGCAATTGCTGAGCAACCGCGAATCCGAAATACTGAAACGCCTATGTGAAAACAAAGACCATGTGCTGCCCATGAAAGACGTCCTGTTGGAACTTTGGGGAGACGATTCGTTCTTCAATGCCCGCAGCCTGCACGTATTCATTACTAAGTTAAGACATAAACTGTCGAAAGACGAATCAATCAAAATACTGAACGTACGCGGGATCGGTTATAAGCTGATCATCGACTGATCTGTTTCAATGCCTGTGCCAACTGGTCCGGGCATGACGTTCCACGCTCGCGGCAATCAATGCCTTCCAGACGCCGGATAGCCTCGCCGATTTCCATTCCGACCAGCAGTCTGGACAAACCTTGTGTATTTCCTTGGCAACCACCAATGATCTGTACATTTTTAATCACGTTGTCCTCCGAGTCGACAATCATCATTTTAGAACATACCCCACCAGTCGGAGTATAAGTAACACGTTGTCTATTCATCCTTTTCTACTTCCATTATAATTCATGTAACGGGGCACAAAGATAGAATAATTTAAGACAACTACCAATCCTTAAGTATTGACCTAATTTCACAAAAGAAATAAATTATTCAATATATATCGGGAAGCATAGTGCATTATCCGAAAAGAATGCTTTCCTTTGTACCAACAAACAATGAGAGATTATATCGATTTGATTTTTCACATGTATCTTCTCAATTACATATTGAGCATTTTCATCTCTGATAAATAACTTCCTTACATTCGATTATTGAATTATTAATTTTTTTATTTTTATATTTATGAACATGTATATTGGTAACCTTAGCTATAACGTTAGGGAATCGGATTTAAGAGATGTAATGGAAGAGTTTGGAACAGTTGATTCTGTAAAACTTATCATCGATCGCGATACAAGAAGGTCTAAAGGTTTTGCATTTGTCGAAATGCCGGAAGATTCCGAAGCACAAAACGCAATCAGAGATTTGAACGGAGCCACTTACGAAGGCCGTCAGATGGTTGTAAAAGAAGCACTTCCAAGAAATTAAATTCACAGAATTATAAAAGTTAAATCAAAAAGGATACCCGGAACCGGATATCCTTTTCTTGTTTATTCCATCTATCATTTTAAGTAATTCCTTTTTTCCTAAAAGATTTGTACCTAACTTTGCGAAAATAAATAACAACAGCATGACATACGAAGAGACGCTACACTATCTATATACCAGTATTCCCGTTTTTCAGAATGCCGGACCTTCAGCCTACAAACCCGGATTAGGAACCAGCATTGCACTGGACGATCACTTAGGCAATCCGCATAAAGCATACAAAACAATACACGTAGCCGGTACGAACGGGAAAGGCTCCGTCAGCCATCTCTTGGCCGCGATCCTGCGCCAATCGGGATATAAGGTCGGGCTTTACACCTCTCCGCACCTGGTCGACTTCCGCGAACGGATACGGGTAAACGGACAAAAGATACCGGAAGAATATGTCATCGACTTCGTAGAACGCCATCGTTCTTTCTTTGAGACTCTCGATCCTTCCTTCTTCGAACTGACTTCCAGTATGGCATTCGACTATTTCCGTGCCGAGAAGGTGGATTATGCCGTAATCGAAGTGGGCATGGGCGGCCGTCTGGACAGTACCAATATCATCACTCCCATCCTAAGTATCATTACGAACATCAGCCTGGATCATACCCAGTTCTTAGGAGATACGGTCGAAAAGATTGCCTTTGAGAAAGCCGGAATCATCAAAAAGGATGTCCCGGCGTTGGTCGGAGAAATAGACCGGCACAGTGTGGCACAAGTTTTTGCAGACGCAGCAGTCAAAGCCGGCACATTGGTTTATTTCGCTCAGGACGAAGGGCTGCTGAAAGAGTCATATCTGATGGATACAGGCGAATGGTATCTGGATTCTGCAGAATACGGACAGCTATTCGGTGAACTGGGTGGCGTCGTGCAGTTCAGGAATGCCACAACCGTATTGGGGGCCATTAATTTGCTGAATACAGTAGGTGTAAACATTCCGACCGAAGCGGTACGGGAAGGTTTCGAACATGTGGTCGAATTGACAGGGCTGATGGGGCGTTGGCAGGTTTTACAGGAGAATCCGAAAGTCGTATGCGACACTGGACACAACGTCGGAGGATGGCAATATCTGAACATCCAACTGGAAGAAGAACTGAAGCGGCATAAGCACCTCTTTATGATCGTCGGCATGGTCAACGACAAAGATATCGACGGCGTGTTGGACCTGATGCCGGAAAAAGCCTTTTACTTCTTCACGCAAGCATCCGTGCAACGGGCAATGCCTGCGGAAGATTTTGCAACAAAAGCAATCTTCCACGGTTTATCGGGCACAATCTGCAATTCCGTGCAGGAAGCCGTGGAAAAAGCATTGGCGCGAGCCGGACAAGACGACATCATCTTTATCGGCGGAAGCACTTTCGTCGTGGCGGACGCCCTACCCTTGTTCTTGAAAAGAGACAAATAACATAATTCAAAAACAAATATCATGACAGAACAAATTCAGAGAAAACTGAGCGAATCGAAGACGGCAAGATGGTCCGTACTGGCGCTCGTCGCATTCACAATGCTCTGCGGATACTTCATCACGGACATGATGGCTCCGCTACAGGACTTACTACAAACCCCCGTCGAAGGCGGCGGACTGGGATGGACAGCCAATGAATACGGTAAATTCACCAGTGCTTACGGTTGGTTCAATGTATTTTTCCTGATGCTGATCTTCGGAGGTATGATCCTAGACAAGATGGGCGTACGCTTCACTGGTTTGATGGCGACCAGCATCATGCTTATCGGCGTTTTCATCAAATGGTTCGGTATATCACACAACTTTGACGGTGCAACCGTTACCGTTTTCGGTTCGGAGTATGGATATCCATTGGTAATTGCGTCATTAGGATATGCTTTGTTCGGCGTAGGCGTTGAGATCGCCGGTATCACCGTTTCCAAGATCATTGTAAAATGGTTCAAAGGCAAGGAAATGGCCCTGGCAATGGGGTTGGAAATGGCTTGTGCCCGTATCGGTACGGGGTTAGCTATTGGTGTTACGCCTTTGTTGAGCCGCGCATTCGGCAATTCCATCAGCATGCCGATCTTCATCGGCCTGATTCTGCTTTGTATCGGCCTGTTATCCTTCATTGTATTCGTAATCATGGACAAGAAACGTGATGCAGAAGATGCAGCCGGTGCTACCGGAGAAGAAGAAGCAGAAGAGCCGTTCCGTTTCGGTGATATCTTGGATATTATTACATTAAAAGGCTTCTGGTATATGGCACTCCTTTGCGTACTGTTCTATTCAGCCGTCTTCCCCTTCTTGAAATATGCCCCGAACCTGATGATTAACAAATTCGATATCGATCCCGAATGGTCCGGTGTCATTCCGGCTTTGCTGCCATTCGGCAATATTCTCTTAACTCCGTTCTTCGGAAACTTGTACGACCGTAAGGGAAAAGGAGCCACTATCATGATTATCGGTTCCATTATGCTGATATTTATCCACTTCACATTCTCCATTCCGATGCTGGACAACTGGCTGGTCGCTCTGATACTGATCCTGCTGTTGGGCATCGCATTTTCACTGGTTCCTTCCGCCATGTGGCCTTCCGTTCCAAAGATCATCCCGGAAAACAAATTGGGAACAGCCTATGCGCTGATATTCTGGGTACAGAACTGGGGATTGATGGGAGTTCCGTATATAATCGGTATCGTTTTGGATCAATATTGTATTTCCGGAGAGATCAACGGTAAACCGACCTACGACTATACGATCCCGATGTTGATCTTCACTGGTTTCGGAGTCCTGGCACTCGTAATCTCCCTGTTGCTGAAACGTGAAGACCGTATCAAAGGCTACGGCCTCGAACTCCCTAACATTCAGAAAGATGCAGACAAAGTATTGGCTGAAGAAATGATTGGCGAAGGGCAGAGATAAGGATAAATCCTTATCTAAAAGATTATAAGGAAGGAAGGTGTTTTGGAACACCTTCCTTTTTTATTACCGAATTACGATTTTATACGTACCCTCTCCGATCTTCACAAGATACATACCTTTACTCAAATGTATCTGCGTACTTCCTGCGGATACATCCTGTTGCTCGTACAGAAGTCCGGAAAGCGTATAGACGCTGATGGTTTCCGCTTTCGGGAGATAGATATGCAGGGTAGAACCGATAGCTTGAACCTTTGTCTCTCCTTCAATCGTTGCATTGCCCGTCGGATCGTCTTTTATGATGCCTTCAATCGTTATTTCCGTATCTTCCTCTATATTCCGGATGATGTATTTGCCATCGCTTTCACGAGGTTCCACAACTATGCCGTTGGCTTTTACTACTGGCTGTGAACTTTCGTAACCTTCATGAAGCGTCAGGGCAAAGCTGAACGAATAGCCTTCCTCGACGGTCCGCGTACCGGCTTTCGGATTGGTGGTGACACCTTCCACTTCGGGGAGGGTAACGGTATAGTAAGTCGGGACAGGCGGAACATACGTACTTTTGAAGGTAGCCTTGAAGGTCACTTCATTTTCAGGCATCACATAGGTTCCGTTGTTTACCAATGCCACAGTCAGCCCATCTTTGGGAATGGCAGTGATTGTTTCCAACCGATAGCCATTTGCCGGAGTTGCCTGGACTGCCAATACCGTCTTATCGGCTACTTTGTCGTTAGACTTGACTTCGATATCTCCGGCTTTTACCGTAAAGGTATGGCCGTTGCCCGGATCGACGACCGTAACCAGGTAGGTCTTTTGTAAATCCTGTCCTCCATCGGTTTTGGCTTCCGCACCCTCTTTCACGACAACAGTCCCTTCATTACTCAGGCCGGAAGTGGTAAGAGTAGTGCCTGTCTCGGACACAATGACCGCACCATTGCCGACTTGAATCCCTTTATCGCTACTTCCATTCGTATTGGTCGATGTGATCGTTGTCGATGCATCTGTAATGGTCAGGATTCCGTCGTTCCGGATAGCGTATTGGTCGGCATTTCCTGTCTTTACTTCCAAGTTGCCGCTAAAAGAGACGTTCGCTCCGTTCTCGATTGTCAGAGCCGGAGCTGCGGTCGATGTCGAGTTGATCTTTGCGCTCTCGAAGATCAAAACACCCTGTGCGGTGTTATCGATCAACATGCGTTTACCATCTGCAAGGGTGTTCTTGATTGTACCGTTGAAAGAGGTTGCTGCCGTAGCGGTTTTTGTAATGACGGCTTCCGTATATTTCCAATCATCACCATCCTTCGAGATCGTGACATCATTGCTCCGCTGGGACAAATCCAACGGTTGGACTTCCGTTTCCACCGTTATATCAGCATCAGCGGACAAGGTCAGTTTTTCACCGCTCGTTATCGTTTGACCGTTATTTTTGAGAATGGCAGTAATACCCGCATCTGCGGGAGCGACAGTAACGGTCAACTGGGTATTCTCCGGAGCCAGGTCGCCATCTTCCAGCCTGACATCTTGCTCTTTAAACTTATCCCATACGACAGACAAAGTTCCGAGTTTCCGGTCCGGTTCCGTGATGTTTACCGTATAAAGGGTTTCGCCATCCTTTTTCAGACGATAGGTTTTTCCGGCTTTGTAGACAGGGGCAGTAATGACACTGCCAGCTTCCATCTTTACATATTTGGCGAATGTAGTGGTTTTGGGAAGATTGCTTGCAATTACCAACGGTGTGTTAACCGAGAAATCCTCCCTGATTTTGTGAAGCAGGATTCCGGTCCCGACCAATTTGCCATTCCCGCTTATGTTTACCGGATGTGCGGGATCAAGACTAAAACCATGCAAAAGGAACATTCCGTTCTCTATGGCCTGAGGTTCTTTAAAGTTGACAACCGAATTATTGAGGACGATATCTGTAAAACCCTCAATCATAGGAGTTACATATGGAGTGCTTTCATTCCCTACTCCATCAAACGTCAACGTACAGCTTTCGTAGACATTCTCTGAAACAGAAGCTCTGTTCCCAGACTGAAGGCCAGCCGTGACCGTACCTCCTTTTATGACGATATTCATACTTCCTGCAACAACGCCATCCAAAGCACCTGCAATTTGATCATTTATCGCTCCTAAGATCTGTGTTTCTCCATCATTGAACGTGACAGTCACATCACCTCCGATATGGGCTGGATTATAAGGGCTTTCCACATACCCGCTACCATATATATGATTGTATTTTCCTGTATTTATCGTAACTTGGGTATTCCCTGTCACATCCGCATACAAACCTCCTCCAAAAACCGAAACTTCTCCATTCGTCAACCCAGACACATGTACTTCCGTTTTTCCGACTTTGCCGAGATTCGCATCCCTGCTATCGCCTTGCCCACATTTTTTCCCAAATCCCCCTCCGTAAATCGTACCGGAAAAATTGCCTCCGGTCACGATCACTTTAGAAAGTCCTGTTACCTGCCCAGTAAAACAACCTCCATATATGCCATACGCAAAAGTTCCACCGGAAACATTTACTTCCGTATTTCCACAAGTACCGGAATCACTACCTCCAAATATATTTTCAGTAATGGCAGCCGTGTTGGAAATAGTCAGTTTGGAAATGCCGGTCACATTCCCTTTTTCACCCCCTCCATAAATCCAGCAGGTAGTACCTCCCGACATAACGACTTCCGTATTGCCACATGCACCTTCATACCCCCCTCCGAAAATAGATCCGTTAACCGTTCCGCCACTCATTGTTATTTTAGCAGTTCCAATGACTGCTCCGGTAGAACCGCTACCGCCACATATCCAGCCGAACTGGCCACTTTTGATCGTAATGTCGGAACTTGCCACATCACTCGATGAATCTGTTCCTCCCCAGATATTCCGAATACCGGCAATATCATTTCCTCCAGAAGTATATTTACTCACAACAGTAACTCCTTCGTCAAACGTTAACGCATGCCCGTTCGCAGCTATCTGCCATACCTGAAGCGTAATGTTCTTAAACGTCAATGGAGCCAACATTTGCAATCTCGTAAGATAGCTATCTTCATTAATGTAGGCGAAATTGATCAAAGACGTACTCCCACTAATCGTACACGCTTTAGATGGCATTATCTTTGCATCCATTACATGATTCAACAATACGATATCGAACGAAGTCTCTGTCGCATTTGAATTGATCGCCGCAACAGCATTAGCCCAAGTATCGTATTCCGTACCATTTACCGAAACAGCATTACCTCCGCTTTTAGTCATACGGGGCATTACCGGCTTTTGTGACGACACAACACTGGTTGAAGAGCTGTTCCTTCTCTCCATCGGGATTTGTGCCCCAGCTCCCTGGCTTCCTGCCAGACATAAAAAAGACAGCATCAATATCGTCACACGCGCTGTCAAACTCTTTAAGTACCTATTTTTCATATGCTATAATTATTATGTAGTTTATACTTGTTTTATTACGGCCATCGTATAAAAAGGGGAACATCAGAGTTCGCCCGGCCTTTCTTCATCCTCACCTACCCTCAGTTTATAAGGGAAGCGATTACGGCGTACCTCTTTAAGGACGGTTTTACTAACGGGGTGAGTTGCGAGTTGACCTTTGCGGTCACGACATCTGTAACGGCAGTGATTGTGGGTAGATTTTCCTCCTTTGCAGGATCAAAAGTGGCTCCCGGCCCGATAAACGGCCCGTCGACTCCGAGGGAGTTGTTCATAAAGCCTAATTCCACGGTAGAACCAGAGTACATCTCTTCTTTCGCCGTCTCTTCTAGATCGTTGCACATGCTCTCATACTCGGCAGCAGTGTACTTGCTCCCTTTGGCTGCCCTTATCCGGCAAAGGTCTTTGATAGAGCGGTTTGCGACATAGGTTACATTGCATGTGAAGTCATCCTCACGTTCGGTCAGTACGTTAGCTACCAATTTGCCTGTGATACTGCGCTTTTTAGGTTCGTTTACCATGATATTTTAATTTAATTAGTTCGTTATGAACTAAGTCGATTACTAAAAATCAAGACCTGATATGTCTCTTGAAATCGGCTACAATAAAGGGAAAGACGATAAAATACCAGCGGTTAGTCACCCTTGTATACCCTAACCGGAGATTCTAAGTATAATTTAATCCGTCCACAGGCAAAATAAACACAGAAAATCCCTGATAAATAACAACTATATATAAGCTGTTACAAGATATTTACTATCTTTGCCAACAGTATGACCGTAGTTCATAACGAACTAAGTCAGTATTCCTCTCTTCTGCAAACTTGTCAGATTCACATTCTATCAACCATAATTTGCCACAGTTACCACTTGATTTGTATGGAAAAGTTTGTATTAATACTTACATTTGCCAATCATTAAAAAAGAAACGTATGATCAGTTTTCCTAATGCCAAAATAAATCTGGGGCTGAATGTTGTTAGCAAACGTCCCGATGGCTACCATAATATCGAAACTATCTTCTATCCGATCCCGGTGAAAGATGCGCTGGAAATAGTCAGAGCCGATACATTCTCTTTCACACAAACGGGAATACCGGTAGATGCTCCAATAGAAAAAAACTTGGTTGTCAAAGCACTGAATCTGCTGAAGTCACAGTACGAAATCCCGGAACTGGAAGTCCATCTGCTGAAAGCTATTCCCTTCGGAGCCGGACTTGGCGGAGGCTCGGCCGATGCTGCCTTTATGCTGAAGTTGCTGAACGACTATTGCGGACTTCATATCCTGGAAGACAGCTTGGAAGAACTTGCCTCCTCCATCGGAGCGGATTGTCCGTTCTTTATCCGCAATACGCCGGTATTCGCATCCGGCACGGGAAATATCTTCGAAACGGTGGAATTGTCGCTGGCAGACTACCATCTCTGTCTAGTCAAGCCGGATGTCGCCGTCTCGACACCGGAAGCCTATTCGATGGTGACGCCCGCAGCTCCGGCTATCTCTTTGAAAGAAATCATCCGGAGACCTGTCGGAGAATGGAAAGAATTGATGGTAAACGATTTTGAAAAAAGCGTATTCCCGAAACATCCAGTCATTGCAGGGATTAAAGAAACGCTATATGAAATGGGAGCCGTCTATGCATCTATGTCCGGCTCCGGCTCTTCCGTGTTCGGACTGTTCAAAGAGGCGACAGACCTCAAAGGCTTGTTTGCCGATTGTTTTGTCTGGGAGGGACAACTGCCATGAACAAGGTAGCGGATTTCTCCGACACCCTTGCCGACCGGTGGGACGAGCTTTGCTACCATGATCCGGAAAAGCTGAACGACATCCTGCGACGGACCGGCCTGCGGAAAGGACTCCGTATATTGGACATAGGATGCGGGACAGGCGTATTGGAAAGTTATCTCCTGCCCTATTCCCCCTTACAAATCGTGGGAGTGGATATCTCTCCGGAAATGATCGAAAAGGCACGAAGCAAATACGCGACACCTATCGTCGACTTCCGTTGCCAGGACGTACGGGACATACGAGGAGAATCTTTCGACTATATCATCGCCTACAGTGTTTTCCCCCATTTCCAGAAACCGGAGAAACTGATCTCCCATTTAGCCGGACTACTGCCGGTTGGCGGCAAACTGGTGGTCTGCCACAGCGAAAGCCGCGACAGGATCAACGGACACCATGACAAGCATGCCGGAAAACTCTCGGAAGGATTGCCTCCCGCGGAAGAATTGGCACGCATGTTATCCCCTTTCTTCACTGTCAACACGATGGAAGACAGTGACCGGCTCTATATGATTAGCGCCACCCGCAAACAGACATTCTAAATATACATGATACATGAATCAGAAGATCAAACTTATCCCGTTACTCCTCTTTTCGGCTTTCGCCACACAAGCGGCAAAAGACGTTAAAGTGATGCAGTACCTCCATGCCGGGCCGATTACGGTCAACAAACCGATCCTGACAGACAGCTTGAACGTCGATGGCAAACCTTTCGAAGCGAAAAACCTAGTCAAGTCGACTATCCCGTTCGGCCGTGCCCTCGGCAATGCAGCCGTTATCGACGCGGATACCGCCGGACTGATTACCGTCCCGACGCCCGAAAAAGGATATGCCTTGCATCTCTATTCGTTCTACCTAAACAGCGACCGCTACACGAAAGGTTCGCTGGAGGTTTCCGGGGCGGGTACATTCGAAGTGTTCGTCAACAATAAACCGGTCGGCGCCACTTCCGAGTTGGCTTTGGAACCGCACCGTTATGAAGTGGTAATCAAATATCTGACAGCCGACACCGATACCTGTCCGTCCACGCTGACAGCCAAATTTAAGAGCGAAGAGGAAGCAAAGGTCATAGCCTCCCTCGATCCTAAAAAGCGGTACACGCCACGCGATATCCTGGAAGGAACGCAATTCCGGGGAACGAGCGTTTCACCTGATGGAAAATATGTATTGGTAAAATATTACACCCGTATGGAAGGTGGGAAAAGCGAACAATACGCCCAATTGCGGGATGCTGCGACCGGACGGATTTTATTGCAGGACAAAGGGTTTATCTTAACTGCCGACTGGATGCCGACGAGCAGCAAGATGTATTTCACCCGTACCGGAATGAACGGGAAAGAGTTGGTAACCGTTGACCCGGCGACCATGCAGGAGGAAATCTTGGCGGAAAATCTGCCGGAAGGTAGCTTCAGCTTTACCCCGGATGAAAAGACATTGCTCTACACTATCCAGGAAGAGGGGCCTAAAGACGGACCGGATATGCTTCGTATCCTAGAACCGAACGATCGCCTGCCGGGATTCCGCAACCGCTACTTCATCTGGCGCTATGATCTTCAGACCGGACTGTACGAGCAGCTGACATACGGGCATAACAATACCTTTATTAATGATGTCAGTGCCGACAGCCGTTACCTGCTGTTCAGCACCAGCGAACAGGATTACACTTCACTGCCCCACTCCAGCAATTCCATGTATAAGTTGGATTTGCAGAGCATGGCGGTCGACACCTTATGGGAAAGGGCCAAATACATCAATGGGGCGACCTTCTCACCGGACGGCAAGCAGTTGATGGTATTCGGTTCCGGCAATGCCTTCGACAATATCGGCCTGAACATCAAAGAGGGGCAGATATCCAACACCTACGACGGACAGCTTTTCCTGTACGATCCGGCAACGCGGAAAGCGAAAGCGCTTACCAAAGACTTCAATCCGAACGTCACAAGTGCACAATGGAACAAATTCGACGGACAAATCTATATGTTGACGGAAGACCAGGATTACCAGCGTGTCTATACCTGCAATCCGGCCAACGGGAAAATCCGCCGCCTCGACCTGCCGGAAGACGTCATTTACAATTACTCGCTAGCCGAAGCCGCTCCGGTCATGTATTACTACGGACAGAGCGTATCCAACGCCAACCGCCTGTACAGCTACAACACCAAGAGTAAGAAGACACAACTGATCTACGACTTGTCGGCTGACAAACTGAAAGACATCCAATTCGGAGAAGTGCACGACTGGAATTTCACCTCTACCGACGGGACCATCATTCAAGGGCGCTATTATCTCCCGCCCAACTTCGACGCATCCCGGAAATATCCGATGATCGTCTATTATTATGGCGGAACCTCTCCCACTAACCGTGCGTTGGAATTCAGCTACTCCATGCACATGTATGCAGCCCTCGGCTATGTGGTCTACACTCTGAACCCAAGCGGCACGACCGGCTTCGGACAAGAGTTCGCCGCCCGTCACGTAAACGCCTGGGGAGACAAGACCGCCGATGAAATCATCCAGGGAACAGAACAGTTCTGCAAAGAACATTCGTTCGTCAACCCTAAGAAAATCGGTTGTGCCGGTGCCAGCTATGGCGGTTTCATGACACAATACCTGCAAACAAAGACCGACCTGTTTGCAGCCGCTGTCAGTCATGCGGGCATCAGTGCCTTGAGTAGCTATTGGGGTGAAGGTTACTGGGGATATGGATATTGCTCGGTTGCCAATACAGGCACTTATCCGTGGAATAATCCGGAGTTCTATACCAAACATAGTCCGTTATTCAATGCCGACAAGATAAAAACACCTCTCCTCTTGCTTCACGGAAATGCAGACACGAACGTGCCCGTCGGGGAAAGCATCCAGATGTTCCTGGCTTTGAAACTACTTGGAAAAACAGTCGAGTTCGTACAGGTAGACGGAGAGGGTCACGGCGTTGCGGATTATAAGAAACGTCTCGAATGGCAGAACACCATCTTTGCCTGGTTCGCCAAATACCTGAAAGACGAACCGCAATGGTGGGATGCGCTTTATCCGGAAAGGCATTTATAAAAAAGAATGAGATGAAGCAAGTTATCGATTTAGACAATTGGAACAGAAAAGAGCATTTCGCTTTCTTTTCTGCATTCGACGACCCTTTTTTCGGGGTTACAACTCTTGTGGATTTTACTGATGTCTACAGACAAAGTAAAGAACAGAATGTTTCTTTTTTCCTTTATTCCCTTCATTTCTTACTGAAGTGTGTAAACGAAACCGATGCATTCAAATTACGAATAGAAAAAGACTCGGTAGTCCGTTATGATACGATCCATATCTCTCCGACTATTGGGCGTGAAGACGGGACTTTCGGTTTCGGCTTTTTTGAATACGATCCGGATATCGATCTGTTTATCCAAAAAGCAACACAGGAAATAGAAAGGGTTAAGAACGGAACAGGATTGTCTTTTTCCAAAAATACAAGTAGACAAGATGTTATTCGCTATTCGGCATTACCTTGGTTCGCTTTTTCCGAAATGAAGCATGCCACATCTTTTAAGAACGGAGATTCCGTTCCGCGTATTTCTACAGGGAAATTGATGCAGGAGAATAGCAAATACTTGTTGCCCATTTCGGTCTGTGCACATCATGGACTTATGGACGGACGAAACGTTGCTGAACTTATCCGGAAATTATCGGATAATCAAACTGCACTGTAATCAATAAAAAAGAGTATGCCAAAGGAGGAATGGAAAATCCTTTCGGCATACTCTTTTAATAAATATCTATAACCTGATAACCTAAATCTTTTTACCTATCCCTTCATTTAATATTCGGATTCAATACGTGCCACTCGGAGATCGGAGGCAAAACACCCATTGCGATCACTTCGTCGCGCAATGCGCAAAGATGTTCGTAGCTCTTTTCCAAAGCAGCTTCTTCTTCCGGAGTTCCTTTTACTTCTTTCAATGCTACGCCGTCTTTTGTAATGGAAGTTTCCCACGCCATCATGATATGGTCGAACTTGCCATTGGAGACATAAGCGCCGGCAGGCCAGCGGAACGGTTTACCGCCCATAGCGGCAGCAATCATCTCGATGGAAACATAAGACGGGCTTTGGAAAGAAGAACGGCCGCGCAAAGCAATGATATTGGCGCCACCTTTCGTCACCTTCGTCTGGATTTCAGCCCACTGGTCTTTAGTCAAGGCATCCGTGCCGATCATGCCAGCCAACGATTTGCCTTCCACTTTCGCAGTAGAAGCGTAAACAGCCATTTGTTCGCCATGGCCGCCGTATGTACGGCAGTTCTCTACAACATCCATAGATACGCCGAAATGTTTAGCCAGTTCGCTACGCAGGCGGGTAGAGTCCAAAGCAGCCAAAGTCGTCACCTGCGAAGGTTTCAAACCTGAATACAACAGTGTGATCAAACCGGTGATATCGGCCGGATTGAAAATAACTACGATATGCTTGACATCCGGACAATAAGCCTTTACGTTCTTACCGAATTCTTCGGCGATAGCGGCATTTCCTTTCAGCAAGTCTTCACGGGTCATTCCTGCCTTACGGGCAGCCCCACCGGAGTTTACGATATATTTAGCACCAGTTAACGCTTCTTTGATATCGGAAGTAAAAGTGATATTAACACCTTCGAAACCGCAATGGAACAACTCTTCAGCCACCCCTTCCAAACCAGGAGCGTACGGGTCATACAAACAAATATTAGAAGTAAGTCCCATCATGATGGCTGTCTGAGCCATATTCGAACCAATCATACCTGCTGCCCCTACGATCGTGAGCTTTTCGTCTGTCAATGTTTTCATATTGTATTGTTTTTTAATGATATGTTTTCTATTAAAACATTTCCGGCTACTATAAAGTTCGCTTGCAAACTTTATTTTTCCTTTTATTTGCAAAGGTAAAAGATTTCCATACCCCTTGTACATCATTAATTCCTATCACCCATAAGCAAAAGTTATAACTTGAGCCCGTCATGACAGACAGAATATAATTTGTATCTTTGCAGTCATGAGAACATTCAGACCGGAGGCATGGCTGCCTACAACAAAGAAAGAAGTTGAAGCCCGCGAATGGGACTATATAGATGTGATACTTTTCAGCGGTGACGCATATGTGGACCATCCTTCATTCGGAGCCGCCGTCATCGGGCGGACACTCGAAGCGATGGGACTGCGTGTAGCAATCGTTCCGCAACCGGACTGGCGTGGAGACTACCGGGATTTCAAGAAGTTAGGAGCCCCTCGCCTGTTCTTCGGAGTTTCTGCCGGAGCGATGGATTCGATGATCAATCACTATACGGCCAACAAACGCCTACGCAGTGACGACGCTTATACTCCGGACCGTCGTGCCGGCATGCGCCCGGATTATCCCAGCATCGTTTACACGAAGATACTGAAAGAAATCTACCCGGATGTTCCCGTCGTATTAGGAGGTATAGAGGCTTCCCTGCGCCGAGTCACACATTACGATTACTGGCAGGATAAGTTGCTCCCCGGAATCTTGAAAGACAGCCCGGCGGATTTACTGATATACGGCATGGGAGAACTTCCCCTGAAAGAACTGGTCAGTCGGTTACAAGCCGGAACTCCCTTCCATGAGATTAAAGATATACGGCAAACGGCTTATTTGGCGGATACGGTAGAACCGCTACCAGAAGATATCAATCTCTTTTCCCATGAAGAATGCCTGCACGACAAGCTGAAACAGGCCAAGAACTTCAAACATATAGAGGAAGAATCCAACAAGCAGCAGGCTTCCCGCATCCTGCAAAAGGTAGGCAAACAGACGATAGTCGTCAATCCTCCTTTCCCGCCTATGACGGAAGAAGAGATAGATGCGTCATTCGACCTGCCCTACACCCGCCTGCCCCATCCTAAATACAAAGGGAAGACGATACCGGCTTTCGAGATGATCAAGTTCTCGGTAAACATCCACCGGGGATGTTTTGGGGGCTGTGCTTTCTGTACGATCTCGGCGCATCAGGGAAAGTTTATCGCCTCACGAAGTAAAGAGTCCATATTGAAAGAAGTTAAGGAGATCACCCAAATGCCGGACTTCAAAGGATATCTGAGCGACCTGGGCGGCCCTTCGGCCAATATGTACCGGATGAAAGGGAAGAATCCGGATATCTGCGCCCAGTGCAAGAAACCTTCTTGCATCTCCCCTGTCATCTGCAAAAACCTGAATGCAGATCATACGCCGTTGTTAGATATATACAAAGAAGTGGACAGCATGCCGGAAATCAAACGTTCGTTTATCGGTAGCGGCATTCGCTATGACCTGCTCTTGCACCGGTATGCGGATGACAATCTGAACAAGGCAGCCCATACCTATATGGAGGAACTGATAGCTCGCCATGTCTCCGGCCGCCTCAAAGTCGCACCCGAACATACGGAAGACAATGTCCTGAAGATGATGCGCAAACCTTCATTCGAGCTTTTCGGGCAATTCAAAAAGATATTCGACCGTGTAAACAAACAACACGGATTGAACCAGCAATTAATCCCTTATTTCATATCCAGCCATCCCGGTTGTACCGAGGCGGATATGGCAAACTTGGCTATCCAGACCAAGAAGCTGCATTTCCAACTCGAACAGGTACAGGATTTTACACCTACCCCTATGACACTGGCAACGGAGATGTACTACACAGGGTATCATCCCTATACATTGGAAAAGGTATATACGGCTCATACGAAAGAACAAAAACTGGCACAACGTCAATTCTTTTTCTGGTACAAGCCGGAATTCCGCCGCCAGATAACACAAGCATTGCAACGAATCGGGAAAAAGGATTTAATAGGCAAGTTGTTTGGGAGGTAAGTCGCCAAGCAAGCAATAATAAGCATAAAGAGCCGGATATGCAGATGACACGGAAAGAACGGATAAACATTCCATCCTATCCGCGTCTTGGCTCTTTTCCCTAAATACAACTTATTCCTTTACGGCAATCACTTCAATCTCCACCAGACCGTTCTTCGGCAAAGTCTTGACTGCAACGGCAGAACGGGCCGGGAAAGTCCCTTCGAACTGAGAAGCATATACTTCGTTCATAGCAGCGAAATCACTCATATCGGCCAGGAATACGGTTGTCTTTACGACATCGTTGATGCTAAGGCCGGCTTCTTCCAGAATTGCATGTACATTCTTGAATGCCTGTACGGTCTGTTCTTTCACTCCTCCTTCTGCGAAATTGCCTGTTGCGGGGTCAAGCCCCAACTGGCCGGAAGCAAACAGCATATTTCCTACTTGCACAGCCTGACTGTACGGACCGATAGCGGCAGGTGCGTTTTTTGTTGCGATAACTTTCTTCATTGTTTCTTTATTTTAATAACGTTATTGTGCTTGTTCATTCATCCGCTGGCGAACCACTTCATAGATCAGGATGGAAGAGGCGACCGATACGTTCAGCGAACCGATCGTACCGAACTGCGGAATCTTCACCATGCTGTCGCAGATACGAAGATTATCCATCGAAACTCCCGTATCTTCGGCTCCCATCACGATCGCCACAGGTCCGTCATATTTAATAGCCGTATAATTCTCAAAAGCTTTTTCACTGGCTGCATAGACTTTTACTCCGGACGCCTGTAAGAAACGGATGGCCTCCGTAATGCTTTTTTCCTTGCAGACAGGCAATACATGGAGCGCACCGGCCGAGGTCTTAATCGCATCGGCATTCACCGTTACGCTTCCCCTTGAAGGAATCACGATCGCATCCACACCCGCACATTCGCAGGTACGGGCAATCGCACCGAAGTTACGGACATCCGTAACCCCATCCAACAACACGATAAACGGATTCTTTCCCTGCTCATATACAAACGGAATAATATTTTCCAGCCGTTCGTATGTGATAGCCGGGATAAAAGCTATTACTCCCTGATGATTCTTACGTGTCAAACGGTCGAGACGTTCGGCAGGCACACGCTGTACAGGTATATCACGTCCTTTCAGAACTTCAAACAATTCACGAGACAAGTCTCCCTGCAGTTCACGTTTCACCAATATTTTATCAATCTCCTTATCGGCCTGGATTGCCTCGATCACGGCACGGATGCCGAACACCATTTCGTTTTCTTTCATTATTCTATATCTTTTCCGTTTTCATCACCGGACTATTTCGATTTTTCCCGGCTTTATGCGGACAAAGATACAAAAGATTTACGCTTTTATTATATACTCTCGTATATATTAGCTATTGCTTTTCAGCTTATGCCGTGACGATGAATAAGCCCGGATCAAGAATAAAATACCGGTAATAATCAAAGCAGATGAAAGTCCGGTATAAAATACCGAAATAAAGGAGTTGGGAAGCAATTGGAAATGACGGATCGTAACACCGAAAGTAATCATAAAGATCATCACGGTCCAGCCTTTCACATCAAAAAATGAAAAAGGACAGTTCTTTTCCCCTTTCTGGGAAATCCGCTCGGAATGTTTAACAAACAAACGGCGAAAGACAAACTGGAAGAAAAGCAGGAAAACAACAATTGCCTCTCCAACTTTAAACAGCCAGTAATGGGCATCGTTCAACCACGTGATGATGCCGATCCTTAAGATATTGATGCCAGCTATGATCCAAACGCATCCGGCTATTAAAAGCAGGGTGCGCCGGTTTACTCTAAATTCCATTATCAGATACTTTTCTCTATGCTCCGCCTGTCACTCGTACGTTGGCGGCTATTCGTGCGATCCTTGTCAGACCGTTTGTCCCTATCGTAATGCCTGTCTTTATCCCGATCCGGACGTTTCTTGTCAAATTTGTCCTTATCGTGCTTATTCTTGTGATGATCGGAACCGGGACGGCCTCCCTGATGGCTCGGACGATCGTATTTGCCGGGCTTCCACTGCCCATTGTCATGATGTGGACGGCCATTGTTATGATGTGGTTGAGGACGATCATATTTACCGGGATACCATTTGCCGTCGTCGAAACGGTCAAACCATCTATTGTTCGTATATTCCCATTGGCAATGCCAATAATGATCTTCATAACGATGGCACGCATTGGACGGACGGTAGTGCGGATAATGCGGATTATTGTACCAACCTCTCCAGTCATGAATGCGTGTCGGTGCCTCACGGACGAAACGCACATACAAACGAAACTGCGAAGGCGAAAGGATACGCTGTAATTTCCGGTCCCGTTCCATACGCAACTTATATATCTTCCGGGCAGACTGATCCCAATAGCGATAATGCTTGCGTGCTTCACGCTCGATCTTCTCTCCGTACCGATGAATGATCTTATGATACTCGGCAGCTTGACGGTTCGTCATGCGGATTGCCTGTTCCATCCAGAGGCAGTTCTGGCAATGGGGTTCATTCCATCCGAAACTGATCCAAAATTGTGCATGTCCCTGCAAGCTGCAAAAAAGGATCGCTATTAATAGAATACTCAATTTCTTCATGTCTCTCAATTTTAAATTAGCACTTACACTCTGTTGCTATTATGACCGGATCGCGATGAAAAGGTTTAAATCTTTGATTTCAACAGCTCTTTCGCATTTGCAATAGAAGCACTGGTCAACGAAGCACCGCTCAGCATACGCGCAATCTCTTTTACACGCTCTTCTTTATTCATTTTCCTGATACGGGTTACGGTCCTTTCATCCGTATCCTCCTTATAAACAAAATAATGGTCTTTCCCTTTTGCTGCGATCTGGGGGAGATGGGTAATGGCAAAAACCTGCATCTTCGTACCTAGTTCCTGCATGATATCCCCCATTTTATCGGCTATATCCCCGGAAACCCCCGTATCCACTTCATCAAAGATAATGGCAGGCAACGCCGTAAATCCGGCAATCATCGCCTTGATACATAACATCAGGCGGGAGATTTCGCCTCCGGATGCCGTCTGGGCCACCGGTTGCAGTTCCGCACTCTTATTGGCGGAAAACATAAACCGGATTTCATCCATTCCATCGCTTTCCGGTTCCTGTTTAGGTACGAAATCGATCGCAAATCGCGTATTCGGCATGCCTAACGGGACAACCATTTCTACCAATTGGGAAGCGATGGCTTTCGAGGCGATCTTACGCTGCTCGCTCAATACGGCTGCCTGTTGAAGCAGTTCCTGGTGAGAGACTTCCAACTGCTTTTTCAACGATTCGATCTGTTCATCAAAAGAATCGATCTCTTTCAGCTGCTTATTATATTTATCCAGCAACTCCATCAGCTCTTCGACTTTGGAAACCCGGTGTTTCTGTTCCAAGGTGTATAACGTATTAAGACGTTCGTTCACCCAATCCAAGCGCTCAGGATTAAATTCTATGTCCTCCTTCAGGACTTCTGTTTCGGAAGCCAGGTCGTTCATATCGATATAGGCAGAACGCAGACGCTCGGCTATTTCTTTCGCTTTCGGATAATAACGTTCCAGACTGTCTGCAGTGGAAAGGGCCTCTTTTATCAGTTGGACAGCTCCTTGTTCCTCCCCGTCCAGCAATCGGGTTATCTTATAAAGAGAACCTTTTATCTCTTCGGCATGAGAAAGGGTTTCCAGTTCCTGTTCCAGTTCTTCCTGTTCACCGGCAACCAAACCGGCATCGGCCAACTGCTCCAACTGAAAACGTACATAGTCTTCCTCCTGCTTGGTCTGGAGAGCCTTTTCGGTCAACTCTTTCAGTTCCTTTTTCAGAGACAGGTATCGGCTGTATTCCTTTCGGTAAAGAATCAACAGGATATCGTTTTCGGCCATTACATCGATTACTTTCAGCTGAAACCGGTTATCTCCCAACAAAAGATTCTGGTGCTGCGAATGGATATCGATCAGCCGGCTTCCCAGTTCCTTCACTACAGAAAGCGGGACAGGCGAATCGTTTACAAAAGCACGGGATTTACCTGATGCAAACAATTCCCGGCGAAGAATGCAAATCTCCGCATCATACTCCAAGTCATTCGTAAGAAAAAATTCTTCCAATTTATATCGGGAGACATCAAAGACTGCTTCTATCACACACTTTTCAGAACCGTTCTTAATACTCTTTCCATCCGCACGCTGTCCCAAGACCAGGGATAGGGCCCCCAATATAATAGACTTTCCTGCACCCGTCTCGCCGGTTATCACAGAAAAACCTTTATCAAACTTAATGTCCAAGCTGTCTATCAGAACAAAATTCCGTATAAATAAAGACTTCAGCATAGCTATTCCAGATTACTTTTTAAGCGATTCCATACGCGTCGTGAGAGCAGGATACAGATTGGACAACATTTTATAACCTTCCTGCTTTTCCTGCGTAGTTGCTTTCGAATAGATCAAAACGACTTCATCCAATTTGGAATCGGCGAACATCTGAAGCAACGGAGATGTCGGCCGGGCACTTTTCACCTGTTCCAGAACCGGGAGCAGACCGATTATAGTCGTACGTCCACGATCCGGATTTGCAGCCATTTCATCGAGCCCCTTACGATGATAATTATACCACATGTCCCGGAACAGTTCCGAAGTATTGTCCGTCAGAGCCGTTGCCAAAGCATGGCGGTTACGGTCGTTTTCAAAAGCTTTCCACCCTGTCCATGTAGGTTGCGCCTGTGCCAGGCTCACAATCTGCATGGCCTGTTCGAAGAAAGCAGTGCCACCTTTCGGAGAAAAACTGTCGAAATCCAGTCCGAGGATCGTATAGATATAAAAAACAACCGTTGCAATCAGATTGCTGTTCAATGTATTTTCCGTATATTCCAACGGTTCGAATTCGGTATAGTCGAAAGAGAGTTCCGTATCACGATAATTCAGCAACGTAGTCGTATAGCTGGAATTATATACCGGACGGCGGGCCTGCACCTGTATCTCGCCTTTAAAACTATTGTCCGATACCATTTCGTTGATGATGAGAGTCATGGAACAGTCGATACGTTCGTTCATGGCAAAAGTAGCATCCGTCCACTTTTTGTTATTGACGAAATCATTCAATGCATCCTGCAAGGTTTTGAATACCTGTTTATTCGTACTCTGTACCTTATCACTGTTTATAGTGATGCGGGCATTCAGCTCCTGCGCCTTACCTATAAAGGGAGCAGCTCCCAACAAGCATATGCATAACAATTTCTTAATCATTCTCATTTTAATAATGTTGCCAATTTATTTACAATATCAACGGCCACCTCCTGTTTGCTCTTCAACGGATAAGCAATCGTCTCGCCTTCCTTGTCGATAATCGTGATCTTATTCGTGTCGCAACGGAAACCGGCACCTGCATCCTTTAAAGAATTCAACACGATAAAATCGAGGTTTTTCCGCTTCATCTTTCCTTCCGCATGGGCCATTTCATTATTTGTTTCCAATGCGAAACCTGCCAAGATCTGGTTTTCACGCTTGATCGCCCCTAACGAAGCTGCGATGTCCTTATTCGGAACCAGACGGAGCGACATTTCTCCTTTCGTTTCCCTCTTGATCTTTTCGCTTGCCTGCTCATCCGGGCGATAATCCGCCACAGCGGCACAAAGGATACCGGCATCCGCCTCCGGAAAAGCAGTTATGGCCGCCTGATACATCTCTTCGGCCGACTCGACATCGATCCGTTTGATATTCGGATGAACTACCGTCAAAGACACCGGTCCTGCGATCAATGTCACTTCCGCTCCCTGCTCCGCACACGCTTCCGCCAATGCAAACCCCATCTTTCCAGAAGAATAGTTACCTATAAAACGCACAGGATCTATCTTTTCATATGTCGGACCGGCTGTTATTACAATCTTTTTTTTTTCAAGCCGGGTTTGGGAAGCGAAGAAATCTTCCAGGACCGCCACGATCTTATCAGGTTCTTCCATACGCCCCTTACCCACCAGATGGCTGGCAAGTTCCCCTTCGGCAGGTTCGATAATACGGTTGCCGAACAAACGGAGCCGGTCTAAATTCTGCCTTGTGGAAGGATGTGCGAACATATCCAAATCCATCGCCGGAGCGACAAAAACCGGAGCCTTGCATGACAAGTATGTCGTGACCAGCATATTGTCAGCAATGCCATTCGCCATCTTTCCGATCGTCGAAGCAGTAGCCGGTGCTACCAGCATGGCATCAGCCCAGAGACCAAGATCGACATGGCTGTTCCACGTGCCGTCGCGATTCGAGAAAAACTCGCTGATCACCGGATGACTGCTCAACGTGGATAATGTAAGCGGCGTAATGAATTCCTTTCCCGCAGGGGTAATGACAACTTGCACCTCCGCCCCTTTCTTCACGAGGGCACGGATAATATAGGCAGCTTTATAGGCAGCGATGCTCCCTGTTATCCCCAATATGATATGTTTACCTTTCAGCATTTTATTCGATATGTAGTACCCCTCTTTTAAAACATAGGTGTTTTGATTTTAAAACATAGGTGTTTTGAAAACGAAACATATATGTTTTGAAAGAGAAGTTCCTTGTTCCATGTTTTATTACAAACGTAACGCCATTATCTCACGCGCTACACGGCTATCTATATTGTGATGTTCACCCAATTTCCACCCCTGTTTGTCCACAGGAGCGGCAAGGGCATCCAAATCCTTTTCTGCAATGCCACATTCACCGAGGCGCGTTTTCAGTCCCATCCGGCAGAAGAAATCCTCGCAGGCGACGATTGCCTTACGCGCCCTTTCCTCTTCCGTTCCATCCGTAATACCAAAAACTACTTCCCCCATACGAGCCAGTTTGACCTGCTTCTCCTTAAACATATAAGTCATGACACCCGGCAAGAGAATCGCCAATGTTTGTGCATGATCCAGGCCGAACTGCGCCGTTAGCGCGTACCCCATGCGGTGGGAAGACCAGTCCTGCGGAACCCCCTGCCCGATCCAGACATTCAACGCATTGGTTGCCGCCCACATCAGGTTGGCACGGATATCATAATCGTTCGGATTATCCAAGACCTTCAACCCCTCTTCATGAATGACACGCATCAGTCCTTCCGAGAAGGCATCCTGCACTTTTGCATTGACCGGATAAGTCAAATACTGCTCCACTACATGAATAAAAGAGTCGACCACCCCGTTTGCCACCTGACGCGCAGGGAGCGAATAGGTCACTTCCGGGTCCAGTACAGAGAATTTCGGGAATACCAGCGGACTGGCGAAATTCAGTTTCTCACAAGTCGATACACGGGAGATGACCGAACGTTCGTTCATCTCCGAACCGGTCGCGGCCAATGTAAGTACCGTACCCAAAGGCAGGGCATTCTTTATCTCGCCACCTTTCGAAAGAATATCCCACGGATCGCCTTCGAAACCGACAGACACCGCGATGAACTTCGTAGCGTCGATCACCGAACCTCCGCCTACGGCCAACAAAAAATCGATCTTCTTCTCTTTGACGACCTCCACGGCCTTCATGCAGGTTTCGTAATGCGGATTTGCTTCGATTCCCGGAAACTCGGTCACTTCAAATCCTTCCAACGCCTTCGTCACCTGGCCGTAGATGCCGTTTTTCTTTATGCTACCGCCGCCATACACCATCAGCACTTTACTTCCTTCCGGAATCAAAGCGGACAAACGGGCTATGGAACCTTTGCCGAAAACAACCTTTACAGGGTTACAAAACTCAAAATTATTCATGATCCTTATTTCGAATTAAAACCTCTCAATTTTATCTCAGTCAGTATTTTCTTGGTGTTCAGAGGGAAGTCGCCATTCATTATCCAGGAATAATATCCGGGATCGTTCTTCAGCACTTCCTCTACCAGACGGCCTTTATATTTACCGAAGTTTATCACTTCTTCCCCTTTGTCGTTATATACCATACGTCCGGCAAAGTCCACATTATTCGTATAGCTCGAATATTGGGAAAGGAAATTAATGTCATTCTGCAACTCCGGATACCGGTCCAACTGCGCTTTCAACACTTCATAAGTCGCCATCGTATCGGCCTCCGCCGTATGGGCGTTTTCAAGGCTCTTGTCACAGTAGAACTTATAAGCGGCCGCAAGCGTACGCTGTTCCATCTTATGAAAAATGGTCTGTACGTCTACAAACTTGCGTTTGTTCAAATCGATATCGACACCTGCACGCAGAAATTCTTCTGCCAACAAAGGGATATCAAAGCGATTGGAATTATATCCTGCCAAATCACACCCCTCTATCTGGGCTGCCAACGATTTGGCTATTTCTTTAAAGGTAGGACAGTCTTTTACGTCTTCGTCGGTGATGCCGTGAATAGCGGTCGACTCCGGTGGAATGGGCATTTCCGGATTGATCCGTCTCGTTTTAGATTCTTCTTTTCCATTCGGGTAAACCTTGACAAAAGAGATTTCCACGATACGGTCTTTGACAATATTAATACCCGTCGTCTCCAAGTCGAAGAAGACTAACGGATTTTTCAGGTTTAACTGCATTTCTTATATTTTAATCATTCAACATCATAGGCATCAGCAGCATCAGCAAATCCTCGTTTTCTTCGTTTTCAGAAGGAACGATCAGACCGGCACGCGAAGGATCAGCCAATTCGAGTATCACCTCTTCCGAATTGATGTTGCTCAGTATTTCAATCAGATAAGTTGCCTTGAAACCGATGCTTAATTCGGTTCCGTCAAAACTGCAAACAATTTTCTCTTCTGCGGAAGTAGAAAAATCGATGTCCTGTGCGGAAACAAGCATTTCGTTCTCCTTCAGCTGCAACTTGACAAGGCTGCTGGCCGGATTGGAGAAAACGGAAACACGCTTCAAGGCATTCAGGAAAGAGATACGGTCGATTGTCACCTTGAAAGGATTTTCCTGCGGAATCACACTGTTGTAATTCGGATAACGACCTTCGATCAGGCGGCATACCATTTCGAAATTAGCACAGTTGATATAAGCATTGTTATCATCAAACTTGATGCTGACCATCTCTCCTTCCTTTGATAAAAGGCCTTTCAACAGGTTCGCGGGCTTCTTCGGCAAGATGAAAGAAGCTCTTTCCGGTGATTTTACCGAAAGATTGCGCAGACGCACCAGCTTATGACCGTCGGAAGCCACGAATGTCAAATCGTCCGTGTGAATATCGAAATAGATACCGTTCATTACCGGACGAAGCTCGTCGTCAGCCGTTGCAAACAACGAACGGCTGATACCGTTCAACAACATCTGCGCGTCCATCATGATAGAGATTGCATTCTCATTCAGAGGTTTCTGCTGCGGATATGTATCTCCCTTCTGTCCGATAAAATTATATTTACCATTCTGGAAATGGATAAAGATTTCCAGGTTATCGTCGTTAATATCAAAAGTCAGCGGCTGTTCGGGCAACTCCTTCAACGGGTCGAGCAAGATTTTTGCCGAAACCGCGAAAAGTCCGCTTCCTTGTGCATTCATCACGTCAACGGATGTAACCAGACGTGTTTCAGCATCCGAAGCTGTTATAGTAAGTTTATTACCTTCCAGGTTGAAAAGGAAACTGTCCAGGATCGGTAATGAATTCTTAGAAGCAATAACTTTGCTAATAGATTGCAAACGTGATAACAACGCTGTGCTGGATACATCAAATCTCATGGTTCTTAATTATTAATTTATTTCTATTTATTATTTATCAACGTGTTGTAGGTTCGATTCACAGACTGCTCCCAATCGGACAGCTGCAGATTCGCCCACACAAAAGTATGAAAATATTCCATATAACCACCCGAATGAAGACAAAAAAAGAGGTCCTTCCCGCTATGGAAAAGGACCTCTCTTCGTATCTTGATATTACGCTCCGTTATTTAGCGAAATAATCTTTAACAGCTTCGTTAGGAATCATTTCTTCCTGGAAGATGTAAGCACCAGTCTTCGGGGACTTAACCATCTTGATTACTTTAGAGTAGGTACGACCGTCACCTTTCTTAAATGTTGCAACCGCTTTTTTTGCCATTGTTTAATCTCCTCTTACTTAATTTCTTTGTGTAACGTCATCTTCTTCAGGATAGGATTATACTTCATCAGCTCCAATCTCTGAGTTGTATTCTTTCTGTTCTTTGTTGTAATATAACGAGATGTACCCGGCATACCACTGTCTTTGTGCTCGGTGCATTCAAGAATCACCTGAACTCTGTTACCTTTTGCTTTCTTTGCCATTTCTTATTTCCTCCTCAAATTAAGCGTTTAAATAACCTTTTTCAGCAGCTTTCTTAATTGCTGCATCCAAACCAAGTTTATTGATAGTACGCAAGCCAGCGGCTGAAATATTCAGGCTAACCCAACAATCCTGTTCTACCCAGTAGAACTTTTTAGTAAACAGGTTCACATCAAACTTACGTTTCGTTCTTCTCTTAGAGTGAGAAACGTTGTTGCCAACCATTGCTTTTTTTCCGGTAATTTGACAAATTTTCGACATTGCTAATTTTACTTTTTAATATTACGAAATTAAGTCAACTCCTGCTATGTGTCTTCCCTTTTTGAACTGCATCACGAACAAAAACAAAGATTCTAATAGAGTTTCTCTTCTTTTACGGGGCACAAAGGTACAAATTATTTTGATTCACACACAAGAAATCTACAAATAAATCAACACTTTCTGCTATTTTTCCTTAATTTATTCTGTATAAAGGCGTCAAGACCCGCTGCCGCATAGATTGTTATCGCAAACAAATAAGGATAATGATAACGGGAAGTGATCACGAACAAAACCGTTACTGCTGTGCCTAAAACAGGGATCAGAAGATAGATATTCCGCTCTCGTAACAGATCGCGCCGGTTCGTCCAAACGTAATAAAAGAATAGTAAAAGCACCGTGTAATAGACAATGCTTTTCAACGCCAGGGAAACGATTAACTCCATTATCTTCAGATTATTACCCTCCGCCTTTGAAAGAACTACTCTAAATCCCATATCCGGCTTTACACGCTCCGTCCAGGTATCTTCACAATACAAAGCAGCCAACTTGAAGGGCAGTTGGGAAACATACTTAAACGGATGCTCCGATATCCAGCGGACTGACGCACGCTTCAGCAGGCTGTCCCGCTCCATGTAGGTATAATCTCCGGGAGGAAGGCAAATATAATTGTCCGGATCACCGAAGCCGTTAAAATTGACTAAACCGTTTGCTTCATCAAAAGAACTCATCGCTAAGTTATAGCCTCCGGACACCGCTTGATAGACAAAATGGCCGGTTCTCTCCTTCGCACTCCGCCCGATCAGGAAAACAGTCAAGACAAGCGGCAAGGCCAATGCTGCATAAGACTGCCACCGGCGCTTTTGCACGATGAAAAGGAGCAAAATCACGAATAAAAAGACAATTGCCAGAGGACGGAACCAGTTAGCCACAGCGATCAGCACGCCGGCGACAGCCACAGGAAACAGCCGGCGAACGTTGCATAGCAGCAGGGCTGTCAATAGTAGGAAAGTAAAAGGCAAATCAGTCAATACAGCTATCGGAGCATATAGGTTCGAAAAAATCAACATATATAAAATAGCAGCGTAATACCCCGTTTTATTCGAAAACATCCGTCCGGCCAACTTCCGTATTTCAAATACCATTGCAATATTCATCAATAAATTCAGCAACCGGACAAAGGAGAAAGATCCGCAAAGATGATAGATCCCGATCAAAAGGTTTACATACCCCGGACCGAAAATAAAATCCTCATATTGGTTATGCACGTCCGGATACCAAGTGCCCCTCGCGATGCATTCCGAAGCCAGTTTCACATAAGCTTGGGCATCATCGTGGTTGGGCATATCCCAGTATTTTATTACCAGGCAAACCTGTAGGATCACCCATATGACAAACATGATCCGAAAAACGACCGGTATTTTTTTCCCTATCATTTCTTTTGCTCTTTTTGGGAGACAAAGATACAGCCTTTTCACCGGTAATCCGCCCGTGATAAATTAATTCTATCTGTACATTCGAGAAACAACGGGACGTATTTGCAACAAAATCAAACTCGGGATGGTTTCATTTTTAAAGAAACATAAAATAAAAACGCATTTAATATGACACGAGATTTTAAAGAAGCATTGAGACACCGCAGAACTTATTACCACATCACGGACAGTTCTCCGATATCAGACGAACAGATCAAAGAAATCATAGACTTCGCAGTCATGAACGTCCCTTCTGCCTTCAACTCGCAATCTACCCGCATCGTATTGCTGTTAGGCAAGAATCATAAAAAGCTTTGGGAGATAACGAAAGAGACATTGAAGAGACTTGTTTCAGCGGAAGTCTTCAAAGGGACGGAAGCTAAAATAGACGGAAGTCTGGCTGCCGGCTACGGAACGATCCTGTTCTTCGAAGACAAAGCGGTAGTTGAACAGCTGCAAGACTCCTTCCCTACTTATTACGACAAATTTCCGGTTTGGGCACAGCAAACATCTGCCATGCACCAGCTGGCGATCTGGACAATGTTGGAAGATGCCGGCTTAGGCGTGTCCCTTCAACATTATAATCCGCTGATCGACGAAACGGTATATGCGGAATGGAAACTCGACCCGAAATGGGAACTGGTGGCACAGATGCCTTTCGGAACGCCGACGGAAGGACCCGGACCGAAAGAGATCAAACCGTTAGACAAAAGAGTCCTGGTTTTCAAGTAAAAGAGCACAAGCATGAATTACGATATTGCAATCATAGGAGGAGGACCGGCCGGCTATACCGCAGCCGAACGGGCAGCCGAAGGAGGCCTGAAAACCGTCCTCTTTGAAAAGAACGCCATTGGAGGCGTCTGCCTGAACGAAGGCTGTATTCCCACAAAAACGTTATTATACTCCGCCAAGATATTGGACAGTTTCAAAACATCCTCCAAATATGGCATTTCACCGGAAGGAACACCGTCTTTCGACATGGACAAGATCATCAGGCGGAAGAACCGGACTGTCAAAAAGCTAACATCCGGTGTGAAGATGCGGCTCACTTCAAGTGAGATCACGATTGTCGAAGGGACAGCCGTTTTGAACGGGGAAACGGATGGAATGATCCGTATACAATGCGGAAACGCCCTTTTCACCGTCAAAAACGTCCTCCTCTGTACCGGCTCCGAAACGGTAATCCCTCCAATCAAGGGACTTTCGGATACAGATTACTGGACTTCGCGGGAAGCGCTCGACAGCAAAGAACTTCCCAAAGAACTTGCCATCATAGGCGGCGGTGTCATCGGGATCGAGTTTGCTTCATTCTTTACCAGCATGGGAGTAAAAGTAAAGGTGATCGAGATGATGCCGGAAATACTCGGCGCGATGGACAAAGAGGCTTCCGCCATGCTCCGGAGCGAATACGCCAAGAAAGGGGTGGAATTTCATCTGAACACAAAAGTGACCGAAGTCAACCCGAAAGAGGTCATTGTCGAAAAAGACGGCAAGACGAATGCGATCTCCGCAGACAAAATCCTGGTCAGCGTAGGCCGCCGGGCAATTACCAAAAATTTAGGTCTGGAAAGCCTTTCCATTGAGACGGACCGCCGGGGCGTCCGGGTGAACGAATATATGCAGACCTCCCATCCGCACGTGTATGCAGCCGGAGATATCACAGGGTTCTCGCAACTGGCCCACACGGCCTATCGGGAAGGTGAGGTTGCTGTCAACCATATTCTGGGGAATGAGGAACGGATGGATTACAGGGCTATTCCCGCCGTCGTCTACACCAATCCGGAAGTGGCCGGTGTGGGCAAGACGGAAGAGGAATTGAAGGCAAGTGGAGAATATTACAACCTTGTCAAGATACCGATGACCTATTCCGGCCGCTTTGTCGCCGAAAACGAAATCGGCAACGGGCTATGCAAGCTCCTGACAAACGTGAACGGCCAGATCATCGGTTGCCATCTGGTGGGAAATCCGGCATCGGAGATCATCGTCATTGCCGGTATCGCCGTCGAGCACGGTTATACGGTCGATGAATTCAAGAAAACCGTATTTCCCCATCCGACTGTCGGAGAGGCGATACATGAAAGTCTCTACCTCTGATAATGCTTTATATCGACAATCCATACACGGATGCCTGGTTCAACCTGGCTGCCGAGGAGTATCTGCTCAAGAACTTTTCGGACGACATCTTCATGTTGTGGCAGAACGAACCGTCCGTCATCATCGGCAAGCACCAGAACGTATGGGACGAGATAAACCGAAACTATATTCAAGAGAAGCATATCAAAGTCGTACGCCGTTATTCTGGTGGCGGAGCCGTCTATCACGATTCCGGCAACCTGAATATCACTTTTATACAAAACAGCAAGGAACTCGCATCCGGCACATTCACAGCCCGGCTGATCGCCTTCCTCGCCACATTCGGCATCCGGGCAGAGGCTGACGAGCGGCAGGCACTCACGATCGACGGGTTGAAAATATCGGGCAGTGCGCAATCCATCCACAAAGGAAGGATCTTGCACCACGCCACCCTCCTTTTCTCCACCGACCTGTATCGCCTGACGACCGCCCTCAAAAATACAGAACGGAAACCGGAAAAAAAAGAAATGAAGCCCGCTCCTTTTTATGTCAAATCCGTAAGAAGCCCGGTCACCAACATATGCACCTATACCCGTAAAGCGGTATCTATCGGAGAATTCAGAGATGCACTCCTGAACTATTTTACAGAAAACAAGACGGACACCCGTCCCTATTCATTCACTGAAGACGATTTGAACGCCATCCGGTCCCTACGTGACAACAAATACGCGACGTCGGCCTGGAACTTCAATATCAGAACATAAAATACACATTTAAACTATGTCGACATTTGAAATAAAAATGCCCAAACTGGGCGAAAGCATCACGGAAGGGACGATTGTCTCCTGGTCCGTCAAAGTAGGCGACGCTGTTCAAGAAGACGATGTCCTCTTTGAAGTGAGCACCGCCAAAGTCAGTGCGGAAATACCCTCTCCGGTTGCAGGAAAGGTGCTCGAACTGCTGTTTTCCGAAGGCGATACGGTGGCCGTCGGTACAACCGTCGCCCTGATCCAACTGGAAGGCGAAGAGGGAGAAGCACCCGAAAGTACCACTCCTGCCGCAGCTAAAAGCGACGAAAGCACAATGGTACAGTCTGTACCGGCAGAACCCGCCCAGCCCGTCAAATCATCCAAGGAAGAAGACGGAAGATGGTATTCTCCCATCGTGCTGAAATTAGCACAGGAAGCCAAAATATCGCAAGCCGAACTGGACGCGATTCCGGGAACCGGCTATGAAGGACGACTCAGTAAAAAAGATATTAAAGATTATATCACGACCAAGAAAAGTGGCATCACCCCACAAAGTGATACCGAAAACTTGCGTCAACCGTCGACGCAGCCCACCATCTCCGATCGACGTAACCCACCTTCTCCGGTCGATGGTGTCCACCATCACCAACCGACGCAGCCCACCATCGACGATCGACGCAACCCGGCATCTGTCACCGAAGACGAAACGGTCGAAATGGACCGCGTTGCCCGTATCATATCAGACCATATGGTCATGTCGAAAAAAGTGTCTCCCCACGTTACAACTGTTGTCGAAGCCGACGTCACCCGTCTGGTAAAATGGCGCAACCGCACGAAAGACGCATTTTTCAAACGTGAAGGTGTAGCACTCACTTTCATGCCTGCCATAGCGGAAGCTACAGCAAAGGCACTGGCTGAATTCCCGCACGTGAACGCTTCGGTCGACGGCTACAAAGTCATTCTGAAAAAGCATATTAACCTGGGTATCGCCGTGTCGCTACCCGACGGTAACCTGATCGTACCGGTTATTCATGATGCAGACAAGTTGAATCTGAACGGCCTTGCTGCCAACATCGACACTCTTGCCGCCAAAGCACGCACGGGTAAGCTGATGCCAGACGATATACAAGGCGGAACTTTCACGATCACCAACTTCGGTTCGTTCAAGAGCCTGTTCGGTACGCCGATCATCAACCAGCCACAGGTAGCCATCTTAGGCGTCGGCTTCATCGAAAAGAAACCGGCCGTCGTGGAGACACCCGAAGGAGATACAATCGCAATTCGCCACAAGATGTACCTGTCCCTGTCGTACGACCACCGGATCATCAACGGAGCACTGGGTGGAGAGTTCCTGCGACGCGTAGCGGATTATCTGGAGAACTGGGATAAATGATGATTTATCTGTTACTTTTGGCTTGATCCAAAAGTAACCAAAAGATCAAGGCTTAAGCTGCTTCGCTACTTCGTTCCCTCCGTTCGCTGTCGCGTCTGAAACTCGCTTCGCTCAAACAGCAGACGCTCCGGACGCTCACTGCGGTCTCTGCGCTTTACGCTCACCAGCTTAGGCCGGAGATAGAGCCTAACGGCTCTTCAGGGATTGCCAATGCTGCCTGCTCCTTTGTGATCCCGCATCAAGTGCGGGAACAGGCTTGTCCCCGTGCCCCGCACGGGGCCGCAAAAGAACGATCAGTATCGGCAATCCCAAAAGAAAGCGGAGCTTTCTTGGAAAGGCCTAAGCGGACGGGCGTCAAGCGGAGGGTAAAGACGAAGCGTCCGGAGCCTGCCCTGTTTGAGCGAAGCGAGTTTCGCAGGCGACAGCGTAGTCTTTGCCCGGAGTAGACCGGACGGTTAAGCCTTGACTTTTTGGTTACTTTTGGGTCAAGCCAAAAGTAACAGATCACAAAACAATTAAAACAACACACAAAATAATCAAGTATGAAACGATACGATATAAAAACGACCGATACCGAGACCCTTCGCAAATGGTATTACCTGATGAGTCTCGGCAGGGCGCTCGATGAAAAGGCGCCTTCTTACCTGCTCCAGTCCTTAGGCTGGTCCTATCATGCCCCTTATGCCGGGCATGACGGCATCCAGCTCGCCATCGGGCAGGTATTCCACCGGGGAGAGGATTACCTCTTTCCCTACTACCGCGATATGCTGACCGTCCTGTCTGCCGGAATGACGGCGGAAGAAATCATCCTGAACGGTATCTCGAAAGCGACCGACCCGTCCAGCGGCGGACGGCATATGTCCAACCACTTCGCCAAGCCGGAGTGGCATATCGAGAACATCTCCTCGGCGACCGGGACACACGACCTGCACGCCGTAGGTGTCGCCCGTGCAATGGTTTATTACGACCATAAAGGCGTTGCGATCACTTCGCACGGCGAGTCCGCCACTTCCGAGGGCTACGTCTACGAAGCCATCAACGGGGCAAGCAACGAGCAGCTCCCCGTTATCTTTGTCTTGCAGGACAACGGCTACGGCATCTCCGTCCCCAAAAAGGATCAGACGGCCAACCGCAAGGTAGCCGACAACTTCTCAGGCTTCAAGAACCTGCGCATCATCCACTGCAACGGAAAAGACGTTTTCGACTCGATGAACGCCATGACCGAAGCCCGCGAACATGCGATCAATACGCATAATCCGGTGATCGTCCATGCAAACTGCGTGCGCATCGGCTCCCATTCGAACTCCGACAAGCAGACTTTGTATCGCGATGAAAACGAACTTGCCTACGTGAAAGCAGCCGATCCGCTGCAAAAATTCCGCCGTATGCTGCTCCGTTACAACCGCTTGACCGAAGAGGAACTGAAGCAGATAGAAGCACAGGCAAAAAAAGACCTGAGCACAGCCAACCGCAAAGCGATGGCGGCTCCCGAACCCGATCCTGCAACGATCTTTGACTATGTCTTGCCCGAACCTTACCTGCCGCAGAAATATACAGACGGCACACACAAAGAAGAAAATGGCGAAAAGAAAACACTGGTAACCGCAATCAACGAAACACTGAAAGCAGAATTCCGCCATAACCCGGATACATTCCTGTGGGGACAGGACGTGGCCAACAAAGACAAAGGCGGCGTGTTCAACGTCACCAAAGGCATGCAACAGGAGTTCGGACCGAAGCGTATCTTCAATGCTCCCATTGCCGAAGACTACATTGTAGGCACGGCCAACGGCATGTGCCGCTTCGACCCGAAAATACATGTCGTGGTGGAAGGAGCCGAATTTGCCGACTACTTCTGGCCGGCCATCGAGCAGTATGTCGAATGTACACACGAATACTGGCGAAGCAACGGACAGTTCACCCCTAACCTGACACTCCGCCTGGCATCGGGCGGTTATATCGGCGGAGGGCTCTACCACTCGCAAACGATTGAAGGGGCGCTGACCTCCATTCCGGGAGCCCGCATCGTCTATCCTTCGTTTGCCGATGATGCGGCAGGACTGTTGCGCACCAGCATACGTTCGAAGGGTTTTACCGTCTTTCTCGAACCGAAAGCGCAATATAACTCGGTCGAAGCAGCCGGTTTTGTGCCGGAAGACTTCGAAGTTCCTTTCGGGAAAGCCCGTATCCGCCGGCCGGGCAGCGACCTGAGCGTGATCACATATGGCAATACCACGCATTTCTGCCTCAGTGTCGCCGAGAGGTTGAAGAAAGAGCATAACTGGGACGTGGAAGTCATCGACATCCGCTCGCTGATCCCACTCGATACGGAAACGATCTTCGCTTCCGTGAAAAAAACCGGCAAGGTGCTGATCGTACATGAAGACAAAGTGTTCTCAGGTTTCGGAGCGGAAATAGCCGGTATCGTCGGCACGGAAATGTTCCGATACCTGGATGCTCCGATCCAACGCGTCGGTTCTACCTTTACCCCTGTCGGTTTCCATCCGGTCCTCGAAAAGGCGATCCTGCCCGGAGAAGAACGGATCTACAACGCAGCAAAAGCATTATTGGAATATTAATGAAGAGGGTATATCAAAATCTTCTTGTCCCCGCGCTTGATGCGGGGCCGCAAAAGGACAGACCTTATCAATCAGATTTTATAGGGCCGGTTTTAATGCGATCCCGCGAGGGGCGCGGGAACAGGATAGTTTCGACACACCTTCTATAAACAACATACAAAATGAAGAAAATAGGTTTATTCTATGGTGGCACAACCGCTAAAACAGCCGTAGTCGCTTTGAAAATACAAGAAGCATTCGCAGAAAACGAAGTCGTCCTGATCCCGATAGAAGGGGCGACACGCAAGGAGTTCGAATCGTTCGACAATATTATTGCCGGAACTTCCACCTGGTTCGACGGAGAACTGCCGACTTACTGGGACGAGTTCATGCCGGAAATAGAATCCATCGACATGACGGGCAAGAAAGTCGCCCTATTCGGGCTCGGAGACCAAGAACGCTATCCCGACAATTTTGTTGATGGGATCGGCATTCTGGCGGAAGCCTTTACCAAAAGCAATGCGGAGCTGATCGGTTTCATGCCTGTCAACGACTACCATTTCACCCAATCACGAGCCGTTAAGGAAGGGCATTTCCTGGGACTTCCCCTCGATATCGAGAACCAGTCCGAACAAACGGAGGAACGGATACTGAAATGGGTGGCGAAACTGAAAAAGGAGTTTCAATAATATTTGCATTTGTTTCTGCTCTTGGCAGGGAGCTGTGTCGAAGCAAAATTTTGCTTACTAATAGATATAATTTAGGCACGGATTTCACGGAAAACACGGAAAAAATAAATTCATCCGTATAAATCCGTGAAATCCGTGCCTAAAAAGATTGTGATAAAGGTGTTTTCCGATTACTGCAAGCGACGAATACCCACCGCCTTGTTATACTGGGCGAGAGACGCTTTCTGCTGATACCAAGTCTGAATCAAGCTGCTATAGGACTGAATCCAGGAAAGCTGGGCGGAAAGGACATCGAGGATCGGAAGTTTTCCCTCTTTATAGCTGAACGTATTCAGGTCGAGATTTTCCTCAGCGATCTTGCAGGCTTCTTCGGCAACATCGATCTGCTTCGTGTTTTCCGTCAGGCTGGTCCAGGAATTGGCTACCTCCTGGGAAATCTGGTCGCGGGTGTAATCCATAACATATTCCTTACTGCGTAAGATAGCTTTTTGGGAATTCACCTCCTTGAAACGGGCTCCCCAACGGAACAAAGGTATCTTTAGGGAGGCGAACACGGCAGGTGTCCAAAGCTGGTCGGACCCTTTCACGTTCAACATCGGAGTGCCCCAGGTTCCCTGAAAACCGATAGCCAGTGTCGGATTATACTTTGCTTTTGACAAGTTGATCTGCCGCTTCTGGTATTCAACATTCAATCGGGAGATCGTAAAGTCCGGCCGGTTCTGCAAAGCGGCCTCTTCCCCTATGTGCATCGGCAACGGCTGCACCGTCGTGATGGCATCGGCAATCTCCACCGGTGTCATAGGAGGAACACCCATTAGCACATTCAGGTTCTGCAAGGCGATCTGATAATCTTTGTACGCAGCGCTTTTGTTCAATTCCGCTTCTTTCAAACGGGACTGTACCTGCAAGAGGTCGGTCTTACTGATCTGCCCGTCATTGAAACGGGTTGTCAGCACGTTTGCCAATTCCTGCACAATATCGACATACTGGCACATGACATCGTACATGCCTTTACGGGCAGCAGCAGACCAGTAGTTCAGGTCGGCGGCATACACGATATTATCCGTCGTCAGGTCTTCCGCCTCGGAAGCGATCTGTCCCTGTATCTGGGCGGCCTTGTAATTGTTGTAGATTTGTCCGCCGGCATAGATCGGCTGACTTACGGTAGCTCCCAAACTATAGGTGTTATGATCCATTTCGACAGCCATGCCGGGGCCGAAATCCAAATCGTACTTATTGATACGGTACTGGTAGCTGCCGGAGAAATCGACAGCCGGGAAGAAAGCGGTCTTGGCCGCCTTGATAGCATGCTGCATCGCAATACGTTCTTCCGCACTCTGTTTGATCTGGCGGCTATATTCAAGCACTTTCTGCTTGTAGTCCGCAGCCGTGACGGGCTTTTCCTGTGCTCCCACCGATAAAGCCCCCAACAGCATACAACCGATAATTATTTTATTTCTCATACTCATTATACCGATTTAATCTTAAAGAATATACAATAGGTCACCGGAAGCACGAAGATGGTCAGGATGGTCGAAACGAACAGACCTCCCATGATCGTCGCCGCCATACCGGCAAACATGGCATCGCCCAACAATGGCAACATACCCAAAATCGTTGTCCCCGATGCCATCGTCACCGGAACGATACGCGTCTTGGTTGCCTCGATCACCGCATTGACCGGCGCCAGGCCACTGTCAAGCTGCAATCCTATTTCGTCCACCAGCACGATCGCATTCTTGATATTCATACCGATCAGACCTAACAGACCTAACATGGCAAAGAAATCGAGCGACTTGCCAAACACCAGCAACCCCAATACCACACCGATGAAGATCAGAGGCAACATACACATAATCAAGACCGGCTTCCGGTAGTATTTCGGGAAGAGGAACAACAGGGTGAGATAGATCAGACCGAACATCAACGGAATATTGGCAGCAATCGCCTTGTTACCTTTATCCTGTTCAGACTGTTCGCCGAAGTATTGCAGTTTGTATCCTTCGGGAACCTGCACCTCTTGCTGGATATCCTGCCACAACTGGCTGAAAGCAGCCATCGTATTGGCTCCGCGTTTCGGCTCGCACTGCATCATCATATAACGCTGACGATTATAACGCTTCACGACACTGTACTCATAATCAAGCGAGAAGTCGTCGATCACCTGCTCCACTTTGACAGAACGCCCCTTGGCGCTGTAGACAGGCAAAGTCTTGATATCGTTCAGGTTCATCGAATCGCGATCGGCATCTTTCAGCAGGATCGGCATAAACACATCTCCTTCGCGATATTCGCCTAAAGGCACGCCATTGGTTGCCGAACGAAGCGAATAAGCCATCTGCTGACGGGTGATACCTAAACGGAGACCTTTTTCCTGCGAGTACAACGGCTTCCATACCGGAACCTTGTTTCCCCAGCTGTTGCGCACTTCCATCACCATGTCGTTCTTGCGGGCGATTTCTTGTGCACGCTGTGTCAGAGCCACCAACGTATCGATATTATCGCCAACAAACCCGATTTCAATTGCAGCATCAGGCACAGGAGACAAAGCAAACAAAGCTGAACGAGTCAAAATATCCGGATAGTTGGCGACCATATATTCATAGAACTTGTTTTCCTCGCTCTGTGCATCTTTCGCGTCCTTGGTTTCGATCAGGACATTGGCGAAGTTCGGCTTCGGACCGATAGACGAACTTGCCAGATAATAACGTACCGGCGAACCTCCCAGCGTGAACGAATAGGATTTGATCTTATCATTATTCTTGAGATACTCTTCTATCTTGATCACATTCCTTTCCACATCGTCGATCCCATACCCTTCCGGGAAGATCAGGTCGGCACGAAAATAGGGCTTGTTCATGATCGGGAAGAAGCTCTGCGGCATAATGCTCATGATGAACAAAGACAAGAACAAGGTTGCCACCACCGAAGTAAGCGTGAGATAACGACGTTTGATCAGACGTCCCAGCACATTTTCAAACTTATGGTACAGTTTGGTGTCATAGGGATCTTTGGATTCACCCGGTTTCGCCTCCTTCAAGATGAAATTCCCGAAAGTCGTCGTTTGCGTCAAAGCCAATATCCAACTTAACCCCAAGGATACACCAAGCACGATAAACAATGGCTTGACAATTTCGGCCACCGAAGCTGGCGCCAAATACATCGGCAAGAAAGAACAAACAGCGATAAAGGTCGCACCCAACAATGCCCACTGCGGTTTGGTGGCCCCATCGACCAGCGCCTGATAGCGTGACAGACCGCGCTTGATACCGACCTGCGCATTATCGGTCACCACAATCGCGTTATCCACCAGCATACCCATCGCTATGATGAAAGCAGCAAGAGACGTACGGTTCAGCCCGACACCCCAGATCAGCATAATCAGCAACGTTCCGCCAACCGAGAATAGCAGTGAACTACCCACCAGCATACCTGCACGCGATCCCATCACAAGGAAGATAATCACGATAACGATGAGCAACGATTCGATCAGATTCAGGATAAATCCGTTATTCGCCTCGTTGGCAATCTGATTTTCCGGATAGATGGTTTTCAGTTCCATACCGATCGGGAAAAGCTGTTCCATCTCTTTCAAATGTTCGGCAACAGCGTCACCGACAGCCACCACATCATCTTTCGCACCCGTAGCCACACCGATACCGATGGCCCGTTTGCCATCCACACGCATCAGGTTGGAAGGCGGGTCCATATAGCCTCGTTCGATGGTTGCGATATCACCCAGGCGTACTTCGCCTCCACCCTTTGTCACGATCAGCTGGTCGCGTATATCCTCTATACTTTTATAAGTACCTTCGGCACGTACACGAAGCTGGTAGGTCCCGGTCATGATCTCACCCGTATTGACCAACAGGTTCTGGGTTTGCAGGACTTGCTGAATCGAATTCGGATCGATCCCCAAGTTCGCCAACTTGGGAACCGAGATACGCACATTCACGACCTGCGTCTGTTCCGCAAACAGATAGACCTTCTGCACACCCTGAATAGGAGTCAGCTCGGTCTTGATCTTCTGCGCCCAATCGCGCATATCGTCGTAGGTAAAACCTTCGTCGGCTGTCAGGGCGTAATAGATACCGAACACGTCCCCGAAATCATCACTCACATTGATGGCAGAGGCGCCACTCGGAAGGCGAGGCTGTATGTTAGCCACCTTACGACGCAATTCGTCCCACTTGACCGGCATATAATCCGGGGCCAAAGTCGGCTGCAACTCAATCGAGATCTTCGACATGCCGAAATAAGATTCAGACTTGATCTGAAAAACATCCGACATGGACTGAATTTCCCTCTCGATAGGTTCCGTTATCAATTTTTCTACCTCCTGAGGAGTAGCACCCGGATATTGCGTAACCAAAACAGCCTGCTTGATTACGAAAGGCGAGTCCTCCTTCTTCGGCAATTTAAAGAAAGAATATATACCTCCTATCAGCATGATAGCCAAAAAGAAATATATAATCTTCTTATTCTCTAAAGAATATACTGGAAGATTCATTATTTATCAGCTTAATCTGTTAATACTTTTACCTGTTGTCCTTCAACCAGGCGGGTAGCCCCGGCGGAAACGACCTGGTCACCGGCTTTCAGCCCTTTGGTTATTATAACATTGTCTTTTCCTACCAGTCCGGATTCTTCGATCTGGCGACGTTCCACCTTTTGCGACTGGGCATTATAGACAAAGACAAATTTGTCGTTATTTTCTTCACTCGCTACAATAGCGGAAAGAGGCGCCAACACCGCTCCCTCGTTAAAGCTTGCACTCTCAATATGCAGCACCACGCGACAGGAGAAGCCGACAGCCACTTTGTATTTGTTCAGATTAAATTCGGGATCGTCGATATATAGGAAAACGGGAACGCCGGAACCATCGGGAGACGCTTCCACATATTCCTTCACTTTCGCTTTGAAACGGATTCCCTTGTAGTTATCAAACTCCACATAGATCTGATAAGGAGTCGAGAAATAGGTAATGTTCGTTTCAGGCATCGTATACTGGATCTGCAACTTGTTCGGGTTAATCAGGCAAACGATCCCTTGCCCGGCCTGTACCTTCTGATAATTCTCGACATATTTCTTCTGGATAAATCCATCGAACGGAGCACGCAGTTTCGTTTGTTCCAGCTGATTCTGCGCATATTCGAATGCAGCCTTTGCATTCGAATAGGAAGCCTCGGTCGTTTCATATTCCTGCTTCGAAATAGCCTGTTTGGATAACAGCTTCTTCGCACGTTGCAACTGTGCTTCGGCAGTTTGAAAAGAGGCTTTTTTCGCTTCATATTCCCATTTGAAATCCTGAGGGTCGATCTCTGCCACGACCTGTCCCGTACGGACTTTTTGTCCTTCATCCACCTTCAGCGAAATCAGCGGTCCGGACATTTTAAAGGCCAGATCACTGAACTGATCCGGCGATACGACACCGCTAAACGACTTTTCCACAAGATTCAATGAGGTCACTTCCGCCAACTTTACCGGACGGGGACCTTGCTCCTTCACCGGCGGCTGACTACACGACATCAATGCTGCCAATACAAAAACAGGGATTAATTTACCATTCATGATAACTTGCATTTAGTTATTTATTATTACTATTATATTCTGACTATTAATTGCATACCCAGAGAATACAACATTCTTTTAAAATCTATTGTTCCGGTTCCGACCGGATTTCAAAGTGTACCCTCCGATAATTTTTCGGATATACGCATTAAAATGACCAACGGCTCCAATCAACCGCCGCTTCCATTTCGTTTTCCTGATCGTCGGGGATAGACGGGAAGAAGTCAATACCTGTTGCCTTCTCCACGCTGTCGATAGGTATCGCCATCGATTTCAGCGAATTATTTTTATAATTCCTATTCTCGAAAAGAAATCCGATACCCTTATAGCCTTTCTCCGTATGATAACACAATACCTTATAAAAGGCTTTGGGTATCGCAACCCTGTTTTTTCCCAACCGTTTCATATCGCCTGTAATAACGGGGCCCGTAACAATCAAAAGCGAACCGTTATCCAACGCCCACAAGCGGCACTGTTCCTCCAGGTCTTTCCATATGCCCCGGTTTAATTTCGGTTTTTGCGGGCAGATATTGCTCAGGTAAAAAGACTCGCGCATGGCTTTTGCAGACCATTTCATATCGCCTGCCGGAGCTAAATGGCCACGATCGTAGCCGGAACGCGTATAATCTTCGTTCATCGCCGTCGAACCTTTCACCTGCGGGTCGGGTACAAATTTATTAGAACGTTCCGTCTTTTTGCTTTTGGCTTCCGTTGCCGTCAATTCGTACGCGACCCAGTTAGCTATACGGTACTCGGAATTATAAGAAACCGTATATCCTTCGTGCTTGATAACCTGCTCCTGGCGTTTCTCCTTTAGGCGGGGTATCTCTGTATTTGCGGGGATTTTAAATGTTTTTGTGGAAGACTTGGCAAGAGTCTTATTGGCAGATGTTCTGTCCTGTATCTTTTGTTTCGGAGCGGTTGCAGCCTTTTTTGAAGAAACGACTTCCTGTCCCTTTTTCTCCAGAGCCGCCGGTTTGTGTCCGGCCATCGGAACAAAATAATCATATATAAACAGAACCCCTATAAAACAAGCCACTACAATAAAGGCGCCAATAAACATTCGCTTCACTGTGGAAAGGAAAGACGAAGTCTTTTGAACTTTTTTCCGCGGTTTCCTTGCGCTTTTTCTCTTTGCCATCTCTCTTGATAAAACCTATTCCTACTTAGGCGCAAAAGTAGACAATATAAAGATGCTATACAACACATATGGAGGGAATGTATTGGTTTGAATTGTTAGAAAAAAGTGCCCCAATGCATACAATCCTCTATAAACATGTTTTCAAATCAATCCTAAGTAAAGATGGAACATATTATACCAACAAGTATATCGATATAAAATGACAGATACTACCGCCCAATACGAAGAAATGCCATACTGGATGCATATATTTATATTTGTCTAAAAAGAAAAACAGGCAGCCTACCGTATAAAATAGCCCTCCTCCGATCAACCAATACAGAACATCCATCGAACCGGTTTCACGAAAGACATGCAACAAGGGTTTAAAAGCAATTATGACTACCCAACCCATTGCCAGATAACAAACTGTTTTCAGATGGTCTTTCTTTCTCATCTTCCTGAAACTCAGCCAGACACCTGCCACTGCCGCGATCCATATGACGGCGAATAGTGACCAACCCCAATAACCTTCCTGCCGGAGGGCCAGCAACGTAAAGGGCGTATAAGTTCCCGCAATATGCAAATAAATCGCACCATGATCGAACCGCCGCAAGAGTCTTTTCTGTCGTGCACGGGTCGAAGCATGGTAAAATGTAGACGTCACATACGAAAGTGTCATACAAACGACATAAACAGCAAAACTGCCGATCGCCCAAGGATTTCCACTTCGGATAGCCGCCATCATCAAAATAATGATAGCGGTCATTCCAAAAAGCATTCCGGCACCATGTGTCAAGACATTGGCAACCTCTTCACCATATGTTTGTCGTTGCCTGGCAGCCATCCGCTTATAATTGTTCGGCCTTGAACCCGGCCTCTTTTACTGCTGCAATCACAATAGCAGGAGCAAGATCAACTTTCACTTCCAACACCTTATTCGGATCGGCCAAATCAATCGACCAGTCATCCGAAGCCATCAATGTATTGAGCTTTGCACCTATTGCCGCTACACATCCACCACACTTTGCATTCGTTTTAAATTTTATTGTTGCCATAGCTGTTACGATTTATGATTTATGAATACAAAAATAGGGATATTGCCATGAAATTATAATTCATAAATCATAATTTTTTTCATTTCATGAATTTCAATCTTAAACTATTCAATACCACTGAGACGGAACTGAAAGCCATTGCTGCACTCGCCAGCATCGGATTCAACAGCAGTCCGTTTATCGGGAACAAAACGCCCGCAGCCAATGGGATACCGATTACATTATATATAAATGCCCAAAACAAGTTCTGATAAATCAGGCGGACTGTCTGTTTGGACAAACGGATCGCACCGGGAAGCAGCAACAGGTCGGACGTGATAAGCGTAACCATAGCCACATCCATTGCAATATCAGTTCCTTTTCCCATCGCGATGCTGACATCGGCCCGTGCAAGCGCTTGCGAGTCGTTAATGCCATCGCCGACCATCGCCACTTTCTTACCTTGCTGCTGTAAAGATATGATATATTCCTCCTTATCGTTCGGCATCACTTCCGCCTTATAATAACCGATATCCAAGGTTGCGGCAACCCGTTCGGCTGTCCGGACACCGTCGCCCGTCAGAAGATGTACTTCTATTCCCTGCTTTTTCAGTTCCTTAACGGCTTCCGCAGAAGTCGGCTTGATACGGTCCGAGATCGCCAGAACTGCCAATAGGCGGGTTTCCTGACCATAAAAAACAACACTTTGCCCATCTTCCTGCCATTGCCCGATTTGCTTCCGTACCTTTTCCGGAATACCAGCCTGAAATATGTCAAGCAATCCCTGGCTCCCCGCCCAGTAGGTAACTCCTTCGACCTGAATGCGTACGCCACGCCCCGTCAGGCTCTCGAAATTTTCTGCCTCACAGACCTTTGCACCGGATTCTTCCAACCAACAGAGAATAGCGGATGCCAGAGGATGTTCGGATTTCTGCTCCGCTGTGTACAAGACATCCAAATAACGGATATTGTCATCTGAAATCCAATACGAATCCGTGACAACCGGCACACCTTCCGTCAATGTTCCGGTCTTATCCAAAACAACCGTATCGACCTTGCATAGATTTTCCAAAGCGAAGGCATCCTTAATCAGGATATGCTGTTCGGCCCCTTTTCCCATTCCGACCATTAAGGCAGTCGGCGTAGCTAATCCCAACGCACACGGGCAAGCAATAACCAGCACCGAAACGGCAGATAGCAATGCATATGAAAAATAACTTTCTCCTCCTATCACCAGCCAACAAACAAAGGTGAGAAACGAAAGCAATACGACGACCGGTACAAATATACCACTTATTTTGTCTACAATCCGCTGAACGGGGGCCTTACTTCCCTGCGCCGATTGAACCATCTGCACGATCTGGGCCAATACGGTCGTACCTCCGACACTTGTCGCTTCCATCGTAAAAGCGCCTTTCTGGTTGATCGTTCCGGCCAACACTCGGTCACCGGCATTTTTCTCCACCGGAATCGGCTCTCCGCTTAGCATACTTTCGTCCACCGAAGAGCTCCCCTGTAAAAGCGTCCCGTCCACTGGAATCTTTTCGCCCGGCCGTACACTGACTACATTACCGACCTGAAGATTCGAAATAGGCACCTCCTCTTCTCTACCGTCCGTTACCAAACGAGCTGTTTTAGGCTGTAATCCCATCAATCCTTTTATGGCTGAAGAGGTACTGTTCTTAGCCCGCTCCTCCATCAGTTTGCCTAACAAGACGAACGCGATGATCACACCTGAAGCCTCATAATAAACATGTGGTTCCAGTCCTTTTCCCAGCCAAAATCCGGGACATAAGGTGTTGAAAAGGCTGAACAGGAAAGCTATCGAAGTACTAAGTGCGACCAATGTGTCCATATTGGCTTTTCCCTTGAGGGCATGCCGCACACCGTTCACATAGAACGAACGTCCGAAAAAGATCATAATAGCCAATGCCAACACCATCATGATCCAGTTTCCAAACGGTACATGCATGAACACCATCCCTAAAAGCGCCAACGGGATAGACAACGTCCATGCTCCTATGGTATTCCTCCTCAATATCTTATAATGCATTCGAGCTTTCTCTTCCTGCATGGCTACAGGGTCCTCGGCTTCGACTATCAGATCATATCCGGCAGCCTGCACAGCAGCTTGCATAACCTCCAAAGTGATAACGGACGGATTATAAGTTACCGTCAATGTACCAGCAGCAAAATTCACGCTTGCCTTCTCCACACCAGATAATGCCTGCACCGTACTCTCCACGTTGCCCGCACAGACGGCACAACTCATTTCAAGAACAGGTAATACCTTCGTTTCTGTTTCTCTCATATCGTGTTTAAATGTCAAATTTGTTTCATTAGTATAACAAAGATACGGTTTATTCGGTTATTTTGTAGCCAAATAAATATTCTTTGATTTTAATAGAATTATTTGCAGATAAAGGCTATTATTTAACATTCGAATATACGACCTTTGCCAATAATCAAACGAATGAACGAATTAAATAATAAGACGTATGATACTTGATTCATTAAACAACACAAAAAAAATCGAATGCCTGCATCCTCTATTCAAAAAAGCATTCGACTATCTAAAATCTACAGACTTCTCTAAAGTGGAAGATGGTAAGCATGAACTGGATGGTTCTCGCTTATATGTAAGCGTTGTCAGTATCTTTGGCAAGGAAAAGAAAGATGCCGCTATCGAAACACACAAAAAATACATCGACATCCAAATGCCTCTGTTAGGTGTGGAGAAAATCGGTTGGAAACCGGGATGTGAGCTGCAGGAAGAATCAACTCCTTATAACGAGCAAAAAGACATCGCTTTCTATATCGACCGTCCTACAGCCTACACCAAGATCTATCCGGGACAGTTCGCCATCTATTTCCCCGAAGATGGCCATGCTCCCGGTATCGGCCAAGGTAATATCCGCAAAGTGATTGTAAAGGTGCAAGTGGAAGAATAAAAATGAAGCCGACCCTTAAAAGAGTCGGCTTCATTTTTTGAGAAACAGTGCATAAAATCTCCTCAAACAAGGCAGATAAACAGCTCCACATCCCCGTCCCGGTTTCACGAAGATCCGGGTCTCCACCTCTTCCACACCCGGATCTCCCATGCCCTTCCACCCGGGTCTGAAGAAACTTTTCAAGTTGTTTTTGGTAAAAGAACAGCTTGTCTTCATGAAAAAACAAGCCTATTTAATCTATTTTGTATCAGCTTCAGAAGATATCTGGAATTTGATAGAAGATTGACATATAATGCTTTATTGTTTTTAACTATGATGGTTATGATAGATGAATGATAGTTGAAAACAGGAACTATCATAAAATAACCTACTGTTTTACAAGCATATAAATTCAATTATGATAGTATGACAGTTGTTTTGCAAAACTTTTATATAGATTACCCGGATAAACGTAGATCCCTAAAATCTACGTTTATCCGGGTGTCCCGTGTCATCTACCGTTTAGTAGTAAACACCGACTGTTTCACCATGACCTATGCATGCATCACCAGCAACGGCGTGTCGGTATGGAACAGCATCTTACGGGCGATCGAAGGATTGAACATACGTGCCAGGATATTCCGGCGATAGGTACTGAGCGCTATCACGTCGATATGTTCGTCCCGCACAAACTTTTCGATTGCCAGCAACAGGTCGCCGTCGGCCAGCACCGTATGGGTGATATGTGCTTGCGGATACTGCTTCTTGAAATACTCGTTGACTCCGGTCAGCCGTATTTCATTCCATTCGTTCTTACTTGTCGAGATATTGAACAAATGAATGTGGGCATTGTACGGTTTGATGATTTCCATAAACTCATCGAATGCCACCAAGTCGCGTTGATTGAAGGAAGTGGCAAAAGCTATATTTTTAGCTTCGCTCAAATCTTCAAAAGGCACATTTTCGGGAATGGCCAGGACAGGAACCTTATTCACCTCGATCACTTCACCCGTGACACTGCCGATCAGGTCCATATCTTTCTGGCTCTTTCCACGAGTCCCCATCACGATCAATGACGGATGGTATTCCTTGCTATAGGCAATGATCTCTTCTTCCGGCAAACCTTCGCGGAGCACATAATTGTATTTCACTTTAGGAAGTTCACCAGAATGTATCTTGCGGTTGATCAATGTACAGATGTTTTCCATATCGATCTGGACACGCTTCAGGACATTCTGCGCCGTCTCTTCCTCGTTCACCTGATAAGCCAATGTGTCGCCCATCGGAATAGCAGACGGGAAATAAGGGCTGAAATAAGCGTGCATGATCATCACTTCGGCTCCGACTTTATGGGCATAGTTGATTCCCAATTCACACGCTTTGATAGAATAGTCGGAAAAGTCTATCGGTATCAATATCTTCTTTTCCTGATGACCGGCTTTTTCCTCTTGTTCGGCATCCTCGCTAAGCCATTTACTGTCTTCGATGATACGCAAGGCATGAGGCAGATCGCTTTCTTTAATTCGCACACGTACACCAGCCGAAACTACCGGTTGGATTTGGTTCACATTGTGTATGTAAACTTCAATCCCCTCTGTTTCAAGCATCGTTTTGAGAATCTGAGCTTTCTCAAACGTGTGAATCGCTAACGTTACTAATTTATCTTCCATACTCGTGTGTTTTTATAAATTAAACAATCGGAAATCACTAAATGTTGAGAAAAAAAAATCCCACAGCGTCTTTTCAGATTCAGCTATGGGATTTCTTTGTAAAATGAATTTCTTTACGCTTGCTGTGCTTCCGACACTTCCTCGTTTTCAGCAAGTATCTGCAAAGCACGCTCGAATATTGTGGTATCGTCCAATACTACCAAGCCTCCGTCTGGTCCCGGTTCAATATGTATTCCACAACTTTTGCCATCTTTAAAATTATGCCCGCCGAAATAGTTGCGAACTGTTTCAACAGAGATTCCCAGTTCATCAGCAATACGGTGAGTACTTCCGTCAGGCAGGCTGTCTTTCAGTCTGCGAAGTTCATTAAATGTAATAGTTTTTGTCATGGCTTCCTTATTTTGAAGGTTAATTACTTTGTTTAATTTCATGCCACTAACTTAGTCATTATAAATTACAGCAACAAAATTATTCCATATAAATAAATATGCTTTACGACATGTATCATTTTTGCAAACAAGCCGCAAGCGGTACATTAAAAACGATAATAATCAGGATCGTCACATATATTGCATAGACGATGAGACGGATACGTTTCTTCGAGTACAGTGGTTCCCCATTATTCACCTGCACAGGAAGCAACTTCGAACGGCTGAAAGAATAGAGCCTGTAGACCAGATAACCGAAGAACACACCCGAAATGGCTCCCGGCACGATATCCGAAATGAAATGAACCCCAAGATAAACCCGTGTATAAGCAGTAAGAGCCGCCCAGAAAAAGATTGTCCAGCCGAACAACTTATCCCGCATGATCAATGCCATAAGAGTCGCGAAACCGAAAGCGTTCGCAGCATGGCTGGAAATAAATCCGTAAAGTCCTCCCCGGTATCCGAAAACAGTTTTCACCTGATCCATAAAATCAGGATGGTGAGTCGGGCGGAAACGGGTGAAGACAGGCTTACAGACGTGAGAGGCAAACTGGTCGCACAGCGTAACGACCAATACGATCGCCAGCAGGATCAATAATGACTCACGCCAGTTCTTTTTATAGATCAGAACCAACAGGATCAGAAAGGCTAACGGCAGCCAAACTGCCTTTCCTGTGAAAATCCACATAAAACGATCCAGAAAAGCAGAGTCGCTGCCGTTAAGCGCAAAGAACGCGTCGCGTTCGTAAATTAGTATTTTCTCAACCATTGAAAAAGGAGATTTGTGATTTGTGATTTATAATTTATGCGTCAATGATAAATCATAAGTTATAAATCACAAATCCTAAATGATTTCCATGTCTTTGCTGGGCATCCATCCTACATTTCCATCTTCCATTTCTATTTCATTCCAGTCTCCCAACTTGCTCTTGATAGAGACCTTCGTTCCTTCATGCAGAATAAACAAGTCGGTTCCGCTTGCATCGGGAGAACTTTTCACTGTCACTGTCGGAGCAAACACGATCGCGCTCTTCCGGTTTACCAGCTCGTCCTTCTGGTTGCCGGCAAAGATATTGGCAAAGATGACCAACACCAAGAATACCAGCCCCAGATAAAACCCGATCTTCTTCAAATGAATCCACTTGGAGAAGAAGAACAGGATCAGACAGCCGATAAAAAGGATAAAACAAACAATACCGATTTGCGCCCACGAATCGGCAGCCCCCATGTTCTGAACCTTGTCGAACCAACGGTGCAGGAAGAAATCGCCCACCGGCTCGATCTTGTCTACAGACTTCTGACGTGCCAGCTGCAAATTGAAACGGATATCCCCGTCTCCCGGATCCAACAGCAAAGCCCGCTCGTAATTCAGGATGGCCGGGGCAATCTTGTTCTCCTTATAATAGGCATTACCTAAGTTATAGTAAATCTCAGCCGATTCGCCATGCGTTTTCAGAAGCCCTTCGTAGAGTTCGATAGCCTTGCCATAGTCTTCTTTCGTATAGGCAACTTCCGCCTCTTTAATCGTCGCCTCTTGAGCAAATGCCCCTAAGGCAACGAATTGAACCAGCAGAAAGAATACGATCTTTTTCATATTTATATTCATCTTCATCGCGTTACTTTTTAATTGTATTTTCCATTTTACCAATGGCATCCACTGTCTGTTCATATAGCTTATCCATTGCATCCGAGGCCTGTGCCGGAGCATAGCGAGCAAACTCGCAAGTGTTCAGGATATCCATAAATTCTTTGATCAAAGCGTCATCCACACCATACTTTGCCAGTTCCGTTTCGACATTATCCTTTGTCAAGTTGGCCTGAGGTATACTCAACTTGTCGCTTAAGTAGCCCCACAAGGCACGAAGCACTTCGTCATAGAATTCTTCTTTCTTGTTTTCCTTCATCAGCTTGCCGGCATTTTTCAGACGTCTTACCGCCATCTTATTGGCTTTCTTCGTACGGACCAATGCCAAGTTGGAATTTTCCTTCACCTGCTTGCGGTAGATGAAAAAGAAGACAATGAACAGGATTGCCGGAATCAGATAGCACATATAGTACATGAATGAGCCGAAGAACAGTTCATTATTCGGAACAAAATGAATGCCGTTCACTTTCAGATAACGGATATCCTTACCCAGGTATTTAACACTCTCCTTGTTGCTGAAGTTAGAAACGACAGGAGAAGATGTTCCACCCCCCTTGCCCTGCTCTACGTGAAGTTTGTATGGTTCGGAGGTAATCGTCTTATAGGAACCGGTCTTCGTATCGAAATAAGAGAATGCGACAGCCGGAATTTCAAAATCGCCTGCGTAACGCGGGATGGCCATATATTCGATCGTCTTCGTACCGGAAGTTCCTGCCGCGGTAGTCTTGATGTCCACTTCCACCTTCGGATCATAAACGTCGAAATCGTTCGGGAAAGCGACTTCCGGATTCTTTACCAGCTTGATGTTTCCATTACCGGAAATCTTCACCTTCACGGTAACGGCATCATCTGTCTTTACATTATTGGAACTGATGCTGGAGGTCATTGTGAAATTGCCTACCGCACCGGAGAACGACGCCGGTTTACCCGATGGTAACGGCTTGACATCGATCGTTACAGGGGGCGTTGTCAATTCTTTCTTTACATCTATATAAGACGACGAACCGAAGAAATCATCGAATACGCTGGTTCTCTGTCTGGCCGGTCCGGGCACACGCAAAACAATATCCAGTTTCCCGGAAGGGATCGTAATCTTCCCTGAACGCTGAGGGTACAGCACCGTCTGTTTTATAATGGCAGTCCCATAGTTCTTTCCCTTATAGTTCTCCATTACCAGCTGCTTATTTTGCGGCAGTTCTACCTCTTGGGCAAGGAAACCTGTAAATTCGGGGAACTTAGGCTGGTCGATCCCTCCGATATCTTTTCTTACATACAATTTAAACGTAACCAAAATACCTTCCTGTTCATATACATTCCGTTTAGAAACATCGATTGTCAGAAAAGCATCGTCCTTACTGATACCGGTACCGGTCGAACCGCCTTTGGTTGCCTCTTCCGCCTTATCGGGAGGAAGCACTTTTATCACTAATGCGTTAGATGTGTAATTGGCGCCTTTGACCTTGATTGTTGCCGGTGCGATATTGAAAGTACCCTCTTTCTTCGGTTGGAGAATATAGGTGAACGTCAATGACGTTTCGGTTGTCATTTTACCGTTAATGATCTGGGTACTCATATTTGTGGAAGTAGACGGACCTATCAATACCTCAAAGTCCGGTATTTCCGGTACACGTATATCCTTACCTTCCGCATTCACCGTGTACGACAATCTGAAAGTTTCTCCCATAACAACAGCTTCCGGAGCAGAAGCCTTGAACGTCACATCCGCCGCTCTGGCTACCACTCCGAAAGTTGCAAAGAGAACAAATAAGAAAACTAATTTCCTCATTCCTCAATCCTTATTTTTTAATTTTTAATTCTTAATTTTCAATTTCTGTTTACCACTCCTTATCCGTGCGACGACGCTGTTGCTGTTGAGCCTGCGCTTTCTTCACCTTCTCCTGAGTGTCTTTTTCATCCTGCAGGAAAGCATCCAACATCTGCTGAGCGTTATCCTTGCTCATCTGTTCCTGCTGCTGCGGCTGTTGTTCCTGTGTCTTATCCTGCTTCTTATCATCCTGCTGTTGTTGCTGATCTTGGTTCTGCTGCTGTTGATCCTGTTTATCCTGATCTTCCTTCTTGTCCTCGTTCTGATCCTGATTTTGATCTTCATTCTGCTGATTCTGCTGATCGTGCAACAACTTTTGTGCCAAAGCCAAATTATAACGTGTTTCATCATCTTTCGGATTCAGGCGCAAAGATTGTTTGTAAGCTTCGACACTTTTGGCATACTCTTTACTCTGCATGCCAATATTTCCGACATTATGGTAAATCTCAGCCAAGCGGGCTTTACCTTCGGGCGTTTCGATCATCTTCTCCCCCTGTCCGGCTAGCAACTGGTACTGCTCAGCAGCTTCAGGGAATTTCTTCTGCTTATACAAAGCGTTCCCCAAGTTATAAGTTCCTTCGGACGAACGCGGGTTCACTTCCAAACTTTTCCGGTAGGCGATTTCCGCCTCGGTAAACTTCTCCGTCTCATAAAGTTTATTCCCCTCCCGCACATTCTTACGTTCCGCCTTCTGGGCAAACACAGCCCCGCAGCAGAACATGAATGCCGCCATCCATATAATCGATTTTCGCATACGTTTCATCTTATCCATAGCATTTTAAGAGAATAATTTTACTTTTTTGAATACACGGTTCTTGCGGTCCAGCGTCATGAAATCCACTAAAAGCAGAATCAATGCGATCCAGGCAAACGTCTGGAAACGTTCGTCATATTCCGAATAGACTTTGCTGTCCAGTTCCGATTTATTCATTTTATCGATCTCTTTTTGAAGTGCACGAAGCGCTGAATTGGTGTTGTCGGCACGGACATACGTCCCATGGCCGGCAGCCGCAATCTCCTGACACATCTCTTCATTTAGTTTCGTGATCACCACATTCCCATCCTTATCCTTCATGTAGTTGTTGCTACCGTCCACCGGGATCGGAGAACCTTTCGGATCACCCATGCCGACAATGTTTACATGAATGCCTTTTTCTGCTGCTGCGGCAGCGGCTTTCACGGCATCGTCTTCGTGGTTCTCGCCATCGGTGATCAGGATAATCGCCTTGTCCGATGTCTCGCTCGGTGTAAAGGAACGCATCGCCAGGTTGATAGCTGCGCCGATAGCCGTACCTTGTGTCGACACCATCGACGGGTTGATGGATGAAAGGAACATCTTGGCCGAGACATAATCGGAAGTGATAGGAAGCTGCGTGAAAGCATCTCCTGCGAAAACGATCAGTCCGACCTTATCATTAGAAAAGCCGTCAGTCAGCTTAGACAACATCTGCTTGGCCTTGGACAGGCGATCCGGCGAGACATCTTCTGCCAACATCGAATTGGATACGTCCAGACAAACCATGATCTCCACTCCCTGACGCTTCACTGTCTCCAGTTTGGAGCCGAACTGCGGTCCGGCCATAACTATGATAACCATCGTGATGGCTCCGAACAACAGCCAAAACTTCAGATGCTGACGCTTGGGAGAAACCTCCGGCATCAACTCTGCCAACAATTCGGGATTACCATATTTCTTGATTGCCTTCTTCTTCAAGACGATTGCATACACATAGAATGCAACCAGTACGGGAAGCAAGAAGAGCAAGTATAAAAAGTCCGGATGTGCAAAACGAAACATAAGCCTTTTATATTTACGGTATATTTCTTAACAATGTATTTCTCAATAATATCTCGACCAGCAACAGCGAGAACAGCAGGATCGCCCAATTCTTGTACTCTTCCTGCTTTTTACTGTATTCCTGCACGCTGATCTTCGTCTTCTCCATCTTATCGATTTCCGAATAGATCTCCTTCAGGCTGGCATTATCCGTCGCACGGAAATACTGTCCGCCGGTCGTAGCGGCAATCTGCTTCAGGGTCGGCTCGTCGATCTCCACATCGACATCCATATACTGGACACCGAAGGCCGTCTGGAACGGATAAGGAGCCTTGCCCTGCGTTCCGACACCAATCGTATAGACACGGACCCCGAACGTCTTGGCTATCTCGGCAGCCGTCACCGGAGCGATCTCGCCCTGGTTGTTCACACCATCCGTCAACAAGATAATCACTTTCGACTTGGCCTGGCTATCCTTGATACGGCTGACAGCATTCGCCAACCCCAAACCAATCGCCGTCCCATCCTGGATTATACCCGGCTGGACATCCTTGAAAAGGTTCAACAGAACCGTATGGTCGGTTGTCAACGGACATTGCGTGAAGCTCTCCGCCGCAAACACGACCAAACCGATATTATCGTTCGGACGGCCGTTGATGAAAGCGGACGCCACATCTTTGGATGCTTCCAGACGGTTCGGTTTCAAGTCCTGCGCCATCATACTGGTCGAGATATCCATTGCCAGCACGATGTCGATACCTTCCGTCGAAGAGTTCTGCCAACTGTTGGTCGACTGCGGACGCGCCAATATCACGACGAGGACAGCTACCGCCGCCATACGCAAAATGAAAGGGACATGCCTGAGCCAGACTTTCCAGGAGCTTGCTCCCGGAGCATCGAAACCTTCCGTAGACGACACCTGCAAACTCGCCTGATTCTTGCTCAGTTTGTAGACGTACCATCCGATCATCGGGATCAGCAACAATAACAAATACAGATATGTAGGATTTGCAAATATCATCTTATTCTTTACTTATATTTGAATCATTCTTTTCTACAGACTTTACTTCACCTTCAGCCTTTTCACCTTCTCCGGGAACGGGAATCTCTTCCACCTTCGTCTGGTTAATGAACAGATAAGCGTTCATCAAACTCAAGTCGTTTTCATCGGGTAGCGGATTCATCTTCGCGAACTTCACGAAATCGGCCAGTTGCATGATCTGCTTCAGGCTTTCATAGACAGAAGTCGCCTCCTGCTGCTTACGGATGATATCGAGTATCTCACCGGAAGTCATTTCCATCGCATTGATACCGAAACGATCCACAATATAACGACGCAACGTATCCGTAATCAATGTATAATACTCCTTGCTACGCCCCTGTTGCCAGAGCTTCTGCTGCTTGATCTCGTCAAGTTCCTTGATCGCCTGTTCGTGAGGCGGAAGTTTAGGTTCCGGCTTCTTGAACGGCAGGATGGACTGACGGTTACGCATACGTTTGATCACATAGGCAACCACACAGATCAGGAACAGAGTCAGCAACACGCCGAATATCCAGGGATAGTAATCGGCCAATACAAAAGGCGGCTTCCAGACGTTTTTAATATCGTAAAACTCCTCCGGTTTGTCGGCATAGACAGGAACCGTCGACACCTTCAAGGCCACTTGGTTGGAGTAAACGGTATCCGCCCCGTCGATCACCATAAACGGGGGCAACAAATATAGAGAAGAGTCGAAAGAGGTCACCAGCAAGTCCTGCTCGATCAGCAGGCGGTCGTTTTCGATCAAGGTGGAGTCCGCTTTCGGAATTTCCAGCACCTCCACTCCTGCCATCAACGTGTCACGTGGGATGACAAGCTGGACGGCCTTATCTTTGTCTGTCGTTACCGTCAAATGTAAAACAGTCTGCTCTCCGATCAGTATGGCGGCAGAGTCGACACGAACGTCAACGAGCGTCTGCTGCGCATATGCTTTCCCGCCGGACAGGAATGTTCCACCGGCAAGTGCAAGTAACAGAATGCTTTTCTTTATTAATTTCATTTGTTTGCTTTAATTACGTTTGTCAAAAAGAGCAATCAATGCTTTCACATAATCATCTTCCGTACGGATGGAGACCGAATCGACACGACATTTCTTGAATGAATCGCTCATGGCAGCCTGCCGGCGGTCCCACCATTCCTTGTAGGCAGCCCGTACACGGGCAGACGAGCTGTCTATCCAGCGTTCCTGTCCGGTCTCCGCATCCTTGATCTTCATCAACCCTACAGCCGGTAGTTCCGTCTCACGGCGGTCATACACCTGTATGGCCACCACGTCATGCTTGCGGTTGGCGATGGTCAAGGCATCCTTGAAACCGTCCTTGTCGATAAAGTCGGAGATCAGGAAAGCCGTACAGCGCTTCTTGATCGCATTGGTCAGATATTTCAATGCCTGTGCAATGTTGGTCTGTTTTTTATCCGGCTGGAAGTCGATCAGTTCGCGAATGACATACAAGATATGCTTCTTCCCTTTCTGGGGAGGAATGAATTTCTCTATCTTGTCGGAGAAGAACACCACGCCGATCTTGTCGTTGTTCTGGATAGCCGAGAAAGCCAGTGTCGCCGCAATCTCCGTAATGACTTCTTTCTTCATTACATTCACGGAACCGAAGTCTCTGCTGCCCGACACGTCGATCAGCAACATCACCGTCAGCTCCCGTTCTTCTTCGAACACCTTCACGTATGGGCGGACGTAACGTGCGGTCACGTTCCAGTCAATATCACGGATATCGTCTCCGTATTGATACTCGCGCACTTCGCTGAACGCCATACCGCGCCCTTTGAACGCCGAATGGTATTGCCCGGCAAAAATATTGCGTGACAAGCCGCGCGTCTTTATCTCAATCCGTCGAACCTTCTTTAATAGTTCACTTGTTTCCATATTATTCAGTTGAAAGTTGAGAGTTGAAAGTTGAGAGTTAATAAGGAGAGCTAAAAACGGGCTGCTTACGCAACTTTCAACTCTCAACTTTCAACTATTTAAGGGACTTCGACTTTGTTCAGGATTTCGCTGATCACCTCTTCGGATGTCAGGTTATTGGCTTCCGCTTCGTAGCTCAAACCGATACGGTGACGCATCACGTCGTGGCATACGGCACGGATATCTTCGGGGATCACATATCCTCTGCGTTTGATAAAGGCATACGCACGGGCAGCCAGCGCCAAACTGATGGACGCACGCGGAGAGGCTCCGAAGGAGATCATGTTAGCCAGGTTTGCCAAACCATGTTCCTGCGGGAAGCGGGTAGCAAACACAATGTCTACGATATAGCGTTCGATCTTTTCGTCCAGATAAACCTCACGGACAACCTTACGGGCTTCGAGGATCTCTTCCTTCGTCAGGATCGGTTTAATGTCCGGCTTCACTCCGGAGATATTCTGACGGATAATCAACTTTTCTTCTTCTTTCTTCGGATAGTTGATGATGACCTTCAGCATGAAACGGTCTACCTGTGCTTCAGGCAGCGGATAGGTTCCTTCCTGCTCGATCGGGTTCTGGGTCGCCATTACCAAGAAAGGAGACGGTAATCTGTATGTATTTTCGCTGATTGTCACCTGGCGTTCCTGCATTGCTTCCAGAAGGGCACTCTGCACCTTTGCCGGAGCACGGTTGATTTCATCCGCCAATACAAAATTAGCGAAGACTGGACCTTGTTTGACTTGGAATTCTTCGCTTTTCTGACTATAAATCATCGTACCGATCACGTCAGCCGGCAGTAAGTCCGGCGTGAACTGGATACGGCTATACTTCGCATCGATCAATGATGCCAGTGTCTTAATGGCCAATGTCTTTGCCAATCCCGGCACACCTTCCAGCAGGATATGGCCATCTGAAAGCAGACCGATCAATAATGATTCAACCAAATGTTTCTGTCCAACAATTACCTGGTCCATACCCATCGTAATCATGTTCACAAACGAACTTTTACTTTCAATTCGCTCGTTCAACTCACGAATGTCTACTGTCTGACTCATAGATTTTTTTCAATTATATTGTTACTATTTTTTACTTGCTTTTTTTAAGATGCACAAAATTAGAAATGTTAAATTCGTATTCTGCACTTTCGCAGTTAAATAATACTAACCTGCACAGAACTATTTTGTTTTATTTTACTTAAAAGAGAGAGTTTTTATTACAGTTTGCCACTCAGTATCTCAGTCTGGCGGGCAGCGGCTTTTTCAATGGAAGAACGATCACGACGGTCGATGCCGTACATTTCCGGTGCAGGCACCTCGATCACAGTGCCGATAGGCACGTTATTCGGGTCCGTTATGACAGCTCTGTTATATTCATACAGATATACCCAGAACAATTTGCTTCCGTAATATTTCAACGAGATCAGCGTCAGGCGGCTTCCCGGCTCGATCTTGACACGGGCAATGACTTTAGGCGAAACGGCTTCGGATTCAACTTCCGGATTTTCCACCGTTGTTTCACCCACAGTCTGGGAGGAATCTTCATTGGCAAAAACGATTGTCGTATCCGGAACGGCTTCGGTCGCAACAGTCTCTCCTTTGGGAAAGACCGTATCAATCCTCAAGGGCTCTTTTTCCTTTTCGAAAAAGTACGTGCGATTCAGGTAAAGCCCGATATTGAATAGCATAAGAAGGAATACAAACATAGAAACAACGGCAATCCGCTTCGTGCGGGGCTTCTTTCTTTCCGCATCCGGACCAGTTTCTACCTCTTCGCTCGGACTGTCAGGTCCGGAACTATCTGAACGTTCGTCCACAACCGGTTCAAGGGTATCCATCCCTTCATCTTCGGGCTGCCCGGCAGGTTCTTCTTCTGAAAAGACAACCGGGTCTTCTTCCGGAGGAACAGCAGATCCCTCTTCCGAGAAGACAACAGGTTCTTCTTCGGGAAGATGTTTCTCTTCCGGTATCATCTCCTCAATCGATTCGTCTTCCGTCTCTTTTATGTTCGGTTCGTCCAACACGACATCCATATCGGTAAAATCGACATTCTCCCGCAGTTCGGTCGTTTCAAAAAAAGAGAACGGTTTATTAACAAGCTCCCGCAGTTCCTTGTCCGGCAGGAAGGAAAACTTGTAATGTTCCGGGATTACAAAACGTTCACCCGTATTCACATGAATGCTTTCACGCTTCTCCACCGGAATGATCTTAAAAGTACCGAGCCCTTTGACCTTTACCAGTTTATCCGTATAGACACCTTCCGACACGACCGCTATGAATTCTCTCAAAAAGCGCTCGGAACTATTCTTGTCCTTACCTGTATATTCGGCCAACAGACCGGCCAGATCCTGTATCGCCAGCCGGTTATTCATGGTCGCCTAATTCTTTTAGTTTATTCTTGACGGTCGTTCCGGGTTTGAACACCGGGACAAGTTTGGGAGGAACTAAATACCGTTTTCCGTTTGAAGGATTGACAGAGATCCGTTCCGCTTTTTTTTTCACCTCAAACTGACCGAAGCCCTGCAAATATATGGTGTCGTTATCTACCAGACGCGAACTGACGACGGAACTCAGGACAGAAAGCGTTTCAGCAACTTCCTGCGCAGTCCAACCCATACGGGCGGCAAGTTCAGTAACCAGTTCCTTATTTTTCATATCCGCGTCCATTAATAGATTATGCAGCTATATTAGTTATTTTTTCGTAAACCGACAAACATCTTTGCAGTTTTTATGTCAAATTAAAGTACGCTTCCATACAGGTCGAAAGCTTGCGCATCGTCAATCCGCACGTTATAAAACATTCCGGGAATCAACAGCTTCTCTTTAGAAACAAGTATTTCCGGGTCGACCTCCGGCGAGTCGAATTCCGTACGGCCGACATAGAAATCTTCTTCTTCCCGATCGATCATCACCTTGAATACCTTTCCGATCTTGGAACCGTTCACTTCGGCCGAAATGCCTTCTTGTATACGCATCAGATAATCCAAACGGTCTTGTTTGACTTCCGGATCGATATCATCGGTATAATGTTTAAACGAATAGGTCCCTTCCTCATGACTGTAAGCAAAGGCGCCCATACGTTCGAAACGGGCTTCTTTTACGAATTCGACCAGTTCTTCAAAATCCTGCTCGGTTTCCCCTGGATGGCCGACCATCAAGGTTGTACGCAGATGGATGCCGGGTACTTCTTCCCGCATCCGGCGTATCAAGGCATATGTTTCTTCTTTCGTGATGTTACGGCGCATTTTCTTCAACATCGGGTCGCTGATATGCTGAAGGGCGATATCCATGTATTTGCAAACGTTATCGCGTTCGCTCATCACCCTGAGCAAATCATAAGGGAAATGGGACGGATAACCATAATGCAAGCGGATCCATTCCACTCCCGGAATATCGGAGATGCGTTCCACCAGTTCCGGCAACGCATGGCGTTTATACAAATCCAAACCGTAATAAGTCAAATCCTGGGCGATCACCTGAAATTCTTTCACACCCTGTTTCACCAGCAGGCGAACCTCTTTCTCGATCTCTTCCATCGGTATGGACTGGTAACGCCCCGTACTGATCGGAATGGCACAATACGAACAGGTACGGTCACACCCTTCGGCGATCTTCAGGTAGGCGTAATGCCGGGGAGTCGTCAAGACGCGGTCGGCAGCCAATTCCCGGTAGTAGGATTTACCCAAATCGTTCAACAGTTCTTTCCAATTGAACTTTCCATAGAAACGGTCGACTTCCGGCAACTCATTCTCCAAGTCTTTTAAGAACCGTTCGGAAAGACATCCCATGACAAACAATTTACCGATCTTCCCTTTCTTCTTGGCCTCTCCCAGATCGAGTATCATATTAATCGACTCTTCCTGGGCATCTCCGATAAAACCGCAGGTATTCACAACAACGATTTCACCATTAATCTTATGGGGGTCATGTTCGACGGTATACCCGTTCGCCACGAACTGGCGCATAAGCTGCTCCGAATCCACCAGGTTCTTTGAACATCCCAGCGTTATAATATCTACCTTATTTTTCCTCATATATTATGGTACAACTCCCTTTATTCTCCGAAAAGGGAGTTTACAAATTCTTTTCTATTGAAAACCTGGAGATCCTCCATTCCTTCTCCCAAGCCGATGTACTTGACAGGGATACGGAAATGATCCGAAATACCGATCACGACGCCACCTTTGGCCGTTCCGTCCAATTTGGTAACCGCCAAAGCATTCACCTCGGTTGCAGCCGTAAACTGCTTGGCTTGTTCAAATGCGTTTTGTCCGGTAGAACCGTCCAATACCAACAAGACTTCGTGCGGTGCATCGGGAACCACTTTCTTCATCACATTCTTGATCTTGGTCAGCTCGTTCATCAGATTGATCTTGTTATGCAGGCGACCGGCGGTATCGATAATCACCACATCCGCCCCGTTCGCCTTTGCCGAACTCAACGTGTCAAATGCCACCGAAGCAGGGTCGGAACCCATCTTCTGCTTCACGATAGGCACTCCTACCCGTTCGCTCCAAATCACCAATTGCTCTACAGCTGCGGCGCGGAACGTATCGGCTGCTCCCAAATACACATTTTTACCGGCCTTCTTGAACTGATAAGCCAGTTTGCCGATCGTGGTCGTCTTGCCTACCCCGTTCACGCCTACGACCATGATGACATACGGCTTCTTGTCTTCCGGAACCGTAAACGACTCCAGGTCTTCCGTATGATTTTCTGTAAGCAGGGAAGCGATCTCTTCACGCAGGATCGCTGTCAGCTCACTGGTCGTCACATATTTGTCTCTGGCTACGCGGTCTTCGATACGGGATATGATTTTCAGTGTAGTATCTACTCCGACATCGGAAGTAATCAGTACTTCTTCCAGATTGTCCAGCACTTCGTCGTCCACCTTGCTTTTACCGGCAATGGCTCTGGTAATCTTAGAAAATACATTTTCTTTTGTCTTAGATAACCCCTTGTCCAGAGTTTCCTTTTTTTCCTTACTGAAAAAGCTAAAAATACCCATACCTTAATTATTGCTTAATTATTTCTTTTCTGAATGAGTGCGCTAAATTACTAAATAATTGACAATTGACAATTGACAATCGACAATTTTATTTGCACAACCTGATTTACAATCCAGACATTCCTCTTCTTTATTAATTGTCAATTGATTCAGTTCATTCTTCCCTTGTAATCTTCGTAGCCGAACTCTTTGTACATCACAAGCCGGTCCTCCTTGCTCCACAAAGCCAGGGATGGATGCGGGATTCCGTTGAACATGGTCGTTTTGACAACGGTATAATGGATCATATCTTCGAATATCAATTTATCCCCCACTTTCAAGGGTCGCTCGAAAGACCAATCGCCCATATAGTCACCACTCAGACAGCTGTTTCCTCCGATACGATAAACAGGCTTTCCTTCTTCCGGCTCTATAGCCCCGCGAATCACCGGTTTATAGGGCATCTCCAGACAATCCGGCATATGGCAAGTGAAAGAGGCATCTATGATCGCGGTCTTGATACCATGATTCTCCACGATATCCACCACCGTCGTCAACAGAAATCCGGTTTGCCACGCAAATGCGCTTCCCGGCTCCATGATGATTTCGAGGTTCGGATATTTGGCCTTGAACGCCTGCAACAGCCCGATCAGATGTTCCGTATCATAGCCTTTTCGTGTCATCAGATGCCCGCCTCCCATATTCAACCATTTGATATGCGGCAGGAAACGGCCGAAACGCTTTTCCACTTCTCCCAACGTCTTTTCCAGATCATACGAACTCGATTCGCAAAGCGTATGAAAATGCAAGCCCTCGACACCATCGGGCAACTGACCGTCCAAAAGGTCGCTAACCACTCCCATCCGGGAGCCCGGAGCGCAAGGATTATACAAATCCGTTTTGACATCCGAATATTCAGGATTGATGCGCAGACCGCACGATACCCGGTTTCCGTCCGCCTGCACCATCGGATAGAAACGTTCGAACTGCGTAAGCGAATTGAACGTCACATGACTGCTGTATCTTAAAATCTCCGGGAAATCCGCTTCCGTATATGCCGGCGAATAGGTATGTGCCCGACTACCCATCTCTTCAAAAGCCAGCCTGGCTTCAAACTTCGAACTTGCTGTCGAATACGGAATATATTCACGCACGATCGGAAATGCTTTCCACATCGCAAACGCCTTAAAAGCCAGAATTACATTAACTCCCGCCCTCTCCTTCACGCTCTTGATCAGTGACAAATTACGGCGGAGCAACTCTTCTTCCATCACATAACAGGGAGATGGTATCATATTGAAGTCTATCATCCGGTAAGTATTTTTCTTTGATTCTGTTGGGCAAAGATACATAATAAAAAGCGAAAAACAAGAACAGGGCTTATCGCCTCCCTTCTTCTTATCGTACTTTTTTCCTAAAGATCCGTTAGTCCAAATCAAAACACACAGGCATGAAAATGAAATCCTCCACAACACCGGAAGCAAGAAGCCCTTTTTTCCTCATTAACAATTATTACCATAAGACACGTACCCTTATCTACTAAAATAAAGTAGATTTGCGAAAAGATAGTAATCTGAAATTCAAAAAAAAACAACAAAACAATGGAAAGACTGACTGCACAAGAAGAAAGCGTGATGTTGTATATCTGGAAATTAAGATCATGTTTCATCCGTGACATACTGAACGAAATGCCCGATCCGAAACCGCCCTACACCAGCGTGGCATCGGTGGTCCGGAACCTTGAAAAAAAGAAGTACGTCACCCCGAAGAAATTCGGAACGATCACACTCTTTTCTCCACGTGTGAAAGAAGCGGAATACAAGCGTACTTTCATGTCGAATGTCGTACAAAATTATTTCACCGGTTCTTATAAAGAAATGGTTTCCTTCTTTGTCCGCGATCGTAAATTATCCAAAAGCGATTTGCAGGACTTGATGGATCAGATCGAAAAGGAAGAATAATCAATTATAAAGATATCAATATGATAACTCCGATACTAATCTATTTTCTAAAGGTAAATCTAGCGTTGGCATTTTTATATATCTGTTATCGCCTATTATTCCGTGACGATACGTTCTTCAGGTTACGCAGAGGGGTGTTATTGTCGATTTACCTGATCGCATCCCTTTACCCTTTACCGGATTTAAGCGGCTGGTTATCCACCCAGACAAGCGTAGCAGGTATAGTCGGCTACTATTCAGGGTTGCTACCTAAAGAAACAGTCCTGACAGCAAGCAATGAAATAGCCGCCTCCGACTGGAAAGAAGCCGGGCTCAAGGTTATGCAAGTTATCTGGCTGGCAGGAGCCGGCCTGTTGCTGTCCAGGTGTCTGGCGGAGCTGTTCACTGTTTCTCGTTTACACCGGAAATGTAGGAAAATCACTTTGAACGGCACCGAAGTTTGTATCCTTCCGGAAGCGGAAGCCTCCTACTCCTTTTTCGGCTGGATTTTCATTTCATCCGATCCGCATCAACGGGAAAGGCTTGATGACATTTTGATCCATGAACAAACACATGTCCGCCAATGGCATTCGATCGACATGATGGCTGGTGAAATCATCTGTATCGCCTGCTGGCTAAATCCGTTTGCCTGGTGGCTAAAGAAAGAGATCGGTATAAATCATGAATTTATCGCAGATGAACAAGTCATGCTTGCCGGATTCGACAAAAAAGAATACCAGTACCATCTGATCGGAGTAAAACATCCCAATACGGCTATTGCAAATTTATATAACAATTTCAGTGTCTTACCACTTAAAAAGAGAATTACTATGTTAAACAAAAAAAGAACGAACAACGCCAGAAAAATGAAATATCTGGCACTGGTTCCAATGGCCGCAGGCTTGCTATTGCTCAATAATATCGATGCGATGGCACGTGTTTTGAATGAAAAGGTAGCAGAGGTTATCCAACAGCCGACTGCTCTCGCCACCACTACTGTTTCCAAAATGGAAGCAGCCAATCCGCTTCCACCGGAAAAAGACAAGATTTATGACACATGTGATATCATGCCGGAATTTCCGGGCGGGCAAAATGCATTATTGCAGTTTCTTGCTAAAAACATAAAATATCCGACAGAAGCCCAGCAACAGGGAAAACAGGGAAAAGTAGTCGTCACATTCGTTATCGAAAAAGACGGAAGCATCACAAACGCCAAAGTGACACAGGCTTTATATCCCTCATTGGATGAAGAATCCTTACGGATTGTCAAGTCGATGCCCAAATGGACTCCGGGAAAGATGAAAGACGGAAAAGTCGTCCGCGTACAATATACCGTCCCGTTAACTTACCGATTGCAGTAGCCTGACAGTATTTCCCTTTTTGAGCAGGACACAAAAAAGGCATGCAATCTTCAAAAATGCTGCCAGGCGATATACGAAGATCACATGCCCCACGCTCCTCTCGAAAAGGGAGATGTTTTTATAAATTACCACGGCTTACCCGCAGAAGAGTAATAGAAAGAATGATACAAAAGTACTATTTTTTTCCTTTAAGGCCTACATGTTTCGCCTGATGGCGCCCCGGATCGAAATTCTTGCGGGAGCCATCGGGCCAGATGACTTCGGCTGTCGTTCCTTCGGGAACGGAAAGGGTGGCCTGTATCTTTTTACCTTTGCGTTTCAGCGACACCTCTATCTTGCCGAAATGCGTATCTACTGTAGCAGAGGCTTCGGTCAAAGTGCCCATTTGGGGACAAACCTTGAAGGAACGAAAACCTGGAGAGGTAGGTTCTATACCGCACACTTTCTGACTCAGCAACGTAAGAGGGCCACCACTCCATGCATGGTTGATCGTACCACCTCCGAAACCGTCCGGACCGATTCCCCATCCTTCGAACAAGGTCGTATATTCAGGATAATCCATCATTTTCGCATAGCGTTGCTTCATCCTCTCTAAAGCAAAGGCCGGTTCATTCATTTGGAACAAGGCTTCGAGCACATACTTTTCCATATAGGGACTGGCATGGCATTCCTTCTTCAGGACTTTTACCAGAGCAGGATATTTATCAGCGGAAGCTAAACCGGAAACGACAGCCATCGCCTGTGCACGGTCGTCCGTTTCTCCCTTATAGCCGGGAGAGCGATATGCTGATCCTGTCCAAAACTTTGTGTCGAAGCATTTCCCTATACTGTACATCATACGGCCGATCTCATCGGCATCGGCTGTTTTTCCAAGTTGGAGGGCAAAAGCTTTCTCTGCTTTCAAGGCCAAATAATACCAGCAATTTACCAACACGCCCATATCGATGTTTTCTCCCCAGTCACCCCAGCTCCAATCGCCGTCACGCTCGATAACCAGGCCGCTCTTATCTACTTGCCATACTTCGTGCAGATAGTGGTGCATTCGGTCATAAATACCGGCGACAAAGCTACTGTCGCCACTATAATAATACTGGGTATAGAAACCGTACCAACCTACCGAAGCCAACATTTGCAATGGCAACTCTTTCCGCCAGTTACCAGCCGGGGCCGGAGCGAAAATCACACCGTCTTCGCGTTGCCAGTTCATCAGTTCGTAGATGCCTTTCAGCGCCAGTTTATGGCTAGAGGGAGAAAGGGCATAGAAAGCCTCGCCCAATTCGTTCACCTCGTCACCCCACCATTGCGCCCGTTCGCGGTCCGGACAGTCCATATAACTATCGCGCATCGTTATATATAAGGTGCGGGCCGAACGTTTCCAAAGTTCGTTCATGAACGGATCATTGCAACTGAAAGAACCTGTAAATTCGGTATCGTAACCGGTTTCCCGGAATTTCACATCCAGCACCTTCACGCCTTCCGGCAGGATATATTGCATCTCGTGACCGTTCATCCAGCCTAAACTCTCATATTCCTGCACGCCGTCGCGCGTGACATATTCAGCGCGGACGTTGTATTGAGAACCGCCCTCATAGTTGTCCGTCCGGATATGGATCACCTTGCCGGCAGGAGCTTCCACTTTCAGATAAGGAGTCACTTGGCTGTTATAAGGCAGACGACAATAAAGCGTATCGCCGGCAGACGACCGGCGGACACTGACATACGGTTTCAAGCCATAGTCTTTCCATAGGGGTACCGGACGCTCGACCAATTTACCTAAAGGGGCGACCCCGACAGACGAAATAATTTCGGCATTCGGCATCTTGCCTGTGTAGCCGGGCTGATTCCAGCCGGACATTTCCATCCTGGCATCGAAACGGATATTGCTTTCCGGCAAACGATAATTCGGATAGGGCGCCTCAGTATCCTGATAGGCATCATATACGGTGCATTGCCAGCTCTTGTCGGAAACGATCTCGACACCAGGAGCGACAGCTTCAAACAGCAAGGCAGCCAGACCACTGTTCACATGACTGAATCCGCTTTTACCGAAATGCCAGACCAGCACAGCAATCGTATTCTCGCCATTTTGCAAATAAGGAGCTATCTCTACCGGATCGTAGTAGGTGTCATACGGAGAAGGTCCCCGTTTAAGCCCGCCTTCAAAGACGACCAGGCGACCGTTTATCCACAACCAATATTTGCTATCGGCAGCGATGCGGGCGGTAAGAGTTTGCGGAACCTTGTCTATATGGACGGTTTTACGGAAAGCCAACCAGGTGTTCGTCTCGCTCTGACAACGTTCCGTATTGATCCAATGGGCTTTCCAGCCAGATTCAGCATGGCCGGAAGCGATACATCCGATTAACAGTAACAACAGAAAATAATGTTTCATGGTATTCTCGTTTAATAAGTTTTCACATGTGTACCAGACCCGACTGTTTCCGTCTTATCGCCGACACGGATATCCGCCGTACAGCCGGACGGGATCGTCACGGTAAGAGTAACTTTGCCTCCCTCCCGTTTCCATTCGCTCGAAATCAAGCCCCGTACAGAATGATACTCACCTTTCGCCCAATTCACTCTTTCCACGAAATGAGGCGTAATCAGAATATGGCGGAAACCTGGTTCAACAGCATCGTAGTTGATACCAGCAAGCTGATTCATCATCCAAGCAGAGACATCTCCCATAAAGACATGATTCAGGGAGGCGTCGCGGAACTCAGGACTTAACGTCCAGGTTTCAGGCAACGTCGTATATCCCATCGTTTCCACCCAATAGCCCCAAGAGGGAGCTTCCGTCTTCGTAATCATCTTCATAGCATCCTCGACATAGCCGTAGCGGGTCAGCATGGCCGGAACAGACTTGCTTCCGAGCAGGCCGAAATCGAGGAAATGGTTGTTGGCACGCACGACCTCGCAAAGTTTATCGGCGACCAACTGCTCCTTACCTTCCGGTACGATTCCTAAATAGAGGGCAATCGCCTGTGCCGTCTGGGTTCCTTCAGCATAGACCCCCGTTTCGGGATTGAAGAACTTACGGTTGACCAAGGCCTTCAACTCGTCGGCTTTCTGCCGATAAGGGGCGGCATCTTTACCCAACAGTCCGGCGAAACGGGCCATCAAGGTGTAATCCAAATAATAATAAGCAGTAGAGGTATAAGTGTTATTGGTCGTAGACTTCCAGTACACCCAATCTCCTAAACCGAAGGTCAGGTAACCACCGTCCTTCTCTTTTGCTTTCAAATAATCCAAATAGCGCAACATCGTAGGATACAGGTTCTCGATACTGCGTGTCTCACCATAATAATTATACAAAGCATTCGGGATGATAAACATGGCGGCATCCCATACCGGGCCGGGCCATTCACCATATCCCCAGCCGCTGGAGGGGATAATACCGGAGATCTCACCGGCTTCGCGCTGGTTATCAATGAAGTCGTTCATCCATTTCTCATACAAGGTGATGGCGTCGAAACCTAACAGGCCGAGGTCGATTGCTACATGTGCATCGGCCGTCCAGCCGTTCTTTTCACGCTGCGGGCAATCGGTCGGAATACTGTGCAGGTTACTACGATAGGCTTCCATTGTCGCCTTCCATATCTTGTTCAACAACGGATCGGAGCAGGAGAAGGAGCCTACGGGCTCTACCGCTGTGTGCATGAACAGTCCGGTCAGACTCTCTTTTGTCAGGACTACGGGAGCCGAACTTTCAACTTCCACATGCTGGAAACCATGATAGGCGAATGAAGGCATAAAGATTTCCTCTTCACCTGTTCCTTTCAGTGTGAACACATCCATCTGGAAAACCTCTCCCGGTTTCACAGGATGATAATAGACATCTATATTTCCCTGTTCCAGACGACCGTCTGTTTTCAGCAACTCTCCATGCTTCAAAGTGATCCGCGTACCGGGAGCACCTTTCACCTTTAATCGGGACAGACCGGCAAAATTCTTTTCGAATGAAAATACATAAAGTTTATCGCTGAACTTCTTCATCGAGACAGGCTGCAATTCTTCCGTAATCCGGATACCCGGCATCTGCTGGGCGGCCAATAAGGGAGCCGGAGCTTCCGTAACTTGTACCGGATCCCACTTGCTGTCATCGAACCCTTCCGCGTTCCAACCATTTTCTTCCAACGTGGCATCGTATTTGTCACCGCTGTAGATGTTGTTATAGGTATAGGGACCGGTCGCGGTACGCCAACTTTCATCGGTGGCGATGACTTCAGTCGTACCATCGGTATAGCGTAGGCGCAATTCACAGAGCATCCGGGGACGGTTACGCCAACGGGCAGTCTCGAAATTCCAGACAGCTTTGGATTGTACATTGTGCCAGCCGTTACCCAAAACGGTAGCGATAGCGTTGCCACCCGGTTTTAAAAGAGAGGTTACATCATGTGTCACATATAGGATACGTTTGTCGAAATGCGTATAGCCCGGATCAAGATAGTTCTCTCCTACCCGCTTACCGTTGATAAACAAATCGTAATAACCGGCAGCAGCCACATACACGCGGGCTTCTTCAATCTCTTTTCCCAATGTAAAAGCTTTGCGGAACATAGGAGCCGGCTCGAACTCCTTATCGTGACTGTCGGTTATCCATTTTCCCGACCAGTCGGACGACTTGAATTTGGCAGTCTCGAAAGTAGCCGTTTCCGAAGTCTCGCAAATGTCTCCATCCTGATCCCACACCGTCACATTCCAATAGTAACGGGTATGCGGTTCCAATGTCATATTACCGGTATACGGTTGCAGGTTATCCGGCGAGGTCCCGATACGGATTTCCGAACGGGAAGCCAAGAAGTTCTTCTCACTTCCTTTGTATTCCCAAGTGAAACGGGGACTTTTCGTATCCAAACCGATCGGTTCGCGCAGGTATTCTGTTCGCAGGTTCACCGGAACCGTAAGCTCGTTTTTACCTTTGCAACCCATCAGCGAGAAGAAGGCAAGTGAGCAGATCAACAGCGTGTTTTTTTTTACCATATCTTTATCTGATTTGATTATCGTACAACTTTTACTTCGGACGGAGCATCGATCCGACTCCGTACTTTCCCGTCAGCGCCTTTTTCGTGACGGATAGTGATCACACCGTAAGGAGTCGGGAACGTTCCTTCCACCCACTCCAAGTCACCTAAATGCGGTGTGATCCGGACAACGCGGCAACCCGGCTCCACAACCTGGACACCCAACACATATTCACTCAGCCAGGAAGTCGGACCAGAAGCCCAACCGTGACAAAGGCTATGGCGGAAACCTTTATAACAATAAGCCCCGTAATCGCCATGAATATCTTTCTTGCCTACCGGAACCAATTCATCGATGCGAGAAGCGCCGGGCAACCAGTCTAAGTTGAAATCTTCCCAAAAAGTAGTTGCACCCAAATCGAGCATCGCACCCCAGAATTGGCGTATCACGTCGATCGCCCCTTGATAATTGCCGGCAGCAGCCATCGCTCGAAGCATATAATAACCATAAAAAGTAGAGAATCCATGCCCTCCATTAACTGCGAGATATCTCCGATCGGCCTCTTCCGGCTTCATCAGTCCGGCCAACGCCAACAGGGAAGCTGCCTGTTTCGATCCAGGAGCATCCGGAGCAACACCTGACTTCAGGAAAGGTTTTATCACCTTCGAAGCAGCCTTGGTCATCCTGTTTCCTACAGCCTCGCATTCTGCCGCCAACGCATCTTCGCCCAACACCTTACAAAGTTCGTTTCCGGCTTTCATCGCCTGTAGCATCAAGGCTTGCAAGCCGGCATCGATGGCAACCGGATTTTCACTGGACGGCCAATCGAGGAAACGTCCTCCTCCGTCGAGCTTCTCGACGCCGTCGTCACCGACTTTGGAGATCAAAAGACGGAGCAAACCGGTCAAATAGTCTTTCTGTTCCTTCAAGTAAGCCAAGTCCCCCTGATAGTAATACCAGTCGCGCTGGATCAGCAACCACCAGATGGAGTAACTGCACATCCCGTTCATCCAGCCAGGCAACGGCGTTGCATCGCGGATAAAATCAAGGCTTTTCGGTATCACCTCGTTATATCCGAAAACAGTGTTGACCGTCATCACTTCCGGATGCAAATCACCAATCCAGACCAAACGGTCACGTTTGATGCCGTCCCAAATATACTCCTGCATATTCAAATGTACCGTATAAGCACCAGTCTGCCAAATCCGGTTCAGCCGTTCGTCGTTGCAACGAAATGAGCCTTTATATGGGATGTCCCGAAAAACGGAAATGGCACGTATTTCTTTAATATGCAATTCGACGGAATCGTCCAAAAGATCAATCCGAGCAAACCGAAACCCGGAATTACCCACTTCCATAACCCCCAACCAGGGTAGGCGAATAGTAAAATCGCGCATGGCATGATCGTTGGAAGCACCGTTCACCCCATCTATATCGCACATGGCTTCACTTACCGACTCACCCAAACGGATCCGGACGGCGACTGGTTCGTGCGAAGCCGGCATGCCGGTTACTATTTGCAAGCCGCCTTGCAGTTCTTTTCCAAAATCAAGAAGGATGGCAGGATGCTGCCGGTCGGTGCTCGAAAGCTTACAGATGTTATGATTCACAAGATTGGATTGTCCGTTTCCAGAAAGAAGCAAATGGTTTGCACCCTGTATCAACTGGCTTTCCTGTTGCCAGACGATGCGTGCGGGAGGTAGATATTCGCGTACACGACTATCGCGCTGCCGGGCGGACAATGATACGGCAAAGAATAGAGATATAAGAATAAATAATGTTTTCATGGTATATGGTGTTTATATGAATGATGATTTATCTGTTACTTTTCTCTTGAAAGAAAAGTAACCAAAAGTTCACGGCTTAACCTGTCTCGCTACTCCGTTCCCTCCGGTTCGTTGTCGCGTCTGAAACTCGCTTCGCTCAGACAGCAGACGCTCCGGGCACTCACTTCGGTCTCTGCGCCTAACGCTCACCAGCTTAGGCCGAAATAGAGCCTAATGGCTCTTTAAGGATTGCCGATTCCGCCTGTTATATAGGTGTCGGCATCGGCAATCCCAAGAGAAAGCGTAGCTTTCTAAGAAAGGCCTAAGCGGACGGGCGTCAAGCGGAGGGTAAAGGTGAAGCGTCCGGAGCCTGCGCTGTCTGAGCGAAGCGAGTTTCGCAGGCGACAGCGGAACCTTTGCCCGGAGTAGGCCGGACGGTTCAGCCTTGATCTTTTGGTTACTTTTCCATCAAGGGAAAAGTAACAGATAAATTATCATTTACGATCGTAACCTATCACAAACCGAAGGCCGGAACCAAATCATCCAACTGCTTGTCAGTCATGCCGGCGGGTTCGTATCCTGCCATGCGTGCGCTGAAATAGATTTGGGCGGACTTGCTTAGCGTGTCGATTGCGTCAAAACATTCGATCAGGTCTTCACCGACTGCCAAAATACCATGTTTTTCCCAGAATACGACATCGTGCTTTTCCAATTGTTTAATGGTTGCACGTGCTAAATCCAGTGTCCCAGGTATTTCATAGGGAACAATACCGACTCCTTTCGGGACAATGATACGACATTCGGGAATCATGCTCCACAACGTACGGGTGATGACATCCGAATCCAAGAACGGTTTACAATGCGTCATGCCGATCAGGTCGGTCGGGTGCGTATGCAAAACGACTCTGTTATCACGGCCCAGGCCACGCAGATAATTATGCATCATCAAATGCGAAGGCAACTCGGAAGTAGGCAAAATCAATTGTTCAGCAATAATATCATAACTTTTTCCATCCCCGGCGATACGGATCAGGGAACCGTTGGCCAACGGTTCCTGTGCTACATAACGCATCCGCTTTCCTGTACCGGTGACATAGAAAATATGTCCGGCAAGAGCGGTCATCGCTTCTTGTAAAGGAATAGCCGGTCCCAGTGCGGGAAGTGCTTTTTCGACATCGTTCATCAAGTCGGTCAGGTTTACGGAAATGTTACCACCGTTACGTTCCGCCCATCCTTTTGTCCAAAGATAGCCGGCCACTTCAGCGATACGGCCAATCTCGGCCATCAATTTTTCATTGTTTCTGATTGTTTTCATTTTACTTATATATCTTTTTTATGAGGGACACGCCCCCAGCTCAAAATTGTTCTTCACCCGGCAAAAAACAGACAAGCACGGGAGCTTAATTTCATACCTATGGAAATTAAGTTCCATACCTATCGAACTAACGTCCCATGCCTATCCATTTCCAATCCGATCATTATCTTAAATCAAATTAGGCAGCAAAAGTGAGAATATCAGGAGACACATGCCGCAAACCAAAACGACGATCGTCTGCCGGCTCACCCCTTTCCACTCTTTCAAGATAATGCCCCACACATTGCTGAAGATCACATTCAGCGACATCAAGATGCTCCATGAAAAGGCCAGCATCACCGGAGATTCGGCAAAATAGCTCTTTCCCATTCCCAACCCGAAGAATTGCGAATACCACAAAACACCTGCCAGCGCACAAAATAAGACATTATTCAGCAAAGTACCGCCTGATACGGAGAAATAATCTCTCCCCGTCTCGTTCCTTACATTCTGGAAAAGGCAATAAGAGGCGTTCGTGATAAAACCCCCGATCGTCACCAACAGGATGACCGGATTCAGTGCGAACAATTCGCTTGCGCCGGACTGTTTCGCTTTCTCAAGGATCGGAGCGCCGGATTCCAGGCCCAGATTGAAGCAGGCACTCATCACACCGGCCAAAAGAGCGACAAGCAAACCTTTCGTCAACGCGAAATCCTTTACAGCCGCTTTCTTTTCCTCCTCGGTCATATTATGGGCGCGAAGACTTCCAGCATACCCGATCACGGCGATACCGGCAAGCGTGATACACACACCGATCAGCAAGACCAGGCCATCGCCATGGAACAAATCCGTTCCGCCAAAAACTGCCGGGAAAAGCGTCCCGAAACCGGCACACGTTCCAAGCGCGATACTCTGGCCGAGCGCAACCCCCAAATAACGCATGCTCAACCCGAAGGTCAACCCGCCGATCCCCCACAGGATTCCGTAGATAACGGCCCCCGCAGCTCCGCCGGCACTCCACAGTTCCAAGAGGCTGCTCCCATTGGGAATGGCAAGCTGCGCTCCTAAGAATGGGAAGACGAGCCAGGCAAAAATGCCTTGCACCAACCAAAAACTTTCCCAACTCCAATCCTTGACTTTGTTGATCGGAACGTAGGAACTGCTCTGCCCGAAACTACCGATTGCGATTATGATCAATCCGATGATTATTTCCATATATGTTATTTTTAGAGGGCGAACCTGTGTGTTCGCCCCTAAGGTTAACGTTTACTTGTTACTTCCGCTTCGTATTTTTCTATCTCGGCGATATAATCCTCACCTACCGGGACGTCGTTTTGCAGGCAGAACATATCCCAAACGGCTGTCCACGGAAGGCTCTTCATTTCCTCCTGCAGAGCTAAACGCTGGAAATATTTACCTTCGGCTTCGTACTGCTGCAAAGTTGCCGACGGTTCGAGAAGGGCTTGCATAAAGGCCTTCTGCGTTGCACGGCAACCGATCACGTACGCCCCGATACGGTTGATCGTTGCATCGAAGTAGTCCAAGCCGATATGCACACGGTCCAATGCCTTGCAACGGATGATTTCGCGTGCCAGATCGAGCAGATCGTCGCTCAAGATCACCACATGGTCGCTGTCCCAACGAATCGGACGGCTCACGTGCAACATGATCTCCGGTGTAAAAAGAAGCAGGGCCGAAACCTTGTCGGCGATACTTTCCGTCAGATGGAAATGGCCCGTGTCGAGCGTCACAATCTTATTCTTCTTCGCACCGTAGCCCAAGTAAAAATCATAGGAACCGACCGTATAACTTTCCAGACCGATGCCGAACAGTTTTGCCTCGATACAATCCTTCATGTTCTTATATTCAGTTGCAAAAATCTCGTCGAGCGACTGTTCCAGTATCTGACGATATTTGAGACGGCTGGCGGGAACTTCTTTACTACCGTCGTGAATCCACAGGTTCATAATACAGGGATCGTCCTGGTATTTGCCCATCTCCTCGCTGATCCAGCGGCAGCGTTTCGTATGTTCGATCCAGAAATTGCGGATCGCATCGTCGGGATTCGCCAACGTCAGGTCGCCGCTCTTCGGATGCGAAAAAGAAGTGCTGTTGAAATCCAGCTTCATCCCGTTCTCTTTCGCCCACTGCATCCAGCTCTCAAAATGAGCAGGTTCCACTTCGTCACGGTCGACCTTCCTGCCCTGGAAGTCGCCATATATTTCATGCAGGTTCAAGCGATGTTTACCAGCGATCAGAGAAGCCGCTTTCAAGACATCGGCACGCACTTCGTCGATCGTGCGGGCACGTCCCGGATAGTTGCCTGTCACCTGAATTCCGCCCGTCAGCGAACCGCCCTGGTTCTCGAAACCACTCACATCGTCCGCCTGCCAGCAATGCATCGAAAGAGATATCTTCTGCAATTTGTCCATTGCCTCCCTTACATCCACACCGACAGCTGCATAGCGTTCAACAGCTGCCTCATACGCTTGTCTGATAATGTTTTCTTTTGTCATGGTCTTATTTTTTTGAGGTTACAGATTTATATTTCCTAAAAGCCTCTTCCCACTCTCCACTACCTTCCGGCAGAAAGACAGCCGGCGAAAGGAAAGAGTTGATCAAACGGCGCATCTCCCAACGGTCGGCCACCAATCCCGCCGCCCTCGCCTGCACCATGCAGTTGCCGATTGCCGTCGCCTCCGAAGGCCCTGCCACAACCGGCATGTTTATTACATTTGCCGTAAATTGATTGAGAAGATTATTCATCGAGCCTCCCCCGATCACATGCAATTTGCGGATCGGGAAAGGAGCCATTTCGGATAACAATGCCAGCACCTCCTTATACCGGAATGCCAGACTTTCAAAAATACAGCGGATAAACTCGTCGTCCTCGACCGGTTCGGGCTGCTCCGTCTCGCGGCAATAAGCCTTGATTGCCTCCGTCATGCTCGGCGGATTGGCAAAACGCGGATCGTCAGGATTCACAAAACGACGGAAAGGCGTCGCCCGTTCCGCCATCTTGACTATCGCCGGATAGGAATAGTCGCGCCCGGCCTTCTCCCACTCTTTCCGACACTGTTCGAGCAACCACATCCCGGTAATATTTTTCAGGAAACGGGTCGTCCCGTCTATACCGCCTTCGTTCGTAAAGTTATGCAGGAAGGATTCTTCCGAGATAATCGGTTCTTCCGTTTCGATCCCCATAAGGCTCCATGTGCCGCTGCTAAGATAGGCAAACTCCCGGTCCGCCGCCGGAACAGCCGCGACAGCCGAAGCCGTGTCGTGGCCGGCAACTGCTATGACCGGCACTTTGCCGATCCCCGTTTCCCGTGCAAGCGCATCGGTCAGCTCCCCGACAAAAGTTCCCGGCATCACTACCGGACGCATAATGGACGGAGCTACCCCTGCCGCTTCCAACAAGGACGCTTCAAATTCCTTCGTCACCGGATTCAACAGTCCGGAAGTGGAAGCATCCGTATATTCACAAACCTTTTTACCCGTCAACAGGTAAGAAAGCAGATCGGGCATAAACAGTATCTCTTCGGCAGCCTCCAACGGCCCGAAACCTTCCTTTTTAGCCCTGAATAACTGGAAAACACTATTAAAATTCATGATCTGTATACCGGTAAGCCGGTAGACTTCCGACCGGGGAACACGCTGGAAATATTCTTCCGGCGCACCGTCCGTATAAGGATCGCGATACGCACGCGGTAGCCCCAACAGTGTGCCGTCTTCCGCCAGATACCCGAAATCCACCCCCCAAGTATCGATCCCGATAGAGTCCGGGAGCAGGTTCCGGCGTGCACAAATCGTAAGGCTTTCTTTCAAGGCATCATATAACCGGTATATGTCCCAGTAATATTTCCCATGCAACTCCATGATCGCATTCGGGAAACGGTGAAGTTCCTGCATTTCAAATTTGTCACCAACCAAAGTGCCTAACACGGCACGTCCACTGGTCGCTCCTATATCAAAGGCTAAAAAGTTATATTTCTTCATGGTACAACAAAGTTGTTTGTTTTATGATTGCAAAAGTAAACGGTAAATTACTATCTTTGCTTTTGAAAATGATTTTAAACCTTTCAAATCTGACAGAGGAGATGGAGAAACGACTAAGCGATCAATTGAGATACCTGACGATAAGTGCGATAGACGAAGAGTGGGGAATTGTCGTCACGACCGTCGGTTACCAGTTTATTCCCCCGAAAGGGAACTATCCTCTTTCGAAGCATCCGGACAATTATAACTTCAAGCCACAGACCGGACGAATCCTGAACGAATACCAACTGGTCTATATCACGAAGGGAAGCGGTTACTTCTCTTCGCAATCCTGCAAGATGCAAAAGATAAACGCCGGCACGATGATCCTGCTTTTTCCGGGAGAATGGCACAGCTACTATCCCGACAGCGAGACAGGCTGGGACGAATACTGGGTCGGTTTCCGCGGTGTCCACATCGACCGGCGCGTGGAAAAACGCTTTTTTACCCGCGAGGAACCGTTACAGCACATCGGGCTCAGTGCAACGATCGTCGGACTATATGAAGACATACTGAAATTCGCCTCTCAGGAAAAGACGGGCTACCAGGAGATGATTTCGAGTATCGTCCTTCATATATTAGGTACGGTCTATTATAAAAGAAGAAACAACTCCTTCACGAATACCTACGTTGTGGATAAGATCAACGAAGCCCGCATCCTGATGAAAGAGCAGGTGGAAAACCCGCTGACACCGGAAGAAATAGCTTCCCGCCTGGGGCTCGGCTACTCCTGGTTCCGCCGTATGTTCAAAGAATATACAGGCGTATCGCCCGCCCAATATCAATTGCAGCAAAAACTCCTGAAGGCAAAGGAACTGCTTACCAGCAGCAGCATGAATATCTCGGAAATAGCCTACAGTCTCAAATTCGAGAATGCCGGACAGTTCTCCACCTTCTTCAAGAAGAAAGAGGGCGTGACACCGTCGGAGTTTCGTGAACGGGCGCACTGAGGAATTAAAAATTAAGAATTAAGGGGTGAGTTGGAAGGTGATTTTTTTGTTCATCATATAGTTGACTGCACCATAGATAAACAATCCTAAGAACTGGGCGAGATATTCGTTCAGGTCAAAGATTTCCACCATGATAAGCAAAGCGAGGAATTGGGAACAATAAGCACATCCGAAAGCGATCAGAAAAAGGGGAATCTCACGGCGAAACTTACCGGTGCGGGATGAAAATATCCAATATTTGCTCCAGAAGAAATTATTGATCTGCGCAATCACATAAGCGGTGATATTGGTAGCGATATAGTTACAACCAAGCTTGTCCATCATCAGCCAGACAATCAAGACCGTAATTAACGCATTCAGCGTACCGACCAGTATAAACCGCATCACGCGCACCATATTTTTAGATTGTATGACCAAGTGTATTTCTTGCTGTTTTGTTCTTTGATATCTGAAATTCCGGTACAAATATACAGGATAATATGCAAATATCCATGCAAAAAGTCACAAAGTATGGCGAACAACCCGTATCTTTACCCCATGAAATATTTATTGTTTTACATAATCAGTCTGTTATCTCTCACCGCCTGCATCCACGAGGAATTGCCGCCTGAGGGTGGCTTTGCTTTGGAGGAAGGCGACCCGTTACCCGAATTCAGCATTTCCAATCCGGATGGAACGGTATCGAAAAAAGACTTGGAAAATAAATTTGCCTTGATTATTTTCTTCAGTACGACCTGTTCCGACTGCCAGAAGGCCTTCCCGGATATTTCCACTTTATATCATACATACAAAGACGATCCCTCCGTCTGTGTGCTTCTGATCGCACGTGGAGAAACCGAAGAGCAGGTAGCGGCCTATTTCCGGGAACATCAGTACAATATGAAGTTTTTCGCCGATCCGGACCTGAACGTCTACTCCCTCTTTGCCGACAACACCATACCCCGCGTATTCCTTGCCGACAAGGACGGTACGATTATCCTGACGCAAACGGAAAAAGTAGATGCGGGATTACTGATATCGGGCGGAGTAGAACCCCACCCCTACAAGCCTGAAAAATCTTAACATTTAATGCTCAACTGACGTAATACATCACGAATCTTTTCGAATGTGGTGATACGGGTCGGAACCAAAGGCAAGCGTAATTTATTTTCAATAAAGCCCATCGCATTCAGCATGCTCTTCGCTCCCGCCGGATTACCGTCGATAAACAGCAAACTGAACAGCTCCGTAAAACTATGGTGGATCGTGCGGGCGCTATCGTAGTCACCAGCCAATGCCAGACGCACCATACGGCTGAACTCACGCGGGAAAGCATTGCCGATTACGGAAATCACGCCGACAGCTCCCAACGTAATAAGCGGGAAGGTGATACCGTCGTCTCCTGAAATCACATTGAAGTTCGCCGGTTTGTTCTTGATGATATCGTCCATCTGGGTGATATTGCCGGAAGCCTCCTTGACTGCAATCACGTTCTTGAACTCACGGGCGATACGCAGCGTAGTCTCGGCCGTCATATTCACACCGGTACGTCCCGGAACGTTATACAGGACTATCGGTAACGTAGTCGCCTCCGCAATCGCTTTATAATGCTGATAGATTCCCTCCTGGGATGGTTTGTTATAATAAGGTACGACAGACAGGATCGCATCTATACCGTCAAAATTATCGTTTTTCAACTTCTCGACAACCGAACGCGTACAGTTTCCGCCAACCCCCAACACGATAGGAATGCGTCCGTTTACCTTCGTCACGACCAAATTGATTATATCCTTCTTTTCTTCTTCCGTGAGTGTAGGGGTTTCAGCGGTGGTACCTAACACAACCAGATAATCGGTTCCATTCTGCAACTGATAATCTACGAGCCGGGCCAACGCCTCATAGTCTACACTTTCATCTTCTTTAAAGGGAGTGATCAACGCCACACCCATTCCTTTTAAATTTATGTCTGCCATGATAATAATTGTCAATTGTCAACGGTGCTGCAAAAATAAGGAATTTATATCATTTTGAGCGTATCGCCTGCAAATAAAATAATATATGTTCGAATAAATGCTTGATATCTTCACGCTCTGTTACCGATATGGACAAATCATACAAATCTATATCGGCATGCTTCACTCCCACCTTGAATCTGCAAGGATGCTGTAGCATAAGATATTGCATCGGGTAGCAATCGAGGCGCGTAAGATCGATCAGGATATCCGCCTTGACCGTCTTGAACCGTTCCAGGACGACATCGGAAGGAACCTGCCAGACGTTCACATCCTTCTTGGCATGGACCGGGATGCACGAGGCATCTGCCTCCGGATCGCCGGTTACATAGACACAGGCCTGCACCTTCTTGTTCTTCTTACGCAGGACGTCCAGACAAGGCTCGACAAGCTCGCGATCGTTTGCCTGATAAAGGACCAGGATATGGCCTGCGTCTTCCAGCGCACAAAACTCATGCTTGCGGCCGGCAGCCCCGGAAGCTAAAGACTGCACTTTCTTTTTAATAAAATAATTCGTCAGTCTCATTCCGCTATCATATTTAAGAATTCGTCTTCGTTTATAATCTTCACACCCAACTTGGCCGCCTTTTCGAGCTTGGCCGGTCCCATATTATCTCCCGCCAGGATATAATCGGTCTTGCCGGACACTGAGCCACTGTTCTTCCCGCCATGCTGCTCGATCATGGCCTTGTACTCGTCACGGGAATGCTTGGCGAATGTCCCGCTGATAACGATGCTCAAGCCTTTCAGCTTCTCGGAACGGTTGGCCAGCTTTTCTTCGGCCACGGACATCTGCAACCCGTATTCCTTCAAACGGTTCACCAACGTCCTGTTACGCTCGTCGGCAAAGTAAGCGATGATACTTCGGGCGATCCGCTCACCGATCTCGTCCACGGCAGTCAAGTCTTCGAAAGAAGCCTGTTCCAACTGCTCCATCGAATGGAAAGCGGATACCAGGCGTTTTGCCACCGTTTCACCCACAAAACGAATCCCCAATCCATAAAGTACCCGTTCGAAGGGAACCTGTTTGGATTCTTCGAGGCTCGCCATCAGGTTACGGGCGCTCTTGTCAGCCCAACGTTCCAAGCGCAGCAGATCGGCTATTTCCAACGTATAGAGATCGGCCGTGTCCTTGATATAGCCGGCTTCGTACAAATCTTCGACTGTCTCCGGCCCCATATTGATGTTCATGGCCCTCCGGGTGACGAAATGCTCGATCTTCCCCTTGATCTGGGGAGGACAGCCGGCTTCGTTCGGACAATAGTGAGCCGCTTCTCCTTCAGGACGCATCAACGGTGTCCCGCATTCGGGACAAGAACGGATGAAACGGACCTTATCGCCCACCAGCAAACCGCGGGCTTCGACATCGACACCGACAATCTTCGGGATGATCTCGCCGCCTTTCTCCACAAACACCTTGTCACCCAAATGCAGGTCGAGTCCTTCGATAATATCCGCATTGTGAAGGGAAGCACGCTTTACGGTCGTTCCGGCCAGCAATACCGGCTCCAGATTGGCAACCGGAGTGACGGCTCCTGTCCGCCCGACCTGGAAAGACACGGAGTTAAGGCGCGTCACGGCACGTTCGGCCTGGAACTTGTAGGCAATCGCCCAACGTGGGCTTTTGGCCGTGAATCCCAAATTGCGTTGTTGGCGCAATGAATTCACTTTCAAAACGATCCCGTCTGTTGCAACCGGCAGGTTCTTGCGTTCGACATCCCAATAGGCGATATAATCGTATATATCCTCCAAGCTGTTGCATACGCGGATCACATTCGGGATCTTGAACCCCCATGAACGGGCCGCCTCCAAATTATCGAAATGCGTTTCCGCCGGCAGCTCCTCTCCCAACAAATAATAGAAATAGGCATCCAGCTTACGAGCCGCCACGACAGCCGGGTTCTGTTGCTTCAGCGTACCCGAAGCAGCATTGCGCGGATTGGCAAAAAGAGGCTCCTCCTGTTCTTCACGTTCCTTGTTCAAGCGGTCGAACTCGGCCCAGGGAAGCAAGATCTCCCCCCTTATCTCAAATGTTGCCGGGTATCGGTCGCCCATCAGTTTCAAAGGGACCGAACGGATTGTCTTCACGTTGGCCGTCACATCGTCGCCACGTGTCCCGTCGCCACGCGTCACGGCTCGGACCAGACGTCCGTCCTCGTATGTCAGGGAAATGGAAGTTCCGTCATATTTCAACTCGGCAACAATCTCGAAAGGCTCGTTCAGGTCACGGGCTATGCGCTCGTAAAAATCCTTCACTTCATCTTCCGAATAGGTATTGCCCAACGAAAGCATCGGATATTTATGCACTACTTGTTCAAACTCTTTGGAAAGGTCACTCCCCACCCGCTGGGTCGGCGAATGAGGATCGGCATATTCGGGATGCGCCTCTTCAAGGATCTGTAACTCCTTCATCATCTCATCGAACTCACGGTCCGATATCGTCGGTGCCGAGAGCACATAATAATTGTAATTATGTTGCTCCAGCGCTTCGCGAAGTGCTTTTATTTTATCTTTTACCACCATTTTTTCAGTTGAAAGGTGAAAGTTGAAAGGTGAAAGTTAAAAAGAAAAATTCATCACTTTCAACTTTCAACTAATATATTAGTTCTACATTATCAATCCACATCGTATTGCCCGGTGAGCCGATATAGGCTCCGCCGTGGCTGGAAGTAAACTGCAGGACGATATGAGTCGGCAATTCACCTTCCGCCGCCCAGCCCACTTCCTGAATAGGGACGCTTTTACCCTGGCTGTTCAAGGCATAACGCTCTTCCACCTGAATCCGCATATAAGGCTTATACTCCGGATGCTTCGTAATATCGCCGTACAAGATAGGGTAGGTCGCATCGTTCACCCAACCGTTGCTGGATTCCGTATAACGCTGCACCATTGTCCCGACACGTTTGGAATAAATATTTCCATCTTTATCTTCCCAACGTTTCTGGAGCAAAAGAATGGCTGCGATCGAATCCTGTCCGGCAACGGTCGTCTTGCGGCTGAAGCCGGTACTGCGGATACGGTCCTTTTCCGGAGCCAGCTTCACCTTATAGTCAAAACGCAAAGCCTTTGGCTTCTTGGTAAACGCCACTCCGCTGTTCAACATGGCCTGCGGGTTCTTGGTCCCCTTGATCGGTTCGTGCACCGTTCCGAGAAAAACAGAACCGGCGGCTACCACTTCGATATCGACCAAGCCGAAAACCTTCACACTTTCCATGCGTGTCTCCAGACGTGCACACCAACCGTCATCCCGTCTTTCAGGGAAGACAGATGTATTCGTCTTCACCACACCTGCCACCTTCGCCATCACGTTGGAGTTCGCCCACGGCGAACCGCCTCGGTTCGTATAGGCTGTATTGCCGATGATCGTATCTGTCGGCCCCAGCTCGTAAAGATGCTTCGTATTTCCTCCAATAATGCCGGATTCATGTATCTCGCGAACGACCCAATGATCCATATCTCCAAAACTGAACGGCACTACGTGCTCTTGGGAACTGACAATTGACAATTGACAATTGACAATTCCCAAGAGAAAGAGGAATTTTGCTTTCTGTTTCATTTCAAATTCTGTTTTTTCTAAAATCCCTAAGTCGGCAAAGCCGGCAGAGCCGACAATTGTCAATTATAAAGAATATCCCCACTCCTTGAGAGCCATTCCCCAATTTTCTTCCACAAGCCGTACCGTGCGGTCGTCATACTTGTATTGGTTCTTCTTATAGCCCTTCTTTTTCCCGAGGTATTTCTCGATTTCAGCTTTAGACTCTTCAAAGCCGGGGAGGTTTAATTTCTTGTATATATCCTCTGTCATGGCGAAAGCATCCTGTTCGAAATCCTCAAACTTCACCTCTACCAGGTTTCCTTCGGGTATCAGATGCTTTTGTTCTTCATATTTATAGAACAAACGGCGGTATACTTCGATAAAATTGCTTTCGATCTGCTCGTTGGAGATGTCCTGCAAGCGGAGTGGCTGGATCGTATTGGTAAAGAAGCTGCGCGTGCTCTCGAACACCGTATACGGATTTCGTTTCAGATAGATAAATTTAGCATTCGGGAACATTTCCACCAAGGTCTTCACACGTCCCGTATGAGGCGGATTCTTGCTCAAGAACTGACTTCCTTTCGTATTCCAGAGGGAAATCTTGATCAGTTTGAGGAACGTTTCCTTAAACACTTCCCGCTCATGTTCGCTGATATTGTCGAAAAGCAGATAACGGTCGCAATATTCGAGCATATGCTTCGGGAAGAACCAGAAATTATAATACGTGTAAGGCATCATATTTGCCAAGGCAAATTCCTCTTCCTGGGGAAGATCCACCTTCAACTCCATATTATCGGTCGGACGCTTGTCGGGCATCAAGAACGCCATGTTCTTCTTGAAGAAAGGCTGTCCCCAAAGCATCAGGTTCGGAAATACGGTCTGATAGGTCGTATTGTAGCCGAAATGCTTGTCACACGAGAAGACATTGTGCATGAATGTCGTCCCGCTACGCCAATGTCCGAGAATGAACACCGGGTCCATCTCCAACGGCTTGTCCGCAATCTTACGGTAACGCGCATCTTCGAAGGGTTGCAACAGGCTGAGCAGACGGCAAACGGATTTAGTCAGGAAATATTTATTACGAAATCCTTTGTCGATCGTTTTATTGGCTGTCACAGCCTTGAACGTTTTCCAGTCAGCACCCACTAAAGTATTGATCGGTAGTTTGTCAAATTCCAGTAATCCCATACCTTTATTTATTTTCTGTTATACACTTGACGGAAACCCCTTGCCGTTCGAGCTCTTTACAAACGGAACGGATAGCTTCGTAGTGCTCGGGGCCGATACCCAATTCCGGAAGATTCAGTACAGCCAACGCGTCTTCCGTCACCATGTCGCGAGCATCTACCCGGTCGATAATCATGCCGACAGCCGATGTATTGTTCGTGATCGGGTCGATCAGGATAAAGGCGCCTGTCTGTTTGTTCTTCTGATACGGATCGAAGAACAGTTCCTTTCCGGTCGTGAAGACGACACGGGCGATCTCGTTCAGCTTCATCGGCAAATCGTCAGTTGTCAGTTTTCCATTGTCAACCGACAACTGTTCCATCGTATTGACATTCACTTTATAACGGATGCTGTCCACACGGGCGCGTGTAAGATTGGTTGTATGCTTGATATAGAACTGCTTGCTTGCATCCATCGGTTCTTCGTCCATCCACACCAGCATGGCCTCGAAGTTACGGTCCGCTATCGGCAGGTTATCCGGATGGACGAGCATCTCACCGCGTGAAACATCGATCTCGTCTTCCAGCGTGATGGTGACGCACTGGGGAGGGAATGCATAATCCAGCTCTCCGTCGTATGTCACGATACTTTTCACTTTGGATGTTTTCCCGGAAGGCAAAGCCATCACCGTATCGCCTTTGCGAACGATGCCGCTGGCCACTTTCCCGCAGAAGCCACGGAAGTCCAGGTTCGGACGCAGGACATATTGCACCGGATAGCGGAAATCCTCGAAGTTGCGGTCCTGGTCGATCGGAACCGTTTCGAGGAAGTCCAACAACGACGTCCCTTCGTACCAAGGCGTACGGTCGCTCTTCTCCACCACATTGTCGCCATCCAGAGCGGACAGCGGGATGCAGGTGATATCCGGGATATTCAACGGAGCGACAAACTCCTTATAATCGGAAACGATCTTGTCGAAAATATTCTTGTCGAAATCAACCAGGTCCATCTTGTTGACCGCCAGCACCACATGCTTGATGCCTAAAAGCGAAACCAGATAGGTATGGCGGCGCGTCTGCGTAATCACTCCCGTGCGGGCATCCACCAGGATGATGGCAAGGTTGGCAGTCGAACCGCCGGTGATCATATTGCGGGTGTACTGTTCGTGTCCCGGAGTGTCGGCAATGATGAACTTACGGTTATTCGTACTGAAATAGCGGTAGGCCACATCGATGGTGATCCCTTGTTCGCGTTCGGCTTTCAGCCCGTCCAACAACAGAGCGTAGTCGATATGGTCGCCGGCATTCCCCATGCGCTTGCTGTCGCGTTCGAGGGCATCCAGCTGGTCTTCGTATAACTTTTTGCTGTCAAACAACAAACGACCGATCAGCGTCGATTTGCCATCATCCACCGATCCGGCAGTCAGAAAGCGAAGCAAATCCTTTTGTTCATCTCTGTCGAGGTATTCTTTTATATTTAATGTTGCCATATATTTTAAGTTGAAAGGTGAAAGATGAAAGATGAAAGGTGAAAGTTGAAAATAGTGACGCGAAGCCACTTTCAACTTTCAACTCTCCACTTTCAACTAATTAAAAATATCCTTCTCTCTTTTTCTGTTCCATACTTGCATCCTGGTCGAAGTCGATCACGCGTGTCGTGCGTTCGCTCTTGGTCGTCGTCATCATCTCTTCGACGATCTTTTCAATCGTGTCGGCATTGCTTTCCACAGCCCCGGTCAACGGCCAGCAGCCTAAGGTACGGAAGCGCACCATGCGCATCTTGATTTGATCGCGGTACTGCTCCGGCAGACGGTCGTCGTCCGCCATGATCAGGTTGCCGTCGATCTCTACGCACGGGCGTTCCTTGGCAAAGTACAACGGTACGATCGGAATATCCTCCAGGCGGATATATTGCCAGATATCCAGCTCCGTCCAGTTGGACAGCGGGAACACACGGATGCTCTCCCCTTTATGGACACGGGCGTTGTAGATGTCCCACAACTCCGGACGCTGGTTCTTCGGGTCCCACTGGTGGAACTTATCGCGGAACGAATAGATACGTTCTTTCGCCCGGCTCTTCTCTTCATCGCGACGGGCGCCTCCGAAAGCGGCATCGAACTTATATTTATCGAGCGCATGCAACAACGCCTGCGTCTTCATCAGGTCCGTATGCACCTTGCTTCCGTGCGTGAAAGGCCCTACACCGGCATTGAATGCCTCCATATTGGATTCCACGATCAGGTTCCATCCGAATTTCTTCGCATAGTCGTCGCGGAACTGAATCATCTCCTTGAACTTCCATTTGGAATCGATGTGCATCAAAGGGAAAGGAACTTTTCCCGGAGAAAAAGCCTTTTCTGCCAGGCGAACCATGACGGAAGAGTCTTTTCCGATAGAATAAAGCATCACAGGATTCTCAAACTCGGCAGCTACCTCCCGGATGATATGGATAGACTCTGCTTCCAACTCCTGTAAATGGCTTAATTTATAATCTGACATTGTATGTTATTTAATGTTGTTATTATTCTTACCTTTCTATTCTAATATAGTTCCATGCCCATGAAACTATATTTGCATGCTGCAGGAACAAAAATTTCATGCCGGGGAAACCTTCGGCAATATCAGTTCGAGCAAACGGGTTACGGATTCCTCCAGGCTCAACACGGAAGTGTCTAACGTCAGGTCAGGATGTTCGGGTGCTTCGAAAGGAGCGGAAACGCCCGTGAAATCCTTGATCTCGCCCCGGCGTGCCTTCGCATACAACCCTTTGACATCGCGCCGCTCGCACTCTTCGATCGGAGTGCTGACATATATTTCCAGGAAGTTCTCCTTCCCGACAATAGATGCCGCCATTTCCCTCAAATCGTTATTCGGGCTGATAAAAGCCGCTATCGTGATAACTCCCGTATCGATAAAAAGTTTGCTTACTTCGGCGATACGGCGGATATTCTCTACCCGGTCTTCAGCCGAAAAGCCGAGATTGTTGTTGATCCCGCTGCGGATATTGTCGCCGTCCAGGATGCGGCACAGCAAACCGCACTTGTGCAACTCGCGCTCAAGCGCTATCGCCACCGTGCTCTTCCCGGAACCGCTCAACCCGGTAAACCACACCATCACACTGCGCTGCTTCAACAAACGCTCCTTATCCTCCCTCGTCATCATCCTATCGAAAATAGGATAGATGTTAGTTGAAAGTTGAGAGTTGAGAGTTGAAAGTTTCTCTTCGATATTATTATTATTTACTTGTTCCATTCATATTTTGTTTACTTGTTTTCACAATACTGACCGTCAGTTTAATCAATTCACGGCAGTCTTCTATAATCGATTCGTATTCTTTTTCAGATAAATAATCCGTTTCTTTCAATAACATAATCCAATATTCCGTTTCATTTGCTTCCTTCAAAGCAATATTCACTTTGCTTATAAAATCGGCTTTGGACTGCGCATGCTCAGCTTCTTTCAAAAGGGCGCCAATGGCAGTTCCACTACGCAACATCTGTTTTGACAGAACAAATTCTTTTCTTTCATATAATATCTTATATAGTCTAACGATACGGATCGCAAAACCAAAGGACTTTTCTGCCGTCAAACTCTTCCCCATCACTTTCAACTTTCACCTTTCAACTTTCACCTGTTTAGAATTTCCAGATCATCGGTATCACGAACACCGAGATCAAAAAAGTGATCAGGTTAAGGGGTAAACCGATTTTCACGAAGTCCGTGAACTTATAACTACCGATACCTTGCACGATCAGATTGGTCTGATAACCGATCGGCGTACTGAAACTGGCTGATGCCGCCATACAGATCACCACGAAGAACGGCGTCGGGTCCACACCGAGCTGCGTAGCGACCGACAAGGCAATCGGGAAACTGAGCGCCGCAGCCGCATTGTTCGTAATCAGTTCCGTAAAGATATTGGTGATGATAAAGACTATCGCCAGTAAAGCATACGGTCCCATGCTGCTGGACATACCGATAATATGGCGGGCTATCAAAGCGGCGAAACCGGAATTCTCCATCGCCTTGCTGATAGCAAAGGCACAGGCAATCGTAATCAGAATATCCCAGGATATATATTTGGTATACTTTTTCGGAGGGAAAATCTTGGTCCACGCCATGATGATGGTCGTAATGCAGACAAAGAAAAACATATCCAGCCGTATTTCAGGGAACGCCTCTTTCACCACAGGCAACTCCCCTATCGTGGCGCCTACGATCATAAAGATCAGCAAGCCCAATGCCAGCCAGCGTTTCTTGCGGGAAACAGGTTCCGTACCGTCCTTGCCGTTGGCAAGCAAAAGGAAGACGCTGGATTCGCCCCATGTCGGCACGAACGTATCGTCCGCCCAGAGAACCAGCGTATCGCCCTCGTGCAACGTCACCTTATCGAGATCGCGGGTAAACCGCTGTCCCCCGCTCTTCACCTCTTTCACGATCGCACCGTAATGACGGGTAAAATTGAACTCGCCCAATGTCTTGTTGATACCCGGAAAACGGGAGCCTAACACCGCTTCCACCCGGTGCAGGTTACCGGGGTTGCCGTCTTCCTCCTCTTCCTCGTAGCGATCGGTGCGGGAATCGGGCAGCAGCTTGTTGGAGAACACGAAGAGGTAAATGATGCCGGCCAGCGCGATAAAGATCCCCACCCTTCCCAGCTCGAACATCGTAAACCCTTCATATCCGGCATCGAGGATCATGCCATGTACGACCAGGTTGGTCGATGTCCCGATCAGGGTACAGATGCCGCCTAAAATGGTCACATACGAAAGAGGAATCAGGAATTTCGTCGCCGGCAGCTTGACCGACTCCGCCCAACGCTTGATGATAGGAGCGAAAATAACGACAACAGGCGTGTTGTTGAGAAAAGCGGATACAAAAGCGACAGGCGGAAGCATACGCAACTGCGCCTTGAAAACGGTTGTCTTCCCCTCCGGCAACAACTTCTTTATAAGTTGTCCCAATGCTCCGCTCTGGCGAATACCCTCGCTTACCAGAAAAAGCATTCCGACGGTTATCATCCCTTTATTGCTAAAACCTTCGAGCATTTCTTTCGGCGTCAATATTCCAACACAGAGGAACAGCACCACAACCGTGAGTAACACCATTCCGGGCCTCAGCCCATCCCATATCAACGCCCCGATCATGCCGACCAATGCCAGCAATACAAATATTATTTCAAAGTTCATCCTTTCAATTGACAATTGACAATTGACAATCGACAATTAAGAACAGAGACCATTAATTATCAATTGTCAATTATCTGTTAGGGTTGCAAATGTAATAAGAATATTAAATCTAATCTTACTACGATAACCAATTTTAGGGATAATCTTGCTTACAGACCAAAAGTTTCAGCAAACGGAACAAACCGCCCGTCAGAGCGGTTTGACGATGAACCACGGATTATGAAGGTCTTCCTTATTGTACTTTAAAGGTGTTTTGCCATCGATATGATAAACTTCGCATCCGGCCGCCCGTGCAATCGCATGTCCGGCGGCGGTATCCCACTCCATCGTCGGTGCGAAACGGGGATAAACATCGGCCGTTCCTTCCGCCACCAGGCAGATCTTCAAGCTGCTGCCGCTACTGATCAGGGTAACCGGCTGTCCCTGCTTGCGCAGGTTCTCGATAAAGGCCGTCGTTTCTTCCGTCTGGTGCGAACGCGAGGCGACCACCACGACTCCCTGGTGTCCCATCGGCATAGGCAGGCGTATGGCTTTCGTTTTTATCTCGTCCATCGAAGGCTGGTATCCGTAGTCTATCTCTGCCAGCTTGAACGCTCCCAACGAGTCAGCCGCGAAATACAGCTCTTTCCGCACGGGCACGTAGATCACGCCCAATACCGGAACCCCTTCCTTCACAAGGGCGATATTAACCGTAAATTCGCCGTTTTTCTTGATAAACTCCTTCGTCCCGTCCAACGGGTCGACGATCCAGAGCATGTCCCAGCCTGAACGTTCGGCAAAAGGCTTCTCTTTTCCTTCTTCGCTCAACACGGGGAAAGGCGTCACGGACAGGGCCATCGAGATAATCGCATGGGCCTTCTTGTCGGCTTTTGTCAACGGGGAGTTATCGGCTTTACGTTCGATGCCGAAATCGGATTCCGGATCGGTATAAATATCCATGATCGCTTTGCCGGCATCGAGGGCGGCGCGAATAGCTATATACAGGTAATTTGCATAATTATTCATCATCACTTATTCTTTTAGTTGTGTTAATATACAAATATAGTCAATTTCCTCGAATAATCCGAATTTTAAGCCCTCATTTTCACTCGATGTCCAAAACATATATGTTTTGAATTCAAATCACCGGTGTTTCGTTTTCAAATCACCGGTGTTTTGAAATCGAACCGGTTGTTTTCGACGATGGATCGGCCGACGGCATAGCCTTCGTCATACAAGGCGGACAGCTTCTTGCGGTCGTTGGTGGTGCGGCCGACTTCCATTTTCTTTTGCGGACGGATGACAATCGCGTCTCCTTTCGCTTCCAGCTCGTCGATATAATCCAGCACTTCGTTATAGTTGCGGTAGCGCAACTTCAACTGCTTGCGGATAGCGGGATACCGGCGGTAGATGAAGCCGGGCAGCCAGAAGTCCTTCTCTTCCTTACGGTAGCCTTTGTTGCGGGTCAGGATAATCACGTTCTTGCGGAAACCGTCGTCGATGGCGTGCCGGATCGGGATGGCATCGCAGACACCGCCGTCGACCATCGGGACACCGTCGACATACGCCACCGGACAAAGCACCGGAAGCGTACAGGAGGCACAACAGATATCGACCAGGCGGTCTGCATCCTGCTTCTCCTCGAAATATTCGGCTTTACCCGTCAGGCAATTGCTGGTGACCATGACGAAGCGGTTCGGCGACTTGAAATACGTCTCGTAGTCGAGCGGATAATATTTTTCCGGATAAATATAAAAAAGGTATTTCATGTCGATATATCCCCGCCCCCGGAGGAAATGCCTGAAACCGATATAATCATATTTTTCCAGCAGGTCGATATTGCTGAAACGGGAACGCCCGCGCTGCCGGGAGGCATACGAAATACCGTTGCTCGCCCCGGCGGACACACCGATCGTATAAGGGAACCAAATGTCATGGTCCATAAAGCAGTCCAGCACTCCGACGGTGAAGATGGCACGCATCCCTCCTCCTTCAAGCACCAGACCTGTGCGACTGTCTATATCCATATCTGTTTACCATAAAAATAATAGCCATTGCCTGGCTCACACCGGACAATGGCTACAAAAATATAATAAATCAGCGATATAAACATCGTCTTTTTACAGAATAACTTCGTTCACCAAAGGACGGTGGCAGCGGAAGTCTTCGATATTCTGAAGGGTGGTCTCTGCAATGTTATGCAGGGCCTCTTTCGTGAAAAAAGCCTGATGCGAAGTAACGATCACATTATTAAAAGAAAGCAGACGGGCCAATACATCATCGTCGATAATTTTATCAGACTTGTCTTCATAGAAGTATTCGCCCTCCTCCTCGTACACGTCCAGACCGGCCGCCGCGATCTTCTTTTCCTTCAGGCCTTCGATCAGGTCGTTGGTGTTGATCAGTTGGCCCCGGCCTGTATTGATGATCATTACGCCTTCCTTCATCTTGTCGATGGAGTCTTTGTCGATCATATATTTTGTCTGGTCGGTCAGCGGACAATGTAAGGAGATGATGTCCGACTCGCGATACAGTTCGTCTAACGAAACATAAGAAATACCTTCTTCTCCGGCAAACTTCATGTCCGGGTAAAGGTCATAAGCCAGAATGCGCATTCCGAACCCTTTCAACAGGCGGATCAGGATCTTGGCGATCTTTCCCGTGCCGATAATACCGATCGTCTTGCCGTGCATATCGAACCCCATCAGGCCGTTCAGCGAGAAATTACCGTCTCGCGTACGCCAGTAGGCACGGTGTATCTTACGGTTCAGCGACAGCATCAGGGCAAGCGAATATTCGGCTACGGCGTAAGGCGAATAGGCCGGTACGCGAACGACCGGCAGCTTTCCTTTGGCCGCTTTCAGATCCACATTATTAAAACCGGCACAACGAAGGGCCAGCAGTTTGACACCATTGTCCACCATCGCATCGATCACGGCGGCATCGGCGGTGTCGTTGACAAAGATACAGACCGCGTCCGTATCTTGCGTCAGGACTACATTGTTCGGATTCAAATGTCCTTTATAGTAGCGAATGTCGTAATTGTACTTTTCATTTACTTTGTCGAATGAAGCTATATCGTACGGTTTAGCTCCAAAGAATGCAATTTTGTATGCCATATTATTTGTTTTTATATCTAACAATCAAAACGGCCTAAATGTTGAAAAGAAAAGGTGGGTAGTAGAAAAGGAAAGGTCCGGCTAAAGAGTGCTTAACCGGACCTCTACCCATATATAGTTTTTATAATGAAGTATATCGTTCAGCCTTCCTTTGAAGACTGTCCTTTTTTATTCGCAGCTGCATTACGCTTATTATCCCGATGAATAAAAAAGCCACCTATAATAACTGTCGATAATAAGCACATCCCCATAAACCACATCATATTCATAATATTCATACAGTCTCTCCTTTCTGTTTTGTGTTTGTGTTATCTAATAAAACAAAGATAGCCATTCTTTCCATCCGTCCAAGCGTAACAGTCTAAAACTTACGGGAATTCGATTTCCACCGTCGTTCCCTTCCCGACCTCGGACGTAATCGTGATTTCCGCCCCGTAACTTCTTAGGATACGCATGGAAAGACTGAGTCCGATACCATGCCCGGCGAACTCCCGTGTGTTGGAGGCACGATAGAAAGGTTGGTACACACGGGCGATCTCCTCCTCCGGAATACCGATTCCCATGTCCGTAATGGTCAGGACAGAACCTTTCAGCTGCATCTCGACAGGCGCTTCTCCCGAATATTTACAGGCATTATTCAAGATGTTGCCGATAGCGATCTTCAGCAGATGCGGATTCGCCTCGATAGCGAAAGCGAAATGGTCGGTTGTAAAACGAACGCGGTTACCCACGAACTGCATCAGGAAGTCGGCCAGCAAAACCGTCTCACGTGCATTCTTCAGGATCTCCTTATCCCCATGAGAGAGGAAAAGCAGGTTCTTCATCAATAGGATGATGCGTTTCGTTTCGGAAGCGATACGCCCCAATGCTGCCTGGTATTCGGCCGACGTACGTTCCTTCAGCAAGCTGATCTCGCATTCTCCCTGGATGGCCGTAAGCGGATTATTCAGTTCATGAGATGCATTGCTGATAAAAGACTTCTCACTCTGGTAAGCCGCATCGATACGGTCGACCATGCGGGTCGCATACAAACGGCCGACGAAATAGACCAGGACGGCACTGATCACCAGCATCCCCAGCAACAGCCAGCCGATCCGGTGCTGGATATCCCCGCCGTACTGGTTGCTCGACACAACCAGTACGATAAAATTGCCCTCATTATCCGGATAGTAGACAGCCGCTCCTAATTCTTTCCCTTCATGGAAACGAACCACATTGCCTGCATACAGGGAAGCGATCTTCTCATCGGTCAGGTAACGGGACAAGACGCTATGCGCCTCTGCGATGCTGTCGGCGTTCAGCAAGATTTCCGCTGCAACAGGCAACGTCTCCTCATAATGCTGCTGGATACGGGCATAATCTTCCTCGTCCAACTCATCCTTCTCCCAATGCTTCTGTGCCGTCGCGTATGCCTTCTCCGTCAGATAGGAATAGTAGAGGCGGCTGATATAGTCGGTCGCCACAAAATAGAAAACGACTGTCACCATCGAAATAATACCGATCGTGATAGCCGTATAAAAAAGCGCAATCTTATTCCCGGTCTTCATGCTTCCATCATATAGCCCACTCCCACTACGGTGCGGATCAGTTTGCGGTCAAAATCCTTGTCGATCTTGCTACGCAGGTAATTGACATAGACATCCACCACATTCGTATTCGTATCGAAGTTCTTGTCCCAGACATTTTTCAGCAAGGTCAGCCGGCTCTGTGCCGTCCCCTGGTTCCGGATCAGATATTCGAGCAGGCGGTATTCCTTTACGGTCAGGTCGATCACCACTTTGCCACGGATCGCCCGGTGGCTGGACGGATCGAGTGTCAGGTCTCCACAACTCAGAAGCGGTACGGCAGGTTCCACCCCCGTACGCCGTAAAAGGGCTTTGATACGGGCTTCCAGTTCCTGGAAACTGAAAGGTTTCACCAGATAGTCGTCGGCACCGGCATCCAGTCCGTTCACGATATCGTCCGTCGTCCCTAAGGCGGTCAGCATGATAACGGGCGACTGGTAGCCATACGTCTGGCGATACTGTTTACAGAGTTGTAGGCCGTTCATCTTCGGCATGATGATGTCGAGTATCAACAATTGGAAATCCTCCTGCTGAACCAACTCCCAGCCGGCTTGCCCGTCATTGGCCACGCAGACTTCATGACCAAACTCCTGCAAGCCCCGCTCGATGAAAGAGGCGATGTTTATTTCATCTTCTACTAATAATATCTTTGCCATTACATGTTTTTGTGTATCGGACTACAAATATAGGATAAAAATCATCAGATCATTTGTTCTTTCCGATCCTGTAAGGCGGCCTCACCCGAAGATGATCCACTTCCAAAAAAGGAATCTTGGGATAGAGAAGGTCGAGGAGGCTAAGATCTATCTTGCCCGGAACAACCTCGATACGGACACGGGCAAGACCTTTCTTCTTAAAATCCAGAAGTTCGGCCGCACCGGCAGAGACATCGATGATACGTCCTTTGCGGAAAGGACCGCGATCGGTGACACAGACGATCACCCGCTTCATATTGGACAGGTTGGTGACACGCAGGAAAGTGCCGAAAGGATATGTGCGGTGGGCAGCAACCAGCTCATCCGCATCATGGACCCGCCCGCTGGCGGCCTTACGGCCGTGGAAACGGTTGTGGTAATAAGAAGCAAGCCCTTCCTCCTGGCCCCACACATCCCCCGTGCCCGCGAAAGCGACCAACAGAAGGATGATATGTACCAGGCGGAAGGGCATACACGTTATCGTTTTACTTTACAATAACGCAAGGCTCTTGATTTTATTGTAGCAGTTCGATTTTATTGTAACAACTTGCCCTTATATTCTCCGGTGAGCGTGTTCAGGAACGCCACGAGGCTCTTGGTATCCGCGTCCGAAATGTTCTTACCGATCTGGAACTGGTGCATGATGCGGATGGCATCTTCGATCGTCGCGATCGAACCGTCGTGCATATACGGCGGGGTAAGCATCACGTTACGCAGAGTCGGCGTCTTGAAACGATGGCGATCCTGTTCGTTCTTCGTGACGGAATAACGTCCGTTGTCACCATCCGTCAGCCCCGTGCCGCGATAATCGAAATAATTATCCTTGATACCCATGTATTCGAAAGATTGTCCACCCAGGTTCACCCCCGTATGGCAAGTAGCGCATTTATTCTCCTTAAACAATTCGTAGCCTGCGACCTCCTCGGCCGTCAGAGCCGTCTTGTCACCCATCAGATACTTGTCGAAGCGGCTCGGCGTGAGCAACGTCTTTTCAAACTCGGCGATAGCATCGGTAATCGTAGACTGGTTGAAACCTTCCGGATAAACTTCGAGGAAACGTTTGCTCAACTCCTCGTCTTCCGCCAGCTTGGCCGATATCTCGTCAAACGAGTGGCTGCCCATTTCAACCGGGTTCAAAGGAGGCCCGGCAGCCTGTTCCTTCAGGTCGGCAGCACGTCCGTCCCAAAACTGCAGGATATTCAAAGCCGAGTTATACACAGTCGGAGCATTCACGCCGCCGAACTGTCCGTCTATCCCCTCGGAATATTGTTTGCGGTCCACACCGGCAGTCGCCAACCCGTGGCAGGTAGCACACGAGATCGTGTTATCGCCGGAAAGACGGGTGTCATGATAAAGATCGAACCCCAACGCTACCTTGGCCGAATCGGTCGGGATGGAAGCCATCAACGGTTGCACAGGCTCATTGGCAAATTCTTCGGCGACGGTAGGTGTCGAATAGTTCTTCTTACGGACATCCTTCGCCCAGGAAAGCAAGACCGCCTTTTCGTCGCTATCGAGGTTTGTCCCCCAGTGCATCGGCATGTGCGAATACTTGGCGGGAGGCATGGAACCTGAGAGAGCGGCATCTTCCACCTTGGCCAGGTCGGCTTCGGAAACGAGTTTGCCATTGTCGAGCGCCTCCAGCATCGCCGTTAGATCCAGATAACGCGTACCTTCCCGCATATCCGCCTTGACAGTCGGACCGATCAGAGGAAGATTACCGTAGAAAGGAGTCGCCGCCGTAGCCGAGTGACACTGCATGCATCCGTTCTCACGAAGGATGGAAGCAACCTGTTTTGCCTGATTGTCCGCATACTTCTTGTATTCGGAGGAACCACACGAAGGCAGAACCAGAGCCAATGAAAGCAGCCCTAAAGGTAATGCCGTCCTCTTACAAAGAATAGTGTTAAGCATAATTATTGGTTTATTTAGATTTGTTAAATGCAAAGGTATGCAGAATTATCAAGAGGCATGTAGAAAGCTCATCAGTTTTATCTATGGCATGATAAATAAAAACTATAGTCCCTTGTTATTCTCCAGCACCTCTCTGAGACCGTCGAGCATTTTGCCCGAAAGTTTCAGGCGGGCGAGGTTTCTCTTGTAATCGTCGGGATGATGCAGGTCGGAGCCGGCATAATCGTAGAAGCCTTCCTTCATCAGGTATGCGGCATATTTGGCAGGACGGGCGCCATACACGCCGGCAAGTGAGAACAGGTTCAGCTGGAACTTGTACCCCTTGTCCTTCAGCCGGAAATAATCCTCCTTCGTCATATACATATACCGTTCCGGGTGAGCCAAGACAGGCGTGTAGCCCTCCAAGCTCAGTTCGTAAAGCAAGTTCAGATAGTCGGGAGGAGGCGAGAGATAGGAAGTCTCGACCAGGACTTGCCTGTCCGCATACGTCAAGAGGCCGTCTGCCATCTGCAAACGGAAACCGACGTCCAGCATATACTCCGCCGCCAGCCTCAACTCGATCCCTTCCGGGGCAAACTGTTTCATACAAGCAAAACGATCCTGCAAGTAACTGCGCCGGTTGTCAGGCAGGTCCGCCATTACATGAGGAGTCAGGAAAACACGTTCCACACCAGCCTTCTGCATCGCATTCAGAGCCGCCTGCATATCATCGGCGCTCTGCACACCGTCGTCCACACCGGGCAGCAGATGTGAATGCACATCTGCCGTCCCCCTCAACAAATCGGTGTGAACCGCGTTCTTCTTTGGAAAAAGTAGGGAAAACATCTTTTCTATTTATTTTTACGTTGTCCGTAACCATACCCATAGCCGTAGGAATAACCGTAGCCATACCCGTAACGGTAGCCGTACGCGCCATGCTTGTAAACCGTCCCGTTCAGGATCAGGCTCATGTTACGCAGCTTGCCTTCCTGGTAGAGTTTCTCCACTTCGGGAAGGGCACGGCGGTCCATTCTGCCCGCACGGACGACATAGATCGTCAGGTCGGCCACCCGGTTGACGATCACCGCATCGGCAACCACACCGGCCGGTACGTTGTCCAGGATGATATAATCATACCGCTTACGCAGCTCGGCGATCAAAGTCTCCAACCTGTCCCCCAGCAAGAGTTCAGCCGGGTTAGGCGGAACAGGACCGGCATGGATGATATCCAGCTTGTCGCACAACTCGTTCTGCCGGATGATCTCATCGACATTGTCGATACGGCCGGACAGATAATTGGTGACCCCCTTGTCCGATACCCGGACATGGGAGCTAAGGGTACCCTTACGTATATCGAGGTCGACCAAAACGACCTTCTTGTGCGTAAGGGCGAAACTCATCGCCAGGTTCATGGAGACGAACGTCTTGCCGGCTCCCGGATTGAACGAGGTGAACATCACCACCTGCATCTTCTTATCCTTCACCCGCATGAAGTCCATATTGGTACGCACGATACGGAACGCCTCCGAAACCGAGTCGCGGCCGTTCTCATGCACCACCACCTCGCTCTTGTCCTTCTTGTCGCGCATCGGAATCTCGCCCAGGAACGGCACGGAGAGTACCCCTTCCACATCCTTCCGCGAGCGCACCTTCGTGTCGCTGACTGCCAACAGCCACAAGACACCTGCCGGTATCGCACATCCCAGCACGATGGAAGCCAACAGGATCATCATCGACTTCGGAGCCACCGGAGCATTGCTTCCCGCCGCCGGGTCGATGATACGTGCGTTGCTTTCCGTCATCCGCTGCGTCAACTCGTTCTCCTCACGCTTGTTCAACAGGTAGAGATACAGTTCCTCTTTGATCTTCTGGCGGCGTTCCACCGAAAGGACCTCCTTCTGCTGGGTCGGCACGGCCGAGATACGGCGGCTCGTCTGTTCCTCCTGCGCCCGGATATTCTTGATCTTGATGTTCAGGCCGACGATCAGGTTATCCACCGAACGGATGATGGTCTGCTTCATCGCGATCAGCGAATTGTTCAGGTCCTGCACCACCGGGTTCTTACTACTGCTGTTGCTGATCAGCTTGTCGCGTTTCAGCAACATCTCGTTGAACTCCCCGATCTGCGACTCGATGTTCACATCCGATATGCCCGTGTTCGCCGGGATCAGGTCCGAACTCTTGCCGGGGTCCGTCAGGTAGTTCTTGATGTATTTCGCCAGGCTCAACTGGTTCTCCAGACTCAATCCCTCCTGGCGGTATTGGCTAGAGGTCTGCAGGTACATGCCCGTCTCGGACGAGATATCCGTCAGTTGGTGTTCCCGCTTGTACGACTCGATATCCGAATCCACATCCCCCAGTTCTTTCTCGATCACGATCAGACGGTCGTTGATGAAGTTGGAAGTGTTCATCACGATCTGGTTCTTGTCGTTGATCGCATCCGTGTTGTAGACGGAGATCAGCGTGTTGATCACATCCTCCGCACGCGGGATGGAGACATCCTGAAGCGTCAGGTTGATGATCGTCGATGCCTTGTTCGCCAAAGTAGCCTGCAAGCCTCCCTGGAAGCGGAGCGCCACATCCTGCAACGGCGATTTCGTCACCTGCACGACCGTATTGAAATACTTGTCGCCGTAATAAAGCGACGGGACCACCACCACCCGGCCGACAGGCGTCGTGACCGTGTCGTTCAGTGCCACCTTCACCGGCTTGCCGTCCGCCCCCTCCCGCCCGCCGAGGGTGAATCCGGACAATACCACCTCCTTTCCGGAGACAGGAACCGCCTTCAACGAAAAAGCCTGTGCCTCTTCCGCATCCGGGAAAGAGAGCTGTACGGGTGACTGAGTGTACAGTTCCACCGTCCGCAGCCCGTCTTTTACCGTGTAGCTCACATCCAGATGCAGGTTGCGCGCCACTTCGGTCATCAACCGCCTGGACTTGAATACCAGCACCTCGTTATCCACATTCCGCTTCGAACCGAAAAGCCCCAGATCCTCGAAAGCGGCCGACTCGCTCATCGCACCACCCTTCGCATCATCTTTGATCAGTACCGAAGCCGTCCGGGTATATACCTTGGGCGCCCACTTCAGATAGAGGAACGCCGTCCCGGCACATACCACGACAGACAGAACAAACCAATACCAATTAGCCAACACCGTTTGCAGGATGTCCCCCAGGTTCAATTCGTTCTCTTCCATGCGGATGTTCGTTTCTTGTTCTGTGTTCATAGGTTCTCTTTTTTTACTTTGTTAATGTCACAATCAGAGACGCGATGGAAACCAAAGCGGAAATCGCGCCAAACCAGACACCCAACGATTTGTTCTGGTTGATATCCGTCTGCTCGGCCTTCGCCTTGTTCGGTTCGACATACACGATATCGTTCTGCTGCAAATAATAGCAAGGAGAATTGAAGATATCGGACGAACGGAGATCATGCATCAGGATCGTCCGCTTCCCGTCCTTCTCGCGGATCACGGCCACCCGGTCGCGTCGTCCGTAGATCGTCAGGTCGCCCGCCATACTCAAGGCCTCCAACAGGGTGATACGGTCGCCGGAGATATTGAACGATCCCGGACGGTTCACTTCACCCATCACCGACACCTTGTAGTTCAGGAACTGTACCGTCACGATCGGGTCTTTGATCAAGTCTCCCTCTATCAGGCGTTGCTTGATCATTTCCGTCAACTGCATACGCGTCAGTCCCGCCACATGCAACTTGCCGAGGATCGGGAAATCGATATCCCCATTACCATCCACCAGATAGCCTAACACACGCTGGCTTCCAGAATTGGTCGAACCACTTCCCAACTGATACGATACCATCGGCATATTGAACGGCAACGCCAGTTCCGGGTTCTTGCTGTTCACCATGATCGCCAGCAAATCGTCGTTATGGACATACACCTCGTACTTCTGCTCGATATCCTGCTGCTTCAGCGGGACGACATCCTGCAAGTAAACCACTTTCTTCGAAGATGCGCAGGAGGTACAGAGTACCACCACGCACATCAACATATAATTCCAGATTTTCACTCTTCTTTCTTGATTAAAATAAGTAATTACGGTTTATTGGATAACACCGCCGGAATGTCCCGGATGGCTTGCGCCGCCTTCCTTGGTGATCGTCGTGCTTACACCGGCATAAGTTGCCACCTTCACGCTAAACGGAACGACGCGGCCCTGGTAGTTGAAGTTGACAGAGAAGGAAGAGAGGTTCTTCTTGGCCTTCATGTCGATCGTCACTTTCTGGTCGCCATCAGCCTTGGCCGTACCTAAAGAGAAAGGAATTTCTTCCACACCGGCAGTCGAACCTTTGGTAGACGTGATAGCCGTGTTCAGCTGGCTTGCCAGTTTGTCAACATCAGAACTGCTCAAAGCGGAGAACGCGCTACTCAACTGCTGTTTCAGGTCACCTTCGATCTCCCAACCGATCTTCTGCTTACCGTTCACTTCCTGCTCGGCAGCTTCCATCTTGCCCAGGTTGTCGATTGTGACGGTAGACAAGTTTTCCGTCGAGCTTCCGGCAGCGGATTCCGAATAAACCGTTCCGAAAGAGTGGTTAGAGAAACCGTCCAACGAGCAGACATAAGCGTTGCGGTCCGCATCAAAATCAGCCGTTCCTATTTCTTTCCAGTCATTGCCTTCTTCCACGAAATGCTTCACGTCGGCGAAGCTGATCGCATTGCTGGTCGTGTTCTTGATCACCACTTCCACATCCTTTCCAAACTCCAGACCGTCAGGCGTGCAGTTGATAGTCGACAGACTGGCATGATCGCCTTCCACTTTTACCCCTTTCACATACTCGGTCATCGTGATATCGGTATCTTCCGGAACTGCCCCGGCCGGGATATGCAGTTCGGCCACATGAGTACGTTCATCATATACGACCGCGTCCTTATCAGCCGATACGGTCACCGAAGCAGCCAAAGATGTCAATGTCTGCGACAAAGCCACACTGCCATGTTTCGGCGTGCCCGAAAGGATTACCGCATCGGCTGTAACTGTCACATATCCATCCTTTGCAAACGTCACAACATAGGTTCCGACCTTGTCCATCGCCAACTGGTACGTCCCGTCGGCAGCCGTCTTGACCGATTTGCCCGACGTGCTGACCTCGACACCTTCCAGCGACTTGCCTCCTTCCGTCACCTTACCTGCGATATAGTAGACCTCCTTATCCAATGGATTATCGGTCACGATTTCAGGTGTCGGTTCGTCATCATCGCTACATCCTACAAATCCCACACTCAATGTCGCAGCCAAGCCCATAGCCAGCACTGCGCTCCAGAAATTTTTCTTTTTCATACTCATTAAAAATAAAACATTATATTATTTATTATACAATTATTCATCCCCCATCTCTCTTTTCAGCAATAATTCATGAATCATAAATCATCCCTCCTCCTATCATAAGGAACACTATTGCTCTCATCCGGCCGAGTCTCGTAGTCCTGTCCGAGTTTCCGGCGGAAATATTCAAGGCCGCTCTGTCCCGAATATTCCATCTGGTAATATTCCGGCAGGCGCACCCTCACCTTGCGCGACTTGCCCCATTGCGGCAACGGGACGGCAAAATGGAAACCGCCGTTCGCCTCGCCCCCCGTGTACATGGCATACAAGCCGGCCGTCGTCCGTCCGAAATGGCGGATGCAGTCCACCCGCACCCCATAGTCGCCATAGATATACCGGTGCACGCCCAAGTTGAAATCCATATTGAAATGCCTTTCGCGGAAACGAACCTCCGCCGCCCCGCTCACCCGCTTCCAGGCAGACACCTGCCATTTGCCCTCGTAGAAGGTGGACGATCCGGTCACACCGCCTTCCAAGCCGAACATCCAACGGTCGTCCGGCGTCGCATAGCGCAGTTTCAGGTCCGCCCCCATCCGGTTGTTCGTGAAGTTGCCGACCGTCACCCGTCCGAACGCCCCTCCGGGCAATCCGAACTCCTGGCTCAAGGTCAGCACCCCGGCCCGGATATAGTCCATCTGCCCGACCATATTGTTCCAAACCGGCAGGATCACCTGCCCCGTGAAAGCCGCCCCTTTCCAAAGCCGCGCCTCCACCGCCGGAGCGATATTGATCACCGCCCCGTATATCTTGTCCAGCCACGAATTGCTCAGCGAGATCTGCGGATACAGCACCAGCTCCACCCGTCCGTCCCAGGGCATACGGACCTCGTCGGGGTTGAACACACGCTGACGGGGCGTCAGCTCATACCGGATTCCACCCGCCACCGTCTTGAAATCGTAGCAATAGGCATACAAGGAAAAATGGTCGAACAGCCGTGCCGACACTCCCATGTTCACCGCCTTCGAGTCATATTCCGCCATCACCTCTAGCGGCTTCAGGAACGCCGGACGGTAGCTCACCCCGCCGAACACCCCCTTGTTCTCGCTCCTGCTGCGAAACGGCACATGCCCTCCCACCGTCACGCCGATATCATGGCCGTAGAAACCGAAATGCTTCGTCCCGACCGCATAGACGGAAGAGAAATAACGATTTCCGCCCGAATCCAGGAAAGGATTCAATTCGCCGGTCGTCAGCAAGTCATTCGAACCGATCACGACCGACGGCCACCATTTCCCCTCCTTCAACGGACGCAGACGCAGGGAGACCGAACGGTCCTGATTCCATTTGCCGGTACTCTCGACCTTCAGCAACGTGCACCGGTAGGCCACCTCCATAAACGGCAGGAACGTCAGGTTCACGAAATAGTTTCCCGAATTATATCCCCACTCCTGAGGCAGCATCTCCTGAGGCAGGTAATTGCCTCCTGCCATGAACGTACCGTCCTCCTGCATATCGGCCGAAGGGATGTTCAGCAGACCGGAAACACCCAACGAGCGTTGGGCAATTGACAAATGAGAATTGACAATCGACAATGAAATGCCGATTGTCAATAGGGTTTTCTTTATTATTTTATGTTTCATATTCTGTTTTCAAGGTTCCCCAAGGACCCGCACAATCTGTTCCACCTGCTTTGGCGTCAGCACCCGCCGCGAAGCCGTCCAACCGTTCTCGTGCAAGAGTCCGAGCAGGACGGGATTACCGACGATCCACTGTTTCAATCGCCTGGAAGCCACTTCGGGCGTGACATCCGGGCTATATTGCCGTCCCAGCCTCCGGAGCGTGGTGGAACGGTTTTTCCATTTTCCTTCTTCATCATCCGACGTCCCGGTCATACCCACCTCCAGTCCATTGTCGCCGGACGGCAAGTACCGACGGACAAGCCCTTCAACTGCGTCAGGCAATCCTCCAGCACCCGTAACAAGCGTTCCCGTTTCTCCGCTTCCGCCACACCGGACAAAAGCCCGATGCCTTTCCGGATGCGTCCGAGCAACACCTGTTCTTCCGAAGGCCGGGTCTGCCGCACCGCCTCACGGACGTAAGCGGCAAACGCCTCTCTCCCCAGCCGACGAAAGAGCGAGTCCGGATCGTCCACTTCCGGCAGCCCGATCCTCACCGCCTCCATCCCTTCACCTGCAAGCGTCGGGACAATCGCATCCGCCGACTTGCGCCCCGCCTTGTCGGCATCCAGCATCACGCGGACAGATGTCGTATATCGTTTCAACAAAGCAATGTGCCCCGTACAAAGCGCCGTCCCGCACAACGCCACCGTATGCCTGAACCCCGCCGCATGCATCGCCAGCACATCCTTATATCCTTCCACCAGAAAGACGCTCCCCTCCCGGCGGATCGCCTCCCGTGCCTCATACAACCCGTACAACAGTTCGCTCTTCCGATACAGCCCGCCCGTTTCCGAATTGACATATTTCGGTTTATCCCGATCTTCGTCCGACAACCTCCGCGCAGCAAACCCGGCCAACCGGCCCTCCTCGTCGCGCACAGGGAACACCAGCCGGTTCCGCATCGCTTTCCAGCGTTCGGGAACCAAGCAGGGCGACTGCCCCACCCCGAAATCCAACCAGGTAGGCGTCAGTTCCGAACATCCGCTACCCGCGGGCAGCAACAAAGCCAGGAAAGCTTCGTTTTCAATTGACAATTGAGAATTGACAACGGGCAATTGCTCCGCGTCGCTATTTTCTTTTTTCTCCTTGATTGCCAACCGTTCCGGCAACAATCTCGCCTCCTTATTGTCTTTCCCTTCAATAGCCAACTGTCCACTGTCAATCGACAATTTGTTCGCCGCCTCGACAAAGCCGACGTTCTCGATCTTGCTGACAAAGGCGAACACATCTCCCCTCTCTCCGCAAGCATAGCAAACAAAGCTCCCCTTCTCCTCATTGACGGAAAGGGAAGGATGCCGATCCCCGTGGAACGGGCAAAGCCCCATCCATCGGCGACCGACACGGTTCAGTTTCGTATAACGCCCGATCACCTCCCTGATCGACAGGGAGGCTTTCAGTTCTTGTATCTCTTGCTTCGTCATAACCCTAAAGAGGTTTGCGTACCAGGCTGTATATAGTCCGTGATACGGGTGAACGAAGGGTTGTACCGGAAACGGGCGATCCCCGTCGAACCGTTACGGTTCTTCGCGATATAGATCTTACCGACCCCCACCAAGCTATGCCCCGTCTTTTCGTCGCGGGTGAAGCCATAGCGTTCGGGACGGTAGATGAACGCCACGCAATCCGCCACCTGCTCGATCGTCCCCGAATCGCGCAGGTCGCTCATCACCGGCAGATACGCCTTGTCGGCACGCGCCTCGCAGGCACGATTCATCTGCGAAACCGTCAGCACCGGACAATTGCTGTCCAACGCCAGTTGCTTCAACGCCCTTACATTCCGTCCCACCATCTGTTCCTGTGTCTCCCCCTTCCGGCGGTCGCCGCCCAAAAGGTGCAGGTAGTCCACGACCACCAGGTCGCATTTCCCCAGGCGGCATTGCAGCAGCACTTTCGCCCGTATCTGCTCGACGGTAGCCCCTACCGTATAGTCGAGATAGAAAGGCAAGTCCTTCAACCGGAGGGCAGCCTCTTCCAACTGTCCCAACTCGCGTCCGGTCGGCTTGTTGATGCGCAGGTGATCCGGGTTCACGTCCGTCATCCCTGCCAGCACACGGTTCAGCATTTGCAGGCTCGACATCTCCAGGCTGAAGAAGCAGACCGATTTCCCGGCACGCGCCGCGTTCAGGGCCATCTGTAACGTCACCGCCGTCTTCCCGTCGCTCGGCCGTCCGGCAACGATCGTCAGCTCCGTATTGTGGAACCCTCCGGTCACATAGTCGAACTCGGCAAGCCCGCTCTTCACCTGTTCGGCCTCCAGCTCACCCCCAAAGCGACGATAATGCCAGGACACCGCCTCGGCAGCCAGTTCGCCGATCGTACGCACCGGAGCGCCCTCGGCCGTCTTCTGGCGGAACTGCATCAGAAGGCGCTCCGCCTCGTCGACCAGTTCCTCCGGGACGGACGATACCTTGCCAGCCTTGAACGCCATCGTCCCGAACAACGTGACGAGGCATATCAGCTTATATTGTTTCTTGATTCCTTCCACATAGGCCGCCACGTTCCCGTCGTGGCGCACATTCAGCATGTAGGGCAACAGGAACGACAAACCGCCCAGCTTGGCAGCCAGCTCCTCGTCCGCTTCGCGCATTCCGCGTTCCACCAGCACCATGTCCGGCCGTACCCCCGTTGCATAAATTTTCATGATCACTTCATAGACGAATCCCAACGAAGCATCCGCAAACATTTCCTGAGTCAGCCCTGCAGACTCCGCCTGCACCGGCGCTTCCATCGAGGTCATCAACAGGCAGACCAACGCCTTTTCCATATCGCCCAAAGAGATTCCTCCGTCCGTTTCTTCACCGTTCATCATTGCAAGCCTCCTTCCCCGTCTGCGGTACAACAATCGAACTGCATGCTCCGTCCGCCCATACGGCGTTCGGCCTCTTCCAGGGCGAGGAAAGCGGATTGCTCCGGCGCATCCTTCCCTGCTTCCTTACGACGGATCCCCATGATCGAATCATATCCGCAGACACAAACACGAATCCCGCCGTTAAGTCGCTTCAGTCCGATCAAATCCTTTTCTTGCAACCAGACAAGACTTCGGTTCAGAGTTTTCGTACACATCCCGCATCTTTTCGCCAGTTCTTCACATTGTCCGACAAACTCGCCGCGCTTACAGACATAATAACGCTTGTTCAAAAAAACCTTCCCGTCCTTGAAAAACACTTCCGAGAACAAAGCCAAGTACACCATGCCGACCGATCTTTCCCGGCCTTCGCCACGAAATAACATCTCCAACACTTTTCGCGGAATGAGGACATATGACTGTCCCAGGAATCCCACAATCCTTTCGTTGTTTAAATTCTGATCCATAATAGATGGATTTAATAATGAATAAATTTGTTATGGCTTGTCGTTTTGCAAATCGGTCCGAACGGATTAATAAACAAATATTTACGACAGCAAATAGACAACAGGTGTCCATTTGCCCTGTCCGTTCCCTAATATATAATAACTAAAACATACTTCTTATAACTAATTATAAAAAGCGATTTTCGCATTTTTTTCAGAAGAGCGATCTTCAACTTTCAGCCATCACAAAGGTAGAGTCAAATCCATTATTAAAAAAAACTATTTTATGCAGATTTTCAATTCCTTTCACCCTTTAAAAAGAAGCCATATAACACCGCCGATCGGTTTATTTTTTATTACGTGATTTGAAATTCTTAAATTCCGCTTTCATCCCGTCCACGATCGAATCGGCCTCCGGAAGTTGCTCCTTCAACTTGTTCAAAACGGTGTTTTCCGTATTTCCCGTGTCGAAGATGCGGTCCACATGACCGGCCATCCGGGCGAACGAGCAGTCCTCGATAATGCCGGCCCTCATCATCGCCCCCATATAGACCATGAACAAGTCGGGACGGGCCACCCATACCCGGGCAAACCCCGGAGTTTCCGTCTCGTAGCCGCAATAGCGGTACAACTCGTCACTGTAAACTTTGAAAAAACGATCCGCCAAACGATTCCACGATTCGTTTTTCTCACCCCTCAACCCTTTGAACAGGAAAGCGAGCGCAAACAACTCCACCTCCCGGTCCGCCTTCAAGTTGGCGATATAATCCTGCAGAAGCGGAAAAGACAGATATTTACCCGTTATCGCCCTCACTTTTTTTTATCACATCTTAGGAAATCCTTCATGAAATTTTCCCTTTTGTTTTTTTGATCTTTCATTAATTCTAATGTTTTTCAGACCGTAGTATTATATGACATTCTTCCTTTTTTCCCTTCCTTTCAAAACATATATGTTTTGATTTTAAAACACCTATGTTTCGTTTTCAAAACACCGGTGTTTTGAAACTGAACAATCGGATGCAAATATACGAAAGATTAATCGACTCTATTCGACTCTAATCGACTCTATTCGACTTTGCGTTTTTTCCCTGCCGTATCTTTGTATAGTCAAAAGGGACATCTCCCTAATTTTCAATCTTTTAATTTTTAACTTTTAATTTTTCAATCCCTATGCCATTAATTTACACTCTCGTCAAACGCAAAGACATGAGCAAAGACGCAGCCTCAGGCGCAACTCTTTATCATGCACAGACCAGCATCACGAAAAAACTGACGCTGAACAAGATCTGTACCCGTATCGAAAACATCTGTACCGCCAGCCGCGGTGAGATCATCTTGGTGCTCGACGGCCTGATCAAAGTCATGAACGAAGCCCTTTCCGACGGCGAATCGGTTCACTTGGGCGAATTCGGCAGCTTCCGTATGGTTGCCGGCAGCAAAGGTTCGGCCACCGTCGACGGTTTCACCACCGCCCTGTTCAACCGTGCCCACATCGTCTTTTACCCCGGCACGATGCTGATCAACCTCGTCAACAACGTCTCCTTCGAACGCTACGTCCCGAAAAAGGACGCCTCCAGCGAATCGGCCGGCAGTGGCGGTGGCACGGATGATCGCCCGGGAGAACTGTAAATCAAGTGAAAGTTGAAAGTAACTCCACGTTGCTATTTTTCAACTTTCAACTTTCAACTTTCACCTTTCAACTAAAAAATCACCTTTCAACTAAAAAAAATGAAGCAAAGCGAATTTTTTTCCTCCCTCCTTCCCCTCGCCCGAAAGGCGGGGGAAGCATTCCGGATCAATCCGGCGGTTATCCTGGCACAAGCGGCTATCGAGTCGGGCTGGGGACAAAGTGATCTCGCCAGCGAGCATCACAACTATTTCGGCCTCACCGCCTACGGCCGCTCCAACGTCTGGTGGAAAGGCGCAAGCATCGAGTTGGGCGCCCATTCCCTCCGTTTCCGTACCTACGACAGTCCCGGAGACTCGTTCATGGACTACGCCCGCCTGATCCGTTCGGTCTACCCGTTCGCCGCCGACGTCAGCGACGACCCGAAAGCCTTCGCCCGCAAGATCGCCTACAGCAAATACATCAGCGAAGTCAACGGCGACAACCGTGCCGCCTATCAAGCGTTGTTGGTCAAGGTTTGCAGAAAAATCAGTAAACTCATTCCCCACCCCATAAATCATAATTCATAAATCATGAACGTCCTTGAAACCATCCTCAGCTTCCTCACCACCCTCGCCCGGATCATCTTTCCCCGGCGCAAACGCCCGGTTGCCGGTGACGACCTTTGTCCTTGTCCTCTGCCTGAGCCTCCTATCCCTCCTCTCCCTGTGGAAAGGGGAAACGGAAGTAACCCTCGCCGCTCTCGGAGCGATTCTCTCCCTCCTCTCTCCCCGCCCCCCGAAGCCGACTGGCTCGGCCTCTCCGGCTACACCCTGATGCTGGCAGGAGGGATCGGGAGTCTTTATAAGGTACTGGCGGGATAAAAGCTCCTCGGTAAAATCTATCTGCTTGCGCTCACATAAGCACCATCTTTGGCCTCAAAGATGGTGCTTGGTTCTTTCACATCCACGCTATGCCACACACCTAACGGGATCTGTACCCCATATTTGCCTTCGCGCGGACAAAGCGTAACACGGGAAACCTCCACGAACTTCCTATCCCCGCCCGTTTCATCCTGACCGGAAACCTCGGCATATAGAACAACCTCCAAATATCCCTCTATACAGATCGTCGTCTCCGCCGTCTCCATATGCCGGTGAACAGGTACTTGTGTCCCCGGCTCCAACGCATTCAGCATACGCTGACTCTGATCCAAAGCAGAAGTACGCAAATCAAAATTCATCCGCTTCCGCTCATTCGCAACTGCTTTCTGATGAAGATCGGAAAGCAGATTCTTATCTATTGTTTGTATATCCATCCTTTCTTTGATTATTCAACAACCACCTTACTTCTTCAATGACTCTAGATATCTCTCATGAAGATGATAATATTTCCTCATGAACAAGAGATAAACCACAGCCAACAAAGCGATCACTATTCCCAAATAAACCCAATGAACAAGCACCCGATCCGGTAACGCATACACCATGACCAAAGAAACGGCCAACTGCAAGACCATATAAACAAGGCTGACCACCGGATGAGACATGTTCAATTCATTCGCCATCAACTGGTATGCATGTTTACGGTGTGCCTCTCCCAAGTTTTCATGAAGCATAATCCGATGGCAGATCGTAAGACAACCGTCCACCCCGTACACAACAAGAAAAGACAGCCATGTTATATCTCCGGTCTGTATCACCAATTTCCCGATAGAGAACAATAAGATAAAAGCAATTCCGATACTTCCGACATCCCCGGCAAAACATTTCGCCCGGTTTTTCGGACGGAAATTGAACAGGCAAAACACCACTACGGACAAGATCGCGACAATCAAAAACGAACTCTCCATAAACTGGATCTTCCGGTTCATCAACAGCAGCGGAACAAGCACCGCCAACGAATATCCCCCCGTGATTCCATTCACCCCATCCATAAAATTGATGATGTTCGTCGCTCCCACGCATACGATCAATGCAAGAAGCACGATCCACCACATATCCAAATGCAGGATATCCAACTGATAGAACATCAATCCCATCGCCACAAATTGTGCCACAAGGCGCAAACTGTCCGGCAAACTGTGAATATCATCCACAAACGATATTCCAGCAGCTAAAGTCACCGCTGCCAACATCCACGGATACTGGAAACCATAGAGACAACTCCACACCCATGTACCGACCAAAAAGATGACTCCTCCCCCACGCAACACCACCTTTGAATGAGAACTGCGCTGGTTCGGCTTATCAATGATATTGCATTTATCGGCAATACGGAAATAAATCAGCTCTGCCATAAGCAGAACCACAAAAATCAACAGATACAACATATATCAAAAACTTTTAATCGTCTTGATCAAACCTTCCTTAGCCCTGACCGGCATCTTATCTACTCCCAAAGCCGACTTTATCTTCCGGTTGGAAACGACATAATTTTCAGTCAACTTGGCCAGACGCTCCCTGTTCAAGGGCAGATGTAGACAACCTCCGGCACTCGCCACCATCTCCATCATCTTCTTGTTCAAATGCCAGATATGCACCCTCCGTCCCATAGCCTCACAAATCACAGCAATCAGTTCGTTGGTCGACAAGGCTTCATCATCAGCCATATGATAGACTCCCGAAGCCACCTCTTTGGTCAACAGACCTTCCACAACATAGCACAAATTATCGATAGAAGTAAACGTCCGTTTATTCTCAAAAGCCCCCAACGGCCATGGGATTCCTTTCTTCACCACATTATAGAGCAAATTCAGATTTCCTTTGTTTCCCGGCCCGTGAATCATGCAGGGACGCAATATATAGACTGATTTGTCAGCCGGCCATTTTTCCTGAATATATTCCTCGGCCTTGATCTTGCTCTCGCCATAAGGTCCTTTGGGCGAAGGCACAACCTCTTCGGTCAGGATATCCCCCTCCACCTGATCGGCAGCCGCTTTCACCGAACTGAAGAAAACAAACTTCTTCGCAGAAGAACCCAAGAAATAGTCATAAATCTTTTGTGTCAGCCCTGTATTGATATCAAAATAAACCTGCGCCTTAGATTGATTCTTCGTATCATGCGCTTTCCCCGCCAGATGAATAATGGCATCCACCTCCGGAATATTCCTTTTTCCAAGATCATCCCAACTATAAGTTTTTACCACTCCATCCTTTTCAGGAGCAACAATATCTAATCCGTAAAGAATATGTTTTCCTTTTAATGCATTTACCAAATTAGATCCCACAAAACCATGGATACCGGTTATTAAAATTTTCATTTATATAATTTTTCTATTTCACACCAAACCTTTCGACAATCAAAATACTCTTTTACCCATTCACGTCCGAACCTACCATCTATACGATGTTTCAACCGGATCTCATCTATCTTTTCAACTATATCTTCCGGATCATGGGTAATAAAAAGACCACTCCTGCCATCACAAATGGCATCACAGCAACCCGTTACACGGGTGGTAAGCACGGGTAATTCCATTGCCTGAGATTCCAAGACACCAGTAGGAAATCCTTCACGATAGCTGGGTAATACATACAGATTCATCAAGGAATAATAATATTCCATTCCTCCATTGACAAATCCGGTATAAATGATACGCGAATCATTCTCAATCCTTTCCTTTACATCCTCCGGCAAAGCATCCCGGACCTCAAACATACCTACCAACAAAAGCTTGCAATCGTCTGCATCTTCCAGCATGTCGAAAGCCCGTACCAAAGAAATAATACCTTTATCCCGTACAAGACGACCGGAATATCCAATCACAAAATCACTTTCTTTAATCCCCCACCTCTTACGAAGGTCAGCCACTTTCTGCCGATCCACAAGGGCCGGATTAAATTTAAACTCCGTATCAATTCCTCCACAAGTACCATGTCCCAATACTATTTGTTTATTGGCAGGTGCCAATCGATCCTCAATACTACGCTTAAGAACCGAAGGACTTACACATACGATCTCAGTAGCACAAAATGATGCCAGCCTGTCCACGCTCATTAAAATAAAACGTTTAAGACCACGACTCGTCTCATAAACCAACCCATGACGAAAATAGATACGGTTAGGAACTCGCATCAGCCAAGCAGCCACCATAGCCAAAAGTCCTCCTTTCGGAGTATGTCCCACTACTATATCAATATCTTTCTTCCTAATGAATTTACAAATATTCCGAATCGTAATAAAATCCTCTTTCAACGAAATACTACGATTGACCGGACTCTCTATATAATCAAAACCTTGTTTTTTAGCATAATCAGCCAAATACTCGCTCGGACTACACACAACATTCATATTATAGCCTTTACTTTTGAAGTATTTGAATTGATCACCTATAAAATATGGAAGAACAAAGTAGATGTTTACGACGTGTAGGATGTTCATAATAAAATATTATAAAAGCACATATACAGTCTTTATTTACCATCAATATATAAAAAATAAAGTGTTTTTAAATCTCTTCTAACTACCAGACTTCATTGTGTCCAGAAAAACCTTTAAAATTCCTTTTAGAAGAACTTAAAAAAAACCGGAAATGATAAAGATAGAAATAATCAATCATAAATCAAGTATTTAATAATTCATTTACAAGTTTATCTTATAAAACATTGAAGTAGCTGATTAAAGAAGAAACATATCACTTACAAAAATAAGTCACTGATAGATTCACATTTAGCATATCAATTTAACAAACAAAAAATATAACACAAAAGCTATTAATTTATTTCTACAATTACAGCATCTTTAGCTAATATAAAATAATTATAAACAACAATTACTCTATTTATAATACTTACCCAATAAATGATTAAATACTTTCATCCATTGATTTATTATTTTATCTACCTCAAAATCAGATGCACGCTTTTCAGCCTCCAAACTCATTTTCATTCTAAGATCTTTATTTTCTATTAATGCACTTAATTTCTGAGCAAACAAAGTTTCATCATTCATCGGAACAAGAAAACCATTTATATTATTTACAATTAAATCTCGTGGTCCATATTTAGTTTCATAAGAAACAAGAGGCAAACGACAAGCCATAGCTTCTATAGAAACCAAAGCTAAACCTTCAAATAAAGAAGTCATTGCAAAAATTTTTGCTGATCTCATATAATAATCTACTTTATTAGAAAATCCTATAAGTTCCACTCTATCCTCCAAATTCAAACAACGAATCAAATTTTCTAACTCTTTTCTCTGAGGACCTTCTCCTACAATTCTCAGTAACCAATTAGGATATTTAGCACAAATAGATGCCCATATTCGAATCAAAGCTAAATAGTTTTTCTGATAATTTAACCGGCCTACAGATAAAATAACATTTTCTCTTTTTGAAATAGAATTGCATAATCCATCAACAAAAAAAGTTGATGGATTATGCATATATTCAATATATGCAATCTTAGAAAAATTCTCTTCTTTATCTTGTTTTGTTAACAAAAAAGTCATATCATACATCTTACAAAGCAGACGAAAATCCAAAAGACTGAAAACTTTAGCTTTCAGTCTTCTTATCCAACTATTTCCATATGTATCATAACGATACGTCGAATTAAAATGAACTTCTCTAACCAAAACTCGAGTTCCATAAAGCAAAGGTAAAATATACTTTTCACTTTGACCAACAGAAATGAGAATATCCGGACAAACTTCACTAACAAACTTTTGTAAACGAACAAAATGCTTTATCATTTTCCATTTTGGAATAAAGAAGCGTTCAAAAAAAGATGTATATTGATCATCCCAATGTCTTACATTTAAATTCACTACATTTACTTTAGGAGATAATGGGTAAATAGTTTCTGGATAATTTTTCTCATCAGTAAAAACAATATAAACTTCATTTGACTCAATTTCTGCCAAGGCGTTCGCTTTTACAATCGTTACACGCTCTATTCCTCCGCGAGTTCCTATCGAATTTGTACAATAAACAATTTTCATATTTTTACAAATATTTTCTCCAACGATAATACAAAAATATACCAAATGGATAACAAAATAATTTCATCATAGAATAAGGACTTTTTATAGATTTTCGAAAGGGAAGTCCTGCAAAACAAGCATAGCAAGAATATAAAATAGCACCTTTGATTCTTTGGTCTAATTTAAACTCTCTAGACATCATCATCAAGGAAGTAAACATTCCCCCTTTAGGGCATTTTATTCGCAAAGCTCTACCAGAACGTGATAATCCCCCCTCTAAATATTCTGTTATATAAATAATCTTATTGCGAAACAGCATATCCCGTTCTTTAGCTAATGTTATCCACAGGTAACTCTCTCCTAAAAATTTTTCACCTTCAAATACTGGATATGAATGAGCTTTTAAATACTTAGAAACCCAAACTTCTGCTTTATCACCATCAACGTGTTTATTAAATCGCAAAGAAATAAAATTATCAATTGAATAATCTTTGGGAAAAAGATCTCCAATCACCTTAACATCAGAATATCCTCGTAAGTAAGAAATTCCACACAAATTTTTATTTTTGTATTTATGCCAATCTTTTTCTATTTCTTCTGTCGCATCCATAGTTAAAATATCATCACTATCTACAATAAAAGTCAATTCTGACTTAATTACAGAAAAAGCCAAATTTAACGCAGTATGCTTTCCTCCATTTTCTTTTTTCAAATATCTTATAACAAAATCATCACTATAAAAAGATTTTACAACTTCTGATGTTTGATCTTGACTTCCATCGTCAATGATCAACCATTCAAAGTTTTTAATCGTTTGATTCTGTAATGAGACAAATAAGGTAGGTAAATTCTTTGCTCTATTAAAAGTAGGTGTTATTATTGAAATCAAAGGTTTCATCATTCTGCTGTATAAAGATTCAATAAATTTTGTATATTTTTATTCACATCATATCCAGCCTCTTCTATCTTGTGTAAGTTAACTTTTCGTTGGTAAGGCAAAGAATTCAAGATTTCAATAGCCCATCCTTTCGGAGATAAAGAAAGAGGAAGAAAAGATATATCACCTGTAATATCTACTGTTTTATCTATGGTATCAGATAGAAAGCATTTCACGCCTGAAGCTTGTGCTTCTATTATCGAAACAGGAAGCCCTTCATATAAGGATGGGAACAAGAAAATATCAAATACATTCAAATAATCAGACACATTAGATTGTATCCCTTCAAAGAAAACGACATCTTTTAAACCTAAATCCTCAACTTTTTTTCGCAAAGAAGATCTCAAATAACCATCTCCAACCAATACTAAAATTGTTTTAGAGTCAAGTTTATGAATTTCTTTAAAAATATCAATTACAAAAGTGTGATTCTTTTGAGGATTTAAACGAGAAATATTCCCAATAATTTTTAGATTAGACCATTTTCTTTGTTTACGAAAAGTTAAAGCTACAGATTGATTATAGATAAATTTAGATGTTGGTATTGCATTTGGAAATACTTGAAATATTTTTTTCCCATATAAAAATCTACCAGCCTCAACTCCACAAGCTAATCGAGTTGTTATGTTGGATTCATACAATTTAGCAAATAAACGAAATGGATACTTATAATCAATACCCACATCAGCAATATGACTTGTGCATAACCTATTTTTTATTCCATACTTTGCAGCATATTTCAAAACAAATCCACTGTTTTCCTGTATATGACAATGCACTGCAACATATTTAGATGCATGTTCTTTAAAAAAAGCATTCAAATAATGAAAATAAGAAATATAGTTCCATGGTCTAATTGGAAAAGCTCGATAGATTTCTCCACCCATCAATTCTATTTCATCATCATATTCTCCTCGTTCTTTTCTATGAACTAAAAAATCAAATTGATAAATATTTTTATTCAAGGCCCTATAATAATTCATTACCATAGTTTCGGCTCCACCTCTCCCCATTACGGTTAAAACTTGCAGAATTTTTATTTTCTTTTCCATAATAATTTCATAGTTTTTGCAAATCGATTGTAATTATTTCCACCAAGTAAAGGAGCCAATACTTTCATTCTGACAAAACGAATAAACCTTGTTTTATTTGAAACCCATAATAATGTATGCCAATGTATTGCATAAGTATTTTTCGTTTGATGCCTTTTCCCAGTTGTTAAACTTACAACATGAAAATAATCATCAGGAAAAACCACTATTCCCTCAGCAAGTTCTTGATACTTATTTTCTATAATATAACCATAAGTTAATAATTGCTTCTGTAAATATGTATTATTAACTTCCATATTCAAACTTCCATCGCTTTGAATGAATTGAATATTATGATAATAATCTAACATTTTTTTCCAAAATGGATGAGTTTTTTCTGAACCCATTAAAGCTGTTAAAAATCCTTCTTCATCAGTTCCTAAAACTAATCTATGCTGTTCTAAAGTCATCAAAGGACGTACAATTTCAATATCAGTATCTAAATACCAACCTCCATATTTATATAAAGCATAAACCCTCACATAATCTGACACAAAAGCCCATTTTTTATGCATATATGCTTGTTCTGTAAAAGGAAGAGTAGTAACATCAAAAGCTTCCTCATTCCATAACATAAACTGATAATCAGGAAGATATTTTTTCCAACTTTCAATACAATATTGAACTTTCTCTGGAAATGGATTTCCTCCAAACCATATAAAATGAATTATTTTAGGTATCATATTTCCAACCTTTTTACTATTCTTTGGCAAGCCAACCCATCACCATAAGGATTGACAGCAAAACTCATCTTATTATAATAATCAATATCATCCAATAAAAAAGATACCTCTCTTACAATTTTATCATAATTTGTACCTACCAATTTTACAGTACCAGCAATTAGTGCTTCTGGACGTTCAGTAGTATCGCGCATCACTAATACAGGTTTTCCCAAACCTGGAGCCTCCTCTTGAATACCACCACTATCCGTTAATACGATCTTCGATTTCTCCATTAAATAAACAAAGCTCAAGTACTCTAAGGGCTCAATAAAAAACATATTACCTAAATTAGACAAATTATCCCCAAATACTTGATGTATTGGTTGACGAACATTAGGATTCAAATGCATTGGATAAACAAAATCCACATCAGGATATTTTAGAGTCAAGTCTTTTATAGCTTTACATATGTTGATAAATCCTTCTCCAAAATTCTCCCGCCGATGCCCTGTTATCAATACCATCTTTTTATCATTTACTAATCGACTTACGTCATATCCACTAGTTCTCAAAATCTTTTCTAATTCCATATCCAAAGATTTATCTATTTTTATTCTAGATATTACTTGATGTAAAGCATCAATTACAGTATTTCCTGTCACAACAATTGAATCGGAATTGACATTTTCTCTCAATAAATTTTGTCTACTCAAATCTGTTGGAGCAAAATTATAGGTAGCTATTCTACCAGTAATCTGCCGATTCATCTCTTCTGGCCAAGGTGAATAGATATTATGAGTCCGTAACCCAGCCTCCACATGGGCTACTGGAATTTGCTGATAATATGCTGCTAATGCTGCGGCCATACTCGTTGTAGTATCACCATGAACCAACACAACATCCGGTAAAAATTCTTTCAAAATATTCCTTATACCTATCAATACCCTCGTTGTTACATCATAAAGGTCTTGACTATGCCTCATAATATTTAAATCAAAATCAGGTGTTATATCAAAAATATGAAGAACCTGATCTAACATTTCACGATGTTGCCCCGTCACACAAACAACCGTATGAAAAGTTTCTGGATATTTCTGAAATTCTTTTACCAATGGAGCCATTTTAATAGCTTCTGGCCGAGTGCCAAAAACCAACATTATTTTTTTCATTTTATCTTAAAAACATTATATATGTAAATAATTCATGCAAAAAAACGACTAGCACTATTTTTCTATTTTGATTAAGAAACAACCTCATTTTTAATAATGGATAAATCAAAATAACCGGATAAATAAACCATGAAAGATAGGCAAATCTATCTGAAAAATTAGCTCGTATCACCAGTACCCAAAAAGCATTTGCTAAAATATATGTATTCAAAAATAGAGAATAAAGTTCATCTTTAAAATTCCTCTTTACAACATAATAATATCCTACAAAAATAGGCAAACAACTATATAATATAAAATCCATACGAAAGCCCACTTTATAATGTGTATCATCAGCTGAAACCATCAAATAAGATGTTCGAGAGTCTATTGCCATAGAAGCGAATAAGGTTTCAAAATAAGACCCCAATACTACAGATAATACTACAGACAATAACCATCCGTAGAAAAACAAACGTGTACGATCAAAATATTTAGAAAGAATAAGAGCTAAACCTGGAATCATCATAGACTTATGGCAACCTATTGCAACAAATATAAAAAAATAGAAGAAGGTTACTCGTTTAAAATTGGCAATAGCCAATAAAAGAAATGATGCAGCAAAACCTGCCCTTATTGTATTAACTCCATAACTATAAAACATAAACGATGTAAAAAACATCAATATGATTATGTACGTATACTCTTTCGATATCCTCCGTGCTAATTTATAATGATTAATACAATAAATAAAAGCTGTTAAAAAAAACCATCCTGTATAATCTACAAAGTTCGCTACTATTTTTGTATATAGTCCAAATAACCAGTCATTACTTCCACCATCGTCAACCCCTATTTGTGATTGAATAAAACCATTAGCATATAATTCCCGATCTCCTCCTGAATTCCAAGGTATAGGTAGTGTAGCTAAAGCGGCAACAACTATTATCAACAAGAGAATAGATTCTATTTTACCAAAAGTCTTAACAAGACGTTCACCTGTAGTTGGCTGTGACAACATATACACACAAGATAATAATGTAATCACAAACAGAAAATGATAGAAAAATGAAGCATTCATTGATTTTCTATAATTTGATAAAGTTTATTTACCTCATTTGAATTATCAATTAAATGACTAGATAAATATTCTTGATATTTTCTTCTCAAACTTGCATTCTCTAACAATTCAATTATTGCATTACTCAAACTTTCAGGTGTCATATCACAAATAGAAGCATTTACTCTGTTTTCAAACTGATCTCCTACTGTTGAAAAATTGGTTACAACAATAGGTTTACATAATATTTTTGCTTCATCCAAGGCTATGGACTTTCCTTCAAATTGTGAAGGATGGATATATAAATCAGCTCTTTTCAAATAAGGGTAAGGGTTTATACGTATACCCAAAAAAACAATACAATCAGATAAATTTAAGCGATCGACTAAACTACTAAAGTCTTCTAACTCCTTACCTAAAAAAAACCATTTGAAATCGATTCCTTTATTTTTTAATATAGAAGCTGCTTGAATCGCCAAATCGGAACCTTTCCGTTTACAAACATGTCCTAAAGACAACAAAAATTTTGTATCTCCTCCAATTTTCACATCTGATATCGATTCATTAGACATCTGCTGAATCAACTGAGGTGAAGTAATATTCTCCATCAACCGTATTTTATGAACTAGATCGGGGAAGAAAATTTTCAATGACTGTGCACATACATCAGATATAGTATAAATAAAATCGATCTTAGGATAATAGTATCGATCCATTTGATAATAGTAAGGCCATTTTGCATAATCACTATGAAAAAAAGAAATTTTCTTTTTTCCTCTCAATTTATCCACCATATAATATAATTGATGTTGTCCGTTATAATCAACAATCAAATCATACTCTATATCTTCAATTACTGGCATCAATTTTGCTAACAACCATCCTGCATATGATTTATTAATACTAGATAATAATAAACGAAATAAACTTCCTATAAACAACAAGAAATGACCTTGTTTTAATAATGATAATAACCCATCTTTTCCTCTTGATAGAAATGTTATTCTATCATCAGATAATAAAATTATATCTTTAGGTAATAGTTCATAAAACACCCCTATAGGACTCCCCATCCATAACGACACATCATATTTCTGCCGATCAATCGTATTCAACAAACTGATCATACTTTTTGAAACTCCTCCTGATTCCAAATTTCCAATAAGAAATAATATTTTTTTTTGCATAAAAACAATCTATATATTTAATAAACACACTCTATTAACAAAGTCAAACACTATATATATTAAAAACAAAAAACCAAATAAGTTCACAAAAAGGATTGCAAATTTTTAATTTATAATTTGATAGAAACGTATAATTTTATCAGACCATACATCTATAGTATAATCTTTCAAATTATTTCGTTGAGTAATAGCACAAGCTTCTTTCAATTTAACACTATCCAAGTCCATTACATATTCCATCTTGCTTACCAAATCTCCTACATCCAATGATTTGAACAAATAGCTCGATGGATTTCCTGCATTCCATAATGTTCCTTCAATATCCGACTGAATCACTGGAAGCCCCCATATCGAAGCTTCAGCTATAGCATAAGAAAATGTTTCAGCTGTCGAAGTTGAGACAAAACAAGAACTTTCCTCAAACAATTCTACAATATTATCTCGTTGCTTCACCAACTTCAGCCATTCAGGATTCTTCCCCTTGAAAAATAACGATACAATATCTCTTGTGTCTGTTCCTTCCGTAAGGATAATTTTAAAATGACCTCTCCTTTTCTTATTTAATAGAATTCCTGCTTCAAGCAACAAATCTATTCTTTTTTGGATATTTCTTCCTCCAAATGCTAAAAAAGTAAACAAACCAGAGGGAACCTTATTTGAATATTTACGCTCGATTTGTAAACGAATGATATCAACACCATTAGGTATAACCACCTCATGCTTATACAAGTGTTTATATTTATGCACAAAGCGGAGTACCATAGAACTTACTGATATTATAGAAACATTTTGTGCATAATAAAAATAGTGCCACCAAAAGTAATACAACTGATAAATTTTTTTCAAAATATTTTTTTGATACCACAATTCATTATGTAAATGCCAAACGATTTGAATTAAACCGCCCCGTTTCCTTTGAAAAATCTTAGCCGCTTTTACAACAGGGATATCATATCCATCAAAATGTGTATGACACAAATCAGCATGTTCTTCCTCAAATATCTGCACTAATTCATTTATAGACTCATAAGGTTCACTTGAAATGAAGTGAACCTTATGAGCTTTCTGAAAGCTCATCATCCATACTTGTGTTTTTGCATTGTTCGGAAAGACATATATCGCTTTAGCCTGAAATTGTTCCATCAGTTTACTTTCCAAAGCTTTCAACGAAAGAATAAAATTTCCCTCATAAGGAGCCGCATATTGACAAACAAAAACTATCGTTTTATTATTTATATCCATATATCATTTTTACAATTTGTCTATTCCTGATACGATTATTTGTGGGCTAAAATCCAAAATACGCTTTTCCCCCTGCCTACTGTAATAATCCCGTAACTCTTTATCTTCATACATCCGCTTTACCGCCTCATACATCGCTTTATCATCGTGCTCACACAATAATCCATATTGATTATTATCCAATATTTCAATTGGCCCAGAGGTCTTAGTGGATACAACTGGTACACCTAAGCACATCGCTTCACAAATCACTAAACAAAACCCCTCATAACCCGAACAGCAAAACATCATATCTGCCTGTTTAATATAAGGAAAAGGATTCTTTTGAAAGCCTAAAAATTCAACCATATCTTCCACATCCAATTGTCTCCGCTTTTCCATAAGTTCCTGCTTCAATTCTCCATCACCAATAATTTGAAATCGGACATTAATCCGTTCCTCTTTAAAACGTTTAGCGACTCGTAAAATCCTATCCATTTTTTTGGGGAGAGTCAACCTTCCAGAAGTAATAACTGTAAATAGCCCATTCTTATTAAGTGTAAAAGCCTTTGATAGCTTTAATATTTTTTCTCTATCAATAGGATTATAAATAACCATAACTTTTGAAGTACAAGTCGGGAAACGCTGTTCGAAAGCCTTTTTAGTATCATTAGCAACACAAACAACAGTATCCATTTTATTGTAAGCAGCCAGCTGTTCTCCAGCACGAAATTGGCTATCCGTATAAGGAAACCTTAATAAATCACAATGAACCCATGTGACTTTTTTTGCAGTAGTATCCATCATTGCATGAATCTTTAATGGAAATCCCTCCAAAAAACTTATTTCCAAATCGTATGACTTGATTATCTTTTTTTTCAATGCTCTTTTAAAAAGATAATCACATCCTAATATATTGGACAAACGTACAGCAAGTTTATAAGAAAAAGTGTAACCATTCCATAATGAAATAATATTCACTTCTTTCGGAACTTCGTCAATCAATGTTCCGCCTCCTATAATCTGACAAAGATCAACCTCATTTTGGCTATAATCAATATTATGCAATATGTCCAGTAAAACACGTTCTGCACCACCACCATTTAACTGACCATAAATAAATAGTATTTTCTTTTTCATGATTTCGCAAAATCTGATAATAATAATAATGACAAATAATCATAAGATTTTTTTTCTTCTTTTTCTCTATATTCACGAAACTTCGAAAAATCTATACCTTTAATAGATATATTATCAAAGCATTCAGCATATACCTGATTACTCAAACCACATTCCCTAAGTAATTCTTCAATACGACCATTCATTCTTTTATATCCTCCTATCAATGGTATCGAGATGAAAGGCCTCTCAAAAAGAAGAGAAAACACCGTACAATGAAATGAATTTGTTATTACAATATCAGCTTTAGCCAAATAATCCACCCATTCTCCTATTTGAACATACTGTTTACTATGCTTATCATATCTCCCTTGACTGGCAACATATACTACATCATAGTTTTTCTTATGGGCATATTCATAGATTTCGTCAACTTCACAGGCCATTGGATTTCCCAATAGATATAAAAAAATATATGGCTTATTTTGATTAGTTTCTATTCGAATAGCATTATAATCCATCGAAGATAACAACAATGTAGGATCTACGACCTTTACTGCTTTATCAAACCCTAATCTATGACACATATCAACTCCCGATTGTTCACGCATTCCTATAAAATCAAATCGAGATAGATACACTTTCATTTTCTCCTCATACTCGCTTGAAAAACTAGATAACCCACCTAATGATGGAGCATATGCTATTTTTAAAGAATCTTTTGGTGCAAATGACAAATAATAAACCCAATCCCCTCCCCAAATCTGATCACTACCACATATATAGGCATCAGCAACTGGAGGATATTGCATTATCTCATCGTCTACATACATCTTTGTACAAGACAACTGATCTTTTATAAAAGAATCGAATTGTCTTTTCCTTTCTCCAGAAGCATCATAATACAATTTTTTATTCTGATTTAATCGTTTTGTCCGAACATAATAATCAATATAAGCAAAAGGATTTTTTAGATAATTAAAAAATTTCTCTATTTTACTTTTCTGTTTGATATCGGAGACTGTCCTTTGATAACGAATTAAAAAAGCATCATGCCCTTGTTTTTTTAGATAAACTTGTAAAGCATAACACTGTAATAGCTGTCCATAATTATCTTTTGAATTACTAAAAGTAATAACTCCAATCTTCATTTTACTAACTTCAAATTCAACAACAAATTATAAATCCACATCTTACACTGAATATCAATCGGTAATCGAGTTTCATGAGAAATAAACTGTACAAATTTATTGGGGTAATGTTTATAAAATTCACTTCGTTTATCAGATAATAAAGCAGACTTGATTAAAGCTGGATTTCCTTGAAACACTTCTTTATATGAAGATATGACTTTATCTATGTCTATTCTCGATACATGAGAAATACCCTTACTAGTACTCACAATTGTACAGCATATCCCTTTATCATCATCTATCTCTGGTTTTACATTCTGTATCCCCCAATAATCACCAATCGTTACATCACTTCCACTCTTTAAGCATTTACTTGGACAAGCATAACAAGATGGGCGCAAATACAAATCTGCCAAAAATCCTTTCATAAATATATTCTTATTATAGGGTTCTGAGAGCAAAACTGTATTTTTTGCTCCGTGCCCATCGGGCACGGAGAGGGTGAGAGCAAAACTGTATTTTTTCCATCCTAATCGCTTGTTTCTAAATTCTATACGAGAAATATCCCGTATAGAATTTAGAACAATTGGTTTAGAGGGAGAGAAAACTGAATTTTTTTTATTGCCCTGATGGGCAATAAATTCATTCAAATATTGACGCCAAACCCCTGGACTTGGAACACCATGACATATAAAATCCACACTTAAAAGATTTTCATATTCCTTTCGAAGAAACAACTTCAATCCAGCTATTTGGCAAGGGGTTCCCGAAAACAGGACTTTTCGTCCTTGCTTTAAAAACTGTTCAGCTTGACTAAATGTACAGCCTATTCGACTCTGAACATATTTGGAACCTCTAAATGCAGACAAACCTTCAACTGTTTCCACATAATCATGAACAACCTCCCAATCTTCATTAAAACGGGCACCAAATACAACACCACCTTCTTTAATGATAGATTCTGCCAAAGCTGTAAAAACTCCTCCTGAAGAACTTTGCATTCGTACTTCTTCATTTTTATTAAACGCGGCATACACATCCAAAGGTTCACGTTCCTCTCTTTGCCGGAGCACAGGACACACTTGCTCACACAGGTTACAATCAATACAAACATCCTTATCTGCGACGGGATACAAAAAGCCTTCCTCGTCTTCTTTCATAACAATACATTGTTTCGGACATCGTTGCACACACGCACTACAACCGCAACATTGTTTTTTATCTTCTATGTTTATCATAAATTTTTCAGAAATCGATTCACGATTCTTTGTACTGGAGAAAAGAAAAGCCCTTTCTCATAGGAATTCATTCCGAAAAAACAAAACATAGGGATATAAACTAATGAAAACACTAATATCCCTATTATAAGCATCCACACAGTACTTATTTCATAAACATTAAACAGACTGTAAAACAGTAATCCTATAATCAATGGTATGATAGACATTTTGCCTATTTCTTTCCAAAATTGAGGTATATCAATATGAATTACTCGATGATAATACACATTCATTGCAATAATCTGCCCAGCAATTAATGCAAAAGCTGTTCCCACAGCACATCCAATACCTCCATATTGTTTAGCAAATGGAATGGATATACATAAACTTACTACCGCTATAATGACATAAAGTATTGAACGAAATTTCATTTGATTCCGTGCTTGCAATATTGTTATTCCTAAATTTTGTATATAAGGAACTATTAAAGGAATGAAGAAACATAAAGCAATCCAATAGGCATCCATGTAATCTTCACCAGCCCATAAACAAATAAAAGACTTTCCAAAAACAATAAAACCTGTTAAAATAAAAACCATTATAATATATTGGATACGTCCAGTACGAATAAAAAGATCAGAAATTGCCTTCTCATCGTTCTCTTTTGTCACCATAGCGGTAACTTTCGGTAGGAATACACCTGATATTGCTGTAGAAAATCCCATATAAATTCCTTGTAACTGGATAGCAACCGCATAAACTGCTACTACTGCCGCTCCCTTGAACATGCCTAACACAAACTGTCCGGTACTCCAATAAATACGATCCATAATGGCATTCAGAAAAATCCAAAAAGAATAAACAGATACTTCTTTAAAAAAACCCCATTGAAAATGTCCGAAACGCACTTGGATCTTCAATCGCTTTTTACAATACCAATAATTGATCAATAGTGTAACTACATTAAAGATTGTTGTAACTACCACCATTCCTATAGCTCGATAACCAATTAAAAGCATAGCTATCATTACTAATGGATTCAATATAATTCGTACGATTCCTACTAATTTTTGAAATACAAAATTTTCATATGCTGTGATAATCGATCCCCAAATACTCATTGGAAAGGTAAAAGCTAAATTAAAGACCATTAGTAACATCATGACGCGAATTTTATATAGTTCGCTATCATCCATAGTTGCATCAAATAAATAGTCAACATTAAAATAAAGACCTAATCCTACCAACAATGCTAAAACTCCGATTCCTATATAAAGGAGAAAAAACATTCCGAACATTTCATATTGTTCACGAATTTTTCCTTCTGCACGAAATTTTGCCGTATAACGAACTATGGCATTTCCAAAACCTAAATCTAAAACGGTCAAATAGGCTACCACCGAAGCGACAAGGGAATATAAACCATATTCCGACTGCCCCATCATACGCAGCATGAATGGAGTGTACAACAAGCCTACAATATTATTTAAACCGATAGAGACATAAGAAAGGAATGCCCCTGCTTTGAGTTGATTTATTGCCATACTAATTTTTCACACATCCTCTCCAAACAACCATATTATGGTCACTATAGGATACATCAGGAGAGAAACAGTCCTGTCCTTTTAAAGATTCAGAATAAAAAACATAATCAATCCGCCACAGTCTATACAACTGCCGGAAAGTATATTGATAGCCGTTTCCGACATCCTGAAAACCATCTGTCAAACCTTTTTTCACTCGATGATAGGTGTAGGAGGCGGGTGTATCGTTGAAGTCACCGCAGACGATAACCGGATAAGGAGATCGTTGGATTTCAGCATGAATTGAATCGGCCTGAATCGCTCGTTTCCGGTTGTTGTCTTTCATTTGCAAGATCAAGTTCTTAACTGCCTTTGCGCGGATCTTCAAGCTCTTGCCGGGAGCGGTAATGATACCGCGATAGGCATTGACGCTTGTTGTCTCGAAGTGGTTGTTGATCACGCGGATGTATTGGTTGTTTATTCTTACATCGGCTATTAATGACATATTACTGGAATTCTTATAATACAGAGCTTTTACCGAATGGATCGGATAACGGCTGTAGATCGTAGTCGGTAAATGGTCTGTACGCCGGCTGATATATTTATACAGTACATAATCGAAAGCGTACCGGATGCTGTCCCGATGGTAATATCCGTCACCGGGAGCTTCCTGGAAGCAGATGATATCGGGTTGTAGCTGCTTGATATAAGCGGCGGCTTCGTTCATAGTGTACTTTCTATCCCAATAGAAATGGCTGGCGTTGTAGGTGACTACGGTCAGAGGGGTTCCTGCTTGTTCAGATGCAGCCGGTTTATGCCAACACGAGGGTTGATAAACGGCTGACAGATAATCCGCATGAAGCAGGATCGCCAGCAAAGGAACCGTACTTTTCCATTTCTTTTTTGTGAATAATTGTATTACCAGCAACAACAGGTTGACTGCCAATATCGGCCAAACCAACAATGTAAGGAAAGACAGCCAGATACAGATTCCATCAGCGTAATAGCCTCCGGTCAAACAGAGGGCGGATAATACTGCAAAAAACAGGAGCAGGGTATTATTCAGCCTTGTCCAACGCCTCATATATCGAATTCTTGCTCTTGAACTCAGGCACGATTCCTTTCATCATTCGGACGGTTCCCATTTTGTCTACTTTGATCGCGAGGTCGATCAAGGGGGACATGAGCGTACAGATGTCTTCGTAATCGTATTCCCGGACTTGGGCACGGTAGATCTTTTCGTTTTCCGTTGGTAATGTATTTTCTTTCGTTGCCAACAATTCTTCGTAGAGCTTTTCGCCCGGACGGAGGCCGGTATATTTGATCTCGATATCCTCGCCGGGGATAAGGCCTGCCAGTTCGATCATGCGGCGTGCCAGATCGGCGATCTTCACAGGGGTTCCCATATCGAAGACGAAGATTTCGTTTCCTTTGCCCATAAAGGCGGCTTCCAAAACCAAGCGGCAGGCTTCGGGGATCGTCATGAAGTAGCGAATGATGTCGGGATGGGTGACGGTCAGAGGGCCGCCCTTTGCCAACTGTTCGCGGAAACGGGGAATGACGGAACCGTTGCTGCCTAACACGTTTCCGAAACGGGTGGTGATAAAGCGGGTTTTACCGGATTGCCGACCTTTGCTGATAGCGATGCTCAGGCTTTGCACATACATCTCTGCCAAACGTTTGGAAGCTCCCATGACGTTGGTCGGGTTGACGGCTTTATCGGTCGAGACCATGATGAACTTATCTACGTCGTACTTGACTGCCATATCAGCTACGTTACGCGTACCATAAACATTCGTATGGACGGCTTCGCAGGGGTTCTCTTCCATCAGGGGCACATGCTTGTAGGCGGCGGCATGGAACACGATATGGGGACGGAAACGCTGGTAGATGCTTTCGACACGGTGGATCATGCGGATGTCTCCCATGACCGGGGTAAACTCGACATCAGGGAACTTTTCTTCCAACTCCAGCCGGATGTTGTGCATCGGAGTTTCGGCACTGTCGAACAGGACTAATTGCTTCAGCCCGAAATGGCAGAGTTGCCGACAGAGTTCGCTACCGATGGAACCGGCGGCTCCGGTGACCAAAACGACTTTGCCTTTCAGGGAACCTGCGATCTCCTCCATGTTGATACGGATCTCTTCGCGTCCTAACAGGTCTTCGATGCGGACTTCGGGAAGGGCGCGCATCTTCAGTTTGCCTCCTTTCAGTTCGTCCAAAGAAGGAAGGAGCAACATACGGACTTTTTCTTTTTCGCAGAAACGAACCAGACGTTCGCTTTCTTCCTTCACCGCCTTATAGTCCGTAAAGAGGATCGCCTTGATATTGTAGCGGTTCACCCAACGGCTGAATTCCTCTTGGTCGGTAATGAAATAGACCTTATACAAACCGATGCGCATGGAGACACGCTGGCCGAAACGGAGGAAGCCTTCCACCTGATAGGATGAGTTTTCACGCAGAAAGGAATCGTTCAATAGGGCGGGAGAAGAATCTTCATGCCCGAATATGAAAAGCTTGTCTTTCCGGTTGGATGCAATGCTGCTCACCATAAAGGTATAGAGCGTGATCAGGAAAGCACGGAATATCGTCAGGATAAAAAAAGTGAGGAAGAAATCCACCACACTTCCCAGCAGGAAACCGCGAAAGGAAAGAAGGCCGGTCGTAAACAAAAGAACCGGCAGGATGGTCGCCACTTTCAGTGAAGAGGACATGGCGATGCGTCCGGTTTCAGTAAAGGCGGAATGGCGAATAATGCCTTTATAGGTCTGGCAAACAAGAAAGCTGGCAGTGCTACAGAACAACGACGCCAGAAAAACCGTCAGAATGATCTGGTCGGTATAGTTCCAATCCAGAATATAACTGACCAAAGCCAAAGAAGTAACGGTCGAAAAGACGGAAAGGAACAGGTCAATCAAAAAAATTATCCAGCGATTGAGGTATTTCTCTTTCGTTAATCTTAATAGTAAATCATTGATTTTCATATAATTAAAGAATTTATTACCCTACAACAAAGTTCGTCAGTCCCAATAGTGGAATAACGAATAGAAATCGATTTTGGCAGCAAAATATCTTAATAAAATATTAAAAGGGTTACTGCACGTTGTTTATTTTGTGCTATATAGCACAAAATAAAAGCTGTTCAAACAGCTTTTATACACTGAATATATATTTTCCCAAGAGCGCACAAAGATAGTTAATTTATTTGAAATTCAAACCTTTTATTTTTTTATATACCTAATAATCAATAGTTTGACATCATTATAAATATCCAATGATTATCAAGGATTAATTCTATTTTGCTCTAACTAAAAAAATCAAATAATATATAGATTAGAAAGCGGTATAGCACATCTTATCATATATAATATTTATTGAATATCAAGCATTATCAAAATCATATCGATTTTATACTAAAATTATACTGTTTCTAAATAAGTAGATTGTCTATCCTTCTCTTTCCGATAGAACGGGCAAAAGAACGGGATATATTTTTTCACTCTGTTAACCTATTTTTGAAACAATATGATTTACAACAACTTAACAAACAATATATTCCACACAAAAGCTCGTCAGTCCCAAAGCAGAAAAAGACATAACAGTCTGGACATATGAAGATTAAGTGTCTACAAAATGACTAAAAGAAACGTACGTTTCTTTTAGTCATTCCATTTACGAAAGATTGTTAACTATTGACTTTCGGAAAATAGCGTGCAAAAGACTCGATATATTTGGCAGACAGGAAAATAAAAAATAAACGAAGATGTGTGAATTTCAAATATTTTAAGTATATTTGCCCCATCAAAATGACTAAAAGAAACGTACGTTTTTTTTAGTCATTTTATTGTTATGGGAATCTGCATGGATAGAGAGCGTCACTATTCTTTTCAAAGAGACACAGGAAGGGAAAGATATAGGCAGATATGATTCAGGCACGAATTTCAAAGAAATCCGTGCCTGAAAAAACGTGATGAAACCAGTGACCTATTCGATCGTGCTAATCGTAGAAATCATACCGAACTTTTCGTTATCGTTCAGATTCCAGATCACTTCACCTTTATCATTGATTTCGAATACCTGGGGGCTGTTGGCCTCTACGGCATTCTTGTCATGTCCCTGCCAGTTGCAGACGTACAGGCCGCCATCCTTTGCAGGAAGCAAGCCGGCGACGAAGAACAGGCGGGCTCCTTTGATATCGTTCTCACCGTAACGGCGGGCTACTTCGCCGTTGTCGAGGTTCACTTCCATCAGGGAGTGACCGTCACCACAGGCAACCCAATGGTTCCCGTTAGCCAATGCCAATGTCGTGAAGGGTGTTCCTTCGAGACGGGTGATCTTCACGACTTCGCCTCGCGGAGAGATCTCGCGCACGTCGGAAGTGGCAAAGAGGGGCATCAGGTAGTTACCGCGGGCATTCTTGTTCAGCTGGCGGAACTGGGCATGCGGATGTTCGATGCCTGTCTCATATTCGGTACGCGACAGGATTTCTCCCTTCGGGCTCACCTCCATGATGACAGCCGGATGGCCTACCCAACCCAAAAGATAGTTACCGTCGGGCAACACGCGGGCAGTCTGCATCTCACAGGTATCGGGAGCGGCAATATTCCAGATCTCCTGATGGTTGCGGTCGATCAGCTTCGCACCTCTGGCATAGGCAAAGAGGATATTCCCGTCGGGAGTGGCAACAGCGGAGTTGCATTCCCAACCTTTTTCGAGGGGATGCTCCCACTCTACCTGCTTGGTGTTCTTATCGATGATCACGATCTTGTTCCAGCCGGAACCACCCAACAGCAATTTTTCTGTCTTCTTCTCGCAGGATGTAGCGGTTACCAGCAACAATGCGGAACAGAGATAAGTAAATAATTTATGCATAACTAATAATTTATCAATTTGCAAATGTGCCAATATGCCGGTGAAATACTCCAAATGGAACATTCATCCCATTGGTGCATTGGCATATTGACCCATTAGCACATTATTGTAAATCCTTGAACATTTCGAAACCTTGTTCCGGTGTCAAGCCTTCGTGTACGACAGCGTGTACGGCCTGAATCATGGCGGCAGGGTTTTCGCTCTGGAAGACGTTACGTCCCATATCGACACCGGCAGCACCGTCGTTAACGGCGTTGTAGCAGAGTTCGAGTGCTTCCTTTTCAGGCAGTTTCTTACCTCCGGCGATCACAACGGGAACCGGACAGGCGGCAGCTACCTTTTCGAAACCGTCGCAGTAGTAAGTCTTCACGATAGAAGCACCGTTCTCGGCGCATACGCGCGATGCGAGTGCGAAGTAACGGGAGTCGCGTGCCATCTGTTTGCCGACAGCCGTCACACCCATGACGGGGATGCCATAGCGGTTTCCCATATCGACAGCTTCCACCAAGTTGGCTGCCGTGATGGCTTCCTGTTCGCCGTCGCCGGCAGAGAACATGACTGCCATAGCGGAAGCATTGTAACGGATCGCATCTTCGATATCGATCAAGACGTTACGGTTCAATTCCGTCAGGATCGTAGAACCGGCATCCGAACGGAGGCAGACGGGCTTGTTGATGTTGGCGGGAATGGAAGTCTGCAAGATACCGCGCGTACACATGATACAGTCGGCATATTGTACGAGGGGAACGATATTCAGGTCGATACGTTCCAAACCTGAAGTCGGACCCATGATAAACCCGTGGTCGAATGCCAACATGACGGCACGGCCTGTTTTCGGGTTGAAGATACGAGAGAGGCGGTCTTTCATACCCCAAGAGTAGTTAGACGCACCTTTTACATGAAAATTGTCGAATTGGGAAGTTTGTCCGAAGCCGAAATTATTCGCTTCTCTGAACCCATCCATATCTGCCATAGCTTTTTTCCTTTCTTAATTTTTAATTCTTAATTCTTAATTTCTCAAAGCGCTTGTGCGAACGATTCGAACATGCAGCTCCAAGAGGTAGCACCGCTGTCGGCATAACCGACGGAGCGTTCGCCGTAGTTACGGGCACGGCCGAAGTTGGCTTTCATTTCTACGGTCGAAGCAGCACCGGCAAGGGCAGCTTTCGCTCCGGCTTCGAGGATTTCCTTGATATCGTCCGAAGGACATGCCTGGATCGCTTCCACAGCCGGGATCAGGGCGTCCATCATGGTCTTGTCGCCTTTCTGGGCTTTCGTCTGTTTCTGCACGTTGGCAAGACCGCCGGCAAACATGGCTTTCACTCCGGCTGCATCCAGTTCCGTACCGGAAGCATGGTCGCTCATACCTAAGAAGAAAGCCCCCAACAGCGTACTGGTGGAACCGCTTACCTGCAACATGACGTCAAAACCCATATCGTTCAGCATGGTTTTGAACTCCGTTCCTTTCTGGGCCGTAGCCACGATAGCGGACATGGCTGTCACGATTGCCTGGCCGTGGTCGCCGTCACCGATAACAGCGTCCAGTTTAGAAAATTCGTCTTCGCGTTCTTTGATGTTCTTCAAGGCGTTGTCGAGCATCGCCTTGAAGTTTTCGATAGTCAGTTGTTTCATATCTCGTTTATTTACCGATTGTTGTCCAGTAAGGTGCATCAGCACGTTTGTTCTTCAGATAATCGATATGATCTTCGTCGAGGATAGCCATGATCATCTGGAAACCGGCCTGTTCCTGTACGGTCAGGATTTCCTGAATACGGCTTACGACAACCTGGAGGCCACGGGCTTCCAGTTCCTTGTAGGCCTTACGGAAGATGATGTTCAACTCCATGTGGGTAGTCGCTCCTACGCCGTTGATGATAAGCATCATCTTGTCGCCTGCCTTCGGCTTGAGCTGTTGGCAAAGCAGGTCTACCATCTCGGCAGCCGTATCGTCGGCAGATACAAGCGGTTTCTGTCCGCCACCGCCTTCGCCGTGCTGTCCCATACCGATCTCCATGATGCCCTGGGGCAGGTCGGTGATCGTACCGCCGTTCTGCGGATGCGTACAAGAGCGCATGGCAACGGCCAGAGTAGCGACCTTGTTGTTATAGCGTTCGGCGATTTCGACCAGCTCGTCAAGCGTCTTGCCTTCTTCAGCTGCAGCACCTAATATTTTATACAAAGGCACACAACCGGCCAAGCCGCGACGGTCGTTGATGTCGGCACCGATACCGGCACTGATATCGTCGTGAGTCAGCACTTGTTTCACCTTGATGCCTACACGTTCTGCCAACTGGCAAGCCATGTTCGCACTCATCACGTCGCCGGAGTGGTTCAGGACAACCAACAGGATACCGGCTTCACGCTTCATCAGCTGCAAAGCCTGGAACAGACGCTGTGCACCGGGAGCGGCAAAGATGTCACCCACGACAGAGCAGTCCAGCATACCTTCGCCTACGAATCCGCTCAATGCGGGTTCATGACCGGAACCGCCCAAAGTCACGATAGCCACTTTGTCTTCGCTCTTCGGATTGGCACGTACGACGATGTTTTCACCACCTAACTTGACCTGGTCCGGATATGCCAATACATAACCTTCCAACAATTCGGGTGTTATCTGTTCGGGATCATTTATAAATTTTGTCTTTATGTCTGACATGGTATATTCCTCCTTTATTTAAGTATGTTATTAATGTTATTATTTGATTTCCATGATTTCGATAGCGATGCCTTCTTCTTCGATGAAAGCGATCGTCAAGTGTTCGTCGCATACGGCCGGGCCGAAGATCACCTTCTTGCCTTTCAACTCTTCCTCCAAAGAAGGAACGGTGTAGGCAATGTGTCCCTGTTTCTGTACCAGTTCGGGCAGGCAGCTACCTTCCTCGAATTTCAGGAATTCGATGCGATTCGGACTTTTGCTATAGTCTGTCAACCATACTTTCAGGCCTTCGTTAAACATAGCCCCTTCTACTTGTTCTGTCGTTACGATACCGACATGATTAAATGTTCTCATGACTAATTAATTTTAAGTGTTCGTACTATTTTTATTCGTTATCAGTTCTCTCAACCTCAAAACATAGATGTTTCGCATTCAAAACACCGGTGTTTCGTTTTCAAAACATATATGTTTCACACCTTCGTCTTCCATCTCCTGTACGAAAGGACAGCCAGGACAATGACTACCCCCAAGGCGATATAAAGATAGGTGAATATTCCATGCACATTATCATTTTGACCGTATGAATGCATTCCGCTCAGGAAATAATTGACACCGAAGAAAGTCATCAGCACGGAAGCGAACGCGATCACGGATGCCAGATTGAACAACCAAAGACTATTCCAGCGTTTCACCAAGTGGAGATGAGTCACTACGGCATAGACGACCATCGTGATCAGCGCCCAAGTCTCCTTCGGGTCCCACCCCCAATAACGGCCCCAGGACTCATTCGCCCAGACAGCACCGAGGAAAGTGCCGACAGTCATCAGGGCAAGCCCTACCCACAACGCCATCTCACCCACAATACTCAGTTCGGTGATACGGGCTTTCAATATCTCTTTGTTCTTCTTTCCGGCGACGGACATCATCACCATATTGGTCAGCCCGATCAGGCAACTGATACCGAAAAAGCCGTAAGCGGCAACAATGACCGCCACATGGAACATCAGCCACGGCGATTTCAGGACCGGTACGAGCGGATTGATCTCAGGGTCCATCCAGTTCAGACCGGAGACGAAGAGGATGATACCGCCGAACAGGGTGGCCAGCGCGAAAGTGATCGTACTACGGCGCACGAACAACAGTCCAGCAAGGACAGTCGCCCATCCCACATAGACCATCGTCTCGTAGGAATTGCTCCAGGGAGCATAGCCACCGATATACCAGCGCATCCCCATTCCGAACATATGATAATGGAAGACGACCAGTACGCCGGCTCCTAACAGCCATACGGCAACCTTCATCCAGCGGGTCCGGCGGAACAGCATCGCGAAAGAAAGGACCAACAACAGTCCGCCCAAGACCAGATAGCCGATCTTGCAATAACGGAAAACATCCATCTTGTTATATTTCAATTCGGCCTGCATGCGCTTCGGACTGATATCGAGTGTCTTGTTCTTGGCTTGCTGGTAGGTGTCGATCATGCCGACCACTTCATCGGCTTTCGCCCAATCGCCGCTCTTCAAGCCCTCCTGCACTTCACCTAAATACCAGTCGAAAATACGGGATACGAACATGGAGTCTTTGCCGGTAAAGGCAGAGAGGTCGTCGCCGGGTGCATACCATTTATGATTCGGGTCGTCTTCTTTCGGAAAAAGGTTCAGCATCTGGTGATTGATCAGCTGATGGAAGATGTTCAACTGCTCGTCCAGTTTCATCAGGTCCTTGTCAAAACGCGTACGCTGGGCAGGCATCTTGTTATAGGCTTCTTCCAGCTTCTCTTGCAGTTTGTAGTTGCCGTTACTGTCGAAGGCCTGGATATAGGCGCACTCGCCGTCCGTCAGGTCATAATAGGCGGCCAACTCCGGATTGGACAGGGCGATAAAGGGAACGCGCATCCACATATCGGGCATGGCTAAAAGGCTCAAAAGGAACTGGTCAGAGTTCAACTGACCGATCTTATCCGACTTATGGAGCTTACGTAGAATCTCCGAAGAGAAGGTATTGACCGGCATCATACGGCCGCTACCCGACTGGATCGGAAGGGCTCCGAAGAGGGCAGCATGTTCCGGGCTCACCGCATATTTCTGCACGGCATCGAGCATCGGGGAAGCCTTCCCGCCGGCATTTACGGACAGGGGTACGGCAAGGAGCGCAAGCAACAGGACCGTTACGTTGGTCGCCTTGCGCAATTCTTTCAGGCGGCGGCTCTGACGCATAAAGCGGGAATCCTTACCGACCAGGCAAAGGATCAGGCCGATGACCAGCAACAGATATCCGGTGTAGGTGATGTTCCGCCCCGCCACGTCGCGGTTGACGGAAAGGATGGTCCCGTGTTCGTCCTGGTCATAGGAGGCCTGGAAGAAACGGTAGCCTTTTACATCCAATACGTTATTCATAAAGATCCGCTCTTCGCGGTCTTCCCCATCCACATGGACGATCACTTCACTCTCGTAGGAAGAGGGACTGGCGGAACCGGGATAGCGGGTTAAGGTGAATTTCTTCAGTTCAACGGAAAAAGGCAGGGTATGAAAGGTCGTGTTATCGGAAGTGCGGACAGCAATCTGGTTGCTTGTCTCCCCTTCACGCAGATGCAAAATTCCTTCTTCGCCGAAAAGGAAAGAGGTCAAGGCGCCGAGAAGGATGATGATAAAGGCGAAATGAGTCAGCATCAGTCCCCATTTGCCGCGTTTCAGGTATTGGTGTTTGATCGTAGCCGCAATAAAATTAACGACTAAAAGGAATTGGAGCAGAAAAAACAGGGGGGAATAATAAACCATTGCTTTGGCTGTCGCTGTACCGTGATACTTTTCGATGAAAGTGGCAACGGCCAGGCCAAAGGCATAAATCAGTAACAGGACGATCGTCGTTACAAAGGAGGAGAAAAATCTTTCGAGATTTGTTTTCATTTACTTTTTTATTAGAGTTCACAGATGCGGCAAATGTACGCAGATTAATCGTTTGATGAAATAACCGGTGGCAATCTGCCACATCTGTGTCCTCTATTAGTTGATAGATATCATCTATACCTTTTCATTATCAATCTTCAATGATCATACGGAAGCCGACGTTGAACACACGCTGGTACGGATAGTAAGCCTTACGCGTATGGGAAGCCGCATATTTCGGACGGTCGATATAAGAACCGCCGCGGGCCACCTTGTATTCGGATGTCTCTTTCGTCTTCTCATTGTACGGATACGATACATAGTCGGAACGGGTCCATTCGGCTACGTTTCCGTGCATGCTGTACAGACCGAAGGGATTGGCCTCATAAGCCTTGCCGCCGACCTGGACCAGGTTACCGTCGTCCACGCTCTCTTCTTTCGGAAGGAAGGTATAGTACTTGTACCACGGGTTGGTCTTCGCCATCGGCTGCGGGTCTACACCGTAAACGGCAAACAACAGCGTTGTCTTGTCCGCCAAATTGTCCTTCTTGCCGAAGTCCGCATGCATGTCGCCATACCAGAAGTCCTGGTCGCTACCGGCGCGGCAAGCCCACTCCCACTGTGCTTCTGTCGGAAGCGTGATCTTGAGACCGGTCTTTTCGCTCAGTTTCCGGCAGAATTCCATAGCATCGTTGTAGCTGACACGGATAACAGGCTGTTCCGGTTTATTGGCCGGATATCCCTGAACCACGTGGTCTTTCCACTGCTGATCGACGAAACGGCTGTCGTGATCCGGGAAGACAACGTTGAACTGTTCGTTCGTCGTTTCCAGCTCGGCCATCCAAAAGGCTTTGTCGATCTTCACCTTGGCAGTCGGATAAGCATCCGGTTCGCCACGGTAACTACCCATCACGAATTCACCGGCCGGGATACGGACGAAATTGACTTTCACACCCGGAGCGATCTCAACCACCTTACGGGTTTCCTTCTCCTTAGCCAGCATTTCCTTGATCCGGTCAGCACCGAAAGGCCAACCTTTCACCTTCAAGGTCTTTTCCTTTACAGGAGCGGCCTTTTCAGGCATTACCGGGGTGATCGGGCCTTGTTTCTTCAGGTAGTCGGCATAGTCGGCGATTTCTTTCTTCCAGTCGACACCGGCTCCGTTCGCATACTTGTCGGTCAATTCCTTACGACGCTTGATCTGGTCGAATCCCTTATAAGGAAGATCAGTCAATACGTTCGCATTGAAATAACCCTTGTCGGGAGCGTTGTAGTCGATCCAGTTATAAAGCGTCTTCCATTCCTTATCGGTCAGTTTCACGTTGTGATGGCCTTTCTTCAGCAAGCGTACCAATTCGCTCGTGTTGGGATGATATTCGTACGGCTGCAAAACGACCATGTCGCCTTCGCCTCCCTGACGATGCACATACGGATGCAAGTTCAGATAAGACGTGCCATAACCTAGCTTGTCTTTCTTTCCACCCCGCAGGTCGAACGCTTTTCCTTCACCGTTATGACAAGCAATACAAGCGCGGTCCAGGATCGGCTGCACTTCCAGGTCAAACGTGAAAGAGCGTGTACCGCCTTCGGGCAGAGTCAAAGCAGACGGAGCTTTCTGCGAAGCGATCACACGTTTCGGGATCGCGATCTGGTTCTGGTCTTCATGACAACCGATACAGGAAACCACTTCGCCCGGCTGACCGGTCACCCAGCTTCGCATCCACTGGATAGCCACGCCGTCCTTATCCAAAGGCTGGATGGAGATCGGTGTATTGGCAGGAGCCTTGAAGATCACGGAACCGTCTTCTTCGACAGGAACCGTCCCCAACATACGCTTGATATCCCAACCGGACTGGATTCCATGCCAGTTATGGTCGGAACGAGTCTTTACATACGCATATTCGTAAGCATGCAGACGCAGAGACTTGACCGTTCCGCGAGGAATACCTTTCAGACCTTCTCCTTCGTAGATATCCTGAATAAAGAAGGTCGCTTCCTTTTCATTCAGTTTCACACGGTCGGGAATGGACGGAGGAGTCTTTGTCTTGCGCACCAGGATCGGGCTGATATAGCCTTCGCCTTCTGCCTGCATCAGACAGGTCACGTTGTCGTAGACGTCCACCAGATAGAGTCCCCACAAGGCATGCGGGTCCAACTTGGCTGCAACCAGGAAGTATTTGTCGTTCAGCGGAGTCGGTTTGATGAACTGCGGCCATACACCGTTTACCAGCTGGTCCTTGATTTCTTCTTTGATCGGACGGTTACGGTGAGGGATTTCCTGTACCATACCGGCTGTGCTCTTACGTCCCTTGGTCGGATCGAAGATGATCATACGGCCTGAACGTGCCACACCGTGGTGGCCGGAGATGATACCGACGAACGCCGAACCGTGGCCGGGCAACGGCTGCACGTCGAACGTACTGTTCGGGAACATCGCACCGCTACCGTAGAGGGCTTTGTTTTCCGTTCCGTCCGGGTTCATGTGCATTACGATACGGGAATAGTAGTGGGTCAGGTCGGTGTACTCCCAGCGGGTGTACATCACGCGGCCGTTATTCATGATGACCGGATTCCAGTTGGCATCCTGGTCGAATGTCAGGCGGCGCATGCTCTTGTCCTTCGGGTCATACAGCACCATGTTACCTACCGCATCGCTACCGTTCACACAAGGAACACCCTGGTAACCGATGTTGGAGATAGCGATCACACGACCGTCGGGCAGGTAAGTACCATCGTAGAACTCCAGATCCGGCTCGTCGTTTTCCACAAGCGGCTTGAAGCCTGTCCCATCCAGATTCACTTCATAGATGTTCCAGCGCTTGTCGTCCTGTGTCTGTGTGAACATCACACGGTCACCGTCCCAATGCAGTTTCAGGTCAGCGATGGAAGAACCGTTTTTCGGTTTGTAGACCTGACGCATCTGTATATCGCCACGCAGATTGGAGAGTTCGACGATCTCGGCATCGAAGCCCTCACGACCGGCAGATTCCTGGTTACTCCAGTTATTGGCCTGAGTCCCCAAGGAAGGAGTCATGATCTGGTGTGCCTTTGAACCTACCTTGAAACGGGCTGCCACGATCTTGTCGGCATCCAGCAACGGGTTAGCCAGCAAGATGGCACGTTTGCATTCCAATGCTTTCTTGGCATCGGCGATAGCCTGTTCGTCACCGTTATAGATGCCTTTGAAACCTTTCTTTTCGAGCCGTACCAGTTCGTTCAGCATCGGTTCGTATTTGGCGGCGTCGTAGCCTTTCTGCTTTTTCATATCGGCGAAAGCCAATTTGACAGCCTCGACGTTCAGCCATTCCAAATCGCTCTGAAGCGTGTACAGCTCCTGTACTTTCTCAACCAGTTCGAGATATTTGCGTATCTGTGTATTGAGATCTTTTTCGTTTGCGATCTGCTTTGCCACATTCGAATAGTAGGCTCCGTCCTTCAATCGGGCGATCGCATTATCCGCAGCCTGCTTTTCGACTGAGGCATCCGGGGTGATCAACCAGGTATCCAGGCCGTCCAGTACCGCACCCAGCATACCGATTTCTTCCGGATACTTGTTGTTCAATTCTTCCGCCACAAAGGTCGGAACCGTATTCAATGCCCGGAAAAACACACTTCCGCCACTTGAAGTATCATCGATACCGACTTCGGCTTCGAAACGGACATACTGGCCACCCACCGGGTATACCAACGTGCCGTTCGCATGGCAGAACACACCGTGTTTGTATTCCTTTCCAGCAATAACGATCTCATGATCGTATGCATTCGTGTTCATCTTGGGTTTTGCCCAACCGGCAACACCGTATTCATAAGGAACTTCGTCCAACCATACGGCTGTACCATCGGCTTTGATCAAACGGGCATTCGCCCATACAGCCTGGTCGTAATCCGTACCATCGGGACCACCGGCCGTTACAAGCACCAGCTTATCCACGCCTTTCAAGTCTACCACGAAAGGTTCGGCTTTCGCCTTATGCTTCATCCAGGTAGAAACGATCGGCATTCCGGATTTCTTCAGCTTTGCCTGTAATTCCGTTTTGGCTTTGACTGAAGCATCAATCCACGTTTCCGCCTTCTTCTGCTTGGGGCCGGCAGACACCATAACAGAAGAGGACAGAAAGAGTGATACTAATAAATAGTATTTGTTCATGTAATAAATTATAAGGTGTTTATTACTTATTATAACGCAGCTTTCGTGTTGGTGAAGCGCAAGCCGTCATTATCGTGGTAGCATGCCCATTCATCAACAATAGCACCTTCAGGACCAGCCATCATAAAGTGGAATGTTTCCAGTTTTTTCAGGCGAAGAACATCACCTACATTCTGTACGACGAAATTTTTGCTCTTGATCGCACCATGGGTAGCAGGGATAGCAGGAGCGTTCGGAGTCTCGTCGCCTACTTCAGAGAAGTTGTAAACCCATCCCTTTTCTACCATCCAGGATTCATGTTTAGCCGGGAATTTGGTCTTTACATGCGCATGTTCGGGGATCATCTGTCCCGGAAGCAGGTAGATCGCGTGAGCGAAGTAGCCGTATTCAGGATCGTTGACCCAGAAAATACCACCCATACCCACGTTTTCAAAATCACCCAGACCGAAATCAGTCACCCACATGTCCTTAGCCATCAGTTCGGTGAAAGGAACACCGTAGAAAGCGAACATGTCTTTCATTGCTTCCATAGCAACATCCTGTTGGAACTTGCCGTCTTTGTAGAAGTCGGCATTCGTGTACTTCTTAGAATACTTCATTTCTTTATTAATTTTACAGTTAGCATTGTTGTTACATTCATTCTTGCAGTCGTTTCCGCACTGTTCGGTGCATTGTCCTTCGCCTGCCGCTGCGCAACAGGTAGCCTCGCCAGTAGATGTTTTGCCGTTACATGCAGCCATCGAAAGCAGGAGGGCTCCCATAGCGGCCGATTTCATAAGATTCTTTTTCATTTTTTCTCTTGTTTATTTAGTTAGTAATATTTGTTCTGTACCTATTTCCTACCGGAGAAACTTTGTTTCCATAGGGTGAAACGACTGTTTCCATACGAGGAAACTTTTGTTTGATGCCTATGAAACGTTTACTCGATGGCGATCCCTTCTATTTCGATCAATAACTCATCCCGGCAAACGTCCGCCCACATATAAGATATGGGGATATTCAAATTATATCCTTCCAGCAGTTCGCGTGCCTCTTCATAGAAGGATTTCTCTTTCAGATAGACACGCAGCATTTTCAGTTTCGCCTTACCAATCAGCTGGCCGATGTTTTCCATCGTGATATGGAGCTGGCGTCCGAGCCCTACTCCAACCAGGCTTTCCTCTCCGCGGATAGCTGCCGTACCGGAAATATAAACGATCCGCCGGTCATCGAATGTCATGCTTTTGGCCCGTTCGAACTTCGGAGTGGCTTTCTTCTGCTGGGCAGCTTCGAGGACCTGGTCCGAATAGGCGTGGGCGGCTATCTGCAATTTATTGTCGATCGGGGTGGCATAGCATTCGGGACGGGCGAACACGGCCGCATCCAAATCGACCAGTATGCCTCCCAAGTTGGCCCCGATACCGGTAGCAGCCGGATAACCGTTGCTCCAGTCCGTCTTTCCATAGAAATCGGCACGGGCGTTGTTGAACATCTGGTAATGCTGGTCCGGCCCGTCGAAGCGGGTGATCTGCTCGATGTAGTTCCACTGGCGAATGATGCAGTTTACGGGGAAGCCTTCCCGGCGCATCACCTCTCCCATCATGTGGAATACTTCGACGGACTGTTGCTGGATACCGAAGTTTATCACATCCCCATGGAGGCCACCGGCAAAGAGGAAACGGCCATCGGCATTTTCCAGTACGACATACGAGAAGCCGCCGTGACGGCGGAAGGTGATATGATCGTCTTCGTCCGCTTTGTAGCTATGGACTTCCAAGATAAGTCCGGCATTCAGAGGTGGCTGGGAAACATAACTCAATACCGGTTCATGATTTCCATAAAACTTACGGATTTTCTCACGCAGCATGATGCGACGGGAAACGTATTGTTCGTTGTCGTTCGGCATGCCGAAGAATGCCAAACGGAGAATCTGTTCGTCTTGAGGCAACTGTGCCAGCAGGGCGTCTACCATTTCACCGAAAGTAGCCAGTCCGGTCGTATAAATATTATAATGTATTTTATCGCAATAGTTCATAAAGAGTTCACATATTCGGTTAATGCTTCGATATCTTTCTCTGAAACTTTCTTCTCGATGCCGTGTTTATGGACACTGAACACTTCCTTCATGGTAGCGGCACGTCCGTCGAACAAATAAGGAGCCGTACGCCACACTTCACGCAAAGTCGGAGTATCCCAACCTTTTTCGAACTCTATATCCTCACCTATGCGGTGGTATTTCATATCCGTATAATAAACACCGCTATGGCATTCCCCGCATTTCAGCTTTTCGAAAACCTTTTGCCCTTCCTTTGCCAAATCAGACAGCTCGCCATTCACCAAGTAAGGACTGGGCACGGGACGAAGTGATTTCAAATAGGCATCCACACAAACAGCATCTTCTTCCGAAACTTCAAAAAACTGGATGAAGTTGAATCCTGCCCGCACAGCCCGTTCCGCATGTTCACGGATACCGGAAATCATGTTGGGAGGAGTCACATGACTAAAGAGCATGCTCTTGCAGTTCTTGGAGTTGCCGACACCGTCGTTCATCAAGTCCCAGTTCATGCCATCCGTTCGTCCGTCTCCCGGATGGCAGCCATTACAACTCTGCCAATTCTGGAAGCAGTGCGAAGCATCGTTGAAGTAGCGTTCACCCTTGTTTTCAGCCGTTTCTTCACGTCCGGGATTCAGTTCGACAGACGTCACTTCGTTCGTATTGATATCCATGATGTTCAGGATATCGGCAAAATAAGTCGGGATAATCAGCTTGTCACCGTTCAGGATCATATTGCGAGGACCGTTCCCCTCCAGCGGGATACGTTCGCGGAGGCCATACAAGAAAGTCAGGTCGTAGTCCAACACCGCTTTATTGGGATAGTTCAGGAATTTCTCCAACATCGCCTTATGGTCAATCACGCTGACCTCGTGCGTTCCCGAATGGGAGATGAAAACAGACTCGTCGTTGCAGGCAATGCTCCAGATACCGGCCGCACCCCGTTCGGGTTCATCCACGACGATGGCTCCCAGGAACTCCTGCTTGTCGACATCGATCACGCTGAAAGCACTCGTGTTCATCCATCCCTGCTGCAATTGAGATGTAGGGACGGTGAAACGCCCCAAGTTGTGCGATACATATATATATTTGCCGTCGGGAGTTATACAGATTCCCCGAAGGGCATTGCTTCCGTTTGCCAACTGGATGTCCTTCACCTTCGTGAAGCCATCCAGTTCGATGACAGATACACACGCGGCCACATAATCGAGATCAGCCCGCTGTGCAGGAAGGAAGTTCGTGACGAACATATATTTGCCGTCCTTGCTGAACACGGCGGACTTCGGTTCGCGCAATACCTTCACCGTACGCATCACCTTCCGCGCAACCGGATCGATTTCGGAGATCGTAGTCTGGAACTGGTTACATACATATATATGCTTCTTGTCCGGACCGAACATCGGATGACATGCTCCCGAACCGGTCGGAATAGAAGCCTCCACCCTGCCCGATTCGAGCGAGAGGATCTGTAAATGGCCTGTCGTTCCGAATGTAGTCACATATGCCTTGTCGCCATCCAAAAGGATACCCGTAGGCGTTTCGTCCATCGGGAAAGAACGCAACAATGTCTTGCCATCAGGCGAAAAAACATCCACCCGCTTTACTCCTTTATCTGTCATCAGCAACTCACCTTTGGCGTTCGCCACGACATCTGTCGGGAAGAACGGTGGGTTGCCTGCTGAAGCAAAGGAGATGCAACAGCAGGCAAAATAAGCCACCAGTGAGTTTTTAAACATGTATTTTCGTGTGTTCATGGTATATTATATTTTTTTTGCTTTACTATATCCCAACTCAAGAGAAATCGTCTGGGCCACTTTCCTTATACAGTCTGCCGAAACACGTACGACCTCTTTCGACAGCCGGTCCTTAGGGCCTGAAATCCAAATTGCCCCGCAAGGATAACCCGTATAATTAAAGATAGGCGCTCCGATGCAAATCACACCGTTCAGTTCTTCCTCATTATCCATGGCATAACCCAATTTCCGGACCTTTTCAAGTTCCTCCAGATAAGCGTCACGTGTAGTAATAGTCCGGGCGTTGTAGCGTGTAAATTCCATATAAGACAAATATCGGTCCCGGACTGTATTCGGCAAATAAGCCATGATCGCCTTTCCCGGAGCCGAACAATGCAAATCGAAAGGTTTTCCCGGCGAGAGGATAAAACGGAACGTATGATGTCCCTGCGCCTGCTCGATAAAGATACCTTTCCGGTCCCCCAGCACGCCGAAGCATGCCGTCTCTTTCACTTGGTCGCGCAAATCGCGCAAACGAGGCAAAACAGTTTCCAGCAAATTGTGTTCATTCAACGATCTGAATCCCAAAGTTAGTAATTTACGGGATAACTTGTACCTTTTTGTGTCTTCATTATAGATCAAATAATCCAGACGGACCAACGTATTTAAAATACGGTAGGCCGTAGTCTGTGAAATATCAAGGGCGGACTTGATATCCTGAAGCGTCTCACCCTGGGTGTGAAGCGACAAGTACTCAAGTACAGCGATCCCTTTTTCGAGATTCGGAACCTTGTAGTTCTCTTCTGCTTTTTCCATATTTGGAATAACGCTTTCCATATTTGAAATATTGTTTCAGATTTGAATCAAATATAAAAGAGAGCGCATAAATGCAAGCAGGATGTTTGTAAAAATTAGTTAAGTATGTCGTAAAACACATTATAGTTGAAAGGTGAAAGTGAAAATGCAAATAGCAACGCGAAGCAACTTTCAACTCTTCTTGTAGCTGACGATGGCCAGTATGTTAAAGAACACTACGAACAGGTAGATGATCCCCCTATTGCCTACCGACATCAACCCATATACAAGCCAGGCGATACAGGTACCTGTCGTGAGCAGGATAAAACCAATAATCCAATAATGTTCCAATATGTCTGACACACGCATCAAAAGCAATATAAAAAAAACAGGAGCGCAACAGCTACACTCCTGTTTTAATATCTTTTAGAGATAAACCAAATCTTACTTATCTATTGTACGGGCGGGAACACCTTCGAAAGTCATTTTAACAGGATTTATAAATCCGTTCTCATCGAAAGTCATCCGGTCGATACAAGTCACACGGTGGTCGCGAGTATTGTCGTTCAGCGGGCGGCGATGGTAGACGATATAATAATCTTCAGTATTCGGAACATGCAATACGGAATGATGCCCGGCTCCTCGCGCGATTGTCGAATCCTGCTGGAGAATCGTGGCGATACGGTTGAAAGGTCCGAAAGGCGAATCGGCAATCGCATAAGCGACACAATAATCGGGACCTGTCCAGCCCCCTTCGCTCCACATAAAATAGTACTTACCGTTCTTCTTGAACATGAACGGACCTTCCACATATTTATCCGGTGTCACTTCCTTGTAGACCGTCTCGTCTTCAAAAGGAACCAACCCGGTGAAATCGTCGTTCAGGCGAACGACATTGCAATGTCCCCAACCGCCGTAATACATATAGTAACGGCCATCATCGTCACGGAAAACGAACTGGTCGATCGGCTGTGCCCCGTTTACGATCTCGTTGATAAGCGGTTTGCCTAACAGGTCCTTATACGGACCTTCCGGGCGGTCGCTGACGGCAACCCCGATTCCTCCTACTTCACCTTCATGCACGTCGTTGGCCCCGAAGAAAAAATAATATTTGCCATCCTTATGGATGATAGACGGCGCCCACATGGCTTTCTTCGCCCATTTCACGGCGGAGGTATCGAGCACAGATGAATGTTTCGTCCAGTTCACCAAATCCTTGGACGAAAAACAGTCAAAATAAGTCTGCTTCTCATACGCATCGCTCCAGGTCGGGAAAACCCAATAGGTATCACCATAAATGATCCCTTCCGGATCGGCATACCAACCCTCGAATATCGGATTACCACTGGTCACGACATCAGCAACAGCCTTCTGTTGCTGTTTCGGCTGTCCGCACGAAACTAATGCGGCAGCACACAATAGCACATATAAACTTTTTTTCATTTATGAGTTAGATTTTTTCTGTTCCATATTCTTAGCCAGCCCTCCTTCGGATGTTTCCTTATAGAGACTCGGCAGGTCGTTTCCGGTCTGACGCATCACTTCCACCACCTGGTCGAAACTTACCCGGTGCTTGCCATCGGAGAAATTGGAGAAGGTATTCGCATCCAGCGCACGGGCTGCCGCAAAGGCATTGCGTTCGATACAAGGAATCTGTACCAACCCGCAAACCGGGTCGCAAGTCAGTCCCAAGTGATGCTCCAGCCCCATCTCGGCCGCATACTCGATCTGTGCAGGCGTCCCCCCGAACAACTGGCTGGCCGCAGCAGCTGCCATCGCACAAGCCACACCGACCTCTCCCTGGCATCCTACCTCGGCCCCGGAAACGGATGCATTCGTACGGACCACATTACCGAACAACCCGGCTGTCGCCAACGCACGCAAGATACGGGAGTCACGGAAGTCGCGGGACTCTTTCAGATGGTAAAGCACAGCCGGCATGACACCGCACGAACCGCAGGTCGGGGCCGTCACGATCTTGCCTCCGCAAGCGTTCTCTTCGGAAACGGCCAAAGCATACGCATAGACCATCCCACGGCTTTTGATACTGCTGCCGTAACCTTTGGCACGGATCATATAGTCGGATGCCTTACGCCGGATTCCCAGACCGCCGGGCAAGATGCCTTCGGCTTCGAGGCCGTTACGGACCGCTTGTTGCATCACTTCCCATACTTCGGCCAGATAGTCCCATATCTGCGGACCTTCGCACTGTTCGACATATTCCCAGTAGGAATGGCCGGTTTTTTCACACCAGGCCTGTATGTCCTTGATAGTATGCATTTCGTAGACCTGACCCTGTGTCAACTCGTTGTAGGTTTCGTTTGCCAACGTCCCTCCCCCGATACTGTAAATCGTCCAGTTATCCAGTTCCTCTCCGCTTTCGTCAAACGACTGGAAGAGGATGCCGTTCGGATGAAAAGGCAGGAACACCTTCGGTTCCCAAGTGATATTGGTCTTGGCCACCGGGCTCAACACTTCGAGAATTGCCGCATCCGTCATGTGGCCTTTGCCTGTAGCCGCCAGGCTCCCATAGAGCGTAACATTAAAACGTACGGCTCCCCGATTGCGTTCCAGGAACATCCGGGCAGCACGCATCGGCCCCATTGTGTGGCTACTGGACGGCCCGTGACCGATCCTGTATATTTGCTTGATCGATTCCATTGTTTTGAGATTTATGAGTTATCATTTGTAATTTATGATTTATAGTTTATGCATTGATGATAAATTATAAATCTTTTCACACTTTCAAAAATATATTCCGCTTATAAAGCAGCCACAAAATTACATAAATAATCAATGCGTTCGACGCTGCAATCAAAGCCGGATAATAATTTCCTGTATATTGTTCGAGGCCATGAAAAAGAGAAGTTCCTATACATCTGAAACTAATCACGTTAGCCAGCATATAGGCCACGATCGAATTCATGCCGTAGACTTTCAACCAAGTCAGGTTCTTCCGGTGTCCCTTATAATCGATCCAATAATAGAACAAGCCCATCAACAGGAAACAATAGCCACTGCTGACCAACACCATCGAGCTCGTCCATATCTTCTTGATCACCGGCAACTGCAAGCCCCACAGCCAGCCCAGCGCAACCATTATCACACCGATTCCTAACAGCCATTGCCATTTGTGCTTCCGGTCCATTCCGCTCTTCAAGATATGCCCGGCAAAAACTCCGGTCAGCACCGTCACGCCAAAGTTCAGGCTGCTTAATATCCAGGTATAACGATAAGATCCGGCAAATACGATCTGTCCGTTCTCCACAACAGCAGCATCGCGGAATCGTCCCAGGACCGTACGGTCCACCCATTCCGCCAGGTTACCGTCCGGCGTGTAGTTGCCACCTCCATAACCATCGACCGTAATAAATTGCATGGCTCCCCAATAGGCTAACAACAAGGCGACCGCCGTCCCGATCTGCACGGACAAACGCACATGCAGGAACAGCATTGCCGAAATCAGATAGCCCATCGCAATTGCCTGCAATGTGTTCGAATAAAGATAAATCCGGTCCGGGTCCAATCCTAAAAGATTTCCCTGGCACATCATACCGAAGACCCAGAGCAAGGCCACCCGCTTGACGATACGACGGTAGACCGCCCATTTATCCGGCATCACTTTATATCGGGAAAGGGCGAACGGCATCGACACGCCCGCCATAAACATGAAGAGCGGCATCACCAAGTCCCACGAAGAGAACCCCTCCCACTGCACATGCGAGAAGCACCACAAAAAATCGTTATACCAAGGCGCATCTATCGCACGTCCGAGAGGATGCAGAACCCCTTCCAGCGCCACCAGGCAAAACAAATCGAAGCCACGTAACACGTCGAGCGACTCCAGGCGTTGATAAGATGGTTTCATGATGATTTATGATTTATGATTTATGATTTATGATTTGTATAAAAAAAGATTTCAGATTTATGTTTAATGTTATGTTTTCTGGTCATAAATCATAAATCTGAAATCACAAATTTCTTCACACTTTCAGGAAAATTCGTTGACGGTACAGGAAGTACAGGAATCCCCAGCAAACGGCAATGTAGCCGATCGAACTGGCTAAAGGCTGCGCGGCTTCCGGCATCCATCCGACAAGTCCGCCAAACAGGCCTTGGGATGTATAAGAGAAATCGATGAATTTTTGCGCCAAATAGATCGTAATCGAATTAACCCCGATCACCTGGAAGAAGAAAGTCCATTTCCTCCATCCCAACACATCGACAATGTAATAAAACAGGGCGAACATCCAAACCGAATAAGCTCCGACAACGCAGACAAACGAACTGCTCCACAGCTTTTTGTTGATCGGGAACACCAAACTCCACAACACCCCCACCAATAGTAACAGCACACCGGCCAACACCAAGCCTGCCACCTTCCGCTTGTCCGTCAATCCCTCTTTACGCAACTTGATAAACTCGCCCGTAAACATTCCCAACATAGCCGTCACAATCCCCGGCAACGTGGACAACAATCCTTCCGGGTCAAAAAATCCTTGATGCAAACGCCCCGGCAACAACAAACGGTCCACATAGCCGACCCAGTTGCCTTCCAGCGTGAATGGTCCGGCCTCCGCACCCGGCACAGGGATAAAAGCTATCCAAACCCAATAGCCGACCAAGATCGTCCCGGCTATCCACGCCCTGACTGAAGTCCGGAAATGCACGAACAGCAAGGCGGCAAACATCCATCCCAACCCAATACGCGCCAAGACGCTGGCGCAACGAAGGTTCGCAAAGTCAAACTGTAGCAATCCGTTATAGACACATCCCAGCAACACCAGCGTAATTCCTCTGCGGACAATCCTTTTATAGATATCCGGCTCGCTCTTCCCCTGTTCGCGCTGCTTTTCCAACGAGAACGGAAACGAGATGCCGGCAATGAACAGAAACAGCGGGAAAATCGTGTCGTGGTGTGTCAACCCGTCCCACTCCACATGATCCATCTGTCCACCTATCGCCTGAAAAAAAGAATTCGGAAACAACGTTGCCAACGCAACGAAAAGAGAAGCCCCTCCCATAATAAAGAACATATCAAACCCCCTCAGGGCATCCAGCGACAGCAGTCGCCGGGACTGTTTTTGTTTTTCCATATATACAATATCTTTTTAAGTTTACTTTGTCGATCAAGTTTGCAAAGATAGGTCTTTTTTCAACACAAGCAATTTATACAAGAAACCTCGTTTCTTCAGATACCCTAAAAATTTTCATTCTTTCCCCAACAGTGAAAATAAATTTTCCATCACATGAAAATTTATTTCCCCACTATGGAAAATTTATTTTCATGCGATGGAAATTTCTCTTTCATGCAATGGTATCAGAACAACGTTCCCAACCGAAATTTTCTTCATACCGGTCGAAGAGGGGTTCCTCTTCGATATTGTATTGACGGAGCAAATCGCGTACGTATAACTGGTCTTCGGGAGTAAAACAACGCTCCTTGCGTTTCAAACGGTAAAAATGAGTCGTCCCGAAATATTCTCTCATCTCCCGCCGTATTTCTTTAGCCTGGCGATAAGGGATATTGTCCAACAGGTGCTCCATGCCATAGGCATTTTTCAACGGGCTGTCGTCCATAAACCTGGAACAATCGCCATCGGGGACAACACGTTCCGGGTTGATCGCTCTCACCGCCCAACGTTCTTTCGGGATATGCCGCGACACCTGATGACGCAGACAGGTGGAAGCATGTAGGCATTTCCCGTTAAAACAAAGTGCAAAGTCGTTCGGGACCAAAGAATAATCTAATTTGTCTAACATGGTATTAATGTATTGATATTAGACAAAGGTACTCACAGATCCGGCAGAAAGCAAACATTTACACTCAAAAAATGATCACAACAACAATGACTATAGGCGAGATGAGGGAGTTCACCGTGCCAACGGCTGCCATTTCATATAAGTTCCGGTCCTCCACAACCACTCCATCGGTCCATAGCGAAACTCCTTCAGCCAATAATGGCTGAACAGAATCTGCATACCCGTATAAGCAAGACAAACCAATACGCTCAAGAAAACACCCAGATGGCTCCAATCCAACCCGAAACCGGAAAAAATAAAGACTCCGATCACGGACTGCGCGATATAATTCGTCAGGCCCATACGCCCGTAGCTGACTAACGGCGCCATCGCCCGCTGTACCTTCTGCAAACGGTATCCCTCCATCACCACAATTACCCATAGATAAGCAGTCAACAGGTTAATCAGATTAGTCGTCGTCGAACTCATCCACGAATAAAAAGAGACCTCTCCCCAAGCCACAGGCGGAAAATAAGAACGCGCCACATAGAGCAGTCCCAATCCTGCGAGGGCAAGCAAGGCCCAGCGGTTCAGCCGGCCACGAAACTCGTCCATACGTTCGAACAGACGGATGCGTCCTACGATGAACCCTAAGATGAAAAGTCCCAAGGTCAAGTAAATACGCCCGCTCGACACCTGGAAGCGCATTTTTCCGACGATCCCGTCCCAAGCGTTACTCTCGATCGTTTCAGACAGGGTCTGGACTTTCCGGGGACCTGCCGGACGGGAAGCAGGCCTTTCGGCCATACGTTCTTCCACCTGCTCGACCGCCGGAGCCGTCAGGCTTTTGTAAGCCACCGGGACAAGCGTCGCACCACCTAAGAAGAGATACAGCGTAATCCCCGCCAACAGCTTGGTCGGCCATTTGTACATCAACACCAAAACAAATCCCAGTATCGCATATATCAGCAAAATATCCACCCGGACAATCAAGCCGTGCAAATAACCGATCGCCAACAAGAGAACCAACCTCCACAAAAAACGCGGACGGAAGTCAAGTCCTTTCTTCGCCGCCCGATCCATCTGGATAAAGAAACTTAAACCGAACAGGCAAGAGAAGATAATGAAGAATTTCCCGAAAACCAGATAATTGATAAGCCAACTGAAAATCTCGTTCATCGTTCCCTCCCACAGGAACACAGCCTGAGGCGTCATCGTCCCCATAGCTCCAAAATGTTGCATAGAATGAATCAGGCAAATGCCGATAAGAGAAAAGCCACGCAAGGCATCGATCACTGTAATACGCTCTCCGGGAGCAAGCACTGTTTTTGTTGTTTCCATATTTTCAAATTTCAGATTTGATTTTTATTCGTTTTCTTCCGGGAACAAAATTACAGGGCATCACTCGAACAGAAGGAATACAAATTACGGTTTTGTGGATATTTTTTACTGTAGAACGGCTCTTGGTTCGGAATGAATCACATAGTGACCTGTTTTAGGATTCAAGAGAAACAAGATTGTAAATTAATTCGTATGTTTGCAGCCGTAACCTAAAAAATAAAGACAATGACAGTAATCATTTTAATAGCAGTGATCGTGATCCTGGCAATCTGGATCGTTTCTTTGTATAATTCGTTAGTGAAATTGCGCAACAACCGCGAGAACGCATTTGCCGACATCGACGTACAGCTCAAACAACGCCATGACCTTATCCCACAGTTGGTCGAAACGGTCAAAGGCTATGCCTCACACGAGAAAGAGACCTTGGAACGCGTCATTAACGCCCGTAACGGAGCGATCAGCGCCAAAACGATCGACGACAAGATCATGGCCGAAAACGTCCTGACTTCCGCTCTTGCCGGATTGAAGATCACGCTCGAGGCCTATCCCGATCTGAAAGCCAACCAGAACTTCTTGCAGTGGCAGGAAGAAATTTCCGACCTGGAAAACAAACTGGCTGCCGTGCGCCGTTATTTCAATTCGGCCACGAAAGAGTTGAACAACGCAGTCGAGACATTCCCGTCCAACCTGATCGCCGGTATGTTCGGTTTCAAGAAGGAAGTGATGTTCGACCTGGGCGAACAACGCGCGACACTCGAAGAAGCACCTAAAATCAAGTTCTAAGGATGCAATACGTCGGTATACAAACCCAACAGAGCAGGAACAATTTCCGGTCCCTGCTCCTGCTTTGCTTGTTTCCCTGCCTGGTAATGGGATTGCTTTTTGCGTTCTGCTACCTGCTCCACCTGTTGGCAATGAACGACGACGGCCTGACGGGGGCCGAACTGCTCGGATATTCCACCGGGATGTTCATCCATTTGGCGCCATACGTATTGGGAGGTGTACTCATATGGTTCATCATCGCCTATTTTGCCAATACAAGCATCATCAACTCGGCAACCGGCTCCGAACCTTTGTCGAGAATGGAAAACAAAAGGGTATACAACTTAGTGGAAAACCTATGTATGAGCCAGGGAATGAAAATGCCCAAGATCAATATCATCAACGACGATTCTCTGAACGCTTTTGCAAGCGGCATCAACGAAAGGACTTACACCGTCAGCCTCTCACGGGGGATCATCGACAAGTTGAACGACCAAGAACTGGAAGCGGTCATTGCACACGAGCTGTCGCATATCCGCAACAAAGACGTGCGCCTGATGATCGTATCGATTGTCTTTGTCGGCATCTTTGCCATGCTCGCACAGATGGCCATGCGTTCCGTCTACTACTCGTCGATGAGCCGCAGGAGAGACGAGAAAAACAACACTGCGATCATCATCGTCTTAGTCATGGTTGTTGCAGCCATCGGTTATTTCTTCTCCATGCTGATGCGTTTCGCCATCTCGCGCAAACGGGAATACCTGGCCGACGCCGGGGCTGCCGAGATGACCAAGAATCCGCTCGCCCTCGCCAGCGCACTACGGAAAATCTCGGCCGATCCCGACATCGAAGCCGTCAAACGAGAAGACGTAGCCCAGCTTTTCATCCAGCATCCGGGCCAACAGGCCAAAAGCGCACTGAACGGTTTAAGCGGACTTTTCGCCACTCATCCACCCATTGAAAAGCGGATACAAGTACTCGAACAATTCTAAATTTAATCAAGATTTAATATCCCTAATCATTCCAATCCCGGCATTAATTTAATATCTTTGATGCCGGATAAAAATAAGTGTTGGAAATGATACAAAAAGAATTGACCGGCGATCTTAAGCTGAAATGGGATCGCATACAACAGGCGATGCGGAAGATAAATGCCGACGGATGCCTGCTTACCGTGGATGTAAATCTGTATTACACAACCGGACGTATCTATAGCGGCTATTTCTATCTTCCTGCGGAAGGTGCTCCGTGGTTCTTCGTGAAACGGCCGAACGGACTGGCAGGCGATCATGTCGAATACATTCGCAAACCGGAACAGATGGCCGAGCTCTTCGCGTTCTACGGACTGGAAATGCCGGAAAAGCTTCTGCTCGAAGCCGACGAACTGACATACAACGACTATATACGTCTGCAAAAGATCTTCAATCCGAAAGAGACCGGAAACGCAACCGCAATGATGCGTGAACTGCGCCGGATAAAGACACCGTACGAGATCGAAATGTTCCGCATCTCGGCCGAACGCCACGCCAAGACATATGCCGAAATTCCCGAATGTTTCCGCCCCGGAATGACTGATCTCGAATTCCAGTATGAAATAGAAAAACGGATGCGCAAGAACGGTTCCATCGGACTGTTCCGCGCCTTCGGAGCTAATATGGATATCTTTATGGGAAGTATCCTGGCGGGAGAAAACGCCGAAGTCCCCTCGCCTTTCGACTTTGCCTTAGGTGGTAGTGGTATCGACGCTTCCTGCCCGTTAGGTGCAAACGGAACGCCTCTGAAAGAAGGGACAGCCATCATGGTAGACATGGCAGGAAATTATACGGCTTATATGACGGATATGACACGTGTGTTCTCCGTCGGCCACCTGACCGAGCTTGCTTACCGGGCACATCAGACAGCCCTCCTTATCGAAAGCGAGATCGAGAATATCGCCCGGCCGGGCACACCTTGTGCCGAACTCTACGAGATAGCCGCCAAAATCACCGAAAGCCAGAGACTTGGCGCATACTTCATGGGGACCAAGCAACAAGCCAAATTCGTAGGGCACGGCATCGGCATCCAGATAAACGAGCTGCCGGTACTTACGCCCCGCTCGAAAGACATGCTGGAACCGAACATGGTATTTGCACTCGAACCGAAATATGTGATACCGGGTATCGGCGCCGTCGGCATCGAAAATAGTTTCCTGGTTACGGAAACCGGACTGGAGAAGATCACGCACTTCACAGAAGATATCATACAATTAGACAAATAAATCATAAATCATAAATCATAAATCATAAATCATAAATCATAATGAAAAAAACAATCTCACTTCTCCTGTTACTGTCTGTCATCTTCATGCCGGTAAAGGCACAAGATGTAGAAAACGTAAAGCCGGTGAAGAATGTCATTCTTCTAATCCCGGACGGGACATCACTGGCTACAGTCTCTATGGCGCGTTGGCTGCAATGGTATACCAACCCCGACAAACCGAAATTGAACATCGACCCGTATCTCTGCGGAACAGTCCGCACGCATTCTTCGAATGCCCCGATCGGCGACTCGGCTCCTACGACTTCCTGCTACATGACAGGACAACCCAGCCGTACAGGCTACGTTTCCACCTACCCGGAGAACGACGGTGACAACGATATCTACCCGACCGATCCGGCACGCGCTTTCCAACCGCTGACAACCGTCCTGGAAGCTGCCAAAATAAAACAGGGCAAATCAACGGGACTGGTTTTCACCTGCGAATTCCCGCATGCAACACCGGCCGACTGCTCCGCCCACAGCTACAACCGTGGCAAATATGAATGGATCGCTCCGCAGATGGCTCACAACGACCTGAACGTCGTGATCGGTGGCGGCGCCAGCCTGCTTCCCGAAGAGAGCGAAGCCTACCTGAAAGGTAACGGATACGGTATTTTCAAGAATGACATCGACGGTATGCGTAATTACAAAGGCAACAATATGTGGGCTTTGTTCGGAGATCGGGAAATGGCTTACGACATCGACCGAGATCCGAGCCAACAGCCATCCTTGGAAGAGATGACACGCAAGGCAATCGAAAAGTTATCCCAAAACCCGAACGGTTTCTTCCTAATGGTGGAAGGCAGCAAGGTCGACTGGGCTGCCCACGCGAACGATCCGGTCGGCATGGCCACGGATATGTTGGCTTTCGACCGTGCTTGCGGTGCTGCCCTCGAATTTGCCCGTCAGAATGGCGAGACTGCCGTAGTGATCGTTCCCGATCATGGTAACAGCGGTATCAGTATCGGCCGTGCCGACTGTAAAGGTTACGATAAACTGAGCAAGGACCAGTTGTTTCATCAGCTTTCTTTGTATAAATTGACAGCCGAAGGCTTTGCCAAGAAAGTGAACAGTGTACCGAATTCCGAAGTGCAAAACGTCTTCCGGGAATATGCCGGCTTCGAACTGACACCTGAAGAACTGGATGCCTTGAACCATTGCAAGAATTACAAAAACAGCCCGATCCCGGAAAATGAACGCTCGATCGAAGGCAAAGGCTCTTTATACAGCAGTTCGCTGACGACTTTCATGTCCAAGCTGCTTACCTCCAGAACCTGTTTCGGTTTCACAACCGGCGGCCACACAGGCGAAGAGGTGTTCCTTGCAGCTTACCATCCCAACCGTACAAGCTTACCTCTCGGTATGCACACGAATATCGAACTGAATCATTATCTCTGTGCCCTGTTCGGCATGACACACGACACGCTGGAAGAACTGACAGCCGGAAACTTCGCTCCTCACACGGAAGTATTCAAAGATTTCAAATGTGAAATCGTCCCGGCTAAAGACGAGAAAGGTTCTCCTTCACTGGTCGTAAAAAACAAAAGGAAGCAGATCAACATCACGCCGTTCAGCAACATCGTGACGATCGGAAAGAAAGGCCAGGAAGAAATCCGCCTGAATTCGGTAATCGTATACGTTGACAAAAACAATACATTCTACTTGCCGACCAAACTGGCAGAATATCTGCAATAAAAATAGAGAAGAGGGTGGTGTGCACACCACCCCTCTCTCGTGAAATTTATCTTCCCCATAAACCTGTCTTCCTCCTCCAAACGCCCTATTTACATAATATACGGCAATAAGTTATAGTTATTTGTTTTTTTTCAATCATTCTTTTCTTAAAATATCTATACTGTATAAATATGGAAGATTTATATAGACATTCAGACAAATAAAACCGCTCTTTTTAAGGTACATTTGCGTCATTTTTAATGAATAAAACGAATATGACAAGAGCAAATGCAAAATGGATACGGCTGATGGCAGTTATCGGCTGTACGACTATGTGGATGGCATCCTGCAAACATGCACCGGATGCACAGATGAAAGCATCTTACGCGACGATGAAAGTTTCTACGGCAAACAAAGAGCTGACAACCCCTTATTCGGCCACGATCCGCGGTCGCCAGGATATAGACATTTATCCGCAAGTATCGGGAACGATCGAAAGGCTTTGTGTAACCGAAGGAGAGGTCGTACGGAAAGGACAATTACTTTTTGTTATAGACCAAGTTCCTTACAAAGCTGCTTTAAAGACAGCCCAGGCAAATGTGGAAGTGGCAAAAGCAGCTTTAGCTACAGCCGAACTGAACTACAACAGTACTAAAGAATTATTTGCGAAAAAAGTCGTTTCCGCTTTCAACCTGAAAACAAGCGAAAACAGCTATCTGACGGCCAAAGCACAACTGACGCAGGCGGAAGCACAAGAAGTAAACGCCCGCAACAACCTGTCTTATACGGAAGTCAAAAGTCCGTCCGACGGAGTTGTCGGTATGTTGCCTTACCGTGCCGGAGCATTGGTCAGCGCCAGTATTCCCCAACCGTTGACAACTGTTTCCGACAATTCGAACATGTATGTTTACTTCTCCATGACCGAAAATCAATTACTGGCTATGAGCCGCCAGTACAAAAGCATGGACGAAGCGTTGAAAAACATGCCGGAAGTGTCGTTGAAACTGAATGACCAGTCTATTTATGAACAAAAAGGAAAGATCGAATCGATTAGCGGAGTGATCGATCGGAAGACCGGGACAGTCGGCGTGCGTGCCGTATTCCCTAACGAATCCCGCCTGCTTCATAGCGGAGCCTCCGGCAATGTGCTCATACCGCAAACTTACAAAGACTGTATCGTAATTCCTCAAGGTGCAACAGTCCGTTTGCAGGACAAGACGCTTGTCTATAAAGTGGTGGATGGGAAAGCTGTTTCCACATTGATTACTGTAGCTGAAATCAACGACGGTCGCGAATATATCGTACTTGACGGATTGAAGGTTGGCGAAGAAATCGTATCCGAAGGAGCCGGGTTAGTACGCGAAGGAACGCAAGTTAAATAAAGGATCGAAGTATGAAAGGGAATATATTTATCAAACGGCCTGTTATGGCCATCTCCATCTCCATTCTTATTTTGGCGATCGGACTAATTTCGCTCTTTACCTTGCCGGTCGAGCAATATCCTGACATTGCGCCGCCTACGGTCCACGTATCGGCAACCTATACCGGAGCGGATGCCAATGCGGTGATGAACAGTGTTATCATGCCACTGGAAGAAAGCATCAATGGTGTGGAAAACATGATGTACATGACTTCAACAGCAACCAATGCCGGTTCGGCAACGATCGAGGTATATTTCAAACAAGGAACAAACCCCGATATGGCAGCCGTCAACGTACAGAATCGTGTAACGAAGGCACAGGGTTTATTGCCTGCTGAAGTAACCCGTATCGGTGTCAGCACTCAAAAACGACAGACCAGCTTCCTGCAGATCGACGCACTTGTCAGCACTGACGGACGATTTGACAAGACCTTTCTCGGAAACTACCTCGACATCAACGTCATCCCACGTATCAAACGTATCGAAGGCGTAGGTGACGTAATGGAGTTGGGTGATACCTATAGTATGCGTATCTGGCTGAACCCCGAACGAATGGCCCAATACGGCTTGGTTCCATCGGATGTGACTGCTGTATTAGGAGAACAGAATATCGAGGCTCCGACCGGTTCGCTGGGTGAAAACTCGAAAAACGTTTTCCAATATACGATGAAATATCGTGGACGCTTGAAGAGCGTAGAAGAATTCCAGAATATCGTCGTCCGTGCTCAGGAAGACGGTTCTGTCTTACGCCTGAAAGATGTCGCTAAGGTTGAGTTGGGAACATTGAGTTACGGTTTCGACAGCCAAATGGACGGTAAACCAGCCGTGACATTCATGATTTACCAGGTAGCCGGTTCCAATGCTACGGAAGTCAACGAACGTATTGCCGCCGAATTGGAAAAGATGAAAGAAGAATTGCCTACAGGTATGGAATTCATCACGATGATGAGCTCCAACGACTTCTTATTTGCTTCTATTTATAATGTAGTCGAAACACTGATTGTGGCGATCATCCTCGTAATCCTCGTGGTGTATTTCTTCCTGCAAGACTTCAAGAGTACCTTGATCCCGTCTATTTCAATCATCGTTTCGTTGATCGGTACATTCGCCTGTCTGACCGCAGCCGGATTCACGATCAACATTCTGACCCTGTTTGCCCTGGTGCTTGCCATCGGTACGGTAGTGGATGACGCGATCGTAGTGGTAGAAGCCGTACAGGCGAAATTCGATGCGGGTTACACCTCGTCCTATCAAGCGACGAAAGATGCGATGGGTGACGTGACGATGGCCGTTATCTCTTGTACCTGTGTGTTCATGGCCGTGTTCATACCGGTAACTTTCATGGGCGGTACTTCTGGTATTTTCTACACACAATTCGGTGTGACGATGGCAACCTCCGTAGGTCTTTCCATGATCTGTGCATTGACGCTCTGCCCCGCCTTGTGTGCTATGATGATGCGCCCGAGCGATGGAAACAAGAGTGCCAAAAGTTTCAACGGACGTGTACGTGCAGCCTACAATGCCTCTTTCAATGCCGTGTTGGGCAAATACAAAAAAGGCGTCATGTTCTTTATTCACCACCGCTGGATGGTATGGGCCGGAACGATCGCATCCATTATTCTGCTGGGATGGCTTATCAGCAATACCAAAACAGGTCTTGTCCCGCAAGAAGACCAAGGGACCATCATGGCAAACGTGGCCATTGCTCCGGGTAGCACATTGGAAGAAACGGGCAAGGTGCTGGACAAAGTAGAGAATATCCTGAAGAACACGCCCGAAGTAGAACACTACGCCCGCGTAGCTGGCTACGGCTTCCTGGCTGGTCAAGGTACTTCCTACGGTATGGCAATCATCCGTTTGAAAAACTGGGATGAAAGAAAAGGGGCCGAACATGTTTCCGACGCAGTAGTAGCCCGCCTAAACGCACAATTCGCCCAAATCAAAGAAGCGCAGATATTCTGCTTCCAGCCGGGTATGATTCCGGGCTACGGTCTGGGTAACTCTATCGAGTTGAACTTGCAGGACCGTACAGGTGGAGATATGAGCACTTTCTACGGCAACGCCATGCAGTATATCGGAGCTTTAAACCAGCGCCCAGAAGTTGCAATGGCTTATACTTCTTATGCAATGAACTTCCCGCAGATATCGGTCGATGTGGATGCAGCCAAATGTAAACGGGCAGGCATTTCACCTTCGACGGTTCTCGACGTATTGGGTAGCTATTGTGGTGGTGCATACGTTTCCAACTACAACCAATTCGGGAAAGTATACCGTGTGATGTCACAAGCCTCACCTGAATATCGTCTTGACGAACAAGCCCTGAACAACATGTTCGTCCGCAACGGGACGGAAATGGCTCCGCTCAGCCAGTTCGTAACCCTAAAACGGATACTCGGACCTGAAGTATCCAATCGTTTCAACCTCTTTAGCTGTATCACGGTCAATGTAAACCCGGCACCGGGATATTCCACGGGTGAAGTACAACAGGCCATCGAGGAAGTGGCTGCCCAAATGCTGCCGACAGGATACGGGTACGAGTATGGCGGTATGGCACGTGAAGAGGCCAATACGGGAGGCTCGCAGACACTCTTTATCTATGCGGTCTGTATCTTGCTTATCTACTTGATTCTGGCTTGTCTGTACGAAAGTTTTCTTGTGCCCTGGGCCGTTATCCTGTCTGTTCCGTTCGGTTTGATGGGTTCATTCCTGTTTGCCAAACTGTTTGGATTGGAAAATAACATCTACTTGCAGACCGGTGTAATCATGTTGATTGGACTTTTGGCCAAGACGGCAATTTTGATTACTGAGTTCGCCATCGAACGCCGTCGTAAAGGGATGGGGATCGTCGAATCGGCTTATTCGGCCGCACAAGCCCGTTTACGTCCGATTTTGATGACCGTACTTACGATGATCTTCGGTATGCTTCCGCTTATGTTCGCATCCGGAGCCGGAGCCAACGGTAACAGTTCATTAGGAACAGGTGTTGTCGGCGGTATGGCAGTCGGGACATTGGCATTACTGTTCGTCGTGCCGGTATTCTACATCATTTTCGAATACATGCAAGAAAAAATTCGTCCGCCGATGGAAGTTGAAACCGATATGCAAGTTGCGTTGGAAAAGCAAAAGAGCCAAACCGAACGTGACGGTTTAAACAATGAAAATAAATAAGGTATGAAGAAAATAATCGTATTAACAACCGCAACCGCCCTGTTGAGCAGTTGCGGCATATACACCAAATATCAACCGGCCGAGACGACTCCGGACAACCTGTACGGAGAAGAGGTGGCTGTCGATGATACGACCAACTTCGGTAATGTGAACTGGCGGGAACTTTTTACGGACCCGCAGTTACAAGCTCTTATCGAACAAGGGTTACAAAACAACACCGATCTCCGGTCCGCCCAATTGCAGATCGAGGAAGCGGAAGCGGCGTTAATGTCGGCAAAACTTGCTTTCCTTCCTTCGTTCGCACTTTCCCCGCAAGGAACGATCAGCAGTTTCGACGGTGGGAAAGCGACAAAGACATACACGCTGCCAGTCACAGCCAGTTGGGAACTGGACATCTTCGGACGTCTGCGCAATGCCAAGCAACAGGCCAAAGCACTGTATGCCCAAAGCAAGGACTACCAGCAGGCTGTGCGTACCCAGTTGATCGCCGGGATCGCCAACGTATACTATACATTGTTGATGTTAGATGAACAGTTAGCCATTTCGCAACAGACAGAAGAAGCCTGGAAAGAGACGGTGGCTTCTACCCGTGCATTGATGGATGCCGGATTAGCCAACGAGGCGGCCACTTCCCAAATGGAAGCGGCTTACTACAGCGTACAGACTTCCATTCTTGACTTGAAAGAGCAGATCAACCAAGTCGAAAATAGTCTCGCCCTATTGCTCGCTGAGACACCGCGCCGCTACGAACGTGGAAAGCTGGCCGACCAACAGCTCCCGGAAGACGTAGCAGTCGGCGTACCGATGCAAATGTTATCGAACCGTCCCGATGTACGTGCTGCCGAACGTTCGCTGGAACAAGCATTTTACGCGACCAACCAGGCTCGTGCCGCTTTCTATCCTTCCATCGTACTGAGTGGAAGTGCCGGATGGACCAACTCAGCAGGGAGTATGATCGTCAATCCAGGCAAATTCCTGGCTTCGGCAGTCGGCTCACTCACACAACCGTTGTTCAATAAAGGACAGATCATGGCCCAATACCGCATCGCCAAAGCACAACAGGAAGAAGCAAGCCTGTCTTTCCAGCAAGCCTTGCTGAATGCCGGCAGCGAAGTCAACGACGCTTTGGTCGCCTGCCAGACAAGCAAGGCCAAGACCCTCTTGTTCGAAAAGCAAATCCAATCCTTGGAAAAAGCATTGGAAAGCACCTCGTTGCTGATGGAACATGGTACAACGACCTATCTGGAAGTGCTGACCGCCCGCCAATCCTTGTTGAGTGCACAGCTGTCACAAACAGCTAATCGGTTCACCGAGATACAAAGCGTGATCAACCTTTATCAAGCTTTAGGCGGCGGTAGAGAATAAGAAAACATTTTTTATCCATAAAAGCCAAAAACCTTCTAAACCGGACCTTTTACCTATTCCATAGGACCTGTTTCAGAAAAAGTATCCAAACTTCGACGAAACAGGTCCTTTTTTATCAAGTGAAAAATAAGCGGAGCCATGACATTGTCTATTCATTTTTTTATACTTTTGTGGGCATAAGACAGAATATACACAACAATGAAAAGTAAAAGTTTAGTTTCTATCGATCAATGCTCCAAAGAGGACATTCTTCGTATTCTGGATAACGCCAGGAAGTTTGAAGCAAATCCGAACCGTAAGGTGCTGGAAGGCAAAGTTGCAGCGACCTTGTTCTTCGAACCCTCCACCCGCACACGTCTGAGTTTCGAAACTGCGGTGAACCGGTTGGGCGGTCGTGTGATCGGTTTCTCCGACGCTTCCACGACTAGTTCCTCCAAAGGCGAAACACTGAAAGATACCATCCTGATGGTAAGCAACTACGTCGATCTTATCATTATGCGCCACCATTTGGAAGGCGCCGCCCGTTATGCATCGGAGGTTACGGACGTGCCTATCATCAATGCCGGTGACGGAGCAAACCAGCATCCTTCCCAGACAATGCTGGACCTCTATTCCATTCAAAAGACACAAGGCAAGCTGACCGATCTCAACATCACAATGGTAGGCGACCTGAAATACGGACGTACCGTACACTCACTGATAGTAGGTATGTCTCATTTCAACCCGACATTCAACTTTATCGCACCAAACGAACTCCGCATGCCGGACGAACAGAAAAACTTCTGCGACAAACATGGCATCAAATACAACGAATATACCGAATTTACGGAAGACATCATCAACCAGACGGATATTCTGTACATGACTCGTGTACAACGCGAACGTTTCACCGACCTCGAAGAATACGAACGTGTAAAGAATGTGTATATACTGAAGAATGACATGCTGAAAAACAGTCGCGAGAACTTGCGCATCCTGCATCCGCTGCCTCGCGTGAACGAAATCGCTTATGATGTGGACGATAATCCGAAAGCCTATTATATCCAGCAGGCACGCAACGGACTGTTCGCCCGTCAAGCCATCATCTGCGAAGTGTTGGGCATTTCCGTTGAAGATTAAGAATCCCGTTTCCTGATTTTCAACTTTCAATTATCAATTTTCAATTATCAAAAGTTATGTCAGCAGAAAAGAAAAAAGAATTGCAGGTCGCCGCTTTAGAGAACGGTACTGCCATTGATCATATTCCCCCCAGCCAGTTGTTTAAAGTAGCCAAATTACTGGGGCTGGAAAACATGGACAATACGATTACGATCGGCAACAATTTCCACAGCAATAAAATGGGCAGTAAAGGCATGATCAAAATCTCCGACAAGTTCTTCTGTGACGAAGAGATCAACCGCATCGCCCTGATCGCCCCAAACGTGATCCTGAACATTATCCGCGATTACGAAGTGGTGGAGAAAAAGACCGTTACCTTACCAGACGAACTGGTAGGGCTCGTAAAATGCAACAATCCGAAATGCATTACCAATAATGAACCAATGCCGACTCGTTTCGATGTAATCGACAAAGAAAAGGGTACAATCAGATGCCATTATTGCGAACGCAAGATTAATAAAGAAGACATCATCGTTAAATAATTAACAATCGACAATGGACAATCGACAATTATTTGTCGCAGTCTTTTAATTGCCCATTGTCAATTACCAATTGTCATGAAACACGACTGGAAGCCCGGCACGATGATCTATCCGCTGCCAGCAGTAATGGTTAGTTGCGGCTCTGAGCCTTCAGAATACAATATTATCACTGTCGCGTGGGTGGGTACGATATGTACTAACCCACCGATGTGTTATATCTCCGTCCGTCCGGAACGTCACTCCTACCCGATCTTGAAAAAGAACATGGAATTTGTGATTAACCTGACAACCCGCTCTTTAGCATACGCAACAGACTGGTGTGGTGTCAATTCCGGCAAAGATCATACTAAGTTCGAAGAGATGAAACTGACGCCAGGAAAAGCCTCAGTCGTAAATGCTCCAATCATCGAAGAATGCCCGCTCTGCATCGAATGCCGGGTAAAAGAAGTAATGGCATTAGGCAGCCATGACATGTTTATCGCCGATGTGGTAAACGTGCAGGCCGACGACAAATATCTGGACCCGGAAACGGGAGCTTTCGATATGCAGCGTGCTGACCTGCTGGCTTATTCACATGGCAAATATTACGGATTGGGCGACTTTGTCGGTAAATTCGGCTGGTCGGTCAGAAAGAAAAAATAGTCATGAAGAAAATTTACCTTATATTGCTGATACTTCCATTCTGTTTCTCGGCCAACGCCCAGAAGTTTATCAAGATCGAAGACAAGACATTCAACTGGGGAGGAAAAGTTGGAGTCAATGCCGCGCTCCCGATTGTCAAATCGTTGACGATAGACAATCAGGAGATGGAAGACATACGTCTGCAATATAAGGTAGGTTACCAAGCAGCTGTGTTTGCACGAGTCAATATCGATCGTTTCTATATTCAACCCAGCTTGGCATGGCAATATACGGAAGGTGACATACGTTTCAACATACCACAGACAGAAAACAGCCTGCCTGACGGGACAAACACCCAAATGCCTATCGGCAAGAACCGGATTACTTATAAGTCCGCCACGCTCGAAGTTCCGGTGATGATCGGTTATTATCTGGTAAAAGAAGGTCCGTACGCATTAAGCATGATGTTCGGCCCCAATATCAAATACAACTACAAAACGCGCTACAGTACAGATATGACAGACAGACCCCGCGAGTTTGAAGACGACAATACCCCTTTCGGCATCAGCATAGCCGCCGGGCTGGGAGTCAGTATCTGGCGTCTGTTTCTTGACTTCAGTTATGAATTCGGTTTGAACGAGGTAGCTTCCGATTTCCGTGAGATAGGTACCGAGGCCAACCAGAAAGGGACTCTCAACATTGAAAAACGAACAAACATAATGAGTTTCTCACTCGGTTTCCTGTTCTGATTCAGATTTTCATTGTTAAACCATCAAAAAACATATCAGATGAAAAAAGTCAAGATTACGGTATTAAAAACTACTTTAGATGAACAACTGGCCCGCGAATACGGCGCCGAAGGACTGACCGCCTGCCCCATGCTGAAAGAAGGACAAGTTTTTTATGCTGATTATGCCAAGCCGGAAGGTTTTTGTGACGAGGCTTGGAAAGCGATTTACCAATATGCTTTTGCGTTGTCACATGGTGCCGGAAAAGAAGTATTCTATTATGGAGACTGGATCAGAAAACCGGGAGTTGCCATCTGCAGTTGCAATGACGGATTACGCCCTGTCATATTCAAGCTCGAAGCGACGGACGAAGAGTCCGAGATAGACTACACGCCTGTCCGTTGACCAAAAATCAGGATGTATACCCTTATCCTGTAAAAATGGTACTTATCCCCGTAATTCATATACAATCCGAACCAACCTGTCACAGTAACTTTGTATCTGTTCCTCCGGAACATTCTTAATAGCGATTTAAACTAATATACAAGTATGGCAAAAAAAGTATTGATCTTATCATCCAGTCCCCGCCGAGGCGGCAACTCAGACACGCTCTGTGACGAATTTATGCGTGGTGCGGCAGAAAGCAATCATGAAGTGGAAAAGATTTTCCTGAGAGACAAAACAATCCATTACTGTACGGGATGCAGTACATGCAGTCTGTACCAGAAGCCATGCCCTCAAAAAGACGACGCGGCAGAAATCATCGAAAAAATGGTGGATGCCGATGTGATCGTAATGGCTACCCCAGTCTATTTCTACACAATAAGCGCTCAAATGAAAACCCTGATAGACCGCTGCTGTGGAAGATACACGGAGATGAACGGCAAGGAATTTTATTTCATCGTAACGGCAGCCGAAGACGACCGTAAGAAAATGCTCCGCACGATCGACACTTTCCAGGGATTCCTGGACTGCCTGGAAGATCCCGTAATAAAAGGAACCGTGTTCGGATTAGGCGTTTGGCACAAAGGAGAGATCAACGGAAATCCCGCCATGAAAGATGCCTATCAAATGGGAAAACAGGTTTAAGCGATTGCAATGACAGCCCTTTTCAAAGCATATATGTTTTGAATGCAAAACATATATGTTTCGTTTTCAAAACACCGGTGTTTTGAAAAAGGAATCCTTTACTGCAATAAACTTCATGCCTCCATGAGCGGTTATATATACAATAACAACATAAAATTTAAAAGCTATGGGATTTTTATGGTACATTATCATAGGTATAGCAGCCGGCTTTTTGGCCGGTAAAATCATGCGGGGCGGTGGCTTCGGAGTAATAATCAATCTGATTTTGGGAATAGCCGGCGGTGTATTGGGCGGCTGGGTATTCGGATTACTCGGAATTGCAGCTTCCGGTATTATCGGCAGTCTGATTACGGCGACAGTCGGAGCCATTCTGATGTTATGGATCGCTTCGTTGTTTAATAAGCGAAATGTAGATTAATAACAACAGGACATATAGAGTAACGCAAATCCACCCAATTGGCAAGATCTGCGTTACCCTGTTTTTTCAGCTATTTACGGGAACACATCCTATTTCAACACAACCAATACCTTGACCGGGCCATGTGCACCCAATACAAGAGCCTGTTCTATATCAGCTGTTTTAGAGGGGCCTGAGATAAAAGCACCGAAATCATATGTCATGTTTTCCGTCCGTTTATAGGCTTCATGCATATTGTTCACGATCGAATTGCGGTCTATCAGCATAACCAGGCTGTTGGAGATAAAATACAATGCCTTATGCTTTACCTGGCGGGTAATCCAGACAGCCCCGTTCTCGGCTACACCAAAATGGCCTTCCACGATGGCAAGGTCTGTATTGTCCAACTCACGAGGATCGTCGAGATCGTCCGGATTAAAGGTGGCACAGGTAATACTGGACAGATTGGAGGCGATACGGATTGCATCAGGAAAATGGTGACGAATAATATCGTTGATATCGTCTCCAGGCTGCATCAGGACGACTTGCCCCCCAGCAGCTTTCAGAGAGTCGGTAAACTGGAGGATTTTATCTTCGTAAGTGATGGCATCCAGCGTCAGTTCCGGCATATCGTAACGTTTGCCGGTGTGACGACGGATAGCAGATAATATATCGTTTTTGCTACTCATTGTCGTATCATTTTAAGGGCAAGCATACTTCACCCCTACATTATTTTATCTTGTTACTTTTCCACATTTCATTGAACGACTGCTTGGCAAAAGCTGGCAGTTCACGGCCCTTCCCCCATGCATTCAAAGCGTTGTAGATCATAAAACGAGGCATGTTATTGACTACCGGGGCAAACTTCAAAGCCGTATTGAACAGTTTCGGACGTTCCATCAGGAACTTCATGCCGCCGGACATAATCTTTTTCTCCGTACTCGCTTTCCCTATCTTATCCAAGTCCTGACGCCAGCGATAGATCTGTTCGCCGAGGTCTATCTTGACCGGGCAAACATTCGAGCAAGAGAGGCACAACGAACAGGCAGAAACATTGTCCGAATATTTCACCGGATCTTTCAGCATCCCTAGATTGATCCCAATCGGGCCGGGTATAAAATATGTATAGGAATAACCACCGCTACGGCGATAGACCGGACAAGTATTCATACACTCGCCACAACGGATGCAGTTCAGCGTACGGATATGATCGGGACATGCCAGGATATCACTCCGCCCGTTATCGACTATGATGATATGAAACTCACCTCCTTCTTTCGGTTTACAATAGTGAGAAGTGTAGGAAGTGATCGGCTGCCCCGTGCCGGAGCGTGCCAGCAGGCGGGTGAAGACACCTAACGAGTCCCGATCCGGCACGATCTTCTCCATTCCGAACGTCGCAATGTGAACATTCGGGAAAGAAGTTCCCATATCTGCATTCCCCTCGTTGGTGCAGACCACTATCTCTCCAGTCGAAGCAACTGCAAAGTTAGCTCCCGTCATGGCAACATCGGCTGTCAGGAATTTCTCACGCATATTTTTGCGGACGGCATGCGTCAGATAGGTCGGGTCGGAATTGCCTTTTTCCGTACCTAACACGCGCTCCATCATCTCGCCCACCTCCTGCCGCTTGATATGGATAGCGGGCATCACGATATGGCTGGGATGAAGTTTCATCCATTGAAGGATACGTTCGCCGAGGTCGCTCTCGATTATATCGTAACCTTTTCCGAACAGGTAATCGTTCATACCACACTCTTCTGTCAACATGGATTTGCTCTTTATCAGCGTATGCGCCTTGTGCTGTTGCAGGATTTCCTCGACGATCGCATTATGTTCCGCCGCGTCTTTCGCCCAATGGACAATCGCTCCGTTGGCCGTGGCGTTCTTCTCGAACTCTTCCAAAAGGACATCCAAATGGCTGTTCGAATAAAGTTTGATCTCACAAGCCAGTTCACGCAAGCGTTCCCATTCGGGAAGCGAATGGCTCATTTTATCCCGTTTGACACGGACCATCCAGAGGGTTTCGTCGTGCCAGGCTTCCTGCTTGCGGTTCCCGATGAAGCGGGCAGCCGCTTTTGAATGTTTCGTGCTCATAATCCGGAGGCTAATATTTCAACAATATGAATCGTTTTGATCGGAAGGTTGTCACGCTTGATCACGCCTTCCATATGCATCAGGCAGGAACTGTCGGCACCGGTGATGTACTCGGCTCCTGTGCTCATGTGGTCCTTCACCTTATCTCGTCCCATACAGACGGACACTTCGGGTTCCTCAATCGCAAACATGCCACCGAACCCACAGCACTCGTCGATACGTTTCGGTTCGAATATCTCAATGCCTTTCACCAAAGAGAGGAGATCGCGCAACTTAGAAAAATACGGGATATTCCGTTCACTCGGAGAAGAAAGATGCAACTCGCGCACACCGTGACAGCTATTGTGAATGCTTACCTTGTGGGGAAATTCAGCTTTCAGTTCCTTGACCTTCACAATATCGTGCAGAAACTCGCAGATATCATAAATCTTCTTGCTGTTCATACACACATGACCTGCCTTTTCCAGAATACCGGGATGATTCTCTTTCACGAAAGCGACACAACTGGCAGAAGGGCCAACCACATAATCGTACGAACGGAACAATTCTTCCATACGCAGCGCCAACCCTGCCGATTCATGCTCGAATCCGGCATTTGCCATTGGCTGGCCACAACAAGTCTGGTCTAACGGATAATCCACATCCAACCCGAGACTTTTCAATAATTTATAGGAAGCAACACCAACTTCCGGATATACCGCATTGATATAACAGGGAATAAATAATCCTATCTTCATATTGGTTTATTTTAATTACCACAAATGTAATAATTATTTCTGTTACTTTGAACTTGATCCAAAAGTAACAAATCACTTATACTCCTGCCAGCTTCGGATTTGTATATCGTCCATGCCCAGCGTGCAAAATGCTTCGATAAAGGCGCTTGCCAGACGGGCATTTGTGATGAGCGGAACGTTCAGATCGATGGCGGCACGACGGATCTTATAGCCATTATTCAACTCACCGGCTGAAAGGTCGCGCGGAATATTCACAACCATGTCAATCTTCCTTTCGTGGAGCATGGTGAGTGCTTGAGGTTCCATGTCCTCCTCGCTCGGCCAGTAAACCCGCGTACTGGAGATGCCGTTTTCTTCGAGAAAGCGGTGTGTCCCGCCTGTTGCAAAGAGGTTGTAGCCTTTCGATGCCAACATCTTGGCGGCATCCAACATGGCCACTTTCTGTTTTGGCGTACCCGTCGAGAGCAGAATATTCTTTTCTGGGATACGGAGACCGACGGAAAGCATACTTTTCAAAACAGCCTCGGAAACATCGTCGCCGATACACCCGACCTCGCCCGTCGAAGCCATATCAACACCTAAAACAGGGTCAGCTTTCTGCAAGCGGTTGAAGGAGAACTGCGAGGCTTTGATACCTACATAATCCAGATCGAATTCGTTCTTATTAGGTTTCTCGACAGGTAAACCTAACATGATGCGAGTGGCCAGTTCAATAAAGTTAATCTTCAATACTTTGCTGACGAAAGGAAAGGAACGGCTCGCGCGAAGGTTACATTCGATCACCTTGATCTCGTTGCCTTTCGCCAGATATTGGATGTTGAACGGACCAGAGATATTCAGCTCTTTTGCGATCTGCTTGCTGATACGCTTGATGCGGCGGACCGTTTCAACATACAGCTTTTGTGCGGGAAACTGGATAGTTGCATCGCCGGAATGCACACCGGCAAACTCGATATGTTCGGAGATAGCATACATGACGATCTCACCCTTATCGGCTACTGCATCCATTTCCACTTCCTTGGCATGTTCGATGAACTGGCTGACAACGACCGGATGTTTCTGCGACACGTTGGCTGCCAGCTGCAAGAAGCGTTCGAGTTCTTCCTGGTTGGAGCAGACATTCATGGCGGCGCCACTCAGCACATAACTCGGACGAACCAAGACCGGAAAACCCACCTCAGCCACAAACTCGTTGATATCTTCCATCGACGAAAGCTCTTTCCAACGCGGCTGGTCCACACCGATGCGGTCCAGCATGGCGGAAAATTTCTCGCGATCTTCGGCATTGTCGATACTCTTGGCGGATGTCCCCAAGATATTGACATGCTGCTCGTCCAGACGCATCGCCAGGTTATTGGGTATCTGGCCGCCTGTTGAAACAATCACGCCATGCGGATTTTCCAGTTCGAGGATATCCATCACACGCTCGAAGGTCAGTTCATCGAAGTAAAGGCGGTCACACATATCATAGTCGGTCGAAACTGTTTCAGGATTGTAGTTGATCATCACCGAACGCCAACCTTCCTTACGGATCGTTTCCAACGCCTGCACGCCACACCAGTCGAACTCGACCGAACTGCCGATCCGGTAAGCGCCGGAACCCAGCACGACGATGGAACGGTGGTCACCCTGATACTGCACGTCGTTTTCCGTACCGCTATAGGTCAGATACAGATAGTTCGTCTGCGCCGGGTATTCAGCAGCCAGCGTATCGATCTGTTTCACTACCGGAACGATGCCGTGTTCCTTACGAAACTGGCGGATCTGCATCATACCTTTTTCTATATTTCCCTCAAGGCCGAAGGCGCGAGCTATCTGAAAATCGGAGAAACCTTGCCGTTTCGCCTTGCGAAGCAATGAACTATGGACTATGGACGATTGACAATTATCAGGATTGCGATATTCTTTTTTAATTGCCAATTGTCCATTGTCCATTGTCAATTTATGCAACTCCTTGGAGGTACACATGATTCCGTAGAGTTTTTGTAGGAACCACCGGTCTATCTTGGTCAGTTCGTGTATCTGATCGATGGTATATCCGGCACGGAACGCTTTGGAGATAACGAAGATACGGGTGTCGGTCGGTTTATGGAGTGCCTTGTCGATGTCGGTTATCACCAGCTCCTTGTTTTCTACGAAACCATGCATGCCCTGTCCGATCATACGCAACCCTTTTTGGATCGCCTCTTCGAAGGTGCGCCCGATCGCCATCACCTCGCCCACAGATTTCATGCTCGACCCCAACTCACGAGCCACACCATGAAACTTACCCAAATCCCAGCGCGGGATCTTGCAGACCACATAGTCGAGAGCCGGTTCGAAGAAAGCACTTGTCGTCTTCGTCACCGAGTTTTTCAAATCAAAAAGGCCGTAACCCAGTCCCAACTTGGCTGCGACGAAAGCCAACGGATAACCAGTTGCTTTAGAGGCCAGCGCAGACGAACGGGAAAGACGGGCGTTCACTTCGATCACGCGGTAGTCTTCGCTCTCCGGATCGAAAGCATATTGCACGTTACATTCGCCCACGATACCGATATGACGGATGATCCGGATAGCCAGTTCACGAAGTTTATGATACTCGCTGTTGGTCAGTGTCTGTGACGGAGCGATCACGATGCTTTCGCCGGTATGGATACCCAACGGGTCGAAGTTCTCCATGTTGCAGACCGTGATACAGTTGTCGAAACGGTCGCGCACCACCTCATATTCCACTTCTTTCCATCCCTTCAAACTCTTTTCCACCAACACTTGAGAAGAGAAAGAGAAGGCTTTTTCAACCAGTACATCCAGTTCCTCCTCATTGTCGCAGAAGCCGGAGCCGAGGCCGCCCAAAGCATAAGCGGCACGGACAATCACCGGATAGCCTAACTCGGCAGCAGCCCGGCGGGCATCTTCGGCATTTTCCACCGCTTCGCTCTTGATCGTCTTCACACCGATCTCGTCGAGTTTGCGGACGAAGAGTTCGCGATCCTCCGTATCCATGATTGCCTGTACCGGAGTACCGAGTACACGGACGTTATATTTTTCCAGCACACCACTCTGGTAAAGCGCCACACCGCAGTTCAACGCCGTCTGGCCTCCAAAAGCGAGCAGGATGCCATCCGGACGTTCTTTGGCGATCACCTTTTCGACAAAGAAGGGAGTGACGGGCAGGAAATAAACGGTATCTGCCACTCCTTCCGAAGTCTGTACCGTAGCGATGTTCGGATTGATAAGCACTGTCTGGATTCCCTCCTCCTTGATGGCTTTCAAAGCCTGGCTACCTGAATAGTCGAATTCTCCCGCTTCACCGATCTTTAGGGCGCCGGAACCGAGTATCAGGACTTTCTTTATATCTTCTTTCATTTTCAGACTCTTTTATTCGTTAACATTTTTAGATCTGTCGTCCCAATTCCTAAAGCAAATCGACAAACTTATCGAAGATAAACTCCGTATCGGTCGGTCCGCTACATGCTTCGGGATGGAACTGGGAAGAGAAGAAAGGCTTCGTCTTATGCCGGATTCCTTCGTTTGTCCCGTCGTTCATATTGACAAAGAGCGGTTCCCAGTCAGCCCCCAATGTGTCATTATCCACTGCGTAGCCGTGATTCTGGGAGGTGATAAAACACTTCTCCGTCCCCACCATACGCACCGGCTGGTTATGGCTGCGGTGGCCATACTTCAGTTTATAGATCGAAGCACCGCCTGCTTTGGCAAGCAACTGGTTTCCCATGCAAATGCCACAGATCGGTTTGTCCCCATCCAATGCCTTGCGGATATTCCGGACAGCAACATCGCAAGTATTGGGATCGCCAGGGCCGTTCGAAAGGAAAAGCCCGTCGTATTCCAAATGATTGAAATCATAGTTCCAGGGAACACGTATCACCGCTACATTCCGCTTCAAAAGGTTACGGATGATATTGGCTTTCACACCACAATCGAGAAGCACAACACGCTTCAAGAGTTGAGAGTTGAAAGTTGAAAATTGAAAGTTGTCGAAGCCTACAGGGTAATGGGTGGTGATCCCGTCAGGTAAGTAGGCGACAATGTCTTTGCAAGAAACACGATCCACATAATTGATGCTACCGTAATCCGGTATTTCCCCTCCACTTTCACCTTCTTTATCGGCGGTACCGATAACGATACGTCCCATCATTACCCCGTGCTCTCGTATCTTTTTTGTCAGCGCACGGGTATCGATGCCGGTAATTCCGGGAATCTTCTCACGTTTCAACCAATCACCAAGGCTTTCCACAGCATTCCAGTGGCTATACTCTTCACTATAGTCACTCACGATAATCGCCTCCGCATGAATTTTCTCACTCTCCATAAAGGTAGGCAAGCCGTTCTCTTCGATAGAGAAAGGAGGCACCCCGTAATTTCCAACCAGCGGATAAGTCAGAACCATCAACTGCCCGGCATACGAAGGGTCGGTAAGACTTTCGGGATAACCGGTCATAGCAGTGTTGAACACCACTTCGCCGGCCACTGCCTTGTCAAAACCAAAAGAGAAGCCGTGAAACATGCTTCCGTCGTCTAAGACCAATGTTGCTGTTTTTCTTGTCATTTTCAATATTCAATTATCATTTTTCAATTCCCCAATATTCCTCTTCCATATAATGAATGAACGCTTCGTTCACCATTCGTACACCACCAGGTGTCGGATAATCACCGGAGAAATACCAGTCGCCCGGATGATCAGGACAAGCGGCATGTAACCCTTCGAGTGTCTGGTAGACAATCTCCACCTTCGCACGTGTTCCTACGGGGGTAAGCAGTTCCACCATCTTGGCCGAGATTTCCTCGTCGGTAAAAGGCGCATAAATCTCCTTCACGCAATTTACGATCGTATCGCACGGCACAACCTGCTGCCGCTTGGCTTTCTTATAAGCATCGAGCAGGACGGATTCCATCCCCTTGTCCACTAAAAGTGCCACGGCAGCCTTGAACGCGATAAATTCGCTCATACGAGACATATCAATACCGTAATAGTCCGGATAGCGCACCTGCGGAGACGAGCTGACCACCACGATCTTCTTCGGATTCAGGCGGTCCAGAATACCGATGATACTCTGCCGGAGTGTCGTACCGCGCACGATACTGTCGTCGATCACGACCAGATTGTCCTCGAAAGGCACGACGCTTCCGTACGTGATATCGTACACATGGGCAGCCAGATCGTTACGACTGTTTCCCTCAGCAATAAATGTACGCAATTTTATATCCTTGATCGCTACTTTTTCACACCTAACACGCATGGACAGGATTTGTTCCAGTTCTTCCTCCTGAAGCAGGTGGCTACGATCGGCGATCCATTCTTTTTTCTTCTTGTTCAAATATTCGTTCATGCCCTCCTGCAATCCGAAGTAAGCAACCTCCGCCGTATTCGGGATAAAGGAAAAGACCGTATGGTTCAGATCGTTGTCCACAGCCTTCAGGACTGCAGGTACAAGATTTTCACCCAACCGTTTCCGTTCGCGGTAAATATCCCGATCGCTTCCACGCGAGAAGTAAATACGTTCGAACGAGCATGCCTTATTCTCCTTCGGCTCCATAATCTGCGAGGTATGCCAGTCACCTTGCTTGTTGATGATCAGCGCCTCTCCCCTTTTCAGTTCATGCACATCTTCGGCAGGCACATTCATGGCCGTCTGGATTACTGGACGTTCGCTTGCCAAGATCACAATCTCGTCATCGGCATAGTAAAACGCCGGACGGATGCCCCAAGGATCGCGCACGCTGAAAGATTCGCCGCTCCCGGTCAGTCCGCAGATCACGAAACCACCGTCCCACTGCGGGGCACAAC